>Ga0209980_10000977_pt1 | contig 15708 bp, 12 predicted proteins | sample CR02metaG_FD_183611 | JGI IMG/M metagenome (GOLD analysis project Ga0209980, IMG submission 183611) | Deep subsurface microbial communities from Mariana Trench to uncover new lineages of life (NeLLi) - CR02 metaG (SPAdes) (version 2) | ecosystem: Environmental > Aquatic > Marine > Ocean trench...
GAGGTCATCGCGGCCGAAGGAAAGATTGTGACTGCGGGCGGACTCGATGTGCACATCCACTTCATCTGCCCACAGCTGATGGAAGAGGCCCTCTTCAGCGGGATTACGACTATGATGGGGGGTGGTACGGGCCCGGCGGCCGGCACCAACGCGACCACATGTACACCGGGAGCGTGGCACATTGGGCGCATGCTGCAGGCGGCGGAGGCATTTCCCATGAACCTGGGCTTCTTCGGCAAGGGGAACGCCAGCCTACCCAGTGCGCTCGAAGAGCAGGTGAGGGGGGGCGCCTGCGCGCTCAAGCTCCACGAAGATTGGGGGACCACCCCGGCGGCGATCGATCGGTGTCTGTCGGTGGCGGACGATTATGACGTGCAGGTGCTGATTCACACGGACACGCTGAATGAATCCGGCTTTGTTGAAAATACGATGCGCGCCTTCAAGGGCCGAACCATCCATGCCTTTCACACCGAGGGCGCCGGGGGAGGCCATGCCCCGGATATCATCAAGGTCTGTGGGGAGCCCAACGTCTTACCCTCCTCTACGAACCCGACGCGGCCCTTTACGGTCAATACGGTGGAAGAGCACCTTGACATGCTCATGGTCTGCCATCACCTCGATGCCAAGATTCCCGAGGATGTTGCCTTTGCGGAAAGCCGGATCCGGAAGGAAACGATCGCGGCGGAGGATATCCTGCATGACATGGGGGCCTTCAGCATGATTTCTTCGGATAGCCAGGCCATGGGCCGGGTAGGCGAAGTTATCATTCGAACCTGGCAGACGGCCCATAAGATGAAACAGCAGCGAGGCCGGTTGCCGGAAGAAAAGGGGGACAACGACAACCTCCGGGTGAAACGCTACATCGCAAAATATACTATCAACCCGGCCATCGCCCAGGGGATCACCGATTACGTCGGCTCAGTGGAGACCGGGAAACTGGCGGACTTGGTGCTCTGGTCGCCCGCATTTTTTGGCGTGAAGCCAGCTTTGGTAATCAAATGCGGCACTATTGCCGCCGCCCCCATGGGCGATCCCAACGCCTCGATTCCGACGCCTCAGCCAGTGCACTACCGTCCCATGTTCGGAGCCTTCGGCCGCTCGTGCGAGGAAAGCTCCGTTAGTTTCGTGAGCCGGGCATCGTTGGACGCCGGGCTTGCCGAGCGCTTGGGCCTCAGGCGGACCCTCCTCCCTGTTTCGAATACCCGCGGGCGCATCGGTAAAGCCAGTATGGTGCACAACGATCTCACCCCGCGGATCGAGGTTGACCCGGAAACCTATGAGGTGCGGGCGAACGGCGAGCTGTTGACCTGTGAACCCGCTGCGGTTCTCCCCTTGGCGCAACGCTACTTTTTGTTCTGAGGGTGTGGGTGGAAAACGCCATGGATAGTGCTGCGCTCTACCGGTTGCTCACGTGGTTTTCGCCGTCCTTCCCGGTGGGTGCGTACTCCTATAGCCATGGCCTTGAGTTCGCCGTGGCTGAAGGCCTCGTGGAGGACCGGGAAAGTTTGACCGGCTGGATACGCGCGCTCCTGATGCATGGGAGCGGCCTGGTGGACGGTGCTTTGTTCTCAGCGGCGTGGCGTGCGGCCAGTGTCGGAGACATAGCGGCGCTTAGGAACGTGGCCGAATTTGCCTCGGCTTTTCGTGGCACGGGAGAACTAGCGCTGGAAAGCACGGCTCAGGGGGAGGCCTTCTCGGTGATGGCGCAGGCGATTGGAAAAGTACCCATGCTTTCGCAGCTTGCCAAAGACCAACGCGGCGTTGCCTACCCCGTGGTTGTGGGGGTAGCCTGTGTGGCCGGAGGTATTCCTCTCGATGCGGGTCTGGCGGCCTACCTGCATGCCTTTGCGGCAAATCTGATTTCTGCTGGGGTTCGGTTGATCCCCCTGGGTCAGGTCGACGGCCAGCGTGGCATCTTGGCCCTAGAACCATATGTGCTTAGCTCGTTCAAAAGGGCCCTCGAGACTTCCCTGGACGCCCTCGGCACTGCCACGCCAATGGTCGAATGGGCTTCGATGAAACATGAAACCCAGCACACGAGGTTGTTCCGCTCATGACTCGATCCATCCATAGCCCTCTCCGTGTCGGCGTCGGGGGACCCGTGGGATCCGGAAAGACGGCTCTTATCGACGCCCTTTGCAAGTCCATGCGCGGCCGCTATGAAATCGCGGTGGTCACCAACGACATTTATACGAGGGAGGACGCGGAGTTTTTGGTGCGATCGGGCGCGCTCGCTGCTGAAAGGATCGTTGGCGTGGAGACGGGCGGCTGCCCACACACGGCAATCCGTGAGGACGCATCCATGAACTTGGCCGCCGTCGGTGACATGAGCAGGCTCTTTCCTGAACTCGAATTGGTCTTCATTGAGTCCGGGGGGGATAATCTCGCTGCCACCTTTAGCCCGGACCTTGCCGACATCACGATTTACGTTATCGACGTCTCAGCGGGGGATAAGATCCCACGCAAGGGAGGGCCCAGTATTACCCGCTCGGACCTCCTGGTCATCAACAAGATTGATTTGGCCCCCTATGTGGGCGCCAGCCTCGAGGTCATGGACCGGGATGCAAGAAAAATGCGCGGCGCACGGCCCTTCGTCTTTACCAATATAAAAGAGGGGAATGGCGTAGAAAAAGTGGCCCGCTTCATCGTGGAGACCGGTGGGTTAGGCGCGCCGAAACGATAGGAAGGGGAACCCCAGCCGTCGGTCAGCGTGAAATAGGGGTCACTATCTCCTGATGGAAAAAGTATCGAAGGTCTCCAAGTTATTTAGGTAATTCTCCCACTTCAGCTGGACGTGACGGACCTGGGCCCCGGCCGGCCCCTGGTGACACCATTGAATCATTGCATCGATCTTTTTCTTTTTCCCCTCTGCGACCACCTCAACAGATCCATCGGGGCAATTTCTCACCCATCCTTTGACACCTAGGCGCTTGGCCTCTTGCACGGTAGAGGTGCGGAAAAATACTCCCTGAACCCATCCCTCGATGGTGAGATGCACCCTTACCTGATCCTCAGGGGACTCCGCCTTCATGAGAGTTCCTACAGATCCCTCTTAACGTACAGCCTATACATCTGCAAGATCATCCCGCACAGAGCATGAAGGGAAACCAGCTGGCAGTGAGCAGCGGGCAGCAAAGCGCAAAGCGTCCACTTTTAAGCCATCAGCTCTCAGCCATCAGCCTTCAGCTCCGGACTCATTACTGCTAACTGCACACTGTCTTTCTGCTCCTTTACTCGGGCTGACAGCTGATAGCTGACTGCTGATAGCTAAATTCGCTCAGTACTCAGCACTCGTTACTCAGTACTACTCAAAGACGCTTTGTGCTATGCGCCATGCGATGAGCGTTTTGGCCTCTGCGTCTCTGCGGTGAAATCTCCGAATCCTTAAGTTTTTCTACAGCCAGTTGTTAATGTGAAAACAGCCGGGGGAGCCAGGTGACCAAGGACGGAAAAGTTGCCACCAAGGTGAGCCCCACGATCTGGATGAGGACGAAGGGGATAATTCCACGATAGATGTGACCTGTGGTGATCTCAGGTGGGGCCACTCCTCTGAGATAAAAGAGGGCGAAGCCAAAGGGAGGAGTGAGAAAGGAGGTCTGCAGGTTGATACCGAGAAGGACCCCATACCAGATGGGGTCGAAACCCATCTCGTGCAGGATCGGGGCAATCACCGGGAGATGGATGAAGGCGATCTCGATGAAGTCGAGGAAGAATCCAAGAACGAAGACGATACCCATAATGCTTGCAAAGACTGCCCAAGGCGGAATCGATAGGTCGGCGATGAAGTTTCGGATCAGTGCGTCTCCCGCCATTCCTCGAAAGGCCAGACCAAAGGCCGTGGCTCCCACCAATATAATGAAGACCATGCTAGTGAGGCGAGTCGTGGTCTGCATGACCTCCCTAAGCATTGTGAGATTGAATCTCCTGTTTACCACGGCAAGGAAGACCGCGCCGGCCGCTCCGAGGGCGGCGGCCTCAGTAGGAGCAGCAATGCCAAAAAAGATGGAGCCGAGGACGGCCACCATCAAGGTGAGCGCAGGGATTACGGCCTTTCCTGCGCGGAACCAGAGTTCCCCTCTAGTGAAGGCGGTTCGTTCCATGGGCGGCATAAGCCCGGGACGGGTGATCGATACCACGAGCAAATAAATGATGTACAGGCCAGCGAGGCTCACGCCGGGTATGATGGCTCCAAGGAACAGATCTCCCACAGGCACACCCAGTATGTCTCCCACCAGGACTAGGACGATGCTTGGTGGGATGATCTGACCTAAGGTACCCGAGGCGCAGACCACGCCCGCGGCCAGCTCCTTTTGGTAGCCCCGCCTCAGCATGGTGGGGAGGGCGATTAACCCCATAGTGGTGACCGTGGCCCCAACAATTCCGGTGGAGGCCGCTAGGAGTGTCCCAACGATCACGACTGAAATAGCCAGGCCACCTGGAAAACGTCCAAAGAGCTGTGCCATGGTTTCCAGAAGGTCCTGGGCCAATCCCGAGCGCTCCAGCGTGACTCCCATGAATATAAAGAGAGGCACAGCGATAAGAGTGAAATTGGTCATGATTCCCCAGACTCGGAGCGGGAGAAGATCGAAAAAACTCATGCCGAAGGCGTAGAGACCAAAGGCAAGTGCGGTCCCACCGATGGTGAAGGCGATGGGATAACCCGCCAAGACCAGGAGGGTAAAGACGAGAAACATGAATGCGGGGAGGAGATCCGTCATGGGTTCTTGCGCGGTCTGGCAGCTGGCTTTTTCTGGAGGAGGACATGGGCGTTTTTGATGGTCTCTGAAAGGCCCTGGAGTCCCAGGAGAAAAAATCCCACTGGAATGGCTGCCTTCAGAAGGTACCTGGCGGCAAGCCCTCCGGGGTCCGGTGAACCTTCCAGGACCGCCCACGAATGTTCAATAAAAGGAAGCGAGGTTTTGATCAGGAGAAAGCATGTGGGGAATAGAAAGAGGAGGGCGAAGACGAAGTTTACCAGGGCCTGCCTGCGCGGAGACAGACGAGCATAAAAAATGTCCACCCGGACATGTCCATCCTTTAGGTGGGTAAAGCCTGCTGCACACAAGAAAATCAGGGCGAACAGATGCCACTCAAGTTCGTGGACGAAAACAAAGCTGGTGTTGAAGACGTAGCGCATGGTTACATCGGCTGTGGTGACCATCACCATAACAGCCGTGAGCCAAGCAATGGTCCGACCCACACGATCGTTTAGGCCATCGATCCAGCGTGCCAGGGCGAGGAAGGGGTTGGACGAGGCCCTTGGTCCCTCGCTGAATGAAGGGGCGTTGGTTTTATCCATTATGGCTCGATGAGTGTTAGGAAGGCCTTCTCGTCCAGGATGTTAATTCCCAGTTCCTTTGCCTTACTCCGTTTAGAGCCAGGATCGGCGCCGATGACAACGTAGTTTGTAGAGCGGCTGACACTGGAGGTCACCTTGCCTCCCAAAGACTCGATCCTTTTCTGGGCTTCCATGCGAGACAGCGTCTCGAGTCCTCCCGTGAGAACAAGGGTCATTCCCGTCAATTTCCCTGCCCTCTTCGGTTCCCCGCGAGCCTGGACTCCGGCCTTGAGGAGTTCTTGGATGACCCCGCGGTTTTCCTTTTGGCTGAAGAAGCGCTCGATGCTCTTGGCCACTTCGGGCCCAATCTCTCGGACCTCTTTTAACTGTTCCTCAGAGGCATTCATGAGTTGATGTAAGTTGCCGAAGTGGTCGGCCAAGAGTTTCGCCGTCGCCTCGCCCACGTGGCGGATCCCCAACGCGGATACAAAGCGTGCCAGGGTGGACCCCTTGCTTCGTGTCAGCGAATCAATGAGGTTCTGAGCTGATTTGTCCCCCATTCGTTCCAGAGCGGCCAGCTCTTCTTTTTTCAGGCCGTATAGGTCCGCAATGTCGTTGACCAGTTTACGGTCGACGAGTTGGTCGATGAGCTTCTCGCCGAGCCCCTCGATGTCCATTGTCCCGCGGGAACCAAAGAATTTTAGACTCTCTTTGAGTTTTGCGGGGCACGAGAGCCCCACGCATCGGTAAGCCACCTCGCCTTCTTCTCGGTACACCGAGGACCCGCACACAGGACATTGCTCGGGCATCTTGAATTTCTTCTCTCGACCGGTCCTCTTTTCTGGAATCACCTGGACCACGTAGGGAATCACATCGCCTGCCCGCTCGACGATGACCGTGTCGCCGATTCGAATATCCTTTCGCTCCACCTCATCCATATTGTGCAGCGAGGCGCTCTTGACCGTAACACCGCCCACCTGGACTGGCTCCAGGCTGGCCACTGGCGTTAACGTGCCGGTGCGGCCCACTTGGGCCTGAATGTCACGGATCCGTGTGGTCGCCTGTCGAGGCTTGAATTTATAGGCTATGGCCCAGCGTGGGGAGCGGGAGATCTCTCCGAGCCGCCGCTGGAGGTCCAGGCTGTCCACTTTGATGACGAGGCCGTCGATTTCATAGGGGAGATCTTCGCGTTGGCTTTCCATTTCGCGGAAGTAGGTGAAGATCTCCTCTAGGCTGCGGCAGAGGCGAACGAAGGGAACCGGTTTTAACCCCCACTCCTTGAGGGTCTTAAGAAAGTCCATGTGACTCGTGAATGAGGTTCCTGCTACTTCGCCCACGCCGTGGCAGAAAATATCCAGGGGGCGCTTTGCAGTGGCCGTGGAATCCAGCTGTTTCAGCGATCCTGCCGCTGAATTGCGTGGGTTGGCGAAGACGGGCTGTCCCTCTTCTTCCCGCTCCCGGTTGAGTTTTTGGAAGGCTTGGTGCGACAGAAAGACCTCACCCCTGAGCTCGAGACGTCGTGGGATGTTTTTTCTGCTTTTTCTTAGGTTGAGAGGGATGGAGCGGATGGTTTTGAGGTTAAGAGAGATGTCTTCCCCGTTGATGCCATCGCCCCGGGTGGAGCCAACCGTGAAGTGTCCGTTTTCATAGACCAGTTCTACGGCGACGCCGTCGATCTTTGGCTCCACGACATATTGGATCGGCTGAGAGCTTTTGAGAAAACGACGTATTCTTTCCTCAAATTCCTTCATCTCTTCTTGGTTGGTGGCGTTGTTGAGGGAAAGCATCGGGATGTTGTGGTGGACCGTGGTAAATTTTTCCACCGGCGGGGCCCCGACCTTTTGCGTGGGAGAATCCGGTGAGGCGAATTCAGGATGGGCCTTTTCCAGCTCCAGCAATCGACGAAAGAGACGGTCGTATTCGGCGTCACTGATAACCGGATTGTCCAGGACGTAGTAATGGTAGTTATGTTTCTCTAGCTGCTCGCGCAGGTTGAGGACTTCGCGCTTGGTTTCTTCTCGAGACGACGCCATTGGTATTAATAATGCCCGCGGCAGTCAGCTGTGAAAAATGCGTGAGACTGGCCAAAAAAAGTTAGCATAAATGGACAGGCAGTTGAAATCATGATTGGCTACCACAACGCACGAAGCAAATCCAGCTGGCAGTGAGCAGCAATTCAGTAGGCAGATAGCAGTGGGCACTAGGCAGCAAGAAAGCAAATACAAGAAAGCAGTTGGCAAAAAACAGACATCAGCAAGCAGCAAGAAATCAACCCCTCTGCCTGAATTTTCTAAATTCAGACTTGCGTACGGCATACTGCTATCTGCCTACTAGTTTCCCTTGGAGTCTTGGCGCGAAACACATTGTTGCAGTCGTTCTGTTGAACATTTGATAGGGCCTAATTACCTTTGACTGTTAACCCTCTTAAGCGCTGCCGTGAGCCTTGGGTGGAGTTTTAGTTTCTTCAGATGCTTTTTGATCTCCAGAGGGGTAAGTGGTCCCTTCTCGGTGATGACTGCCGTTAGATAGGATAAGGGTGTGATGTCGAAATAGCGATTGATAATTTTCAGTCCTCTAGGGGGATGAGCCAGAATCTCCTCCGGGGGTTTATCCTGAATCGCCTTGTCAATAGGATAGTTCAAAGGGAGGAACTTTTCACTTCCGGCCAAGGCGTAAAAAGGAACGGAGCAGTGTTTGGCCACGATGGCCAGACAGAGGGTCCCTGACTTGTTAGTAAGCCCGCGCAGAGAAACAGAATCAGCACCGACCAGGGCCAAACTCATCCTTCTTTTGCTCCCAGGGGGGGCCGTCATAAGGGACATTGCCAGGGCGTCGGTTGTTAGGGATGTGGGGATTCCGTGTGTCGCTAGACGGCGTGCCAGGAGGGTGCCTTCGCCGGCGGGGCGGGATTCGCTACAGATGACGGAAAATCGTTTCCCTTTCTTCCAACAGTGGAAAAGGGCTTCCGTGACCGAGCGGCTTGAAGAGTAAATTAGAATGGTGTCCTTTGTCCTGACCCGACGGAAGAGGTGGGCTGAAATGCTCCGATTGTGTTCTTTCATTTCACGGATATAGGTTTCTGTGGCGCGTTGGAGGTCCTTTGCCGCGGCAGACCCATCGGGGGCTTTATTGAGATCGGAAAGGATAGTATTGAACAGGTTAAAGAGAGACGCCATGGCAGGTTGGGCGCGGAGAAGTTTACTGCCGATTTCGAGCACATCCCTGTGCAATTCCTCTGAAGGGGAGTGTTTCTTCTCTTGCAGGAGTCGCAGGACAAGGCGACCTGCCTTGGTGGTTAGGTCCTGTGATCCGGAGAGGTTGTCGTGGATGATCTCTTGGGTCAGCGATTCAATGCTCATAAATACGCAAAATAGCTTTAATGGTAAGAAGATTGGTCATCCCTAACAGCTCACTCAGCACGTATCATAGCCATTGAGGGAGTCGCAATGGAAGGGTTCATCCGGTTTGTCGAGTCACGGCCTACTACCCTACCGGGATGATACCCCAAGACCACGGGCATAAGTTCGTGGTATGGGGTTTACTTATGGAGCGAGCGTTGACCCTCCTTTGGCAGTGTGTTAACTATTTAATTATATGGGTTTTCTGACGATTCTTACTTTTTTGTGGCTTGCCCTTTTTTCAGGCTGTACACCTTCCGTTTCAGCTCCCAAAGGGTCGCTGGGGGAAACGGATGGGGAGCAGCCGGCCCCCTTTGCTGGGAAAAAAAAGACCGAAGTCCCGGGAAGCGCCAAGGCGTATGCCCATTTTATCCAGGGCCAACTTCACCTCACAGATGGAAATTTGTCCGGAGCCCTCGGGGAATTTGAGTTAGCAAGCCAGGCCGATCCGTCAAATGCCTTTTTGCGGCTCCGCTTAGCCACCCTCTACCTGCGGCAGGGACAGCTGGATAGCGCCTTAAAGGAGGCGGAAGAGGCATCACGGCTGGATCCCAAAGAAATAAAAAGCCATCGACTTTTAGCAGGTCTCTATACCTCCACAGGGCAGGACGCCAGGGGAATCGAAGAATATGAAAAGGTTCTCCAGTTAGATCCCAAAAATCAGGAGGCCCTTCTCTATCTCGGGGCGCTCCATCTTAAGGGGAAAGATTTCGAGCAGACCGCCAAATATCTCGAGCAACTCATCGCCCTCAATTCCTCGTCGGTGCTTGGATATTACTATCTGGGGAGGGTCCAGGTCGAGACCAAAAAGTTGCCGGACGCAGAGGAAAGCTACCGCAAGGCACTTGAATTGCATCCCAAGTCCGAGGCCGTGCTGATGGACCTTGCTTTGATATATGAGCTGCAGGGGAAGAAGGAAGAGGCCATCCGGACCTATCAATCTCTTCTCAGTGCTCGTCCCAAAAATGAGTGGGCGAGAAAAAGGCTGGGTGAGATTTACGTGGGACAGAACAAACTGGACGAGGCCCTGGAGCAATTCCAAAGGTTACAGGTGGAGGAAGCTGACCCCAGTAAGACAAGGACCAAGATCGGCCTCATTTATTATGGGCGGCGTGATTTTGCCAGGGCATCCACTGAGTTCAACCTAGTCTTGGCTGGTGACCCTGACAACCATCGGGTCCGTTATTTTCTTGGTGCTAGCTACGCCCAGATGAGGGATGATGAAAGGGCCATAGAGGAATTGAATCGTATCCCGGAAGAAAGCGAGTACTTTTCCGAATCTCGTATCCAGCTTGCCTCCCTCTACGACCGTAACAAAGAATTTTCCAAGGCCATAGAATCGGTTCAGGCAGCGTTAAGAAATCAGCAAGGCAAAAACCGCAAGGAGTTTCTCAACCTCTTGTCATCGCTTTACCATAAGGCGAAAGATTACTCGATGGCCATCCAAACATTACAAGAGGTCCTTGATCTTGATCCCAAAAGCGATCAGGCCCACTTCCGGCTGGGGGCCCTCTACGATGAGAGCAAGAACAAAGACAAGACCATCGAGCACATGAAAAAGGCCATCGAGCTGGAACCGAAGAACGCGGCCGCCTTGAATTATTTGGGTTACACCTATGCGGAGATGGGTATCTATTTGGACGAGGCTGAGGAGCTGATTGTCAGGGCGCTAAAGCTAGAGTCCAATGACGGGTTTTATATCGACAGCCTGGGATGGGTCTATTACCAGAAGGGTGATTATGGCAAGGCCGTGGAACAACTGGAGCGGGCAGTAGGTTTGGTCATTGATGACCCCACCATTATCGAGCATCTCGGGGATGCCTATGCAAAGCTTGGCAAATTACAACAGGCCATCCTGCATTATCGGGAAGCCCACAAGAATGCCAAAGAAAAGGATCAGTTGAAAAGAATCCAGCAGAAAATCCAGCGCCTGGAGGAAGAAATTTGAGGTTATTTCAGTGGGAGCGAAAAGGCCTCTTTTTTTTGCAGTAGCTCTCATCGTTACGGGAATCACTATTGGGAGTTGTGCGCCAGTTGGCCCTTCCATTACCCTTCCTGATGGTGCACCCTCCCGGGGCTTAGGAACAGAAGAGCTCGTTCGAGGTCTTGCCAAAAGGGCGGATCAGGTTCGTTCCCTTCGAAGTCTATCCTTCGTCAACTATCGGAGCAAAGATGAGAAAGGTGGGTTCCGGGGGGCCCTTCTGGTTGATCGGCCCGATCGTCTGCGCCTGGAAACGCTCTCTCCATTGGGGGCCATACTCGTTCTAACTGCAAATGGGGACGAGATTGTGGCGTTTCTTCCCCGCAAAAGGATCCTCTATAGAGGGTCAAGCTCCAAGCGAAATCTCTTCCGCTTTACCAAGATCCCTCTGGAGTTGACCGAATTGACCTCCCTCTTGCTCGGCTTGCCGCCAGTGAAGGTGGGCGGACCTTGGAAGGGCGAGAATCATGCGATATACCAACGTCTTCCGACCGGCGGGAGCGAATGGATCGAATTTGATCCAGCCCTGGGTATCCCTGTTCGGTGGGATCGGCTGGATGCCGATGGAAGCACAGAGCTCAGTGCGGTTTTCTCCGATTTCGTTTCCACAACGGTTGGTTCCTTTCCCTTAAAAATCTCTATAGAGTCCGCCACTGAAGACAAGTCATGGGAAATACGCTACCGAGAACCGGAGGTGAATGTCCAACTTCCTGAGCCCTTCTTCGTGCAACAACGACCGAGCCATGTCAGAGAAATTCTCCTTGAATCTCTTGGCGGTTAAGGGGATAAGCCCCATGTCCTCGAAGAAATTTTTAATGACGCTCATTCTAGTGGTGTTGCTCCCGCTCGTTGGGTGCCAGGCCAAGGACCAGCAGCAGACCACTGAACCGGCCGTAGGGGACTGGCTGCTGGCGCACATGCTGAGTGACCCCGAACAGCTCAATCCCCTTACCAGCAACGACGGCGGGGCGAGTTCTATCCTGGGATATATCTTTCAAGGGCTGCTCACCCGTGATCCGCACACCCTTGAGCTAAAGCCCCTGCTGGCAGAATCCCAGCCCGCCATTTCGGATGACAAGCTAAGCTATACATTTAAGATTCGCCGGGACGCCCACTTCCAGGACGGCCATCCCCTGACCGGTGAAGACCTGCTCTTCAGCATCAAGGCGATTAAGTGCCCCCTGGTCAATGCGCCCTTTCTACGCGTGTACTACGACTCGGTGGTGGATGCTCGGCTCGTCGATCAGTATACAATCCAATTTGTAACCAAGGAGCCCTATTTCCTTAATGAGAGTGTGCTTGGCGGTATCGATGTCCTGCCACGCCATTACTACGATCCGGACGATCTCCTAAAAAAGGTGACTGTCCGGGATCTCAGTCGGGGAGGCTCTGGGTTGCCTGAAGAGGTCAAGCGGTTCGCCGATCAATTCAACAAGAACTTCAGCCGAAATCCCATGGGGAGCGGCCCCTATAAGTTCCTGAAGTGGGAAACTGGGCAGGAAGTCCTGTTGGAGCGCGATGATAATTATTGGGGCAAGGGGAAAGCCGGTATTGATCAGCCCTATCTCTACCTTTTCAGATTTCGGGTGATCAATAACATGGATGCAGCCCTCGTCAGCCTGAAGAGCGGGGGGCTGGATACGATGAGGTTGCAGCCTTTACAACACGTGAAGCAAACGAGTAGCAGTCGTTTTGAAAGCGAGTTTCAAAAGTTCATGTATTTCTCCCCCGGGTATACCTATATTGGGTGGAACAATGCCCATCCCATTTTCCGCGACAAGCGAGTCCGAAAGGCGATGACTTATCTGACCAACCGGAATCAGATGGTCAAAACGATTCTATCGGGTCTCGGCCAGGTGGTGGATAGCCCCATTTACTATTTCCGACCTGAGTATGACAAGACCCTCGAGAGCACTCCCTTTGACCCTGAGAGGGCCTTGGGACTGCTCAGAGAAGCTGGCTGGAGGGACACAGATGGAGACGGCGTGTTGGACAAGCTGATTGATGGCAAGAAAGTGCCATTCCGCTTTGAGATCAAATTTAACTCCGGGAACCCCACTCGCAAAAGCGTGGCGCTTATCCTTCAGGATGAGCTCAAAAAGCACGGCATCCAGGCTACGGTGCGCCAGCTGGACTGGACCATCTATCTAGATGACGTTAGAAACCATCGTTTCGATGCCATGATCCTGGGATGGGGCATGAGCGTCAATGACCCGGACGCCTTTCAGGTCTGGCATTCTACCCAGGCGGCAAACAAGGGCTCTAACATGATCAGCTACAAGAATGCACAGGTCGACGAAATCCTGGAGACCTACCGGTCGGAGTTTGATCCGAAGAAGCGAATTGAGCTTTACCGAAAGTTCCAGCAGATTCTTCACGAGGACCAGCCCTACACGTTTCTCTTTATGCCAAAATCGGTTTCAGCGGTGCAGCGGCGCTTTCAAGGGGTGGAAGTACTTCCCATCGGAGGGCTCCGGCCGCTAGAATGGTGGGTCCCCCCTGAATCCCAGAAGTTTACCAGCAAACCAACAGCTTAGTGAACCCAAAAGATGTGGCGCTATATCTTCCAGCGCATCCTCCTTTTCCTCCCGACCTTTATCGGGATCACCTTAATCAGTTTTCTGATTATGCGTCTCGCCCCGGGCGATCCGGCAGAGCTCCTTGCCGGTGGAGGCCTAGCAGCCGCAGGGGCTTCGGGGATATCCCTGGAGAAGCGAGGCGCCGTGGATCAGGCCCTGGCTCAGTGGCGTGCGCAATATGGGCTCGACCGCCCCCTCCACATTCAATATGGGATGTGGTTGAAGAACCTATTTGCGCTCGATTTCGGTGTGTCATTCAAAGATAATCAACCGGTCTTCGGTAAGATCCTCGACCGCCTCCCCGTTACCATCAAACTGAATATCTTGTCGATCTTCCTTGTTTACCTAGTGGCTATTCCGTTGGGGATCTATTCCGCTACTCACTCTTATTCCTTCGGCGATCAAGTCACGACCCTATTTGCCTTTATCCTTTTTTCATTACCTGTGGTTTGGGCTGGTACCATGGCCCTGACCTTCCTCTGCGGTGGAGACTTTTTCTATCTCTTTCCCCCGGCGGGGCTTACCTCTATTGATTATTCCCCCAACTGGCCACTTTGGGAGCGATTGAAGGATCAGGTGTGGCATCTCTTCTTGCCCGTTCTCCTGCTCTCCTATGCTCAGTTTGCGGGCTTATCACGCTACATGCGCACGGGCATGCGCGAAGTTCTGAGCCAGGACTATGTTCGCACCGCCAGGGCGAAAGGGCTTTCGGAAACAAAAGTTGTTTACAAGCATGTCCTAAGGAACTCGTTGATACCGATGGTCACCATCCTGGCCTCAATCCTTCCCGGCTTGATCGGTGGAAGTATCATCATAGAGACAATCTTTTCCATTCCCGGTTTAGGTCAACTGGGATACCAAGCGGTCCTGGCAAGAGATTACCCCACGGTTATGGCCATATTTACGGTGAGTTCCTTGCTGGCCCTGGTCGGTATTCTTCTGTCGGATATATTGCTAACCATGGTCGATCCTCGGATCGCCTTTGGTCGTCGGGAGCAATGAGTGGTGGGGTACACCAAGCCAAGCCATTGGGTTCCCTGGACAAGGCGAAATTATGGCCGTGAATAGTGGTCGTGGTGAGGGTTACTGGTCCTATGTCTGGAGGCAGTTCAAGCGCAACCGTCTTGCGGTCATGGGGCTCTATGCGGTCATGGGACTTTTTTTCCTGGCCATCTTTGCTGACTTTTTGGCCAATGACAAGCCCTACTATATGCGTTATCAGGATAGGACCTATTTTCCCATCTTCCGTAGTTATCTTGTTCGGTTGGGTGTGGGGAGTTGGCCGCTTGAGCTTCTCAACGTCAATTTTAAAGAGCTCGACAGCCAGCGAAGTATTTTTCCTCCTATCCCTTATCGGTCCAATGGTATTGATCTCACCGTTCCCTTTAGCAATCCGTCACAGACGCACTGGTTAGGAACGGATAAGCTCGGGCGCGACTTGATGGCAGGAATCATCCACGGGTCTCGGATATCCCTCTCCATTGGTTTTGTTGCCGTCGGCATCTCACTGGTGATCGGAATCGTTCTTGGGGCCCTGGCCGGGTTTTTTGGCTCCTGGGTGGATCTGGTGATTTCGCGGCTATTTGAGCTGATGCTGGCCATACCCACGTTCTTCCTGTTAATTACCATTGCGGCTCTGCTGCCGCCCAGTATCTTTCTTACGATGGCCGTCATTGGACTGACCAGCTGGGTGGGTATTGCTCGATTCACGCGCAACGAGTTCTTGAGGATACGGAATCTGGATTACGTGACGGCTGCCATTGCCCTGGGAGTCTCTAGCCGCAAGGTCATGTTCCGTCATATCTTGCCCAACGCCTTGGCCCCAGTGATGGTTTCCGTAGCTCTTGGGATTGCTGCAGCTATCCTGGTGGAGTCGGGTTTGAGTTTTCTCGGCATTGGTGTGCCGGCCGACCTGGTGACCTGGGGTTCCATTCTCAATGAGGCTCGGAGCAATTCGTTTGCTTGGTGGCTGGTAGTGTTCCCCGGGGCAGCCATCTTTATCACTGTACTTGCGTATTACCTGGTCGGAGAGGGCCTCCGCGATGCTCTTGACCCTAGACTCCGGGGCTCTTAAGGAGATCTTTACTGCAGTTGGAAATAAAATCTAGGTAAAGATATTTTGAAATTGTCGGTTGAAATTTGGATTACAGAATCAGAAAAATGATGACTCGCCCCGTGGAGTAACAGCTCGACCGAGTTGGATTGTCTCGACCAAGGCTAATACTCTACAGGGCGAGCCGCGAAGGCGCAAAGCGAAAACAGCAAGCAGCTAAACGCAGAGCGTAAAGCGTCAAAAGCTATTAACCGTATATTTACGCAGATGGACACCAGGGGAACTGCGCTAAGCGCATGGCGCAAGGCGACTCAATTAGTGACGAGTAACGAGTACTGAGGACTGAGCAAGAAGCGCAAAGAGACAATAGACTACGGACAACGGACTACAGACTCCCGGTCGTCAATCCCTGGGTCAGG
>Ga0209980_10000979_pt1 | contig 15687 bp, 11 predicted proteins | sample CR02metaG_FD_183611 | JGI IMG/M metagenome (GOLD analysis project Ga0209980, IMG submission 183611) | Deep subsurface microbial communities from Mariana Trench to uncover new lineages of life (NeLLi) - CR02 metaG (SPAdes) (version 2) | ecosystem: Environmental > Aquatic > Marine > Ocean trench...
TGGTAACGAAACTTTCATGTGTGCAGTGGTGATTTTGCGGCGGCTCCCAGGGTGCTATCCAACCAACCTATACCCCTGGCGCTGAATCGCTCCCAGAAATCGCAAAAAATAATTTTCAGACGGGACTCCTAGTCCATCCGGACACGACCACCATTCCGACCGGGGGGTCTTTTCAAAGGGGGGGCCGGGGGCCTCCTAGCGGTATCAAAGGGGCGTTAACCTTATGTCCGCTTATAGCCAAAAGCGGACATAACCTGTTCCCGCAAAACCCAATTGGACTAACATGGAATTTGGACCACTCAGTGTCGGCAGGCCAGTGGGGTGTCGGATGGCGAGTAAGCTAGATGATCGACTGCTCGAAGGGGAGCGTGTTGTATTTCGCGCTCGCTACGGTTTCGTTTCCACGGCGGTTTTCATCGTTACCTTCTCTGTGATCTTGGCCGGTGCGTATTTAATTTTCGGATGGCTGTTCGGCCTCGATTGGCGGAGTAACCTAATTTATGTGCTGACGTTGGATTTATGTTTCATCTGGTTGATATGGAACCGCACCGTCTTAGTGACTGATCGGAGGGTGATTTACCCGCACGGAGATTGGAAACGAAAGGTCGGCGAGGTGCCGCTTAAGGCAATCGAACAGGTGGTCTTCCATACCGGAGGCTTCGCTGGATTCGTTTCGATGCGTTGTCATGGAGACGAGAACATAGTCCTCAGGCTCCTCCCAAAACCTCAGGACTTGCGGGACGCTATTGCTTCTCAGTGTGGTCTGCCGGTGCCGGCGCGTACAGGTCCCAAGATCCTTGTCAGCGCGGCGCTAGTGAACGTCTTTAGTTGCATTGGTGTGTTGACTGCTTTCATTTGGTCCGTGCTTTTTGCCGTTGATTTTTTTGAGAGAGTATTACCCGCACTCTCCGATGCTGCCTTTTACGGTCTCTTGATAGTCACCCCATTCGTTATATTTCTGAGCGGTGTGCTGGGGGGCATTCTGGGCCAACTCTTGGGGCTGTTTTGTCTCCGGTTCATTTTGACACCAGAACAAGCGAAGCATTTTCTTCGTGTTGACGCCATGGATCCGGGCAGCGATTGGTGGGCAAGAATAACGCGGTGGTGTTCTGTGCGATCCGCTGGAGTTTTGAACCGGCTCTATCGTCGGTCCATGGACCCTGAACAGGACTGACCAGCGTGATACCCTGGCGACCCACCTGAATTTGATCATTAGTGGCGGTAATGACCTGCTCTATCTTGCGGTTGGTCCTTGCGAGCCCGTTAGGTCCGCTTTGGGTCAAAAGCGGTCATGAGGTTAACAGATAAACCGTCCGCCCCCCTCAGCATCCCCGAAGATGATCAGAAGGGGACGCCTCAGGTGGGCCAGCGGGGAGCCTTAAGCCCTCCACCGGGTTGTACTTTGCTGTCCCTCGCAAGGGCACGCCACCGGCTCGAACTGGCAAAGATCATCAGCGGGCGCAGCTGTCGGCCTAACCAAATGGCCACGAACTTAAGTTCAGGTGTAAGCGTGGCATGGTGATGGCCTCACTCCTAACTCGCGATAATCTTCACAAATCGTGGCGCAAAATTTTGCGCCATGCCGACATCCAAAAGTTCCGCCGGCACGATCTGCGCCATACCTTTGCTTCCTGGTTAGTGATGAAGAGTGTCGATTTCAACACAGTCAGGGAGTTACTGGGCCATTCTGAACTCAAAATGACGTTGCGATATGCTCATCTGGCACCGGAACATAAGGCCGTTGCTGTTGAAAAGCCGGAAGGTCAAATTGTGGGTTAGACACGCTGACTCCCAAGGGGCGGGTATTATGTTCCACCTGGCGGCGAACAGCCAAATTGCCCTATAAAGATTACGATAGCCGGAGCGGGCGTTGCTACCGCATTGGGCCGAAAGCATCGCCCAATGTGATCACTAACGGCCGCTTGGTCGGACGCTTTAAATGAATGAAAGGAATGGACCGATGCGCGCAGTTGTAATTCACGAATTCGGGCCCATCGACTCGCACGAAATCGAAGAATTACCCGATCCCGTGCCGGGACCAAAGGAGATTCTGATCGATACCCGGGTCATTGGCCTGAACTTTCCGGATACTCTTATGGTCCAGGGACTGTATCAGACCAAACCCGACCGGCCCTTCGTTCCTGGCCGCGACGCGGCGGGCGTGGTCGCGGCGGTTGGCGACGAGGTTACACGCTTCAAGATCGGTGACCGCGCGCTCGCTCAGGTCAGGTGGGGCTCCTATGCAGAGAAGGTGGTCGCCCCCGAGGAGCGTAGCTTCGTTATGCCCGATGAGATGGATTTTATCGGTGCGGCGGCTTTGGGCACGGTGTATCCCACCTCGCATATTGCCCTCATGCTGCGCGGCCAATACAAAGACGGCGAGAGTGTATTGGTCAACGGCGCCGGCGGCGGTATCGGGTTGGCCGCGGTCCAAATCGCCAAGGCCAAAGGAGCGCAGGTCATTGCCGGCGATATCACCGAGGAAAAGCGGCAGCTCGCGCTTAAAAACGGCGCCGATCACGCTATCGATCTTTCAGTCGACGATTTGCGCGAAAATCTGCGCCAGCAGGTTTTCGCCATCGCAGGCAAAGGCGGCGTCGATATCGTTCTCGACCCGGTCGGCGGTGACGTGTTTGACGGCTCGCTCAGGGCGCTCGCCTATTTCGGGCGCATCGTGACGATCGGCTACGCCTCGGGGCGTATTCCTGAGGCCAAGGCGAGCTATTTCAACGTCAAGAGTCTGATACTGGCGGGCATGGCGCTGGATATGCATTTCAGGCTAAAGCCCGAAACCGTGCACGATGCCATGGCGGATCTGTTCGATCTATACCTCAAGGGGAAAGTCAGGCCAGAGGTGACCGGGACCTATCCGTTCGAGGAATTCAAGACCGCGATGAATTTGTTCGGCGCCGGTAAAACCATGGGCAAGACGGTGTTGACCCTCTAAAACGGGGACTGCCGGAAACCGGCCGCAGGTGTCCTATGTAGTCTACCTGTTGCCTTTCGCGCGCTGCGCCGCGGTCCCGGCTTCGTCGATCTCTCCGTCGTCGGTAAGAACGACGCCATAGGCGTCTCGCGCCGTCTCGCGCAAAACTAGCCCGGCCTCTACGTCGGCGGCCACCATCGCCGGATCGCGTGCCAAGGGATCGCCGAGGCCGCCGCCGCCGGGCATCTCGATGACCACCCGATCGCCGCTCGGGATCGTCTGGGTTCCCTTGCCGTCGAGCTGGCGACCGGAGGCGAGGCTGAGTTTGCCGGCAGCACCCGGCGTACCGCCGTCACGGCCCCGCGGCGGATGGTCGATGCGGTCGAACAGCGCGCTGAACGCAAACGGCGCGTCTTGGAGCAGGCCGAGCTCCATGACCTGGCCCAGTCCCCCGCGATAGGTGCCAGCACCGCCCGAATCCTCGCGATACTCCTTGCGCCAGATGATGAGCGGTGAAATTGCCTCGGTAATCTCGACCGGGACGTTGCGCACGCCGCTGGGGAACGCGGTGGCGGACAGGCCGTCCTTGCCGGGCCGCGCACCGGTGCCGCCCGAATGGAAGCTGAGCACGGTAAACGGGTCGGCGTCGACGAGGTCCTTGGGGTCCGCGTCGACCCGGCCCGGCCCACCGAAAGCGTACAGGGTCCACAGGCACGACGTGCCTTCGGCCGGCACCGAACCATCGAGCGCCTGGTTCAGGCATCCGAAAACGACGTCGGGCAGCATCTGACCCGTGACATGGCGAACCGCGACGGGCGCCGGGTGTTCGGCGTTCAGGATCGAGCCCTTTGGCGCGGTGACTCTGATGACCGAAAGCGAGCCCTGGTTATTGGGAACGGTCGGCGCGACAATGCATTTGACGCCAAACGAGGCATAGGCCTCGGTATAGCAGATGGGCACGTTGATCCCGTAGGAAGATATGCCCGAGGTTCCCGTGAAATCGACGTCGATACCAGTCTTCCCGATGGTCATCGTGGCGACCAGGTCGACCGGCTCTTCGTACCCGTCGATGCGCATCGAGTGCTTATAGGTGCCGGGCTTAAGCTTGCCGATGGCCTCCAGGGTCGCCGCTTTCGACTTGGCGAGAATATGCGCCCCCAGACGGTCGAGGTCGGTGATCCCGAACTCGTCCATCATCTCGACCTGGCGGCGGCACGCGACATCGTTGCAGGTCGCGAGCGAATGCAAATCGCCGATCACCTGAACCGCTTCGCGGACATTGGCGCCAACGATATCTATGATTGCCTGTTCCACCTTGCCCGCCCGGGCAAAATGCATCAGCGGGATATACAGCCCTTCTTCGTAGATTTGGCGGCCATCGGGCGTCATGCCACGGCCCCCTATATCGACGACATGGCAGGTGCTGGCGAACAGGGCCACGATTTCCCCGTTGCGGAATGTCGGTGTCACGAAGGTGAAATCATGGAGGTGGCCGGTGCCCTTCCACGGATCATTGGTCAGGAAGATGTCGCCTTCGGCCATCTCCGCGACCGGGAACTTGTCAATGAAATGGCCCACCGAACGCGCCATCGCGTTGACGTGGCCGGGCGTTCCGGTCACCGCCTGGGCGAGCATGTTGCCCGAGGTATCGAATATGCCCGCCGACAGATCGCCGGCCTCGCGCGTCGAGGTCGAGAATCCCGTGCGGATCAATGTTTGCGCCTGCTCCTCGACGACCGCGATCAGGCGATCCCACATGAGCTGCAGGCGAATAGGCGAATGCGGGTCATTGACGGTCATATTGTCTTCTTTGACATCACAATATAGCCCAGCGCGTTGATGCGCGCTATGAATCCGCTCAGCACCACCGTCGTCGTTTCGTCCTCGGAAATGATTGCAGGTCCGCGAATCTTCGCGCCGGGCACAAGATCGCCTCGCCGGTAGACCGGAACATCGCGCATCGAGCCTTCTTCCGGATCGAACAGCTTGCGAAGGGACGCCGCCTCGGGTTCGACGTCGGCTGGCGCGTCGGGGCACGGCGCAGGCGGCTCCTGACGAGCGGCCAGCCGCAGAGTCCAGTTCAATGCCTCGATCTCGACATCCGGTATACGTCGCGCGTAAGACGCTTCATAGGCGGACCCGAACAGTTCCGAAAATCGATCCCGCGTCGAGGCGTCATATGGTCCCGGTGGCAGGTTGAAAGAAATTTCGTGGCCCTGACCGCGATAGCGCATGTCCGCGGTTCGCGTTTCCAACAATTCCACGCCGGGCGCCGCGGCCGCCACGATATCCTCGGCCTCCTTGCGCAGATCGGCATAAAGCGCGTTCAGCGCGTCCGGATCGAATCCCTCGTCGAGAAGCGTATAGAGACTCCGCACCACCTCGTAGGCAACCGGCGCACGCAGAAATCCGACCGCCGAGCCGACCCCCGCCGCCGTCGGTACCAAAACCTGGTCGATCCCGAGAGTGCGCGCCAGCCGCGCCGCATGAACCGGCGCCGCACCACCAAAGGCGATCAGCGTACGGCCATCGAGTTCCTTACCGCGCTCAACCGCATGGACTCGCGCGGCGTTGGCCATGTTTTCCTCGACGATCTCGGAAAGGCCGAAAGCTGCATCGAGGGACGAAAGCTTCAGCGGCACGCCGACCGCCTTGTCGATCGCGTTCCGTGCTTTCTCGAGGCTGAGTCGCATCGTGCCGCCGGCGAAACTGTCGGGATCGATCCTTCCCAGCACAATGTCCGCATCGGTAACCGTTGCCGACGTGCCGCCACGGTCGTAACAGGCGGGACCCGGTTCCGCGCCGGCGCTTTCGGGCCCGACATGAATGCGCGCGAGCGAATCCACACTAGCGATCGAACCACCGCCGGCGCCGATTTCGATCATCTCGATCACCGGTATACGCAAGGGGATGCCGCTGCCCTTCATAAAACGGTACTGCCGTGCGACCTCAAATGTGCGCGAGTGCTGCGGCTCGCCGTCATCGATTAGGCAGATCTTGGCGGTGGTGCCGCCCATATCGAAGGACAATACCCGGTCGAGGCCGCATTCGCCTGCAAGACGCGCGGCCAGGATTGCGCCGCCCGCAGGCCCCGATTCGACGAGCCGGATCGGGAAGCGGCGGACCGTCTCGAGCGCGGCCAACCCGCCACCCGAGGTCATCAGGCATAGCGGGCAGTTGAAACCCATCTCGGCTAGTTTCTCGTCGAGCCGGCCCAGATAGCTCGACATCAGAGGCTGGACATAGGCATTGGCGACCGCCGTCGACCAGCGGTCGTACTCGCGAATTTCGGGCGAGACCTCGCTCGATAGGGAGACAGACAAATCCGGCAATGCCGACGACAGATGATCGGCGATCAAGCGCTCATGCCGTGGTGCGGCATAGGAATTCATCAGCGCGACCGCCACCGACTCGACGGCTTCGCGTTTTAGACTTTCGACGACCCGGCCGAGCGATGCTTCATCAAGCGGGATCAGCACGTTGCCACGCGCGTCCATCCGTTCGGTTACCCCGAAACGCAGCGCGCGGGGGACAAGCGGCGGCGGTTTGTCCATATAGATGTCGTACTGTTCGAAACGGTTTTCGTAGGCAATCTCGATCGTATCGCGGAACCCCTCGGTCACGATCATCGCGGTCCGCGCACCCTTGTGCTCGATAATCGCGTTGGTCGCAAGCGTCGTGCCGTGGATAATCAACGCGAAATCGGCAGGCGCCAGCCCGGTGTCTTCGAGCGCCCTTTGGATGCCGTTGAACACGCCTTCTTCAGGCGCCTCCGGGGTTGTCAAAACCTTACAGGTGGACAGCCCGTCTTCGGCCTCGATTGCGATGTCGGTAAAAGTGCCGCCGATATCCGCGGCGAGACGGGCCTGCGCCATACGCCAAATCTACCCCCTATGAAACGGATTTCCGATCAAAGCCTATAATCGAATTTTTGTTCATTTGATCTGGTCGTAGGATATAGAACGTCAAGCCGTTCGTCGCCACCCTATCGAGTAAAATTCTTCTGAAAATTCTATTGCGCCGGTTTCTTGTGCAATGGTCGCCGGGCTGGTAGCTTCCCGCTTCGACGGCGTCGACCGGCAGGAACCGCGCCAAATAAATTCGCAGATTCAGTAAACGGCTAGTTCATGACAAAGGCTCCGCAAAATTTCCAGGCGAATTCGCTGGACCGCATTCGACCGGTCTCGTCAGGGACAGTTCATCCCCACCTTCCGGAATACGTGGGTGACCCAGCACAATGACAGACGCCGCTACGGAACCGGCATGGCCGGACGAGATTTACGGCGTCCTCAAGGAGGCCGACGTCGAACAGATATGTTACGTGCCGGATGCAGGCCATAAGGTCCTGATCGAGCGCTGCGTTGCAGACAACGAGATAACCACGGTGCTGCTAACCACCGAGGAAGAGGGTGTTGCGGTGCTTTCAGGGGCCTGGCTGGGCGGCCAGCGTGGCGCGTTGTTGATGCAATCCTCGGGCGTCGGTAATTGCATCAACATGCTGGGCATGGTCCAGGAATGCCGCTTTCCGCTGCTGATGCTGGTCACCATGCGCGGTGATTGGGGCGAGTTCAATCCGTGGCAGACAACTATGGGTCAGGGCGCCCAGGCGGCGTTGGAAGCCGTTGGCGTCATCGTTCATCGCGTGGATGACGCGGCGTTGGCCGCCGAGACGGTTCAGGCCGCCACCCGTTTCGCCTTTTCATCTTATCGCGCGGTCGCGGTTCTCATCGGCCAACGCGTCATTGGCTTCAAGGAGTTTGCCAATTAGTTATGGCGGAACACAAACTCACATTGAACCGGCGCGAGGCGGTGGCGCGGATACTCACCGACCGCGGCGATGCATTGTTGATCACCGGACTCGGTTCGCCGACCTGGGATGTTGCCGCCGCCGGCGATCATCCGAACAATTTCTATCTGTGGGGTGCCATGGGCGGCGCAGCGGTTATGGGGCTCGGCCTCGCCCTCGCCCAGCCCCGCCGCCGTGTCCTCGTGATCACGGGCGACGGCGAAATGGTGCTCGGGCTGGGCGCGTTGGCGACCATCGCCGTTGCCGCACCCGGCAACCTTGCAGTCTGCGTCATCGACAACGAACGTTATGGCGAAACCGGCATGCAGGAAGGGCACACCGCCGCCGGCGTCGACCTTGTTGGGATGGCAGCGATGGCCGGCTGGCCGACCACCGCCTGTGCATGGACCGAAGAAGAACTCGAAGCGCTGATGCCAGCAATACACAGCGAACCGGGTCCGGTCTTCGCCACCGTCAAGGTGAACGCCGATCCGGTGCCTTTGGTGTTGCCGCCGCGCGACGGAACGGCTTTGCGCAGCCGTTTCCGTCAGGCCCTGCTGGGTGAGAAGGCATTCGAGTAAGCCGATCCGAACGCTCCCGCCGGCATTGTCAGACCAACTGCTCATGAGTGGTCCTAACCACTTCCGATCAGCCAGCTCATGAGCAGTTAGTCTGACAATGCCGACCCTGCGCATCCGCGCCGTGAACCTGAAAAACGCGCTTTGCCAAATCGAGACCAATCGTCGTAACCTCTGTCATGGATGCTTCCTCAAGTTAGGGTTCTGAATACACCTCTAACTATGGCGCATTCGTCGCCGTCACAGGGGGCGTCCATACATGACAATGCCGGGCCCGGACGTGAACAAGACCATCAATTCCTTTATCGGCGCGCCGATCGAGCGTTTGGAAGACCCGCGCTTCCTGCGCGGCCGCGGCACCTTCGTCGGCGACCTCGTTGCCGACGGCATGCTCCACGCCGTGATCCTGCGCAGTGCCGTGGCCCATGGCCGCATCGTCTCCATCGACGCCGGACATGCCTTGGCCCTGGCGGGCGTCCGGGCAGTGCTGACAGCGGGCGACCTTGGCGACACCGTACCCAGGATCCCGATGCGCCTAGAGGCGCAAGCCTCCCTCAAGGCCTACCAACAGCCGGTCATAGCCGATGGCAAGGTCCGCTACGTCGGCGAGCCGGTCGCGATGATCATCGCCGAGGGCGCCGGCATCGCCGAGGACGCGCTGGAGTTGGTCGACGTGGTCATCGAGCCGCTGGCGGCAATTGTCGATTGCGACCAGGCGCTCGGTACCGAGGCGCTGCTGTTCGAAGAGAGCGGCTCCAACCGCCCCGACATGTTGTCGGCCATCAAAGGCGACGCCGAGGCCGCCTTCAAGAATGCCCATTATACCCGACGCGAGAGCCTTCGCGTTCAGCGCCACTCCGCCATGCCGATGGAATCTCGGGGGCTGCTGGCCGCGTGGGACGCGGCGGCCGACACCATGACCGTCTTTGGGGCGGCCAAGGTTCCGTTCCATAACAAAAGGATTCTGGCCGCTCTCATGGACCTGCCCGAGGATGCCGTGACATTGATCGAAAACGATGTCGGCGGCGGCTTCGGCGTGCGCGGCGAGTTCTATCCCGAGGATTTCCTGATCCCGTTCGCGGCACGCCGGCTGGGCCGCCCCGTCAAGTGGATCGAAGACCGGCGCGAACACATGTCGGCGACCAATCACGCGCGGGAGGCGGAGTGTGAACTGGAAATCGCCTGCGACCGCGACGGCCATATTCTCGCCCTCAGGGGCCAGGCCCGGGTCAATATCGGCGCCTATATCCGCACGACCGGGGCCGTGGCCCCGCGCAACCTCGCCCAGGTGCTGTCGGGCCCCTACAGGATCGAGCATATCCATATGGATGTCGTCATCGTCGTCACCAACAAGGCACCCAGCGGCACCTATCGCGGACCCGGCCGGTTCGAGGCCGACTTCTTCCGGGAACGGCTGATCGATCTTGCCGCCAAGGACCTTGGGATCGACCGTGTCGAGTTCCGGCGCCGTAACCTTGTGCGTGAGAAGGACATGCCCTGGCCGTTGGCCACCGTCATGCCCTTGAACATAAGCGGCGAATGCGACAGCGGCGATTACGCGATCACCCTCGACCGCTGCCTGAAGGAGTTCGATTGGCCCGAGAAGGCTAAGCTCGCGGGCAAATTCCTGGACGGGCGATTTCACGGCATCGCCGTCGGTTGCTACATCGAGGGTGGGGCCTTGGGCGAGGAACACGCGCGCTTAGTGGTCGAGGAGGACGGTACGGTGTCGGTATTCGTCGGTTCGTCCTCGGTGGGCCAAGGGGTGGAGACAGTGTTCGCCCAAATTACCTGCGACGCGCTGGAATTGCCGCTGGACCGGATTCGTGGTGTCAGTCACGGATCGACCAATCTATTGGCCGGCGGCGGCGGTTCGTTCAGTTCACGGTCCACCGTACTGGCGGGCTCGGCCCTGGTGGAAGCCGCCGAAAAACTAAAGGCCGAAATCCGCGAGGCCGCCGCCGGCAAGCTCGGCTGCCCGGCCGAGGATATCGGCATCACCGATGGAAAGGCCCTGGGACCGGGCGGTGAGACGGTGACTTTTGAATCTCTGGCTAGTGAGGTACCGGCCGTCGAAGCCATTTTTAACAACCCCAAACGTACTTACAGCTACGGCGCCCACGCCGTCCATGTCGCGGTCGACCCCGGCACCGGCGGGATCAAAGTGCTCGATTACGTCGCGGTGGAGGATGTCGGGCGCATCATCAACCCGGCGACCTTGGCCGGTCAGTGCACCGGCGCCATCGTCCAGGGCCTGGGCGGCGCGCTGCTGGAACACTTGGTCTACGACGGGGATGGCCAACTGCTCACCGGCACCTATGCCGATTACTTGCTGCCCACGGCGTCTGATTTTCCTTCCATCCGGGTGTTCTCCCTAGAAGACAAGCCGGCCCCCGGCAATCCCTTGGGCGCTAAGGGCGCGGGCGAGGGCGGAATTATTTCCACCGGCGGCGTTATTGCCAACGCGGTCGCCGATGCGCTGTCGTCGATGGGTGTCGAGCCCCGTGCGCTGCCGCTTTCCCCGCCCAGGGTCTGGGAAATGATCAGGGCAGCGAAGGGCTAGGCCGGCCCTCAGGGTTTCTCAAGGTGCGCGTCACGCGATTGGTAGAGTTCTTCATCGGCATAGCCCATGGTATCGGGCTTGCCCCGGCCTAGCATGACTTGGAAGTACACCGGTTTGAGGCTCCGGTTCTCATAACCGTGAATGACCCCCGCCGGGCACGAGACACATTCCCAGGGACCTAGGCTGGTCCACAGCCGGGCGCCGCCCGCGTCCTCCATGAACACGTCGAGAAGACCCTGCAGCACGAAGAAACATTCCTCGATCTCATGGGTGTGGGCGGCGTTGCCTTGGCCCGGGTTGACCAACATGATGGACAGGGTGAAGTTGTTGGCCGGGATCACCGTCGGATCATCGTGTTTGCCCGAACCGCCGGCGCCGATAAAGCGGTGTTGGGCACGCTTGAAACCCTCGATCTTCGCGTCCTCGAAGGCCTCCCAGTCGGGAACCTTGTCTTTGAAGCGTCCGACCGAGCGCTCCATGATGTCGGCGAGCGGAACGCCGACGAGTTCCTGCGGCAACGGATGGCGGGCGACGGTCATGGCGGTCATTCCCTTGGCTTCGTCAACAAAACAGGATCAATCATTCAATTTAACACGGATTCGATCCCAGCCGGCCCGGCAACACCCAGGTTATCGATGGGATTGAGCCTCGGTGATCAAGGCCCATATTCTCGGCGGCGACAGCGGCAGCTCGAAGGGCTCGGCGCCGGAATCGGCCAATGCCGCGGCGACCGCGTTGGCGATCACGCCACCGACCGGGATGATTTCCCCCTCGCCGCCGCCCTTTGCCCCCAGCGGATTGTTGGGTGACGGCTTGAGCTCGACCACGGTCGAACGGATATTCGGGAAGCACTCGGCCGACGGCACCATGTAATCGGCGAGGGTGCCGGTGAGCAGCTGGCCATCGCCATCGTAGACCAGGTGTTCCAGCAGCGACCCGCCAAGACCTTGCACGATGGCGCCCACCGCCTGGCCGTGCAAGGTCGCCGGATTGATGATGCGGCCCACATCCTTGATCGAAACCACCTCGATCACCTCCACATGCCCGGTTTTCGCATCGACCGCGACATGGGCCGCGAGGCTTCCATAGGCGTAGGTGTACTTGTCGCTGCTAAAGGTGGCCTCGGCTTCGATGGACTCCTCGCTAAGTTCCGACAGCGCCAAAGATTCGTCCGAAGGCCCCTTCGCGGTATCGGCATCGAGGGTCACCTCGGCCGGCTCGCAGCCGAGCGCGCGGGCGGCAACCTTGCGGATGTTATCCCTCAGCTGGTCCGCGGCCAACACGATCGCCGAGCCGCCCATGACGGTGGAGCGCGAATGATAGGATCCACCTCCATCGGCGACATGGCCGGTGGAGCCGTGGCGCACGCGAATGCGGTCGAACGGCGCCCCCAGCGCATCGCCGGCGATCTGCGCCATGATCGTCTCGATGCCCTGTCCCACCGACGCGGAGCCGACATAGACCGAAATCGAGCCGTCGGTCTCCAGCGTTATGCGCGCGTTTTCAGACGGCCCCGCCCCGCCGCCTTCGATGAAGCAACCGATGGCGATCCCGTGGTAGCGCCCGTCGACCAATTGTCCGTCGAGCTTGACTTTCTCGGCCCAGCCGAAATCCTCCAGGCAGCGGTCCAACAGTTCACGGTAGTCGCCGCTGTCGAGTTCCGTGGCGCTCTCATAAGGCGTGATGGTGGCGAGGGGATAGGGCATCTGGGTCTCGCGGACCAGATTTCGCCTGCGGATCTCGACCCGGTCGATGCCGAGGTCCTTGGCCATCAGATCGATGAGCCGTTCGCGGACGAAATCGCCTTCGAAGCGCCCGGGGCCGCGGTAGGTGCCGGCCGGGGTCTTGTTGGTGGTCAACTGGATGGTTGATAAAGCGATATTTTCGATATCATAGGGACCGGACATGAACTGGGCCACGTTGCGCGGGGCAACCGAGCCATTGGTCCGGATGTAAGCCCCATTGTCGGTCCAGGACCGGCCCCTGAGCCCGAGGATGCGTCCGTCGGCCGTGGCGGCGATTTCGACCTCGCACTCGGTCTCGCGCGCGTGGTTGGCGGTCATCAGGTGTTCGCGCCGGTCCTCGATCCATTTCACCGGCCGGTTCAAGAGTCGGGCCGCGAAGGGAATAAGAAAGTCCTCGGGGTAGAACTCGCCGCGGGAACCAAAGCCGCCGCCCACATCCACTTCAATCATCTCGATCTGTTGTTCGGTGAGGCCCATGGAAGCGGCCAGGATCCTGCGGTTGGCGAAGACGACCTTTGCCGCGCCCCACAGCGTCAATTTCCGCGCCGTCGCGTCCCATTGGGCGACCAAGCCGCGCGGTTCCATGAACAATGCGGCATGACGCTGGATGCGGAAGGTCTCCCGGCGGACGTAATCGGCATTGGCGAATGCGCGCTCGGCATCGCCGCGCATGGCGGTCCAGCGGATGGCGACGTTCGATCCATGGTCCTCGAACAGAACGGTTTCGCCCGCCTCCGCGTGCGCGCGGTCGACGATGGCGGGCAGGGGCTCTATCTCAACGCCGATCCGTTCCAGCGCATCCTCGGCGATCTGGGGGGAGTCGGCGACGATGACGGCCAAGGGCTCTCCCACGAACCGAACCTTGCCGTGGGCCAGCATGGGTTGGCGGAACGGCTCAAGCGCGGCCAGGGGCTGAAGGCGAAGAGGGATCACCGGCACCTCGGGCCCGAGGTCATGGGCCGTGATGACCGCCCGCACCCCGGGTATCGCCAGGGCATCGCCGGTCTCGATCGCCCGTATGTGGCCATGGGCGATGGAGCTTCGCGCGATGACCGCGTGGGCCTGGCCCTCGAGGTTGACATCGGCGACAAAGCGCGCGGCCCCGCGCAGAAACCTAGGGTCCTCCACGCGCTCCATGGGCGCGCCGATGAGCAAGTTTCCCGGCTTCACGGTGGCGCGTCTTCCCCCGCGTAGTGGGCCCGCGCTTCCAGCACCGCTTTGATAATGGGGATGTAGCCGGTGCAGCGGCAAATATTGCCTGACAGCACCTCACGCACCCGTTCGGCGTCGGCATCGGGCTCTTCGGTGAGCAGCGCATGGGCGGTGGTAATCATGCCCGGTGTGCAAAAGCCGCACTGCAACGCGTGATGTTTGCGGAACGAGGCTTGCAGCGGGCTCAGCGCGTCATCGTTACTGAGCCCCTCCACGGTGACGATGTGCTCGCCATGGGCCTGGACCGCCAGCATCAGGCAGGCGCGCACCGCCGCGCCATCGACGATCACCGTGCAGGCCCCGCAGACGCCATGTTCACATCCGAGATGGGTTCCCGTGAGCCGAAGGGTGTCGCGCAGGCAGTCGGCGAGGCTTACCCGCGGCTCCACATCGAGCTCAACCTTGGTCCCGTTTACCTCGAATCTGATCCACATCTGCAATTCCTAACTGGTTTGGGGGCTAGCCCGCCGCGCGGGTCAGGGCGCGGGCCACCAATGTTTGGACCAGGGCGCGCCGATAGGCGACCGGGGCATGGAAATCCTCCATGGGATCGACTTCGAGGGACGCCGCCTCGGCGGCGGCGGCGATAGAATCGGCATCCACGGCGCTGCCGTTGATTGCCCTCTCGGCCTCGGCCAGCCGCATTGGCCGGTCCGCGGCGCCGATCACCCCGATATGGGCATCGACCGCCCTTCCTTCAGAATCGAGGTCGTAGTACAACGCCGTCCCGGCCAAGGCGAAATCGCCGCGCCGGCGGGCGAACTCCAGGAACGCCCAGCGCCGGTCCTTGGGCCAGGCGGGCAGGCGCAACCCGGTGATGATCTCGCCGGGCTCGAGGCAGGTGGTCAGCGCGCCAAGGAAGAAATCGGCGGCCGCCACCCGGCGCTCCCCCGCCCCGCCCATGACGATGATTTCGCCATCGCAGGTCACCGCGATCCCCGGCATCTCGGCCGCCGGATCGGCATAGGCCAGGCTGCCGCCGACCGTGCCCCGGTTGCGGATTTGGTAATGGGCGACATGGCCGATGGCTTCCACCAACAGGGGATGGGCGGCGGCAAGCCGGGCGTTACGGTCGATTTCGCACCAACGGACAAAGGCGCCGAGCCGCACCCCCTCGGCATCGATGCCGATGGCCCCCAGGCCCGGCACATCCTTGAGGTCGACCAGGAGCCCGGGCGCGGCGAGGCGAAATGCCAGAAGCGGCATCAGGCTTTGGCCGCCCGCCAGGAGCACGGCGTCGCCGCCGTGAACCTTTAGGAGTCCCAAGGCCGCGTCAAGGCTTGTGGGGCGGGCATATTCGAAGGCGGGAAATTTCATGGTCTCGTAACCGGGCGGTGAACTGGTGACATCCGATAGGGTAGACTATTGCCCCATAAACCGAGCAACAATAAATCTTCCTCGTCACCGGGAATGGTAGAACAACGGAGACCATGAAATGGCCAATTTGCGTCTTTCCCTCGCCTGCGGGCCCTACGACCGGACCCAGGCGCTGATCGATGAAACCACCCGCCCGGAAGGCATCGACCTCAACTATGTCCCGCTGCAACCCGCCGAGATCTTCTGGCGCCAGCTTCAATACAACGAGTTCGATGCCTGCGAGATGTCGCTGTCCAATTACGTGATGCTGCTGAGCCGCCCCGATCCGCCCTATATCGCCATTCCGGTTTTCCCCTCGCGGGTGTTCCGCCACGGCTATTTCTTCATCAACACCGATAAGGGTATCGAGCGCCCGCAAGATCTCGCCGGCAAGCGCGGCGGCGTGCCCGAATATTCCATGACCGCGGCGGTCTACATGCGGGGCCTTCTGCAGCACGAATACGGCGTCGCACCCCATGAGATCGATTGGCTTCAGGGGCGTGAGGACCGCATCGAAATTC
>Ga0209980_10000980_pt1 | contig 15655 bp, 15 predicted proteins | sample CR02metaG_FD_183611 | JGI IMG/M metagenome (GOLD analysis project Ga0209980, IMG submission 183611) | Deep subsurface microbial communities from Mariana Trench to uncover new lineages of life (NeLLi) - CR02 metaG (SPAdes) (version 2) | ecosystem: Environmental > Aquatic > Marine > Ocean trench...
GGGGATGGTGTCGCCGTAGACCCGCTTGCCTTCCTCGGCGAACCATTCGATGAAGGATGCCGCATAGACCACCTCTCCCTTGGACTCGGCCAAGGGTTTGCCCTGCTCGGCGGTCATGATGGCGGCAAGGTCGTCGACATTGGCGACCATCAATCGGTGCCAGCGGCCCAGGATGGCGGCGCGCTCCTTGGCGGTCTTGGCGCGCCAGGCAGGCCACGCGGCCCCGGCCGCCGCAATGGCGCGGCGCGTTTCCGCCTTTCCCAGGCTGGGGGCGCTGCCGAGCGTCGAATCGTCGGCCGGGTTATTGACGCGGAACGTCTTGCCGTCATCGGCGCCGACCCAGGCCCCGTCGACGTAGCAAAGCTGGCGGAAAAGCTTCTTGTCCTTGAGCCTCATCGCTCTCCCCTTCTGATCAAGGAATCGGGGGGCCGGCGGGGCCCCTAAAGATTTCGCGCCACTATACCGCCCACCCCTGGGGCTGTTAACCGCAAACATCGGCGCGCCCGGCACGGCGCGGGGCAATCCTGGGGGATTCCGGACCAGGGCCAAGACCGCGGGAGAAACCCGGGCTGCTTCGCCGAAGTCGTTCTACTAACTTTTATATATAAGTGTTGCTTAACACTACCTTCCCGTTGAGGTTTAATGGGAAAAAACTCCGCCATGGCGGTTTGCAACACCGGCAGCCGGTTCGCGCCCGCAGCCCAGCCCATGGCCCTATTGAGCCCCATTGAGAAGGAGCCAATGCCGAAGCACCCGTTCAGGACCGAGATCGCCCGCGCCGGGCTCGATAGTTAATGGCCCACCCCCGATACTTCGATGCCAACCACCCCGAACATGGGGCCATGGTGGACATGGTGCAGCGCGGCTTTCAGCTCATCTTCGACGGGCCCAAGGAACGCGCCCGGCGCTCACCGGCCTCACCCATCCGCGTTATAGGGCACGCTAGGTCATCGCCCTGTTAATCCACAGAAGGACGGACTTATATAGCCAACACGCCTATTCCCTCTATGATTGAATACTGCCATAGTGCACCCTTTAAGTGCAGGGTTATTCCACCGTGACCGACTTCGCGAGGTTGCGCGGCTGGTCCACGTCGGTGCCGCGAATGACGGCGGCGTGGTAGGCCAGGAGCTGCACCGGGATGGTATAGAGAATGGGCGCGACGAAGGCGTCGACGGCGGGAATCTCCACACTGGCCGCGGCCAAATCGCCGAGGCGCTCGATCCCTTCGGCGTCGGACAGGAAGATCACCCGGCCGCCGCGGGCGATCACTTCCTGCATGTTGGATGCGGTTTTTTCGAAGAGTTGGTCGGACGGCGCCACGACGATGATGGGGATATCGTTGTCGATCAGCGCGATGGGGCCGTGCTTCATCTCGCCGGCGGCGAATCCTTCCGCCGGAATATAGGTGATCTCTTTCAGCTTCAACGCGCCTTCCAGGGCCACCGCGTAGCCCGTGCCGCGGCCCAGGAACAGCACGTGGCGGGCGGCGGCGATTTCTTCGGCCAGCTCTTTCAATTTCGCGTCGTGGCGCAGCACCTCGGCGACCCGCGCCGGCACCTCGGTGATGGCCGCGGAAAGGGCCGCCTCGCGTTGGCGATCGATGGCGCCCCGGGACCGGGCGGCGGCGATGGCGAGACAGGCGAGAACCGTCATCTGGGTGGTGAACGCCTTGGTGGACGCCACCCCCACCTCCGGCCCGGCATGGGTGAGCAAGGTGCCGTCGGCCTCCCGCGCCAGGGTGCTCTCAGCGACGTTGACGATGGCCAGCGCGGTCTGGCCGAGTTGCCGGGCCAGGCGCAGTGCCGCCAGGGTATCGGCGGTTTCGCCGGACTGGGAAATTGCCAACGCCGCCCCGCCCTCGGCAAGCACCGGCGCGCGATAGCGAAACTCGGAGGCGATATCGACCTCCACCGGCACCCGGGCGATGCTCTCGAACCAATAACGCGCGATCAAGGCGGCATGCCAGGAGGACCCGCAGGCCAGCAACTGTAAGTGCGGCAGGGCCGCGAAATCGACCGGCAGGTCGGGCAGGCTCACCTCAAGGCTGGCGGGATTGATGAAGGACGCGAGGGTGTCGCCGATCACCGTCGGCTGTTCGTAGATTTCCTTCAGCATGTAATGGCTGAAATTGCCCTTGCCGATGGCATCGCCGATGACGGCCGTTTCCCGAATCGGCCGCTCCACCAGGGCGCCGGCCTGGTCGTGGATGATCGCGCCGTCGCGTGTCAATTCCACCACATCGCCGTCATCGAGGTAACAGATGCGTTTGGTCAGCGGCGCCAACGCCAGGGCGTCGGAGCCCAGAAACATCGCCCCGTCGCCATGGCCGATCGCCAATGGGCTTCCCCTTCTCGCGCCGATCACCAGGTCGGAATGGCCGGCGAAGATCATCGCCAGGGCGAAGGCACCCGCCAATTCCCCGACCGCGCGGGTCGCCGCCTCGGCCGGGGCAAGACCCTGGCTGAGATAGCGCGTCACCAGGTGCACGATCACCTCGGTATCGGTGGCGCTTTCGAAAACGTGGCCTTCGGCGACCAGGGTTTCCTTGAGGGTTTGGAAATTTTCGATGATACCGTTGTGAACCACGGCCACCGCGGCATTGGCATGGGGATGGGCGTTGGCCTCGCTGGGGCTGCCATGGGTCGCCCAGCGGGTATGGCCGATGCCGGTGGTGCCGCTGAGCGGATTTTCCGCGAGGACCGCCTCGAGGTTGGCGATCTTGCCCTCGGCACGGCGCCGTTCGATGCGCCCCACCACCAGCGTCGCCAGACCGGCGGAATCGTAACCGCGGTATTCAAGGCGCTTGAGGCCGTCGACCAGGATGGGGCAGGCGGGGGCCGCGCCGATGATGCCAATGATGCCGCACACCGGGGGTTCAGCCCTCCCCGCGCGATTTCTTGCCCAATTCGGCCCCGGATTTTAGGGCGCGATACTTGGCGCCGCCCCCGGGTACCGTCTTCTGTTTGCCCCGGGCGACGGCCAGGGCATTCGCCGGGACTTTGCCGGTGATGACCGATCCCGCGCCGATCACCGCGCCGTCGCCGATCACTACCGGGGCCACCAGGGCGGTGTTGGAGCCGATAAATGCGCCGGCGCCGATTTCTGTCCGGTGCTTGTGGAACCCATCGTAATTACAGGTGATGGTGCCGGCGCCGATATTGGCGCCCGCCCCGACCCTGGCGTCGCCGATATAGCTGAGGTGGTTAATCTTGGCGCCGGCCTCCACGCGCGCCTCCTTGACCTCGACGAAATTGCCGATATGGGCGTCGGCACCGATATCGGCCCCGGGCCTGAGCCGGGCAAAGGGCCCGATAATGGCTTCGGCGCCGATCACCGCTCCCTCGATATGGCAATAGGGCCGGATTTCCACGCCGTCGCCCACGGTGACGCCGGGCCCGAACCAGACATGGGGGCCGACCACCACGTCGCGGCCGAACCGCGTGTCGAAACTGAGATAGACCGTGGTTGGGTCCACCAAGGTCGTGCCCGCGGCCATGGCCGCGCCGCGCAGGCGGGTCTGCATGGTCGCCTCGGCCACCGCTAGGTCCGCCCTGGAATTGACGCCGATCAGGGTCTCGGCGTCGGCGGGGACCGCCGCGCAAGGAATACCGTCCCCCCGGGCGAGCCCGATCACGTCGGTCAGATACAATTCCGCCTTGGCATTCTTAGTGGTGAGCCGCTGGACAAGCCCGCCCAGAAGATCGCCGCTGGACGCCGCCATCAAGCCGGAATTGCAAAACGTGATGGCCTTTTCCAGAGCATCCGCGTCGGCCGCTTCGACGATGCGAAGAAGGGCGCCGTCGTCACCCAGCACCAGGCGCCCATAGGTTTGAGCGCCCCCAAGATGAAAACCGAGAACCGAAATGCCGGCACCATGGTCGGGCAAGGCATCGACAACGCCGAGAAGCGCCTCCCCGGTAACCAGAGGCATGTCGCCATAGGCGATGACCACGGGCCCGTCGCTGGTCCCGAGCGCTTCCAGCGCGACGCGCACCGCGTCACCGGTGCCGAGCGGTTCCTCCTGGACACAGCTATCCGCGGGCGCGACCGCGGCCCTCACCGCGTCCTGGCCGGGCGCGGTCACAACCATCACCCGGGCCGGGCTCAGCGCGTCGGCGGCGGCCAGCACATGGCCGATCAACGGCCGGCCGCAAACGAAACTCAGGACCTTCGGCCGGTCCGAATTCATACGGCTGCCTTCGCCGGCGGCGAGTATGATGAGTAAAGGTGTGCTTTTCACTTCGGTTCCGGGTCAAGCGCCGGGCCGTTCCCCGTTTCGGACACCGTCGGATGGGTGCGCGTTCGACTTTGATTATACCATGCCACGAGGCGGAACCCGCTCCAAGTCAACATTTATTGCCGTAGGTTACAATGCCGAAAGCCATCTCCGCCATCCTTCTCGATCTCGACGGAACGCTGGTGGACAGCGCGCCGGAACTGTCCCGCGCCGTCAACCAAGCGTTTGCGCCGCTGGGGCGCCGGGCGCTTGGCGTCGACGAGATAAGCCGCATGATCGGGGACGGCATTCCGGTGCTGACCAGGCGCGCGCTGGCGGCGACCGGCGACGTTCCCGAGGACCATGCCGCAGAGCAAATCATCGCCCGCGTGCGGCGCATTTACGACACACTGCCGTCGCCCCGGGTCTATGACGGCGTCGGTGATACCCTCGCCCGGTGGCACGGATTGGGCCTTGCGCTGGTGATCTGCACCAACAAACCAGAAGACTCCGCGCGGCGATTGGTCGCCGCCCTGGGGTTCGACCGCTTCATTACCGCCCTCGCCGGCGGCGACACCTATGCCAACCGTAAGCCCCATCCCGATCACCTTCTCAGGCCGTTGGAAGACCTTGGGCTGGGGCCCGACTCCGCGATCATGGTGGGCGACAGCCAGATCGACGCCCGCGCCGCCCATGACGCGGGCATCCCCTTTATCGCCGTCGGCTACGGCTATGGCTACGGCTGTGGCAATGGGCCGGCGCAGGAATTGGCCGCCGCCCCCATGGTCGACCGCTTCGCGGACGTGACCTATGCCGTCGCCCAGTTTGTCGGGGAATGGGGGCTTGCCTTCCCGCCGCCGCACGACGTGGTGGGCTAGGGCGCTTTATTTAGATGCCCGGGGGGCCGATGCCAATAAGGATCGACCGCCATACTCGGCCTTCCTCAGGTAAATTATCAAATAACCCAAATTGAATTCGGCCTGAAACTGTATGGGGACCAGAGGAAGTCCCTTTTTCAGCCGGCCCAGCCAAATTTGCGGCGGCTGATGTTTTTCCTCGTCCCAGAAACGTAGGGCGATGCGCTTCGCGTCAAAGCCCGAGATTCGTTTCATGGCGAACTGGCAGCGGTGCGTGAGGCCGGAAAAGTTAGAAAAACCGGGTTTCGAGAGGACCTCCTCCCCCACCTTCTTGAAAGTCAAATCGTAACGGCGGTTGCCGTCGAAAATCGGGAACTTGCCGCCGCACGAACCGCCGCGCGCCAATGCGCCGGCGACCGCCAGGGAAACACTGACGGGATCCAGCGTCTCCGCCGGAATCGACTCGGGCAGTTTACGCTTCCGTCGTTTGCGGGGCGAATCCGGGGGCGTGCGGGTGATGGCATATTTCCCGCGTCCCTTGAAGGCGAGCCGCAAGAGCTTGTGCTTCTTCTTGCGGATTGTGGCGACGTCATAGGAGCGGGATACCACCCCGGTGCCGTTGATCCTGCCCTTCGCCGTGGCGCTGACCGACCAGCGCCATATCAGGCGGACTAGCCCCTTGGTCTTTCCACCCCCGGAAATGACGTAACGGTCTCCCTCGCGCTCCAGCTTGGCGTCGAAGTAAAAGATGTTGAGGCCGCCGAGATAGACGTCGTAGCCGAGTTTGAGCACGGGCTCGGCGGCGGCCGTCGGTTGGGCCAAAGCCAACGCCGAGCCTAAGCAAAGGGCGGCAACGCGCAGGCCGGAGATGAGAATGCGACGAAGCTTCATCATGGCGGTCTGTCCTAGAGGGCCATTGGGCCCAACAAAGGCGTCCAATGCTAGCTTACACGGCGCGGAAGAACCACGCCGAAGAAGGTGACCGGGCGCCGGTAACATGGCGCCGCCGGACCGGTTGTCACTGCCTTGACAGGTTCGCAGCCTGGGCCCTATATGACGGCCATCCAGGTTGATCGGGCGCTTAGCTCAGCGGGAGAGCACCGTCTTCACACGGCGGGGGTCGCTGGTTCAAACCCAGCAGCGCCCACCATCCTGCTCCCACGCGGAAGAAGGCCCCGGCCGCGCCGCGACCGCTAGGACTTCGCCTTGCCGGTCCAGTCGGGCGCGCCCCCCGATTGCTTGAGGGTTTTGCCGTCTTTCACCATTTCCTTGATGGCGCCGGCCAGCGGCATGGTGATTCCCGCCTTGTCGGCCATTTGTGAGACAATCTGCATATCCTTGAGCGCCCAGGTAAAGGTGATCATATCCCAATCTTCCAACGCCGCCGAGCGCCCGGAACTCATCAGCAACGCCTCACGCAGCTTGGGCAGGTCGATCCCGGTGCTTTCCGAAAGCCGGCCCGCTTCCATCAAGGCAATGCCGTTCACCCAGAGCAGCATGTTGTTCATGGTCTTGGCGACCTGGCCATGTCCCACCGAACCGATATGGACGATATCCGACGAAAAAGCGGAATAGATGGGCTTGGCGCGCTCCACCACTTCGTCGTCGCCGCCGAACAACGCCAACAGGGTGCCTTCATCGGCGGCCCAGCCGCCGCGGCAAATGGGGGCGTCCAGGACGCCGATGTTCTTCTTCGCCGCCTCGGTCTCGATGCGCTGGACGGTCTCCGGGGCCACGGTGGAAGACACGGCGATCACCGAGCCCGGCCCCATGGATTGGAGAAGCCCAAAGTCGCCGAGGGTAACGGCCAAGGCCTCATGGTCGAAGCCGACGGCGATGATCACGAAATCGCTCACCGCACCGAGGGCCGCCGGAGAGTCGGCGCCCTCGGCGCCCGCCTCAATCGCGCGGGCGATGTTATCGGCATTGATATCGGTCACGGTGACGCCATACCCCTTGGCGATCAGATGCTTGAGCATGGCGTAACCCATGCGGCCCGGCCCCACCAAGCCGATAATCTCGCGTGCCATGTCGGTCGCCCTCACCCTATGTCTTCCACTCAGGTCGGCGGCAGTCTAGTCCCCGGGTCAACCCCCCACAAGTTGCCGCGATGCCGCCCCCGCGGATGGCAACCGAAAAGCCGGCCGCGCCATCGGCCCGCTTGCGCCAATCGCGCATTTGGACGTATTGTCGGGTCATCAATTAGTATTCTAACCTTCGCCGTCGCGGCAGCGAAATCAGGCGCCCCGCGGTCGGCGTTGGAAGAGACCAGGGACTTTGCCATGAAACTCGATGTGATCGACGCCGATGCCCATGTCATCGAGCAGCCCTCGACCTGGTCCTTCATGGACGAGGACGAACGCAAGTACGAGCCCATGATCGTCAAATTCGAGTCGGGTCCGGAACTAAGGGGTGCCAGTGGCAACGTCCAGCAAGAATTCTGGGTCGTCGACGGCCGCATCCAGGCCAAGGATTCGAATCTCGGTCTCCGGAACACCTCCAAGGAATCCCGGGAGATGGCGGATATCGGCGCCCGGCTCGAGCACATGGATGAACTCAATATCGATGTCCAGGTCCTGTACCCGACCCTGTTCCTGCGCCCGCTAACCACCAACGTCAACGCCGAGCGGGCGCTGACCAAGTCCTACAACCGGTGGCTCGCCGAAATATGGAAACGGGCGCCGGACCGCCTGCACTGGGCGATGCTGCCGCCGCTGTTTTCGCCCATGTCGGTGGTTTGCGAAGAGGTTGAATGGGCCAAGGAAAACGGCGCCTGCGGAATTTTCATGCGCGGGCTGGAATGCGACCGCCGCCTGACCGATCCCTACTTCCACGACCTTTATGCGCTGGCCCAACGACTGGATCTCATGATCGGCGTTCATTCCGGCAATGGCGCCTTCGAGGTTCATGATTTCTACGGCGACGAATCTGGGTTCAACAAATTCAAGCTGCCCTGCGTGGGCGCCGCCCACGACCTCCTGATGACCGACACGCCGGCCAAGTTTCCCGATCTCCGCTGGGGCTTCATAGAAGTCAGCGCCCAATGGATCCCCTATATGCTGAACGACCTGGAACTGCGCCTGAAGCGCCGCGGGCGGCCGTTTTCCAAGACCATTCTCAAGGACAATAATTTCTTTGTCGCCTGCCAGGTGACCGACGATCTCGCCCATATTCTCGACTTCATCGGGCCCGACAACCTGGTGATCGGCACCGATTACGGCCATCACGACACCTCGACCCAGATCGAGGCCTTGCGCATGATCCGTGACGACGGCAAGCTGCCCGCCGACGTGGTCGACAAGATCCTCGGCGACAACGCGGCCCGGCTCTACGGTTTCACCCCATAGACGGGCATCCCATGGGCGCCGGCACGACATTCACCGAGCAGGAAATCGGCGATCTTGCCGGGCCCGTGCGCGTCATCGCGGCGCGCGCCGGCGCCGCCATCATGGAGGTTCGGGCCCGCGGTTTCAATGTCACCAGAAAGGATGACCGGACCCCGGTCACCGACGCCGATCACGCGGCCGAGGCGGAGATCCTGCCGGCGCTCCATGTTTTGACGCCGGGGATTCCCGTGCTGTCGGAAGAGGCCGCGGCAGGGGGCGACACGCCAAGAGTCGGAGAGGGGCCGATCTGGGTCGTCGATCCCCTGGACGGCACCCGCGAATTCATCGAAGGGGGAACACAATTCGCGGTTTGCATCGGCCTGGTGGCAACGCGGCGGCCGGTGTTCGGGCTGATCCACGGCCCGGCGGCGGGGCTGACCTACTGGACCGCAGGCGCCACCACCACCTTGCGCGCCAAGGGCGAAGGCGTGGGCGACCCCGTCTGCGCACGCAAAATCCCCGGGGCCGGTCCCACCGTGATTACCAGCCGGTTTCACGGCAAATCCGGACGCCTGGCCGGTTTCTTGAAGACCTTTGAGAAGTCCCAGCACATCTTCATGAGCAGCGCACTCAAATTCGGTCTTCTGGCCGACGGCACGGCAGATATCTATCCCCGCTTCGGCCCGACCTGCGAATGGGACACGGCGGCGGGCCAAGCCATCCTCGCCGCCGCCGGGGGCAGTGTCATGACCCTTGACGGTGCCGAGCTCAGCTACGGCAAGGCGGATTTCCTCAACCCCGGTTTTATCGCCCGCGGGGCGCAAGATTGACCGCTGCGCAAGCCAACATACGGGTGGCCGAGGAGTCCGCCATAGCTTGCGCGGGCGCGCTCATCCGCGACGGAAGGCTGGTCGCCTTCCCCACGGAAACCGTTTACGGGCTCGGCGCCGATGCCACCAGCGATGCCGCCGTGGCAGCCATTTTCCAAGCCAAGGCCCGGCCCCGTTTCAACCCGCTGATCGTTCATTTCGCGGACCGGGCCGATCTTTCCCCTCATGTCGAACTGGACGGCCGCGCGCTGGCCTTAGCCGATCGCTTTTGGCCGGGGGCCCTGACCCTGGTATTGGCGCGAAAACCGTCATCCACCCTTTCACGGCTGGTGAGTGCGGGAGGGGACACCGTCGCCGTGCGCCTGCCCGCCAACGACATCGCCCGTGCCCTGATTGCCGCCGCCCACCGGCCGATCGCCGCCCCCAGCGCCAATCGATCGGGTGAGATCAGTCCCACCACCGCCGGCCATGTCGCCCGGTCGCTCGGTACCGCCCCGGCGATGATCCTTGACGGCGGCCCAACAACTCTCGGAATCGAGTCGACGGTGGTGGATTTAAGCACCGCCCATGCCACGCTGCTGCGCCCGGGCGCCATCACACGCGAGGGTATCGAGCCCCTGATCGGCACCCTGAACACGCCTGAAGACGGTGCCGGGGCGGGTCCGGAAAAGTCACCGGGGCGCCAAGCGCGGCATTATGCCCCGCGTCATCCCCTCAGGATCAACGTGACCCGGCCGCGCGCCCACGAAGCGCTATTGGCCTTCGGTCCCGAGGTCCCCGACGGCGCATCCCCGACCCTCAACCTCAGCCCGTCCGGTGACCTGGTGGAGGCCGCGGCGAACCTTTTCGCCATGCTTCATGAGCTTGATTCCCGCGCGCCCGACGGCATTGCCGTCATGCCGATCCCCGAATCCGGCCTGGGGGCCGCCATCAACGACCGGCTGGCACGGGCGGGGCGGCCCTTTCCCGGCGCCGCGCGGGAGGATTAAAACAAACCATGGCAATCAGCGAAGAAACCCTCGCCCGCTTGCTGGGCGCGGTGGGCGATCGAGGCATGATCACCGATCCCGGCGACATGGTCCCCTACGTGACCGACCATCGAGACCATTTCCAGGGCCACGCGGCGGCGGTCTTGCGTCCGGTTTCCACCGAGGAAACCGCCGCCGTGGTGACGATCTGCGCCGAAACCGGCACCTCCATCGTGCCCCAAGGCGGCAATACCGGCCTGGTCGGCGGATCGGTCCCAGAACCCTCGGGGGATGCCATTGTCCTCAATTTGGGCCGCATGAACAAGGTGCGGGAGCTCGACCCCCTCAACAACACCATGACCGTCGAAGCGGGCTGTATCCTCGCCGACCTGCAAACCGCCGCGGCCGATGCCGACCGGCTGTTTCCGCTGAGCCTGGGCGCCGAGGGCAGTTGCATGATCGGCGGCAACCTCTCCACCAATGCCGGCGGGGTGGGGGTGCTGAAATTCGGCAACGCGCGCGACCTGGTGCTCGGCCTCGAGGTGGTGCTGCCTGACGGGCGGGTGTGGCCGGGCTTGAGCGCCTTGCGTAAGGACAACACCGGTTACGACCTCAAGCATCTGTTCATCGGCGCCGAAGGTACCCTGGGCGTCATCACCGCGGCGGTGCTCAAGTTGTTCCCGCGCCCCGCCCAGGTGGAAACGGCGTTCATGGCGGTGCCTGAACTCGACGATGTACTGCGGTTGCTGGCCGATGCCCGCGCCGCGTCGGGCGACGGTGTCACCGCCTTCGAGCTGCTTCCCAGGATCGGCGTCGAATTGGTACTCAAGCATTTCGAGGGAACCCGCGCGCCCATGGACACGGTATCGCCGTGGTACGTGCTGATGGAATGGAGCGCCGGGGAAAGCGGGGCGAAAAATGAGCCGGAAGCCGGATTGCGCCGCGCTCTCGAGGCTTTCCTCGAAGCGCGTTTCGAGGCCGGCATGGTCATCGACGCGGTGCTGGCCTCGAGCGAGGCGCAAGCAAAGGAGCTCTGGCATTTCCGCGAGGTGCTGCCCGAATGCGAGACCCGGGAGGGGGCCTCCATCAAGCACGACGTCTCGGTGCCGGTCTCCAAGGTGGCGGATTTTATCGCCGAGGGCACGCGATTGCTCGAAGCCTATATGGAGGGCGTTCGCGTTTTTCCCTTCGGCCATGTCGGCGACGGCAACATCCACTTCAACGTGAGCCAGCCGGTGGCCATGACCAAGGACGAATTCCACGCCCATGGGCGGGAGATGAACCGCATGGTCCACGACCTGGTCATGGCCATGGGGGGCAGTTTTTCGGCCGAGCATGGCATCGGCCGGTTCAAAAAGGGGGAACTTGCGCATTATGGGGAACCGCTCGATCTCGAACTCATGCGCCGCATCAAGGCGGCGTTCGACCCCGATGGCATCATGAACCCGGGCAAGGTACTGTAAGAGCCCGACACAGGAAGGGAGGCACCCTGATGGCCGACCGTGAAACCGCCCTTATCGTCGGCGCCGGCACCGGTCTGAGCGCCGCCGTCGCCCGCCTTTTCGCTGCCCAAGGGATGCGCGTCGCCCTGGCCGCGCGGAACCCCGCCAAGCTCGGTGATCTAGCGGATGAGATCGATGGAACCGCCCATCCCTGCGATGCCGCGGACGGCGCCAGCGTCGATGCCCTGTTCGAGGCGGTGGTAGGTGTTATGGGACCGCCGGACGTCGTCCTCTACAACCCCAGCGCCAGGGTGCGCGGCGCCATCGAGACCCTCGATCCCCACGCGGTGCGCGACTCCCTTCTCATCTCGTGTTTCGGCGGATTCCTGGTCGGCCAGGCGGCGGCCAAGGCGATGATCGAGAGGGGATCGGGCACGATCCTGTTTACCGGCGCATCGGCCTCCATCAAGGGTTATGCCAATTCGTCGTGTTTCGCCATGGGCAAATTCGGCTTGCGCGGACTGGCCCAAAGCATGGCGCGGGAGTTGGGCCCCAAGAACATCCACGTCGCTCATTTCGTGATCGATGGTGGGATCGCCAAGGCCGACGATCCGCGCGCCGCCGGCCGCGGGCCGGACGGTCTTCTGGCGCCCGACGAAATCGCCAAAACCTATCTTCATGCCCACCGCCAGCACCGCAGTACCTGGACGTTCGAGTTCGAGCTGCGCCCCTGGGGTGAGAAATTCTGACCCCCATGGGAAGCCGTCTTGTATCGAACCGGGAAGCCCGCGCCGATATCGACCGGCCGCCCGCGGCGCCGGACTATTTCGTCGAGCGCGACGGCGTCCGCTTTGCCGGCATGCACCTTCTTCTCGACATGTGGGGCGCGGCGCATCTCAGCAACCAGGAGGTGATCGGCGAAGCCTTGGCCCGGGCGGCGGGCGCGGCGGGCGCGGACCTGCTGCAACTCCATCTCCATACCTTTACCGAGAGCGGTGGAATATCCGGCGTCGCGCTGTTGGCGGAATCCCATATCAGCATCCACACCTGGCCGGAGAGGGGTTTTGCCGCCGTCGATATCTTCATGTGCGGGGCCTGCGATCCCGGGGATGCCCTCCCGGTGCTCAAAGATATCTTTAAGCCCCGGGACTTTCGCGTCACCGAACAGCGCCGGGGGCTTTCTCGGGTGACCGGCGGCTGGTTTACCGAAACGCTCTACCCCGGGTACGGGCAGAGTATCGAAATCATAGATACGCTGGTCCAAGAAATGACCGACTACCAGGATCTTGCCATTTACCAGACCCCGGCCCTCGGCCGGGTGCTGGTATTGGACGGTATCGTCCAAACCGCGGAGGTCGATGAATTTTATTATCATGAAATGATCGCCCATCTTCCGATCCTCGCGCACGGGGACGCGCGCCGCGTGCTGATCATAGGCGGCGGCGACGGCGGAACCCTGCGTGAGGTCCTTAAGCATCCCAGGATCGAACATGTGAGCTTGGTGGAGATTGATTCCAGGGTCGTGGAACTTTCACGCCGTCACCTGCCGGGGCTGTCGGCGGGCGCCTTCGAAGATCCCCGTGCCCGTTTGGTGATTGCCGACGGCGCCGAATTCGTAGCCGGGACCGATGAGCGCTTCGATGTGATGATTATCGATTCCACCGATCCCGTCGGCCCCTCCCTGGCGTTGTTCGACGATCCCTTTTACGGGAACTGCGCCGAATTGCTGGGTGAATGCGGCATTCTCATACGCCAGGCAGGCGTGCCGTTTTTCCAAAAAGAGGAATACGTCGCCGCTTATCGGAAGCTTGGGAGGGTTTTCGCCGATTGTGCCTTCGCCCTGGTGGCGGTCCCGACCTATTGCGGCGGCCATATGGCGCTGGCCTGGGCATCCAACGATCCGGAAAACAAGCAGAGACCGGCGACTGCGATCGCGGCACGCTTCAGGGCGGCGGCGATCGAAACCCGCTATTACAACCCCGAAATCCACGTCAGCGCCTTTGCCCTGCCCGCCTTCATGAAGGCGGCGCTGGCCTAAGGCACACTCCGGTCAAATGGTTTAATTTAGCCGGATAATGCTCTAGTGATGGCGCCCACCCCGCCGCGCGCCGATGCAGCCTTTGGCAACAATTGATTTTCCTGTAGAATTCGGGCACCCATACATAGACCTGTCCGAGACCGGCCGTGCCTCCGGACAAGAACGACGAGGGGAAACCAAATGCCGTACACGACCTGGAGGGGTGTGATCGGGTGCATCAAGCCGACCCGGCGCCCCGGATCCCTGGAGGAACTGATCCGCATGCTGCCGGAAGGGATCGGGGTGATTCCGCTTTTCCTCAATATCCGCCAAGGCACCACCAGCGAATTCAAGCGTGCCATCGATCCCTATGAGCCGCTTCTCGATGAATTGGCCAAGGAAGAGGTGGACCTGATCCTTCCCGAGGGCGCGCCGCCCTTCATGCTGTTGGGCTACAAGGGCGAAGCGCGGCTCATCAGGAAATGGGAACGCAAATACAAGACGCCGATCTTTACCTCGGGGTCCAACCACGTGGCGGCGCTCAAGGCGCTCAAGGCGAAACGCGTGGTTGGAGCGACCTATTTCACCGGCGCTATCAACAAGATTTTTTCCGATTATTTCGAGGGCGCGGGCTTCGACATGCTCGCCATGGAAGGCATCGACGTCCCCTTCGATTCGATTGGTCAACTTTCACCGGAAGAGGTCTATGCCCACGTCAAGAAGGTCACCCTCAAGCACAAGAAGGCCGATGCCATCTACCTGCTTGGGTCCGGCTGGCGGGTGCTTCCGGTGATCGACATGCTGGAGCAGGACCTCGGCATCCCCGTGGTCCACCCGGTGCCGGCGCGCTGTTGGGAGATTCAGAAACGCCTCTCCATCAACGAGCCCGTGCCGGGCTACGGATGCCTTCTGGGCGAGATGATCTAACCGACGGAGATTACCGGCGATGACAAAAGCCAAGGGCATGGAGCCGACAGGAATCCTTCATTTCGCCATCGGCGTCACGAACCTCGAAGAAGGGCGGAAGTTTTACGAGGACGTGCTCGGCTGCACTTATTTGCGCGAGAACGATACCACCGTGTTCATGATGGCGGGCAACGACCATTTCGTCCTCACCAACGCCTTGCACCACACGCCGCCCAATCCCCCCGGCGCGGTCGAGTTCCATCACGCCTTCATGGTCGAGGGTGCGGCCTTCGACGCGGCGCTCAAGCATTTGGAAGACAGCGGCTACCCCACCCTGGAATACGAGGACGAAGGCCACCGCACCTTCACCGGCCGGCACGGCTATGTGCAGGACCCGTTCGGCAACGCCATCGAGATTATCGATTTCCACGGCATCGGCGATTCTTCGAAACCCGCTTTTCAGGGCCGCGGCCGGCGCCGGAAAGTGCTCTAGAAGGCAGCGCCGCCTTTTCCACTTACCGGGGCAGCAGGTCGCGGGCCACCGCCGCGGGGTTGCGTCCGTGCCGCCTGACCGCCTGCCAGATGTCCCGCATCGCCCGCCAGCACGGGGTACGGTGATAGGGTTTTTGGCGCGACGCGAAGTCGCCGTAACTCGACACGAAGCAGGCCGCCCAATAGGCGTAGCCACCGACATCGCCGACGGCGACATCGCCGGCGCGCTCCGCTCCAGGGCCGATGGGGACAGGCAGGGGATAGTTGCAGTGCCAGCCCGGGCGCGCGAACCTCGGCCCCAGGCCCTGAAATCCGGCACGGTCCATCACGCAGGACATGGTGATCAACCTGGCCTTGCCGCATTTCCAATTGAACACCACCGTGCCCCTGTCGGCCCGCCGTTGGATCCTAGCGAGGCAATGATTGGCGTCGAACAAGCGATGGACGATAGGCTGCCCATCGGCGGGCCCCGACACGGCCGCCGATGCCGCGCCCCAGCCGATACCGAGGGCCAGCGCCGCGGCGATGGTCTTCCGGGTCCGCACCATGCCTCGGTGCCCGCCGTCACCGAATGCCCATAGGGATAGTGACCATCTCG
>Ga0209980_10000981_pt1 | contig 15652 bp, 13 predicted proteins | sample CR02metaG_FD_183611 | JGI IMG/M metagenome (GOLD analysis project Ga0209980, IMG submission 183611) | Deep subsurface microbial communities from Mariana Trench to uncover new lineages of life (NeLLi) - CR02 metaG (SPAdes) (version 2) | ecosystem: Environmental > Aquatic > Marine > Ocean trench...
CTGGCCGATCACTTCGATCACTTCTCCCTCGGCGCGGCCCGCGCCCCCGGACACATGGGTCAGGTCCCAGTCATGGTCCTCGATGACGGTCGGGAAAAAGGGACCTTCGGTCTGGCGGGCGGTCAGCGCGCAAGCGGCCCGCGCCGTCCGGCCCGCCGCCAGAACCGCCGTCCCCGCCGTCAGCCCGGTGAGCAGGCTGCGGCGCGAAAGACACCTCACCGGGCGGCGCTGGCGATCAAGCGTTGGCATCTCGTCCGACATTTCCCAGAGTACTTTCAAATCCGCTCCGACCATACGCACATTGCACCGCCGGTCAACGACGGGGCAAAAAGGGACCACCATGGCGGTGCAAAGAGGGACCTGCCCCTATTGAAAACCTCATCCATCATGATCCACCGGTCGGGTTCCCTGTTCCCGTTGAAATATTCCCTGATACGGTCCTGTACATTCCCTGTTCTTATCTGTAGGGAATTTTCCCGTAAACCATTGTAATCGTGGGGCTATCTGGCATGCTAATCGCCCTTTCGTGCCCAAAAAGAGAATATTTCCCTATATTTTCCCTGCTAACAGGGAAATTTGGCGGGGAGAGGTTCGCTCCAGACTGCGAGCACCACCATTCACTTCAGAGCGAAACTACCGTTCAGGTGCGGTTTGCAGATAGTGCCCAAGTTCCCGGGGTTTGGGCGCTTATCCAGCGTAAATCTGTGGCCGGGAGACCCGGAATCGGGGAGAAATTGTGCCGGATCGACCGGTCGTCTCCGCCGGTGATTTTTACGAGCACAGTTTTGAAAAAACTTCCGGCGTCAGTGCGGCGTTTTACCGCGTGAGTTGTTGAACCCTGCGCCGCTCCGACCGGAACGAGTCCGATCCCCATGAGTGTTACCCCGCCTGACAAGCAGAGCATCGAATATCGCATAACGGCCAATGTGGAATTTAAGTTCCGAGGCGGGGCATCCACGGGCTTGACCCGTTAGCGCTCCGACTACGTTGGCTGCCAAATCCAACTGGTCCAATAGATGGAGGCGCAGGTAAACTGAACCCGATTCGCATTCTTTCGCATTCTATAGATGATCAATCATCCATGCATATCTCAGACAGGAAGAAATTTGGCGCATAACGATTGTATCTTGATTTCCGGGGCAGGCCCGGTGGGGATGATCACCGCATATAGTTTGGCGGCTCAGGGCATCCCGGTAAAACTGTTCGACACCCTCCCCGACATTCCCAACGATCACCGGGCGGCGACGTTGCAGCCCTCGACCCTACAAATGCTGGAAGAAACCGGGATGACCGCGGTACTGTTGCCGCGCGGTATTGAATCCTCGCTTTTCCAGTATCGCGACAGGCTCTCCGGCGAAACGATCGCCGAATTCGATTACGGCGTGTTGAAGGACGAGGTTTCCTACCCCTTTGCCCTGCAAATCGAACAACACAAGACCGTGCGCGTGGTCTACGATGCCGCCCGCCAATTCGATTGTTTCGCCCTTCAGCGCGAGCGCGAAGTCGTTGCCGTCGATCAAAAAGCCGACAGTGTCGAAATCACGGTCCAGGCTCCGGACGGCTCACGGGAAACCCATCGGGGCCGGTATTTGATCGGCTGTGATGGCGGGCGGAGTATTGCGCGAAAATCGCAAGACATTAAGTTTCCCGGATTCACCTTGCAAGAACGCTTCATCATCGTTGCCACCCACTTTGATTTCGCCGAGGCCGGAAACTACGCCTTTCGCAACTACGTCTCCCACCCGGTTCAGTGGTGCGCGCTGATGAAAGTACCGGGCGAGGAAGACGAAGGCGTCTGGCGGTGTCTATTCCCGGCAATGACCGACGATCTGGACGATGTCGTCATGGGCGACCAATGGATCATGGCACGGTTCGCAGAATGTTTCCCCTACCAAACATCCTACAACATCGTCCATCGCAATCTTTATGTGGTTAATCAGCGCGTCGCCGAACGGTTCCGCAAGGGACGCGTCCTGCTGGCCGGCGATGCCGCCCACGTCAATAATCCGATTGGCGGTATAGGCATGAACAGCGGCATCCACGACGGTCTCAACCTGGCGGACAAGATCGGAGCGGTGTGGCGCAACGAAGCCGGTGACGACGTCTTTGATGTCTACGACCGTCAGCGGCGCACGACCGCCAATACCTACGTCCAAGCCCAATCCATCCGCAACCGCGAGATTCTCAAGGAAAGCGATCCCGCGGAACGGCAAAAACACTTCGACGAACTGCGCGCCATCATCGACAACCCCCAGCACCATCTCGACTATGTGCGCCGCGCATCCCTGATCACCATGGTGGAAGAGGCAAACAGCATCACATGATTGATTTCTTAGCACCAACCAACCCATTCGCCGCCCAGACCGAACGCCTGGCCGCCGAAGCCCAACAGGGCGGCGGCGATATCTTCGACATCGACCGGGTGTGCCGCTCCCTGGAACCAGGCGATCCGGTCACCTGGGAAGCCGCCTGGCAGGATCTGGCCAAGGAAACCGAAGCCCGGGCCAAGACAGCTCTTGAAGCCGGAAACAAACGCACCGCGATGGTGCATTTCTTTGCCGCCAATCAGTATTACCGCCAGTCGGAAATCTTCATGCCCCAGGACGATCCGCGCAAGGCGGAACGCTTTCGCCAAGCGCGGCAGAATTTCCGTGCCGCCGCGGCTTTGCAGTCACCAACCATCGACGTCATCCAGGTCACCTGTGGCGACCAGGCCTTCGACGGTTATTACTGCCACCCCGGGGGCCAACAATCGGGACCCTGCCCGGCGGTCTTTCTGATCGGCGGCGCCGACGCCTATGCCGAAGAGATCTATTTCAGCGGCAGCAAAATCATCGAGCGCGGCTGGGGCCTGCTGTTGGTCGACACCCCCGGGCGCGGCTCGTCGCTACACTTGAAAAACATTCCGGCCGAGCCCGAATACGAGGTTCCGGTGGCCGCCTGTCTCGACTATCTGGAGAGCCGCGCGGACGTCGACGAAAACCGCCTTGCCCTGATGGGGATCAGCATGGCCGGGTATTACGCCCCGCGCGCCGCGGCCTTTGAAGATCGCTTAAAGGCTTTGGTCTGCTGGTCCGGCTGTTACAATATCCGCGACGATCTTTATGATTTCTTCCCGCCCCTGCGGCCAATCCTGCAACGCGTCGTCGGCGCCGCCACACCCGAGGAAGCACGGGAAAAACTCAATGCCTTCTCGATGGCCGGGATCGCGCAAAACATCACCTGCCCGACCCTGGTCACCCACGGGGCCGATGACCTATTGATGAACGTAGAGGGCGCCAAGCGCCTGTTCAACGAGATCGAAGCCAGCGACAAGACTCTCAAGATCTGGGATGGCCCGGAAGGCGGGACCGGCCACTGCAATTACAGCAACTGGTCGATCTCGATCCCCTTCATGCTCGACTGGCTGGAAAGCAGAATTTAACGCCAGTCAGCAGCGAACCGAAGGTTAGAGCACTATCCGACCTAATTGACCCATTTGACCGGGATGATTTTACGTCGTGGCAAGGCGCGCATCGCACGGCGATGCGGGGCATCGGCGAAGATGTGCAACGACGCCACGACGTAAAAACACCCGGCCTCCGGTGGGGCTCATCGGCCCCCAGGGTGCGTTGCGACCCTCGCCCGATACACCGCATCGCGCTTCGGCCCGCGTCTGCCCTGGAAACCGATGAGCACCCATCAAATTGATTCAATTAGGTCGGATAGTGCTCTAGCCTTCGCGATTACCGCTTCTTGTGATTGAAGTTGACAATTGGGAGAGGGTACTAATACAATGGATGCCATACCCCACCCCAGGGGGGGAGGGGTTATAAAACTCGAAAGGTGCATGATGATCAAGCTGAAAGTGTCCGGGATGACGTGCGAACACTGTGAAAAGGCGGTCGAGAGGGCGCTGTCCGGCGTAGCCGGTGTGGACAAGGTGGTCGTGGTCGACCGGGAGCACAACGAAGCCGTCGTCGAGGGACAGCCCGAGGAATCGGCGCTTCTCGCCGCCGTGCGCGAGGAAGGCTACGAAGCCGAGCTCGCCGGATGAACCGATGAACCAGGTTATGCCCCATGAGGGCCTGCACGTTGCGCCCGCGATCCGCGAAGACGCCCGCCGGCGTCTGCTTTCCATCAAAGGGCATGTGGAGGGCATCCTGCGCATGCTCGACGACCAGTCGGTCTACTGTGTGGACATTCTCAAGCAGATCAGGGCTATCGACGGGGCGCTGGATAAGGTCGGCGACTTGGTCCTCAGAAACCATCTCAGAGACCATGTGGTCACCGCCCACGAGAGGGGGGACTCCGGCGAAATCATCGACGAGCTGATGGAAATATTGAAATATCGTTAAGCGCGCGTGGCCGCGTTGTTCGCTGCATGTGTCCCGCCCGGTCACGGGCGGGCAAATCGGAAAGATGAGGGAATGAGCAACCGACTTTCCTTCCGCGTCGAAGGAATGACCTGCGCCAGCTGTGTGGCGCGGGTCGAACGTGTGCTGAACAAGCTGCCCGGCGTTGCCGAGGCGACCGTCAACCTCGCCGCGGAAAAGGCAAGCGTCGTCGTCGATGAAGACGGCCCCGGCGCGGGCGAGCTGTTTCATGCAATCGAAACCGCGGGATTCCATCCGGTCGCCCAGCGACTCGACATCGGCGTCGGCGGCATGACCTGCGCCGCCTGCGTCGGACGGGTGGAACGTGCCATCGCCAAGCTGCCTGGCACGCTCGAGGTCAGCGTCAACCTGACAACAGAAAAGGCCCGCGTAATTCATCTGCCCGAAATCGTGACCGCTGTCCGCATCGGAGAGGCGATCGACGCGGCCGGGTACGAGGTGCGCGAGGCCCAGGGCGAGGAGCCCGGCGAGGACCGCGAGCGCGCCGCGCGGCAGGCGGAGATCGCCAGTCTGCAGCGGGACGTGATGGTGGCGGCGGCTTTTGCAGTTCCGCTGTTGCTGGTTGCCATGTCCCGGATGTTGCCCGGCGCCGGTAATATCATGCTGTCGCTGCTGACCGAGCGCGGCTGGATGGGGGTCGAGTGGGTACTCGCCACGCCGGTGCTGTTCTACGCGGGGCGGCGCTTTTATGTGCACGGCTGGGTCGAGATCAGCCACCTCAACCCGGGCATGAACACCCTGGTGATGTTGGGCGCCGGCGCGGCGTATCTTTATTCGCTTCTGGCGCTGCTGGTTCCAGCCGCCTTTCCCGAGGGCACGGCGGTCACTTATTTCGAGGCCGCCGGCGTCATCATTACCCTGATCCTGGTCGGCCGGTTGCTCGAGGCGGTCGCGCGCGGCCGCACCTCGGAGGCGATCCGCAAGCTGATGCGGCTACAGGTCGGGACCGCGTGCGTGCTGAGGGACGGCGTCGAGACCGAGGTTCCCATCGAGGCCGTGGTTGCCGGCGATCTGGTGCTGATCCGTCCCGGCGAGCGCCTGCCGGTGGACGGCGTCGTCACCGAGGGTGCCAGCTTTGTCGACGAATCGATGATCACCGGCGAGCCCATCCCGGTGGAGAAGCGGCCGGAGGCGGAGGTGGTCGGCGGCACGGTGAACAAGACCGGCGCCTTCACCTTTCGCGCCACCCGGGTCGGGGCCGATACCGTGTTGAGCCAGATCATCCGCATGGTCGAACAGGCACAGGGCGACAAGCCCCCGATTCAGCGGCTCGCGGACAGGATCGCCGCGGTCTTCGTGCCGGTGGTGATGGCGGTTGCGTTGGCCACCTTCGCGCTCTGGCTCGTCATCGGCCCGGCGTCCGCGCTCAGCTTTGCCTTCGTTACCGCGGTCTCCGTCCTTCTCATCGCCTGTCCCTGTGCCATGGGTCTGGCGACGCCGACGGCGATCATGGTGGGGACCGGCAAGGGCGCCGAGATGGGCGTGCTGGTGCGCAACGGCGCCGCGCTCGAGACCCTGGCCCGCATCGACATCGTGGTCCTGGACAAGACCGGCACCCTGACCAGAGGCCGCCCCGCCCTGACCGATTTCCTCGATGCCGCATCCGGTGGCGCCGGGGACGCTTCGCCGGAGATTCTGGGTCTGGTGGCGGCGGCTGAGTCGCGCAGCGAACATCCCATCGCCGAGGCGATCGTGCGCGCGGCGAAGGAGCGCGGCCTGGAGCTGCCCGCGGTAACCGAATTTCGCGCAGAGCCGGGCTTTGGCGTCGACGCCCAGGCCGGCGGCCACAGGGTGCAGGTCGGGGCCGACCGCTACATGGAGCAGCTGGGGCTGGATATTTCCGGCGCGCGGGATGCGGCAGAGCGGCTTGCGTCCGATGGCAAGACCCCGCTTTTCGCCGCCATCGACGGCAAGCTGGCGGCGGTTATCGGCGTTGCCGATTCCCTGAAGGACGGCAGCGTCGAGGCGGTGGCGGCGCTGCATAGCCTTGGCCTCGAGGTCGCGATCCTGACCGGCGACAACCGGCTGACGGCGCAGGCGATCGCGCGCGCGGTCGGGATCGACCGGGTGCTGGCCGAGGTGGTTCCCAACCAGAAGGCGGAAGAGGTGGGTCGCCTCCAAGCGGCGGGCCGCAAGGTCGCCTTCGTCGGCGACGGCATCAACGACGCGCCGGCGCTGGCCCGGGCGGATGTGGGTATCGCCATCGGCACCGGCACCGACATCGCCATGGAGGCGGGGGACATCATCCTCATGTCGGGGGATCTGCGCGGTATCGTCAATGCCACGGCGCTGTCGAAGCGGACGCTCCGGATCATCCGCTACAATTTCTTTTGGGCCTATGCCTATAACGTGGCCCTGATCCCGGTGGCGGCGGGGGTTCTGTATCCGCTGTTCGGGCTGCTTCTCAATCCCATGCTGGCGGCGGCGGCCATGAGCACCTCCAGCATCTTCGTGGTGACCAATTCGCTCAGGCTCAAGCGCTTCCACGCGCCGCTAGCCGAGGCGCCGGCAACCGCAAGCGAATCCTGACCGGGGAACGAAAACAGGGAAAAGCCTAAGGCCGTGACCAAAGAAGCCGTCCAGATCTTGGTGCTCAACACCAAATCGGGCGATGTGTCGTTCATCGACCCGGCCGATGACGCGGTCGCCGCCACCGTGGCGGTCGGCGACGACCCGCGCGATCTGGTCTATGCTCCCGCCCATGGCCGCGTCTTCGTCACCCTTGGCGGAACCGACGAGGTCGCGGTGCTCGACCCGGTGGGGCGACGGGTTGTGCGCCGCACCAGGGTCGGCGAGCGGCCCGGGCACATTTACGTGAACCCGTCGGGAGACGAGGTCTGGGTCGCCAATGACGGCTCGGCGGAACTCTCGGTCATCGACGCCGCCTCGGGCCAATCGATCGCCACCGTCCCGGTCGGCGACGGCCACCACAAAATCGCCTTCACCACCGACGGCAGGCTGGCCTACGTCACCAACATCAGGAGCGCGACGGTGACGATCTGCGACGCCGAGACCCGCCGGGCGCTCGACACCGTCGCCGTGGTCAAGGGGCCGCACGGCATCGCGGTCTCCTCCGATGACCGGCACGTGCTGGTGTGCAACAACGGCGCCCCGGTGATCTCGGTGATCGGGGTCACGGAGGGACGGGTGGTGGCCGAGATCGAGAGTCCGGGACGGCCCAACTACGTGCGCGTCTCGCCCGACGGAAGGCGCGCCTTCGTGGCCCATAAAACCGCCGCCGTCTCGGTGATCGACCTCGACGCCCTCGCCGTCGAACGCACCCTCGCGGTCGGCGCGGTGCCCGAACGGATCGTCTTCGCACCGGACGGGAAGCTCGCCTTCGTCAACGACACCAAGGGCCGGGATATCACCGTGATCGACACCGCAAAGCTGGAGGTTGCCGGCCGCATTGCCGTCGAGGCCGGGGGCTGGCATCAGGGCATGACGTTCGGCCCGGACGGGTCGCGTCTCTACGCCGTGAACCACGGCGCCGGCAGTGTCTCGGTGCTGGACGCCGCAAGGGCGCGCGTCCTCAAACGGCTCGGCGTCGGCCGGGGGCCGAGCAACATCATCGTCGCCTGACCGACCGAGCGCCCCGATGTGACCGCCTCGGACGCGGAAGCGCTTATTTGCGGCGCTTGCCCTTTCGCGACTTTCCGCCGCCCAGCATTTTCTTGATCTTCTTGAACTGCTTCCGGGCCTCCTTCATGACGTAGTTCCACTCGGCGGTGTCGAAGTATTTCACGCCCGGCTTCGGAACCGATTCCTGGATCAGCAGCTTGGAGGTGTCGAGATCCGACCGGGTCGTCGGCGCGCCCTCCAGATCGCTGTAGAGCTGCATTCCCTCCTTGGTGATGATCCAGTTCAGGAAAAGCTGCGCCGCCTTGGGATGGGGCGCCCCTTTCAGCAGGACGAAGACGCCCGACGCCGGCCCGCCCGCGGGAAGGGTGTCGTCGGGCATGAGGAAGCCGATGTTGAAGCCGTCGGATCGCAGCCGCGCCGCCTCGGTGATCGACAGCGCGATGGCGATGGGATACCTGCCCTGGGCCAGCCAGTCGGCGAGCTGGCGGCGGTTCCGTGTCCGCCTGACCTCCTGGCCCTTGAACAGGTCGAGCACGAACTGGTCACCATGCAGCCGCATCAGGTGGGAGACGATGTTGGAACCGGGGCCCGGCCGGGTCGGATCGAAGGACGCGATCTTACCCTTCCATTTGGGATCGAGCAGATCCTTGCCCGATTTGAAGGTGCCCGGCTTGATGATGTTCCTATTGAGCGCGGCCACCGGCACCACCACGTCGACCACGCGCAGCAGATACTGCCCCTCGCCGTCGATGAACCATGGTTTGCCCTTCTTCCACACCGCCGGGTTTTTCACGTCGGGATGTATCAGAAGCGGTTTGATGGGCGCCAGCATGCCCTTCTTATAGAGGACGCGGGCGAGAGTGGACTGTCCGCCGCTGATCATGTCGGAGCTGAGCACCCCGGTCGCGGCCTCGCGGATCGCCCGCTGCGCGGCTGCGCGCGTACGCACGGCGACGAATTCCAGATTGACGCCGAATTTCTTCTTGAACGCGGCGGGCAGCTCCTTGCGCATCTTGGCGCCGGGAACCGCATTCAGCACCACCTTGCCCTCCTTGCGGGCGGCCGCGATCAGTTCCTTCCACTCGGTTTTGAAATCCGCCGGGGCCGGCGCCGCCACCAGAACCAGGAGAAGGGATACGCCTGCCGCTTTAACCATACGCACCGGTTTGATTGCCCGCATCTTAACCTCCCTCGTGATTATTTGCCCATACGCGGCCCCCAGCGCCATTCGATCAGCCACTTCGCCACCGGGGACCGTTCCCTTTAGGTGCCGAATTCTATCAACCAATCCGCCGAACACAAAGCGGCATTCGCATGACCCGGACTTTCCGCCCACCGCCGCCTCATACCAAAGCTGGTAGAAATTGGCATCAACTGGTCGCGCCGGCACGGTAGCCCAGCCGGCGGGCGATATAGGCCATCACCGAAATCATCGCCACCAGGAGGACCCCCACGGCAGCCCCTCGCTCCAACTCGCCGCTGAAGCTGTATTCCAGCAACAGGATCGAAAGCGGACGCGAGGTGTTGCTGTACAGCAGCACCACCGTCGCGATGTCGCGCACCGCCCCCTGGAAGGCCAGCACCGCGACGGTGATCAACACCGGCGAAACCAGCGGCAACACCACCCGGTAATAGGTCAGCGACCAGGTGGCGCCGCACACCCGGGCGGCCTCCTCCAGCTCTACCGCGAGCCGCACGAAGCCGGCCTTGAGCAACTGGGTGCCGACCGGCACCTCCTTGATCAGCATGGCAAGGACCAAGCCGGTCATGCTGCCGTACAGGACCGCGCGAAGGGGGGTCGCCAGGTATAGCCACACCAGGGCCAGTCCCATCAGCACGCCGGGGATGGCCCACGGCATCCATGCCATCATGTCGATCGCTTTCCTGCCGGCAAGATTGCTGCGAACGACCGTATAGGCGATCAGAGAGAACAGCACGACCCCGAGCACTGCCGCCCCGGTGCCCAGGATCAGGCTGTTGCCGAGCGACGACAACAGGATCGGATCGGTCAGCAGTTCGGTCCAGTGGTCGAGGGTGAAGGGGTCCGCGATGTCGAAGAAACCGAAGCGGCGCATGAAGGAGCTGAGCAGGAGAAAAACCAGGGAAAGCCCGAAACTGACGAAGAGGTATGCGGCGCACAGGGAAAACGCCACCCAGCGCCAGCGCCCGAGCCGGATCCTTTCGAGTGAAAAACCGCTGCCGGTCACCGTGGTGAAGCGCCGTCCCCGGAGACACAGCAAATAAAGGCTGGCGAGCACGAAGACCGCGAACAGAAACAAGGTTCCCAGCGCCGTCGCCATGCCGTATTGCGGCGGGCTCTCGTCGATGAGATCGAAGATCTGCGTGCTGTACACGAAGATCCCGACCGGGGTTCCCAGCAGCAGCTCGATCTCGAACGCCTCCAGGCTGCGGATCAGCATGATCGCCGTGGCCGGCAGGATGGCCGGAATGAGCAACGGCACGGTGATCCGGCGCAGCGTCTTGAGCGCGCTGGCGCCGCACATCCGCGCCGAATCCTCGAGGGTCGCGCTCATCTGGCGGAATGCCGGGGTGAACAGGATGACCGCAATGGGAATGGTGGTCGCGGTGAGGTGGACCCAGACGATGCCCCAGAAGGTGAAGATGTCGAACCGGATGCCGGAAAGCAGGGGCAGTGCGGCGAGCAACTGGTTGAACAGACCGGTCTGGGGATCCATCATCAGGATCCAGCCCAACGTTAGCGGCAGTGCCGGCGCGAAGAAGGCGACCCAGAACAGGAATTCGAAATTCGAGCCCCCCGGCATGTCGGTGCGGGCGATCAGCCACGCGAACAGGATGCCGGCAACCACGGCGATGGCGACCCGCGTCACCGCGAGGCTCACCGTGGTCCAGACGGTGTCCAGGATTCGGGGATCGGCGAAGGCGGCACGCCAGTTCTCGAGGCCGTAGGTGGCGGCCTCGCCGGGCGACGACGTATTAAAACTGCTGAAGATCAGGAACAGGGCCGGCACCAGGGTGAACAACGCGACGGCAAGGACCACCGCCAGGCCGCCCACGTTCCGCCGCGACAGGAAACCCCGGCCGCCTGCCACCGCCTGCGCCACCGACGCCACCTCAGCCGCCCTCGGGCCAGACCGTGATCCCGTTGCGGGCGAAGCCCAGGTTCACCCGTTCCCCCACCGCATGGCGCTGGTCGTCGTGGCAGCACACGGTCAGCACCTGATCGCCGGCACGGATCGCATAATCCACCCTGTCGCCGACATAGGTCGCCTCCTCGATCACGGCGGCAACCCGGTCACTTCCGGTCGCGTCCGCCGGCAGCAACCTGATGCTTCCAGCCCGACAGGCCATGGTGACCCTGCCGCCGTCGGCGAATCCGGCACCGTCCTCGGGCACCAGCACGCGGGCGCCGAGATCCAGATCGATCCAGGGCGCCGTGCCGTGGTGCCGGATGGTTCCCGCGAGCAGCACGGTCTGGCCGAGGAAATCGCGCACGAAGGCGGTGGCCGGCCGCTCGTAGACCTCGGTCGGGGTGCCGATCTGCTCCACCCGGCCGTTGTTCATCACGGCGATGCGGGTCGACAGGATCATCGCCTCCGCCTGGTCATGGGTCACGAACAGGAAGGTCGTCCCCAGCTTGCGCTGCAGCTCCCGCAACTCGATGCGCATCTGCTCGCGCAGCTTGGCGTCCAGGTTGCTCAGCGGCTCGTCCAGCAGGAGCATGTCGGGCGCGTAGACGATGGCGCGGGCCAGCGCCACCCGCTGTTGCATGCCGCCGGAAAGCTGCCAGGGATATTCCTTCGCCCGGTCGGCGAGGCCGACCAGTTCGAGGGCGTCCATGACCTTTTTCCTGAGTTCCGACTTGCGTTGGCGGCGCATCCGCAAGGGGAAGGCGATGTTGTCGAACACGGTCATGTGCGGCCACACCGCGAAGGACTGGAAGACCATGCCCATGTTGCGCGCCTCGGGCGGCATGAACTTCTCCGTCCGTGCGTCGACGATGGTCTTGCCGTTGAGGATGATGCGCCCCTGGTCGGGATATTCCAGGCCGGCAACCACGCGCAGCGTCGTGCTCTTGCCGCATCCGCTGGGACCGAGCAGGGTGAAGATCTCGCCGTGACGGACCTCGAAACTGAGATCGCTTATTGCCCGGGTTTCGCCGAACCGCTTGCTGACGTTGTCGATCTCAAGCAGAACCGTGTCACCCTCTGCCACGGTTTACCTCCGTCCTTGTTGGTCTATTCTCGGGCGTGCGATGCCTGACGACAAGCGCTGGCCGGTTCGGATTTTGCTTCTTTCGTGATTGCTACGGTTTCACCAGGACGTGTTCGTCCTGCAGGCGCCGGATGGTCGCCTCGCCGGCCTCCGGCGTCGCGGGTCCGATGTCGTTGGGCATCAGAACCTGTTTGGCGAATTCCTTGCCGAACAGTTCCGACTTGACCTGGGCCGGGTAGTTCATGCGCACCTCCATGCGCCGCGAGCGCAGCCGCTGGAGATCGATCGGTGCCACCAGCAGAGATTCTCCCGATCCCTCGATCCGCGCCAGAATGTTGCCCTGAAAGTCGACCACGGTGGAGCAGCCCCGGCTGGCCAGAGAGGGGTAGGATTCGCTTGTCACCTGGCCATTATTCGCCGATGCCAGATAGCACAGCCCCTCATAGCAACGTGAGCGTCGGGCCTGGTCCCAGCCGGGAAATTGCGACCCGTTCTCTTCCGTGGTGGGATGCAGGAAAATCTCGGCGCCGTGGAAGGTGAACACCCGGGTCAACTCGAAGAAGTTGACGTCGTTCTCGACGATCATCGCCAGACGGCCGTAAGGCGTGTCCAGGACCGGGAAGATCGAGTCCTCGCCGTAGCGTTGGAGGTATTCACTGTAGACGTCGGCCGGCGATGTGTTCGGGATCAAGCCTTCAATATTGCGCTCCTGTACCTTGCGGTAGCGCAACTCGACCTTGCCCGATGGCCCGATGATAAAACCGGTGGTGAACCACACCTCCGGCCAGTCGAGATCGCGCTCGAACGCGGCGCCGGCCAGATATATCCCATGGCGGCTGGCGAATTCGCCCATCCTGGCGGTCTCGAGGCCGGGCACCTGGATACAGATTGCTTCCCAGTCGTCATCGCTGCGCAGATGGTTGTAGCCCTGCAGCCAGCCTTCGGGAAACAGGAAAATTTTGACGTCGTCTTTCCGGATCACGCTCTCGGCGATTCGGAGAGACCGGTCCAGGTTGCGGGCGATGACGGCGTCCTTCCGGGATGGATCGTCGATCACCTCGATCGCCGACTGGATGCAGGCGATGTTGTAATTGCGTGTCATGATCAGACCGACGCCCTTCTGCCTACCGCCTCGGGCACGGCATCCTGGTGGTCCTCGGGCGCGACATATATGCCGTCTCTCACATAGCGGTCGATCACCGCCCGGGTGTTGGCACTGCCTTCGCGCCTGTCCTGGACCGGCTTGTCGAGCCAATGATTGAGCGGGCTGGCCTGATGCCTGGCGTATTCCTTGGCGTAGAGCTCCGAGCGCGTCTGGGCCAGGATATTGCCCCGAACCTGTGCGCGGCGCTCGCGCAGCGCCTGGATATCGATGCCGCCCAGGGCCAGCGCTTCGCCGGGGCTCTGGGACTGTCCCACCACGTGGCCGTTGAAATCGACGATCTTGGAGCCGCCATGGGACCGGTGCACCGGTGCGATCTCACCTTTCCTGCGTTGCTGGAAGTTCAGCCCCGGGGTATCGGCGAACAGCTCGCCGTCGATCTGGGCGACATAGCCGCCGTGGTTGGCGGAGATGATGTACATCAGGTTCTCATATGCCCTGGTACGGCGGCTCATCTCCCAGATATCGCGGTGGGGCGAGTACGGCTCGCCGGTCACGTGCATCATCACCTCCGCCCCGTGCATGGCGAAAGTGCGCAGCACCTCGGGGAAATTGATATCGAAACAGTTGAGCATGCCGAGTCGGCCGATGGGCGTGTCGACCACCGGAAACAGGGCGTCCTCGCCGCCTTCGGTCTTGACGTAAAGGTCATAAAGCGCCGGTGGCGTCGAATAGGTGGTGTGCCCCTGAACGTCGGCGCCGTTGAGCTTGCGGTAACGGATCAGTAACTCGCCGGTGGGACCGAACAGGAAGGCCGAATTGAACCACCGGCCCGGGTAGTTGGGATCGTATTCCATGGTACCGCCGCCCACATAGGCTTGGTTGTGGCGCGCGAAATTGGCGAACGGTTCGATCTCCGGCCCGGGGATGCGCAGTGCCACCTGGGTCCACTCTTCTACCGAACGGACATGCTCGGCGCCGGTGAGCGCGAACTCGGGCAGGACATACAGTTTCGCGGCGCCGAAACGGTGACTGACGTAGTCCATCATCGACAGCGAACGATTGACGTTCTCGCGGATGATGGCGTCGCGCCATTTGGGTTCCTTGACATGACGGATGATGGTCTGGACGGCGACGGCGGTATACGGCGCGATCATGGCATTCTCCCTGTTGCCTCTCGTCTCGCGAAAGGCCGGCTCAGTACCTCCCGATGAGAACAAGCACCAATTCTGAACCTTTCCATCGGTGAAGCAACCGCTTTTCAGGTTGTCAGCTTGTCCTTCCTATTTATTCTGTCCGCCGCAGATGTCCTTGGATACACGACCATTGTTACTTGGCGGCGGCGCCTGTCACCGTCCGCAGATGAGACAAGGGGGCGTCCATACATGACAATGCCCGATCAGTGGGTCACGACCCGCGTGTGACTGACCAGGGCGCCCGCACCCGAGGCGACGTGCAGGAGGTAGCTGGGCGCCGCTTCGATCAAATCATCGACCCCCTTGCGCAGATCCACCGCGACGCTGGGCATGGTGGTGGCGACCGTGCCGCCCCATTGCTCTCGGTGCAATATATGGACGTGCCCGCAGAGCAGCCGTTCGACCTGTGGATGGCGGCTGACCACCGCCGCCAGATCCCGGGCGTCCTCGGGGCGCCGGTATCCGCCCACATAATGCCGGCCGATATCGAAGGGCGGGTGGTGGATGAAAAGAACCGTCGGCCTGTCGGGTTCCCGGGCCAGCGTCTCCTCCAGCCAGGCGAGGCGCCGGGCGCAGAACACGCCTTTGGGTTCTCCCGCGGCAACCGAATCGAGTGCCACCAGGCGAATCGGATGGTCTTCGACCGCGTAATGAAAAAAATCACCGTTCCTGGGCAGATAAGAGAAGTGGTCGAACGCGGCACGCAGCGCGCCATGGCGGTCGCGATTGCCGGGAATCAGCAACAACGGCGCTTTCAAGTCGGCCAAGATCTCGCCCAGGTGCGCATACTCTTCCGCCAGGCCGTGGTGCACGATGTCTCCCGTGTGGACCACCACATCCACCCCCTCGCGGTTGATATCGGCGATGCACCGCCTGAGGTTCTCGGCGCGAGGGGCGGCCACGGCCTGGTCCGACGACCTTGCCAGGATGTGGGTGTCGCTGATCTGGGCGATGACCATCGAAATTTTCTTCAATCCGGCTTTCTCCGATCGGGCGCCCGAGGGGTGACCGGACAGTAACCTCCGGGTCCGACCCTGTCGAGCGGCGGCATCCCTTGGCCGGATGGGATCAACAAATTTATTCCGGATCTCCGGATGGTTCATCGGCGCCGGCCCTTTTGAGGAGGTCGACCAAGGCGGCCTTGTCGCGCTCCGGCGCCAGGTCTAGGGCGCCGGTCAGTTCAAACCGTCGTAGTGGGCTCG
>Ga0209980_10000982_pt1 | contig 15638 bp, 13 predicted proteins | sample CR02metaG_FD_183611 | JGI IMG/M metagenome (GOLD analysis project Ga0209980, IMG submission 183611) | Deep subsurface microbial communities from Mariana Trench to uncover new lineages of life (NeLLi) - CR02 metaG (SPAdes) (version 2) | ecosystem: Environmental > Aquatic > Marine > Ocean trench...
CAAGGGTTCTCTTTGGGTACTGATCCCGTCGTACTCTTCCTGTTCCAGGTAGTCCTTGCGCAGGGGATGACCTTTCCAATCTTCAGGGAGCATGATTCTTCTGAGATCACTGTGCCCTTCAAAGACGATGCCGAAAAGATCAAAGGCCTCACGCTCAAGCCAATTGGCTACCTTCCAAACCGTTTCCATCGTTGCAATGCGAGGTTCCTCTCTGGGAAGATCCACCTTAAACACGATCTGATGCCTAAGCGAATAGGAATGGAGGTGGTAGACCACCTGGATTTTGTTCTCTTTGGGAAAATCCAATCCGGTAAGGTCCGAAAGGATCTCAAAATTTAGCTCGGGGTCGTCTCTGAGGCAAAGACAAACTTCCTTGATGGGGGCAGATTTGACCTTGAAATATGGGTCAAGGGCCTCTCCGTTAAATTCGCTGGCAACCCCAGGAAATTCCTGTGTGACTCTCTCGTAGATCTCACTTGCCTTCATTGTCCAGCCCCCCTAGGACCTAACTTTCTTGACCCACTCTAGATCCCCTTTTCTCCACGCATAGGCTAGGCCGATGAGCAGGATTCCTATGAATAAGAAAACCTCGATAAAGGCAAACAGCCCCTGTCCTGCTTCGATCCATCGCCGAAAGACGGTTGCCACGGGAATGATAAAGGCGATCTCCACTTCAAAAATGATAAATATCAAGGCGATGATGTAGAAACGGACATTGAAGTTAACCCAGGCGCTGCCGACGGCTGGCTCTCCGCATTCATAGGTGGAGAGCTTCCTTACTTGGGGGTTGGAGGGACGTAAAATGCGGCCTACGAGAAGGTTAAGACCTACAAAGGCAGCACCAAGTACGATAAATACTAAAACATTGGCAAAGTTGAACAACATTGCGAAAAACCGTCGGTTTGCGAAGGTTAGTATAGACATAAATTTAGGTTGGGTCAACCAAAGTGGAGTTCAGATGGGTTGTAGGAGGGGTGTTGATGCACGGGTTGAATCGATGAGGACTATAAGGTAAAATTGAACCTAGATGAAAAAATCCTCTAAGAGTAAAAATAATTTGTCTACCCTAGCACGGGTGAGTGCCCGTGACCCCTCAGGAGCCGTTGGGCGTAACCTCGAGGCCTTTCTTCTGTTGGAACTGCTACGCCTTCCCTCCTACGGATACGACCTCATCCGGCGGCTTGCCGACTATGGCTTCAAACGTGCCACCGAGCCAGGCGTGGTTTACAAGGTCCTCAGGTCCCTTGAGGAGGCGGGTGCCATCCGCTCCAAGTGGACCCCACAGGAATCCGGACCTGCGCGTAGGTATTACCAGATCACCGATAGCGGCCGGGAATTGCTGCGACGCCGCACCTATCACTTAAAACGGCAAATGGATCGCATCAAGAGGCTTCTTGGCGACTATGTAAGCCTGACAGGTGATCCCCTTTCCGTCGAGCCAGCATCTGAGAACATCGAACAAAAACAGGGAACTGCCGGCCGGCGTAAAGGGGAGCGCTGATCAGCCATGCGCACAGCTCTTCGAATCCTGGGCTACCTTCGCAAGTACTGGCTTGCCACGTTGGCTGCCTATCTCTGTCTTCTTGTGGTTGCGGCCGTGGAACTCTCTATACCCCATCTGATTCGCCAGATCATCGACTGTGGGATCAAAGTGGGTGTGGGATCCCATGGTGTCCCCGCCCATTGTGCTACTGGCCAGGACTCCATGAGCCTCATCACCTGGTTTGTCTCCCTCATTGTCGGGCTCGCCGTGCTCAAGGGTTTCTTCCATTTCGGGCAGAGTTATTTGGGGGCCTACAGTGCCCAGGGGATCGCTTATGACCTCCGCAGCCAGATCTCTCGCCACCTCCAACGACTCTCCTTTAGCTGGCATGACCGGGCACAAACCGGCCAGCTCATGGCGCGAGCCACCAGCGATGTGGACCAACTTCGGCACTTCACCAGCCGGGCACTCATTCAAATGGCCCATTTCGTGTTGATAGTGGTAGGCATAAGCGTGGTGCTCTTTAGCATGAACTGGAAATTGGCGCTGGCATCTCTTGTGACCCTGCCCTTTTTGACGCGGGCGGCCTCCCAGTATGGTCGCAGGGTTCGCCCCCTCTTTCGCAAGGCGCAGCAGGAATTGGCGGTTCTGGCCACCATTGTCCAGGAGAACCTGGCGGGGGCCAGGGTCGTCAAGGCCTTTGCCCGTGAAGAGGACCAGATTAGCAGGTTTGAACATCAAAACGACCTGCTACTCGGGCAGTACCTGGCGGCAGCAAAGGTTCAGGCCTATTCCAACCCGTTGATGGACGTGTTTGCCAACCTGAGTACAGTGGTGGTGCTCTGGTTTGGGGGCACTCTGGTCATCGGTGGGGAACTCTCCGTGGGCCAGCTTGTGGCGTTTAATACCTATCTCCTACTGATGGTCCGCCCTGTGCGCCGCCTTGGTTTCTTGATCGGACAGAGTTCACGGGCCATTGCGGCGGGAGAGAGGATTTTTGAGGTCTTGGATGCACCGGTGGGGGTGGAGGACAAACCAGACGCCACTCCATTGACTGCCATCAAGGGGGAGGTGGAGTTCCAGAAGGTGTCATGCATGTACTACCCGGGAGTGCCGGTGCTGCAAGACGTGACCTTCAAAGTGAGGCCCGGTGAGGTGGTGGCCCTACTGGGGACCACGGGGTCTGGCAAATCAACCATTGTGAACCTCATCCCACGATTCTACGACGTGACTGAGGGCCGTGTACTCGTCGACGGTCATGATGTCCGAGACGTTCAGCTCCTCTCGCTGCGGCGCCAGATCGGCATCGTGATGCAAGACACGACGCTTTTCACCGGCACGATCCGTGAGAACATTGCCTTTGGCGTTCCGGAAGCCACTGAGGAAAAAATCATTGCCATGGCAAAGGCCGCTCGAGCCCATGAGTTTATCTGCGAATTTCCCGAAGGATATGGCACCACGGTGGGTGAGCGAGGAGTCACGCTGTCCGGCGGCCAAAAGCAGCGCATTGCCATAGCGCGGGCATTGCTGCTGGACCCTAAAATCCTCATCCTTGATGACTTTACCTCTGCAGTGGATACCGAGACTGAGGCTCTGATCCGCGAGGCCTTGGACGTTCTTATGAAAGAGCGGACCACCTTTATTATAGCCCAGCGCGTGAGCACGGTTCAGGACGCGCATAAGATCATCGTCCTGGATCGTGGAGGGATAGTAGGTATGGGGTCCCACGCGGAGTTGCTGGAGAGTAACAGCATCTACCACGAAATTTGCCAGATCCAGCTCTTGGACAGGACGGTTTTGGGGCCACAGGCCTATGGGCAGTTACAGATAGGGGGGCAAAGCTAAATGGTCGCGCAAGTAGGCGGAGGATGGATATGGCATGCCCTTGGAACCGGGAAGAGGGTCCGAGGGCGGGCCTTCAACCCGCGGGTCGTCAAGCGCCTCCTCGACTACCTAAGGCCACACCGGCTCAGCGTGATTTGGGCCTTGATCCTGGTCTGTGTCACCTCCGGCATGCACCTCATCGGTCCCTATTTGCTGAAGGTCGCTATTGATGACTATTTGGTGGAACAGCAGGACGTAGCTGGCCTTTCGATGGTGTGCATCGGTCTCTTGCTCACCTTGCTCATTGCGTGGGGCTCGCAGGCGGGCGAATCCTACACCATGGCCTCGGTGACCCAACGTGTGCTGAAGCGAATTCGCGACCAATTATTTCAAAAGATCAACCGGCTCCCCTTGGGCTATCACGACCGGCACAAATCGGGGGTGACCATGTCACGCATCGTCAACGACGTGACTGTTCTGCAAGAGTTAATGACCCATGGGTTCATCGACTTGGTGGCTGATTCTTTAGTCATTGTGGGCATCGTCGCCATTCTGCTCACCATGAGTCCAAAGCTTGCGCTTTACACCTTTGCGCTCTTGCCGGTCATGGTGATTGTGACCTTGGTCTTTGCCCATCGTGTGCGGGGGGCTTATCTCCACACCAGGGAGACCATTGCTCAGGTGGCGGCGAGTTTTCAGGAGGGGATCTCGGGAGTGCGTGTGGTCCAGGCCTTTGCCCGCGAGCAGGTGAGCCAGGAGCGGTTCGACGAGGTCAACCTCGGGAATCTGCAAGCGAACCTGTGGGCGGTGACGCTATCGAGCGCCTTTCCCCCGGTGGTGGAGATTATAGCCATGCTGGCAACGGCGACTGTGCTTTGGTTTGGAGCCGCTTCCGTGCTGGCTGGAGAGATCACTGTGGGCGTTATGGTGGCCTTCCTCACCTATGTGACACGGTTTTTTCAACCCATACGAGAGCTCAGCATGGTCTATACCCTCTTTCAGCAGTCCATGGCAGCAGGTGAGAAAATCTTTGAGTTGATGGACATGCCGGTAGATGTGGATGACCATCCCGATGCAAAGCCAATGCGCCAAATCAATGGCAAGGTCGAATTCGATCATGTCAATTTCAGTTATCGCAGTGGGATCCCAGTCCTTAAGGATGTCTGCTTTACCGTGCAACCCGGGCAAACCATAGCCCTCGTGGGGCCCACGGGCGCTGGTAAGACTTCCATGGCCAGCCTGATTAGCCGGTTTTACGATGTGTGTGACGGACGAATACTGATTGATGGCACTGACATCCGGGAGGTTACCCAATCTTCCCTACGCAGCCAGATAGGGGTTGTCCCCCAGGACCCATTTTTATTTACGGGCACTATCGCAGATAACATCCGCTTCGGCCGCTTGGACGCAACAGATGAAGAGGTGATGGAGGCCGCTAAACAGGCAAACGGACATGATTTCATATCGCTTCTACCCCAGGGATACGCCACTCAGGTATTCGAACGCGGACAGAATCTCTCTCAGGGTCAGCGGCAGCTCATGGCTCTGGCACGGGTCGTATTGGCAAACCCGCGCATACTTGTGTTGGATGAGGCCACGGCCAGTATCGATACGCGAACAGAGGCGCTCATTCAGGCTGCGTTAAAGCGCTTGCTGAGTGGGCGAACCTCCTTCGTCATTGCACATCGACTCTCGACCATTCGGAATGCCGATCGGCTGTTTATCATTGACCGTGGGGAGATTGTGCAGCAGGGGACCCATAACGAGTTGGTGGCGCAGGAGGGATTGTACCGGGAGCTCTATATGATGCAGTTCCGCCACGGGTCACAGCAGCAAATTGCCGTAACCGAACCATCCGCGCCGTCCCCTTCTCAACTGGATTAAAGAATCCAGGAAAAGATGACTCCCGCGAAGCGGACTCAGTACTGAGTAACGAGTGCTGAGGACTGAGCTTTGGGTAAAGAGTCACCAGATCTTAACCGCAGATTTACGCAGATGGACACCGAGGGACGTGCGCTAAGCGCATGGCGCAAAGGGTCTAATCAGTGACGAGGAAAGAGGACTGAGGACTGAGTGGGGAGGGATAAGGGGCGAGGATAGAGAATAGAGGATCGACGATAGCAACATGAATGAGGACTATTATCTGCGTTAATCGGCGAAAATCTGCGGTTAGGTTCTTAAAGAAGTCTTCGTCCGCGTTGATCTGCGGTGAATAATTGCCTGCGGTCTTGGTGTCTTGGCGCAATACACATTGTTGAAGTCGGGCCTAATCGATCTCATTGACAATGGGCGGAATAGATTTTAGATAGTCTGCAATAGCGAGGGCGTCTTCCCGCTTCATATCTTTATAGCCGAATGAGGTACCCTCAACGACCTCAGCCATGAGACCCTGCACATCATCCAGGTCGGGCTTCGTCCCTTGGATGAGCAGGTCAGCGATCTCATCCCGGCTCCAATCATTGATACCGGTCCTCTGATCGGGCGTGATGTTTGGGATCTCCTCCCCGAAAGGTCCCGATGAGGTCCCGGCGAGATAGAGGTTTCGGTTTGGCGCCCCCACGCGGTTTCTTGGGGTGTGGCAATCACCGCACAGGGCCACATGTTCAACGAGATAGCGTCCTCTTTCTATGCCGCTGCTTGGGGCTGTGGGTGGACTAGTGGAAAAGCGGCCGAAAACTTTAAGCCATAGCGGAGTAAAAAGGGATCGAACGAAGGGGAGAAGAAATGTTGCGCGGACGTTTTCCTTACCCTCTGGCTCTAGGGTTCTCATGTAAGCGATGAGCGCCTTGAGGTCGGCTTCCGCCATGCCGGAATATTTTTCATACGGCATGACGGGCAACAGTTTTTCTCCGTTGGGTCGTATCCCTTTGACCATGGAAGCATAAATTTCTTGATCCGACCAGTTACCAATTCCCGTTTCCTGGTCCTGAGTGATGTTGGTGGAGAAAACCGTACCCAGGGGGACAGGGAAGAGTCGCCCGCCCACATGCAGTGTCTCTTCGGGTTCCGTATGACAGGCGCATCCGCCGGCAATGGCGAAAATATATTGACCTCTTTTGACCATCTCTTCAGCCTGGCTCTGGGGCCTGGCATCTTCCGGTAGCACCGCTGTCACAAACAGCAAAAAGAAAAGGGTAAAGTGTCCTTGCGTTTTCATCGCGATGGAATGTAGCGTTACGACGCCCGCATGTCAATTTCGCAGAGCCAATAGTACAAAAATTGTAGTTGCTAACCCCGATCCGACATTAATCAGCCCAAGAAATCGACCCTGATGAGCATTGGATCGTGGCAAAGAGCTGTTTGTATCATGAACCGGTTCGACAAGCTCACAGCCCTGAGGTTCTCGAAGGGTCGGTAACTCACTATGAATGTAGTTACGAACCTAGGGTCGATATGGGCAATTCATGTAACATCAGCCCAGGATCGCATATGCCTTGATTATTTTTGTCGGATCGGGGCTAAAAGCTCTTATATTTTTTATGCCAGCGATTCTGTTTAAGCAACTCGGAGTAGATGATTAGAGGCCCATCGGCTCCCGCTCAGGGCTGCGGCCGTGAGCTTAGCCGAACGGGCAGGACCCACGGTCTGTCTTCCCCTCGAACTTCCTCAGGGCGGTGAGCCCGTCGAATCGGTCGAACCGCAACCCTGACCCTTCGACCATGCTCAGGGTCATGGTGAGGTACTCGAACCATTCGGAGACGCCGGACCTCACGCTGATCGGTAGTAATTAGGTGAGGGGACAATTTGAGCTGGCTCCAGGATAGTGTATGATTAGCTCCCGATGGATAAGATTGAGCCCCTTCCGGATCATCTATTCATCAGTCGCTTTGCGATTGGGGACCGGGTGGAACTTTGGGGCAAGATATACACGGTTTCGAGCAAGACCACCCTCGCCACAGGTGAGCCTGCCTTGGTCCTTCAGGGGGAAGGAAAGCAATTTGTGATCGGCGCCTCTCACCTGATCAAAGGAGAGAAGGCGAATTAAATCTGAATTTCCGGTCCATGAGGAGAAAATGGCAAAGATTCATCTGACGTTAGCGTGCTGGGAGTATGACAGGACCCGTCCTCTTCAGGAAGGGAAGGTTCAAGTGGAAGGTGTGGATTTGACTTATTTGCCCCTCCATGTTGAAGAGACGTTTTGGCGCATGCTTCGGTATCAGGATTTCGATGCCGCAGAGCTTTCGATGAACTCTTATTTGATGTCCCGGGATAAAGGCTCTCCCCGGTTTATCGCCATACCAGTCTTTCCCTCACGGTTCTTTCGCCACTCCTTCATCTTCATCAATACGGATGCGGGGATCCGTGAACCCAAGGATCTTATCGGGAAACGGGTCGGGGTACCCGAATACCAGATCACCGCAGCCGTATGGATTCGTGGGCTTTTGCAGCACGAATATGACGTTCCCCCATCGAAGATGAAGTGGTTTACTGGTGGGGCCGAGGATCCAGGCCGTGAGGAGAAAATTAGGCCCGATTTGCCGAAAGAAGTCGAGATCCAATGGATTGGGTCCGATCGGACCCTATCCGTAATGCTTGAACGCGGGGAGCTCGATGCTTTGATCTGCGCCCATATACCCTCTCCTTTTGTGCGGCGTTCTCCCAAGATTAAACGGCTGTTGCCAAATTTCCGCGAGCTTGAGATGGATTACTATCGGCGAACAAAAATTTTTCCTATTATGCACACCATTGCTCTGCGGGGGGAGTTTTACGAGAAGAATCCTTGGGTAGCCCAAAGCTTGTGCAAGGCCTTTTCAAAAGCAAAGAGCATTTGCGAAGAGACCATGTATAAATATTCTGCCCTCAAATACATGGTTGCCTGGTCCGTAGCTGCGATGGAAGAGGAGAGAGAGCTCTTCGGGGACGAACTTTGGCCCTATGGCCTAAAGAGCAATACACATGTCTTGGAAACCCTCGTCCAATACTCCTATGAGCAGGGGCTGATCAAGAAGCAGTTGGATGTGAAAAGCCTCTTTGCGCCTAACACACTAGAGGATTTTAAGGTATAATAACTTTTGACACACCTGGACCCTGATCTAGAATTCAGGGGCCGGGAAACCGAATTTAGCAGCAGACGAAGTTAGCCTTTATGGCAGACGAGAAAACCAACCCTGCAGCAGAAGAGATCAAGTGGTGGATCGAGCGCGGACCGGTCAGGGAACGCGAGAAGAAACCAGAGCCCAACCGCGGTATCATTGATCGTTGGGCTTATGAACTGTTAAAGGACTACAGTCAAGATCAGGCACTCAAACGTGTCGCCGGCATCAACGAGCGGATATTAAAACATATATCCGTGGGTCCAAGGGAGTGGGACTATCTCTCCTTGAATGTGGGGAAATTCCCCCAGGGCAAGCTCAACAGAATCAAGGAGGCGCTGAGGCTCCCTCAATACGCCCTGGGACTGATCATTGACGCTGGCTATTCCGTGAGGGTCTTGATCACTGGAGACCCGATAGGGGAAAGGCTCATGGATATCAACTTCACCGAGGTCCCGTCTCTGGACTATTGGGTCAAGGGTGAACTGGTTGAAGAGCGGCTCTTTGCCAATTTTGATGAAGTATTAAGGAAACTCAGGCCGGTCCTCAATCGCTATCTTTCTCAGCCGGTACTTTCCTAACAGCTTGTTGAAATAATCTGGGTGCAGGCTGGTCAAAAAGATCTCAGAAGCGAGGCGCGCGCTTAAAACTTAGCTATCAGCCGTCAGCTCTGAATTTTCTTGCTGCTAATTGCTTACTGCCTCCTGTCTGTCTGTTTTCATAGTTGCTGCCTTCTGCCAACTGTTGACCCTTAACACTTAACACTGATCACTTGACTTAGGCGGTACGTTGGAGCGACTCTGCTTAGAGCGGGAAAATTTTCCCGGGCGATCAAGTGCCATCTTCATAAGCTCCTGCCTAAGCAGGCTGTTGGCATATGAGTCTTTTTCAGTAGCCTGCTAGCTCATTCTTGCCGATTGTTTACCTTTGCCTCGCTTGTCTCCCGTTGTCTGAGTCGTTTGCTGGTTCTCCAAAGGGACGCAAGAGGTCACCTCCAGGCCGTAACCAGAAAGACCCACAAGGTTCTTTGGATTGTTAGTGAGCAGGCGCATCTTTCGTACCCCTAAGTCTCTTAGGATCTGCGCCCCGATTCCGAAATCTTTAAAACCCCTATCGGGGGTCTGTCTCCTTTTGATGGGCCCTATCCCTTTCCCCTCAATTTGCAGATAGAGGATGACCCCCTTCCCTTCCGCGGCAATCAACTCCATGGATTGTTTTAGGATCACGCGTGTCTCAGGTTTCTGAAAATCAACCCCGAAGACGTCCCCGGCGACATACCTTGAATGGACCCGGACCAGGACATCCTCATTGGGTGATATATTACCTTTCACTAGGGCAAGGTGCTCGCTCTGATCGATGTGGGTGTTGTAGACCACGGCTTCGAATTCTCCCCCGTATCGCGTGGGGAGTCGCGCCGATGCCGCCCGGAAGACCAAGGTATCGTATCTTAGCCGATACTGAATGAGATCCGGTACCGTAACCAGTTTTAAATTATGTTCCGCAGAGAATTTTTCCAGATCGGGGAGACGTGCCATGGTACCGTCATCTTTCATGACCTCACAGATGACCCCGGCAGGCTTCAGGCCAGCCAACCGAGCCAAATCCACCGACCCTTCGGTCTGGCCAGCACGGACCAATACCCCGCCTTTCTTCGCCCGCAGCGGGAAGACGTGACCAGGAGTCACAAGGTCCCGGGGTTTGGCGTCATCAGCAATCGCTGCAAGAATGGTTACTGCCCGGTCGGATGCAGATATCCCTGTGGTAACGTTCTCAATGCCATCAATGGTAACGGTAAAGGCCGTGCCGAAGGGGGACGTGTTATCCGAGACCATCATGGTTAACCCCAGCTGCTCGACCCTCTCTTCAGTCATAGGCAGGCAGATCAGACCCCGACCGTACCGGGCCATAAAATTAATAGCCTCCCGGGTAACCTTCTCTGCCGCCATGCAGAGATCCCCTTCGTTCTCTCGGTTTTTGTCGTCCAGCAGGACGATCATTCGGCCTTGGCGGAGATCCTCTATGGCTTCTTCAATGGTTGAGACAGGCATGGGCGGTCTAATTTAGCATTTTCCCCTTTGAGGTCAAACAGGAGGGAATTCGATGGGACGAACAATTCGGCATATCTTGATATTCGTCAATTTGAAACTACCGGTCGAAAAGGAGTGTTTTGTTTGGGGCTGGCCCCCCCGCTCACCCACTCTTTTCCATTTCAGAGACGATGGCCCTTGCTTCACGTAAAGGATCCTTGGCTTCCACGATGGGCCGACCCACAACGATGTAGTCCGCCCCTATACGCATCGCTTCCCCGGGTGTCATGACTCTGCTCTGATCGTCTTGTTCTTTGCCTTTGGGTCGAATCCCAGGGCAAACGATGAGGAAACGACGGCCGCAGGCTGCACGGATTTGAGCCACCTCGTGGGAAGAGGCCACCACCCCATCCATGCCGGCCTCCTTGCTCAAGACCGCCAGGCGAACCACTTGATCGATCACCTCTCCGTCGACGCCGACTTTGGAAAGGTCGCTTTTGTTGAGGCTGGTAAGAACGGTTACAGCCAGCATGATGGGACGCCTCAGGGTCTGCTGCTGACAGACGCGCTGCACCTCCTTCACGGTACGATGCATCATCTCGAGACTCCCGGAGGCGTGAACGTTGAACATCTTGACACTCAGACGGGTGGCCTCAACGGCCGCTTTGGAGACGGTGGTGGGGATGTCATGGAATTTGAGGTCTAAAAATACCTCCCCTCCCATTTCCTGGATGAGTTTGACCCCTTGAGGGCCCGCGTGGAGAAAAAACTGCTTGCCCACCTTGAACATCCCGACTTCCCCGGTAAGCAGCGCCACCAGTTTTTTCACCTCCTCCACATCGTCCAAGTCTAGGGCAAAGATCAACCGCTCTCGCATGGAGGTGGGTGAACGTACAAGCTCGAGACCTGAAGCCATCCGTTTAGCTCCTTTGGTTATGTCAAGTGACTAACGATTGGATCTTTGGAACAGCGTCAGCCACCGGTACATCCACCGTCTCTCCTCCCAACCTTTTGCGCACTTCCACGTTCCCTTTCTGCAATCCCTTCGCCCCCAAAGTCACACGGATGGGAACTCCAATGAGGTCCGCATCCTTGAACTTAACCCCGGGGCGTTCATCTCTGTCATCCAGGAGGATCTCTAGACCGTTCTGAGAAAGTTTCTGGTAAAGATCATCGGTGACTTCGCGAACAGCCTTCTCTTTATAGTTAATTGGGAGCAGGAGCACTTGAAATGGGGCCAGAGGGAAAGACCAGATGATGCCATTCTCGTCGTGATTCTGCTCAACGGCGGCTGCCATGAGGCGGGTAATTCCGATGCCGTAACAGCCCATCTCAACGGCACGCTCCTGTCCCTCCGCATCGAGAAAGGTTGCCCCCATAGCCTTACTGTATTTTGTCCCCAGATAGAAGATCTGGCCCACCTCAATCCCGCGGTAGCCTTCGAGCCTTCCTTCCTCACACCTCGGACAAGGATCTCCGGGCACGACCATGCCGAGATCGGTAAAGGCTGAGACGGTGAAATCCCGTTGCTGATCTACTCCGGTAAAGTGGAAATCCAATTCGTTCGCTCCGGTGACAGCCCTATCGATCCCTTCCACAGCGTGGTCTGCGATCACCCTTAGCTTGAGTCCAATGGGTCCCAAAAATCCAGGTGCCACATGGGTGGTTGATTGCACCGCATCCTCATCGGCCAAACTCACCTCCTTGCATCCCAGGAAAGTCTGGAGTTTGAGCTCGTTCATTTCATGGTCGCCGCGGAGCAGGACCGCGACTAAATCCTTCTGGTCCACTTTGTAGACCAGCGTCTTAATAAACAGGTGCGTGGGAAGGGACAGGAAGTCAGCCACATCCGCCACGCTCTTCTTACCCGGGGTGCTGACCTTTTTGAGGGGCGGCGGGCTCTGCTTTTTTTTAGCAGCGGTTTGTTTTACGGGTCGGCGTTCAGCCTTCTGAATATTAGCTGCATAGTCGCACCTGTTGCAGCTGACCAGGGCGTCTTCACCCGAATCCGCCAAAACTTGGAACTCGTGGGAGAGGGTACCCCCGATGGCCCCTGTGTTCGCCTCCACGGGGCGGAATCGAAGTCCGCAGCGGGTGAAGATCCTCTTGTAGGCCTCAAACATATTTTCGTACTCACGACGAGAGTCCTCAATGTCCGTGTGGAAGCTATAGGCATCCTTCATAATAAATTCTCTGCCTCGCATGAGGCCGAAGCGCGGACGGACTTCGTCGCGGAACTTGGTGTGAATTTGATATAAATTGAAGGGCAGGTCGCGGTAGGATCGCACCACCCGTCGGATCAGGTCCGTAATGACCTCTTCATGCGTGGGGGCGAGACAAAAATCTCTCTCGTGCCGATCTCTGAATCGCAGGAGCTCTTTCCCGTAAACCTCCCATCTCCCGCTTTCCTGCCAAAGCTCAGCAGGCGAGGTAAAGGGCAGCAGGAGTTCCTGGGCCCCGGCCCGATTCATTTCTTCTCTGACAATATTTTCAACCTTGCGGATAACCCTCAGTCCCAACGGTAGGTAGTCGTAGATCCCTCGGCTCACCTGACGGATCATTCCCGCCCGAACCAATAGTTTGTGACTAACAACCTCAGCGTCGGTGGGGTCTTCCTTCAGCGTAGGGATGAATGTGGTACTCCAGCGCACGATTTTCTTTTATGATGGGAATTTGACTGGGGCAAGCAGCTGGTTAGTCGTCTTGGCCCGCTCCGCTCTCCGCTTCTTTCTCGGCCACTAACTTCTCCACCTCCTCCATAAGGGTTTCCAGGATCTGGGACTCCGGGACCTTCCGGATCACTTGCCCCTTTTTGAAGATCAGACCGATACCCTTTCCCCCGGCAATGCCGATGTCCGCGCCCCGGGCCTCCCCCGGGCCGTTCACCTCACAACCCATGACGGCTACGTGGATGTCCTTGTTACTGTACGGTAGCAAGCGCTGTTCCACTTCCTTGGCCAAGCCCACGAGGTCTATGTCCGCGCGACCACAGGATGGGCAGGCGATGAAGGTGAGGCCGTGCTTTTTAAGTCCCAGGGCTTTCAGGATCTCAATCCCCACCCGGATCTCTTCCACTGGATCCGCTGCCAGGGAGACGCGGATAGTATCCCCGATTCCCTCGGCCAACAGCGTTCCAATGCCCACTGAAGATTTGATGCTGCCCATGGCAGGGGTTCCGGCCTCCGTGACCCCAAGGTGAAACGGGTAGTCCATCTTGTCTGCGAGCATTCGGTACGCCTCAATCATCATAGGGGGATCCGAGGCCTTGAGGGAAATCTTGATTTCGTTGTAACTCAGGTCCTCCAGTATCTGGACATGGCGTAGGGCGCTCTCCACCATGCCTTCGGCCGTTGGGCCGTTATACTTTTCCAAGAGGTCTTTTTCCAGTGATCCCCCATTGACACCGATGCGGATGGGTATCCTGCGCTCGGAGGCGAGCTTGATCACCTCCTCGATGCACCAACGGGCGCCAATATTTCCTGGGTTCAGACGCAGGCCGTCTACACCTTGTTCCAAGGCGATGAGGGCGAGTTTGTAGTTGAAGTGAATATCCGCCACCAGGGGGATGCGGATCTTTCTCTTAATTTCGCTGAGTTGCTCCGCTGCCTCGCGGACCGGGACGGCCAACCGTACGATGTCACAGCCCGCCGCCTCCAGGGCCCAAATTTGGTCGACGGTGGCACGCACATCCCGGGTGTCCGTCTTGGTCATGGATTGGACCGAGATGGGGGAGTCGCCCCCTATGGGAACCTTGCCGAGCTGGAGGGGCCGGGTTTTTCGCCTTTCAAACACCACTCAACTATAGAGGAGCGGATGAAGAGGGTCAACAACAGGTTTATATTGGGTGAACTTAATTGATTTCCTTAATAAACCGGTCCATTGCTTATGCGGTTTTTAACGGGAAAAACATCTGGGGACGGTCAAACCTGGGATTAAAGTCTCCATCCCCTTGACACAACTCTGGCCAGGCTATCACCCTTACTGGATTTTGAGTCTGATGAACCTGTCACCTACCAGCGCCTATTACAGCATATCGCGCAGAATCAAAGGTCTTTTTGCCGCGTTGTGCCACATATGTGCTGTTGGTATGGGCACAATTTTGGGCACAGTCGGGGTTGCCTGAAACCCGCTGTTCATGCGGCATCCCCCCTCTTTTAATCTCCAGTGTGTCACAGGCGAAAAAGTGTCATTTCTATTTAGCCTCGGAGCCGCTCTGGGCGTGGGTTTGCTCAGCATCAGATCCCCAGAACGCAATTAATGAGCTAAGGGCTATCCACTTGACTCAACTTTGCCCATATATTGTAGGTTTACGAGGCCATAAGCTTGGAGAACGGGACGGGCTCGATCGCAGCCGCCTGTTGGACGAGCCGGTAGAAGAGTTTGCCCCGGGACCGGGAGGTCCGACGGTTGAAACGAAAGGTGAATTCGTCAAGGTAGTACTCCAACTGTTTTCGCGAGACGGCCCCCTGATGGGTCCCGAGCAGCCACCGCTTGAGCAGCGAGGCGACCCGGTGCACCCGCGGCAAGAGTTTCGACGCCCTCTCCGGGTTGGTTCCTCTCACGCGGACTCTGTGCCGGAAGTGCGCCTCAGGCAGACCCGCATAGCTACGCCAGCCGTCGGTAACCACAACTGTTCCAGGCCTCACGGCCCCCTGGACAAAGGACAACAAGCTCTCGGCAGAAGAATCTGGAATCCGCTTCATCCGGATGCGACCGATCCCTCGTCCATCAACCTCTGCCGCTACCACCACAAGCGCCTTGTTTCCTAGGTGCCGTCGCCCCCCACCTTTCTCCACACCTCCCACGAGGGTCTCGTCCACCTCCACCTCGCCAGACAATTGATCCCGACCTGGACGCACCATAGCCCTGCGCAGTTTTTGCAACATCATCCAGGCGGTCTCGTAGCTGCCCAAACCCAGCAGGCGTTGCAGACCCAAGGCGCTGACCCCATGCTTCTGGTTGGTCACCCACCACATCGCCCGAAACCACGTCCGAAGAGGAAGGTGGCTCCGATGGAAAATCGTTGCGGCCATGACGGACGCCTGGTGCCCGCAGCCGCCGCATTTAATCAGACCTCGCTCCATCGCCCAACTGCGGGTCCCCGCACACCGCGGACAACGAAATCCCTTCGGCCACCGCAGCTGCATCAAATACTTCCGGCAATCCGCCTCGGTGGCAAAACGCCTTTCGAATTCCGCCAACGCGCTCGGATAGTCTTCCACGTTTCATACCACTACATCTTGCGTATGGTTGAGTCAAGTGGATAGCCCT
>Ga0209980_10000986_pt1 | contig 15616 bp, 16 predicted proteins | sample CR02metaG_FD_183611 | JGI IMG/M metagenome (GOLD analysis project Ga0209980, IMG submission 183611) | Deep subsurface microbial communities from Mariana Trench to uncover new lineages of life (NeLLi) - CR02 metaG (SPAdes) (version 2) | ecosystem: Environmental > Aquatic > Marine > Ocean trench...
TCAACAGGAACTTTCCCAAGTTTTTCAGAGAGTTCTTTTATTGTATTGAATGTTTCATCGCTTGTAGAATATCCCCTTATAATTTCAATTAATTTCATCATCGGAACAGGATTCATAAAGTGCATCCCTATAAATTTATCAGGTCGGTTAGAAACAGATAATTCCGTAATTGAAATAGAAGATGTATTTGAAGCAAATATAGAATCGGGTTTAATTAAAGGTTGTAAAGTATTGAAAATATTGGTTTTTACCTCCTTGTTTTCATATATTGCTTCAATAATTAGATCAACATCAGTAGGTGTATTTTCAACTCCAATAATCTTAGTAATTCTACTAAGAAAAGTTTTTTTATCATCTTCAGAAATTATCTCTTTTTTAATCTGTCTGTCAAGATTTTTTGAGATAGTGGCAAGGGCTTTATCAGCTAATTCTTCTTTCATTTCCACAAGATTTACTTCAAATCCTTTCATTGAAAAGACGTGGGCAATACCGTTACCCATCGTGCCACCACCGATTACAGCTATTTTCTTTATATCCATTATAATTTCTCCCTGTTTTTAATAGTTTTTAACAATTAATGCTGATGCTTCACCACCGCCAATGCAGAGAGAAGCTAAACCGTAAGTTGAGTTTTGTTTTTTCATTTCATAAATGAGTGTTGTAAGTATTCTTGCTCCACTTGCTCCAATAGGATGACCAATAGCAATTGCTCCACCGTTCACATTCACCTTGGATACATCAAGTTCCAATAATTTATTTACCGCAAGTGAAACAACAGCGAATGCTTCATTAATTTCGAAAATGTCAATATCATCTTTTGAGAGATCGGCTTTTTTAAGAGCTTTTGCAATAGCATCTGCGGGTGCAGTTGTAAATTCAATTGGAGCCTTTGCAGACGATGATTGGGCAACAATTTCTACCAAAGGTGTTAAGCCAAGTTCTTTAGCTTTATCTTCATTCATTATCATTAATGCCGCTGCTCCGTCGTTGATTGAAGAAGCATTTGCAGCAGTTACGACTCCATCTTTTTCAAAAACCGGTCTTAGTGATGGAATCTTCTCAAATTTTACATTCCCGGGTTCTTCATCTTTATCAACTATAATTTCAGCTTTTCTGCTCTTGATTGTAACCGGAACTATTTCATCTTTAAATTTACCTGCTTCCTGGGCAGCCAGAGCTTTCTTATATGAGCCGATGGTGAACTCATCTAACTCTTCCCTCTTAAAATCGAAATCACGTGCACAGGATTCGGCACAGCTTCCCATGTGGATATCGTTAAAAACATCCCATAAGCCATCCTTCACCATTGAATCAATAATTTTACCATCGCCTAACCTGTAACCGGTTCGTGCTTTATCCAGTAAATAAGGAGCAGTACTCATACTCTCCTGCCCACCGGCTATTATTACTTCAGCATCTCCAGCAAGAATTGCCTGATGTGCGAGCATTACAGCTTTCAGTCCGCTTCCGCACATTTTATTTATTGTTAGAGTTTCAGTTTTGTCCGGCAGCCCGGCATAAATTGCTGCTTGTCTTGCAGGCGCCTGTCCCTGGCCGGCAGTTAAAACATTTCCCATAATAACTTCATCAACAAGGTTCACGTCTATCTTCGTATCGTCGAGTACAGATTTAATTGCTATGCTGCCTAACTGTGCTGCAGAAAGTGATGAGAGAGCTCCGTTAAAAGAACCAACGGGTGTTCTTTTTGCAGAGGTGATAACTATTTTTTTCATGTTTCACTCACTAATTAATAATATTTTGATGTTAAAAATTAACGAAAATACTTATAACAATCAGTGGGTAATAAATATAAAATTGAATGAGGTATAGTAAACTTTAAGCTTTAACAGCCGGTTTAATGGTAAGTGCGGAAAGTTCAAATATTATATTTGCGGTAAGAAGATTAACATTGATATTATTTTTTATGTAAGACGATAGCCTGTCTATCTGAAAGACTGTATCTTTCAAATCAACATCAGGGAATTTAGAATTAAATTTTTCAAGTGTTTCCTTATGTTGATTGAAAAAAAAGTGATCAATATGGAGTTTGTGTTTCTGAAGATCATTAAGCCAGGTAATTATCATTCGTATTATCAGTTGAATATTTTCAGCACTCTTATCTGCAAGCAATGATTTAAATTCTTCAAAAGCAGAGTGATATTTTCTTCCGAATGAATACCGTAATATTGAAATTGTTTTTTCACTGAGTAATTGGATATCCATCTCAAATAACTTTAGTGCTGTTGAAACAGATCCTCCTGAAAACGGGGCTACTAACTCCGCTGATTTTCTGTCAACCTCAAAATTTTCAACAAGAATATTTACAATATCATCTAAGGATAACGGATCGAAATTTATATTCCAGCATCTCGAACGAATTGTCTCTCTTAATCGTTTCGGATAAGAAGTGATAAGTATAAATATAACTCCTTCGGGAGGTTCTTCTAAATTTTTTAGTAAAGCATTCTGTGATGCTTCATTCATCAAGTGAGCAGATGTAATAATTATAAACCGATATGCGATATCACTAAAATCGAGCGAGAGATTTTTTTTTATCTCCCTAATGCTGTTTATCTTTATTGTGTTGGCTTTGTGTAGAGATATAGTGTAATAAGGATTATCTATTTTTTTCCTGAGTTCTTCACGAAGTAAATCAATTTCATCCTTGCTTAACTTATCAGTGGGCCCATCAGACTCAGTTTCATTTTTTCCGCGAGGTAAAGGAAGAATGTATTTCAAATATGGTTCACTGAAGTTTGAAATCAACTTCAAAACTCTTTCCTTTTCATTTACACCAAGTAAAACCGAATTGACCAATTGAGCAAACCTAACGGCAATAGCTTCCTTTCCAACACCTTCGAGTCCTGTAAATAGAAGCGCATGAGGTATTTTAGAAGTGGAATTAAAATTGGAAAGGATGTTCTTCACCCGTTCCTGCCCGTGTATGTCATCAAAAAAATTAAGCATAAAAAAAGGCGCCTCAGCGCCCGAAATTAGAATTCGTCTTCATTGTAGAAAAAGTCATCGTCTGAGGGATAATCCGGCCAGATATCTTCTATCGTTTCATATGGTTCATCTGTATCTTCTAGTTCTTTGAGATTATCGATAACCTCGTAAGGAGTACCAATTCTCTCAGAGTACTCAATCAATTCTTCTTTTGTAGATGGCCAAGGTGCGTCAATTAAATAAGCAGCTAATTCAACTGTCCAAATCATACTATTTATTCCAATGGGAAATTATTTATTTTGAGTTAATTCAATAAAGCCAAGATTATCAAAGAAAAACCTTGATGGATTTAGCTTTCTACCATTATGTGAAATTTCGTAGTGCAGATGTGGACCGGTTGATAACCCGGAGTTTCCTGTTTTAGCAATAAGGTCTCCCCGCTTAATTTTCTGCCCTCTTTTTACTAACGCTTTGGATAAATGTGCATAACGTGTACGGTACCCAAAACCATGATCAATTTCAATTTCAAGACCATACCCACCATTCCTACCAATATATACTACCTTACCATTACCGGGTGAATAAACCGGTGTTCCTGTATTAGCAACGAAATCGATACCGGCATGCATTTTACGTATTTTCAGTATTGGATGGATTCGCATGCCAAAACGGCTGCCGATATAATCGCCTTTAGTTGGAACCATAGCTGGTATAGATTCAAACAGTTTCTCATTTGTTTTCATCTTACTTGCAATCTCTTCGTATTGCAACTTTTCAAATTCTAACTGAGTCCCAATATTATCAATAAAGTTAACAGCTTTTTCGAGATCAAGATCATCCGACTTAATTAAGAAGTCTAGAGAATTATCAAACGAGCCGCCACCCACACCAAGTAATTTTTCATCATCCGATATTGGTTCAAGGTTAGCAGCAATTCTTAAATTCTCTGTCTTTTCTCCTAACTCACTTAAATTTACTTGCAGAGTTTCATATCTATCTGTTAGCTCAATCAACTTAGATTTTAAATATCTGTTTTCGTTTTTAACCGAAGCTAAATCACCTCTTGTATTTGTAACAGTAGTTATAAAAAAGTAACCTCCAAATAACAGGGAGGTAAAGAAAAGTGAGGTTAACGATACATAAATAATGAGTTTGGATTTAAAGCTATTAAGCTCTACAAATGCCAGCGATTTTTCCGAGAAGTAGTAGTATTTTTTCATAATGAAGGACGCAAATTAAGGAAATAATTGAATTCTGTCAAGAGTTGTTTATTGTATTTATTCAAAATCGTGTTCGAAGTAATCAATACCTCGTTGTGCAAGCGATTTTTTATTCTTAAGATGTGAATTAAGTCTGTTTTGGAATATTTTAGCTGCATTATGTCCATAGTGCTTTAACAAATAATTTAGCGCAATTACTTCTGAAATAACGGTAATATTTTTACCTGGCAATATGGGTAGTTTGATGTAGATTATTTCGACTCCTGAAATGGCAACAGTTTGCTCGTTCAGACCTGTTCGGGTATAATGTTCTTTTTCATCCCAAATTTCAAGTTCTACAACAATTTCTAGACGTTTTTGAAATCTGATAGCACGAATTCCAAACATTCTTTCTACATCAATTATGCCTAAACCCCGTATTTCCATAAAATGCTTAGCAATATTTGTACCGGCACCTATTAAAATGCCTTCACCCTTTTTTGTAAGAATTATTACATCATCCGCAACTAATCGGTGCCCTCTTTCCACAAGGTCTAAAGCAACTTCACTCTTACCTACCCCTGATTTACCGATGAACAGCATTCCTGCACCATATACATCAACAAAGGAACCATGTATTGTAATTCTTTCGGCAAACTGATCATCAAGAAAATCACTTATAAAATATGTTAACTTTGTTGTAGTATCAGGAGAACTAAAAAGAGGGATTTTATATTTTTTTGCCAGTTCTTTAAGGATAGTTGTCGGTTTATTTTTATTGCCTAAAATAATGCAGGGAATTTCAAACTTGAAAATATTTTCCAGTGATTTTTTTTGTTCGGATTTTGAAAGATGATCTAAATATCTTAATTCCGTATTGCCTAAAACCTGAACACGTTTATAAGCAAAAAGTTCAACAAACCCGGCTAAAGCTAAACCGGGTCTGTGTAAATTTTGATCATAAATTTTTCTTTTTAGGTCGCAGGATTTTGATAATAATTTTAATTTGAATAATCGTTTTGTTTTTTCATAAAAGAACTCAACTGTTATTGAGTCTTTACGAGTTATCGATTTTTCATTTATTTCCATCATTCTAGTAAGTGGTTCTTTTCGATTTTAACTTTTTGAGTTGTCTCGATAATTTATCCACACTTGAACTCACAGACTTTTTAAAATCATCAGAATCTTCTGCCGCATTAAATGTTTGACCCGGAACATGAAGAACTATTTCAGATTTCTTAACAGAATCTTTTACATTTTGATAACTAAGTATTATATCGGCATGGAGAATATTGTCATTGTATTTTTGCAAGGAAGAAATTTCTTCATTAATAAAGTCTTTCAAACTATCGTGAAGTTTGAATTTGCGAGCTGTTATTGAAATGTTCATGTTAGCCTCCAATATTAAGATTTAGGGTGTGATTTTTTATACGTTAATTTCAATCGTTCTACACTTACGTGCGTATAGATTTGAGTTGTAGAAAGATTCTCGTGTCCCAATAATTCTTTCACTGCTCTCAAATCTGCTCCTCTATCAAGCATATGCGTGGCTGCACTATGCCGTAGAACATGAGGACTTTTCTTTTTAATATCAGTAACCTTCGATAAATATTTGTTGATTATTCTATAGACGAATCTCGGATAGATTCTGTTTCCTCCCTTTGTTTTAATTAATGGTTCATTGTTGTTTTCATGATTTGTAATGTTAAGATATTCTTCTATTATTTTAATAGATTTTTGTCCCACAGGAACAATTCTCATCTTACCACCCTTCCCTTTTACTCTAAGGGTGTGACTTTTAATATCAAGATCACCAAAATTCAAATCGCATAATTCCGATACCCGTAATGCACATCCGTAAAGTAATTCAAAAATAATTTTTGTGCGCCCCGGTTCTTCTTCGGCTTCATCTGCTAAAGTATAAATTTTCAAAATTGATTCAGTTGTGGTTACTTCCGGCAATTTTTTATTGCTGCGCGGGTTTTTAATATATGCAACAGGATTGGAATTAATTATTTGATTCTGAAAAGCATATTTCAATAATCCTCTTACCGATGCAAGTTTCCTCGAGATGGATCTTTTCTCTAAACCAGTTTCACTTAACTGCATTAAATATTTTTTGATGAACTTTTCTGTTAAATCTATTGCTATAAATTTATTACGCAGGTTACAAAATTCTATAAATTGATTCAGGTCAATACGATATGCCTTAACTGTTTGGGGAGAATATCTTTTAATACTCTCAATGTATTCGAGATATGAATTGATAAGTTTTTCTATCTTCATTAATACAATTTTTTCCTTTGCATGAAAGGATTTACACCGCCTTTAAAATTCCTAACTCAATAAAGCAAAATTATATTTATTTGTCAAATCACTTTCAATTCTTTTCATCTTCTCACGATCATTTTTTTTAATATCATCATACCCTTTTAAGTGCAGAATACCGTGAATTATTAACCGTGTGAACTCTCTACTTAATGACACATTGTATTTACGGGCAAATATTTTGGCATCATCAATCGAAATAAATATTTCACCGTCGAGCTCAAAATGGCTTCCTGAATAGTTAAAAGCGATTACATCCGTTGAGTAATCCTGGTTTAAGAACTCTTTATTAATATTATGAATTTCTTCGGAAGTAATAAAATTTATGAATAATGAATCAACACTGAATTCCAAATCTTCTCTAAGCAAACCAACAAGTTTGTGAATGTATTTTTTGTTTATCTTTTTGGTTGAAGATGATACGTATAAATTTTTAATCAATTTAGATTACAGTGAATAAATTATCTTGAAGATTCGATTCCCATTTTGTTCAGAGATTCAATTGTAGTTTTGGAATAACCAACATACCTCTCAGCACTAATTTCAAATTCATCAATTTCTTCTTTTGATAAATCTCTTATAATTTTTGCAGGAACGCCTGCTACTAGTTTACCTGAAGGAACAACAAATCCAGGTCGTACAACCGCCCCGGCTGCTACCATAGCATTTTCCTCAATAATTGAACCATCAAGTAACACTGCACCAATTCCAATTAAGCATAAATCATTTAATGTACAACCATGTAATTTAACTGAATGACCAATTGTTACTTCGTTTCCAATATTTAAAGGGAATTTCCCGTTTGTTACATGCAGCATCGAGCAGTCTTGAATATTTGTGTCTGCTCCAATTTTAATATAATGAATATCACCGCGGATAACACTATTATACCACACACTTGAGCGCGCACCAATTTCTACATCACCGATTATTTTAACACCGGATGCTAGAAAAACAGTTTCATGCAGCTTTGGCAACAGATTTTTATATGGAAATATTTTTTGTTCTTTATTCACTCTTTATATTCCGGTGGCTGCCATTGGTTCCTTTTCCATTCCATTAATTCAATTGAAATATGTCCGATAATTACCTCAAGTTCTGCTGCAACGGGTACATGGTATTCATCATTCGAAAACCATCCTTCATAATATCCTGTAAGCCCGAAAATACCTGTAAATCCCATTTCACCATCAATTTTAAAGCAATCTATTTCGTAACCAATTGCATCGATTGAGACATTTTCCTGATCAAAATAATAATTAATAATAGTTGTTGCTGTATCTTCATTAATGAAACATGAGACAACAACATTTTCATTACTATCGATATTAAATCTGGTAAAATATAGTAATGATAATCCATCCTGATAGCTGCTGCCTATATTTACCACAGTATCAAGGAATGCATTTTGCTCATGCAATGTACCCTTTAAAATATGCACAAGACTATCTTCTTTGAAAAAGTATTTTGTGTAGGAAGTATCCTCTTCATAAATCATTAATGCCTGAAAATAAACCGGATGTAATGTTGAATCGAACCAGCTTTCATAAATTTGGTGCAGATCTACAAATGGCAGTCCTTCGTAAGAATCAATATGAGCTATAGATTTATAAATGATTTTTTTATCAATAGTATCTTTTGCATAGACTTTTAATCTTAATTCTCCCAAATTTAAAAAAGCATATTTTACAATGTAGGTGAACTCATCACCAAGGTGTAGTTTTTTATCGAGCGAAATATTTTTTTGAGTTATGCTATCAATTTGTGCGTATGTAAACGGTATAAAACACATAAGAAAAAAATGGATGCAAAATAATATTTTAGATCCATTATTCACTTAAGTTTTGCTAGATCCTCCGCCTCATCAAAAAGAGTAACAGATTTGAGAAACTGAGTGTCTATACCTAAAATAACGGTGTACCAACCTTTGTTCTTCCAATAGTTGCGGGCAATCTGTGCTTTTAGCCGTGTGAAGATATAAGTTTTGTCTTTATTTAAATCTTCTTCGACTACGGGAACGCCTTTATCCTCAGCAAAACGAATAAAGTTTTTTTCTTGTTCGGGACTAAAACTAAATTCTCTTCTAAACTTATCAAGATCATCTTGATATTTTGCTTTAATGCTGTCGCCATTCTTATCAAGATATTTAAGTATAAACTTATAGAACAAATTTTTCCGTAACAAATCGCGAGAATAATTAGATAAGTTTCCTGATTTTGTAATATAATCAGGTGTTATGCCACCGCCGCCGTAAACAGTCCTTCCACCTGAAGTTTTAAATTCAGGGCGAGAAGAATCTTGTTCGGCAGTGTGTGTAAGATTATCACCTTCCTCTTCGTTTCGCTCTCCCAATTCAGAATAATAATCTTTTTTATTTTCGTATCCTCTTTGTATCGATCTGCCAGATGGAGTATAATATTTAGAGATGGTAATCCGAAGTGCCGAGTTATCGAACAGCGGGAATTGTCTTTGCACCAATCCTTTTCCAAATGAAGTTTCACCAACTATCAAACCCCTGTCCCAATCCTGCACTGCACCCGCAACAATTTCACTTGCAGATGCACTTCCCCGGTTGATCAGAATGATAATCGGAATTTCCTCGTATGCGGATGGACTCTTGGCATAATAGTCTTCATCAAATTCACTTCTTCTTCCGCGTGTATAAACAATTTTTTTATCTCCATTTATAAACAAGTCTGCTATTTTTACAGCTTGACTAAGATAACCGCCGGGGTTGCCTCTTAAATCTAAAATTAGTTCTTTCATTCCGGATGTTTTTAAATCTAACAATGCTTCATAAAGTTCATCATAAGTGGTTTCGGAAAATCGAGAAACACTTACATAACCAATTTTATCATCATACATAAAATGTGTATCAACCGAATAGATTGGAATTTTGTCCCTGGTTATTTCGTACTCTATACCTACATCAATTCCGTGCCTAATTATAGTTACTGTTACTTTTGTTCCGGTTTTTCCTCTTAGTTTTTCTCTTACTTCATCATTCGTAATTCCTATACAATCTTCACTGTCTATTTTAACAATTCTATCGCCCGACATAATTCCAAGTTTTTCACTTGGTCCGCCTGTAATTGGAGATACAACTGTTAAAGTATCATTCACTACCTGGAATTCAATTCCGATTCCTTCAAAGTCGCCACGAAATGATTCTTCAATACTATCAAATTGCTTTGCAGGAATGTAAACAGAGTGAGGATCAAGCTGATCGAGCATTCCCTTTATAGCTTCTTCAACTAATTTTGGTGTGTCAACTTCTTCAACATAAAATTTTTCAGTGTATGTTAATACATCGTTAAATTTTCTTATACTATCGCGCAGGTTATCACCTGAAAATATTTTCTCGATTTGAATACCGAGAACAATACCGGCAGTAAGTGCTATAAATAAAAAAGGATACTTAAATGATTTGCCCATTTGATCTCCGATTAGAAAAAAACATGATAATTTTTGATTTCGAACTTATTGTACTAAATATAATAATCTTTATCGATTAAAAATATGTTTTTATATAGCAATAATCATTCCTGATTAAATGAAGTTCTTTCCCCGGGATCAATTTAAAAGTCTCGATTGTTATTTTAATAAGGGAAAAATAATTATCACACAATATCTTGAACTTATGCTTCTCGCTTCATCTGCGGAAAGAAAATTACATCGCGTATTGATGATTGATCAGTCAATATCATAATAAGCCGGTCAATTCCCATTCCCAAACCTGCAGTTGGAGGGAAACCATATTCTAATGCTCTGAGGAAATCTTCATCAACCTGGTGAGCTTCTTCATCTCCGGCTTCCTTTAATTTTACCTGATCTTCAAATCTTTTTCTCTGGTCGATCGGATCATTCAATTCGGAAAAAGCATTACATATTTCTCTTCCGGCAACATAAGCTTCAAATCTTTCAACAAGTCCTTCTTTGCTGCGGTGCTTTTTTGCAAGCGGCGAAAGTATTAATGGATAATCAATAACAAACGTTGGTTGTATAAGTTCCGGTTCGATAACTGCACCAAATATTTCATCTATTAATTTTGCTCTTCCTTCTGCTGCTGAAATATCAATACCAAGATTTTTTGCAAGATCTTTTAACTCATCATCAGTTGCATTTATTACATCAACCCCTGTTTTATCTTTAATTGCATCAACAAAAGAAATTCTTTTCCACGGAGTTTTAAAGTCTATCTGGTTTCCTTCATAAGAAAATTCAAGTGTGCTAAAAACTGATTTACAAATATGAGTAGTCATCTTCTCTACAAATTCCATCATCCATTCATAATCTTTGAATGGAACGTACAACTCCATCATAGTAAATTCAGGATTGTGTGTGCGGTCCATTCCTTCATTCCTGAAGTCTTTTGATATTTCGTAAACACCGTTAAATCCGCCAACAATTAATCTTTTAAGATAAAGTTCATCAGCTATTCTTAAATAAAGATCAATATCTAGTGAGTTATGATGCGTCGTGAACGGTTTTGCTGCAGCTCCTCCGTAAAGTGGCTGTAGTATGGGAGTTTCAACTTCTACATAATCCTGTGCATCAAGATAACTGCGCATTGCTGTAATTATTTTGCTACGATAAACAAAAGTATTTTTTACTTCCGGATTTACAATTAAATCAACATAACGCTGGCGGTATCTTAATTCTTTATCCGCAAACTGATCGTATATAATTTTGTTACCATCTTCATCTGTTACTTCTTTTGCAATTGGTAAAGGTCTTAATGATTTAGAAAGTAATTCCAAAGAAGTAACATGAACGGAGGTCTCTCCCGTTTTTGTTTTAAATACGTAACCTTCAACACCAACGATATCCCCAATATCCATAAGCTTAAACGCAGCATACTGATCACCAATTTCATCTTTACGAAGATACATTTGTATTCTACCTTTGTGATCCAGAATATGTGCAAAGGATGCTTTACCCATTCTTCGGATTGCCATAATCCGTCCTGCAATCTTTACATTTCTTTTTTCATCTTCTTTATAATTTTCTTTTATATCTTCCGAATCTGAATCAACATCAAATGAATAAGCGTAGGATTGAAAACCTTTTTCGTTTAGTTCATTTAACTCTTCATATCTTCTTTTAATTAATTCATTTACTTCTTTAAGATTTGCTTCCACAAAATCCTCCGAATCTGTTTACTTCAACAATTAAATTATTTCTGGTAGTCGCAAGCTTCAGCTTGCGTTTTTATGTAAAATGCGCAACTTGAAACCTGCCTTCGGTAGGCAGGGTTGCGGCTACAATTCATTTTCATTAATAGTCACACGGTTCTAAAAACAGGTCGAAATGAAAATTCCGTTTTTGTTATTTAAAATTCAATTCAATCTATCTTTTGCCAGAATACTTATTTATAAGTTTTTGTACTTCTGCATTATTCATCTCTCTATATGTACCTAAAGGAATATCAGCTTTGATTCCTGCAAAGCTTTTCCTGTTTAAACTTTTAACATTGTAACTCAATGCTTCGAACATTTTTTTTACAAAGTGATTCCGTCCTTCAACACTTTCAATTTCAACCATTTTTCTATTTTTCGGATTAGCAAAAGTTATCTTTACAAACCTGCCTCTTCTTCTATCAATAAAAACTCCTTTTAAAAGTTCCTTTTTATCAGTTTCATCTAAATATCTATCTAATTTCACTTCATAAACTTTAGGCACTTTATTTTTTGGATGAGTTAGTAAATTAGAAAAATCACCATCATTTGTTAGAAGAAGCACACCTGTTGTGTTGTAATCAAGTCTTCCTACAGGATAGATTTTTTCTTTCGTTTTTATTAATTCCACAACAGTTTTTCTATTCTTCTCATCGTTTGTAGTACTAATGGTTCCCTTAGGCTTATTGAGTAGATAATAAGCATTCTTTATTGTTTTAACTCTTTCCCCATCAATAAAAACTTCGTCTCTATCAGGATTTATTCTAAAACTTAGTTCAATAATTACTTTACCATTTACACTAACTCTTCCCTGCAAAATTAATTCTTCTGCTTTTCTCCGGGATGTGATTCCGCTATCTGCAATAAACTTATTGATTCTCTTCAGTGCCATCGTCTTCTTTCATTTCCTTTTCGGCTTCTTCTTCCATCGCATTCATTAATATTTGTCTTTTCTGTTCAATAAAATCTTCGTCGTTCATTATCTCTTCTATTTCGCGTGGCTTGGGAAGATCGGATAGTGTATTTAATCCAAAGTATTTTAAAAATTCATCGGTCGTTGCATAAAGTAATGGTCTGCCGATAGATTCTGATCTTCCCTTTATTGTAATTAAATTTTTCTCAAGCAGCGAATTAATTATATGATCAGAATTTACACCTCTTATAGTTTCAAGTTCGGGTTTGGTTATCGGCTGTTTGTATGCAACAATAGAAAGAGTCTCAAGCGCTGCAGGACTTAGCCTTCGCCTGGTTTTTTCTGATGATAAATAACCAACATATTTTGCATATTCTTCCGAGGTTGCAAAAAGATATCCGTTTGCAACTTTAACAATTTTGAATGATTGACTATTCTCACTGTATTTTGCATTTAACTGATCAACAACATTTTCAATATCCTTTGCGGTGATTTCTATTTCTTCACCATCAATTCCTTTAATTGCGTTGATGATTTCACCACTTCCAAGTGAATCATCCGAAGAGAAAATTAATGCTTCAATTATTGAATTGTAAATCCTGTCCATTCTCAATCCTGTATAAAATAAAATCGTTATAGTTAGGTGATACTTTAATTCCAACGCTGTTCATTTTAACCAACTCTAATAAGGCAATAAAAGTTATTACTACTCTAATTTTTTCTTTCATTTTTTCCACGAGAGTTAAAAAGTGTACTTCAGGTTTATCTTTAAATTGTGAAAAAATAAAATCGATCTGCTCATCAATCGAAATATTTATTTTACGAATATAGTGAACAGGTTCTTCTTTGATTTCTTCAATTGCGCGTTTAAATGCTATTGCAAGGTCATAGATAGATACATTCTTTAATAGTATATCATATTCCGGTGGAGTTTCGCTAACATCAGCATCAAAGTTGCCTCTGAACTTTATTTTTCTTTGGTTCGATTCATAAAATGAAAGCTCTTCCGAAACTTCCTTGTATTTTTTATATTCAAGCAGTGCTTGTATAAGTTCTGCGCGGGGATCAACTTCATCACCTTTTTCATCAATCTCTCTGGGAAGAAGCATTCTGGCTTTAATGTGCATAAGTGTGGAAGCCATCAAAATGAAATCTCCCGCAAGTTCTAAATCTAATATTTTTATAAAGTTAACATACTCCAAAAATTCTTTTGTAATATGTGAGATTGGGATATCGTAAATATCCAGTTCGTCTCTTTTAATAAAAAATAATAAAAGATCGAGAGGTCCTTCAAATTGTTCTAATTTAATTTTATACACAATCAACCCAACTTCATTTTTTCTCTAACTTCAGTCATTGTTTTCTGTGCTTCTGCTCTCCCCTTCTCTTCACCATCCAATAAGATATCTTTTACTTCATTAATATTATTTTCATAATATTTCCTTTTCTCAATTATCGGATCTAAGAATGTAGAAATTTTTGAAGCACAATTCATCTTGCAATCGAAACATCCCAACTCGCCCGATCTGCATCCTTTTTCTATTTCAGGAATTTCATCAGGATTAAACTTTTTGTGATAAGAAAACACCAGGCAAATTTCAGGATGACCGGGATCACCTTTCCTGATTTTTTGCGGATCGGTAACTGCTTTTTTAAGTTTTGCTTTTACAACTTCCGGTTCATCCGAAAGAAGAATTGTGTTGTTAAGTGATTTACTCATTTTAGCCACACCGTCAAGTCCGGGTAATCTCGCAAATTTAGTTAATAACGGTTCAGGTTCAGGAAAAACTTTTCCATACTGATTATTAAATTTACGGGCTAACTCTCTTGTTATCTCAACGTGTGGAACCTGGTCTTCGCCTACAGGAACAAAATCACCTTTATAAAGAAGAATATCAGCCGATTGTAAAACCGGGTAACCAAGATGCCCGTAGATTGTATGTTCAATGTGCAAATCTCTAATCTGATCTTTAAGAGTTGGATTTCTTTCAAGACGATGAACAGTAATAAGCATGCCGAAGATCAATTGCAGCTCAGTGTGTTCTTTAATTTGTGATTGTCTGAACATAGGGCTTTTGTTGGGATCGAGACCTGCTGCCAGCCAATCAATAAGCATATCAATTGTGTTTTGATAAACATCATCAGTATTTAAATCCGTTGTAAGAACATGATAGTCAGCAATAAGATGAAAATTTTGATATTCATCCTGAAGCTTTATCCAATTCTCCAACGCACCAACATAATGCCCGATATGGAGTTTCCCTGTCGGACGCATTCCGCTAAGTATTCTTTTTTTCTGCATAGTTTATAAATTATGAAAGAATTTAATACTAAAAATAACAATTATGGGGATATTTTCCTTCAAAATATCCAATTTCTAAGAAGGTTGAATTGATTTGTCCCCAAATGAGGCTTTAAACTTTTTTCTGTTTTTTGGAATATCGAACATCTACTCATCTCGGAGACGAAGTCTACGGATTAACGAATTTAGAATTTTGAAGTTTTCTAGTTACATCTTATCCCGATTATAATCGGGACGTTAATGGATATTCATCATTCATTTTATTTTAAAAGATACTTGTATAGCCACAAGAACATGATTAGGAAAGATAAAGATAGGGCTTCCATTTCTCATCAATTTTGCCCACAACATTTTTTATAAACATAATATGACTCGGCTTAAAAGGTTTGAATTTCATTATCATATCTGCTTCTTCGGGTGTACTGTCGCCTTTTTTATTATTGCAAACTGTACAGGCACTAATCAAATTATCCCAGGAATCAGTACCGCCACGTGCTTTAGGCACAATGTGATCAATAGTTAAACGAAGGTCGCCCCTTCCACAGTAAGCACATTTGTAAAGATCGCGTCTTAAAATATTTCTACGGGTTAATACAACACGTTTGTAGGGTACACGAACAAATCTGCTTAGTCGTATAACGCTTGGCCAGGGATACTGAATATTAACCGAGCGGACTTTTTTCTTATCATCATTAAGGATTATTTCAGCTTTACCGAGGTAGCAAAGTATTATTGCTTTTCGGATGCTACA
>Ga0209980_10000989_pt1 | contig 15588 bp, 16 predicted proteins | sample CR02metaG_FD_183611 | JGI IMG/M metagenome (GOLD analysis project Ga0209980, IMG submission 183611) | Deep subsurface microbial communities from Mariana Trench to uncover new lineages of life (NeLLi) - CR02 metaG (SPAdes) (version 2) | ecosystem: Environmental > Aquatic > Marine > Ocean trench...
TTTTTTGGAACCTCGATTTGCTTTTCTTTCAGGTAATATGATTTTGTTATTGACTCAAAAGAATTATTTATAAATCTGTTTTTTGTGCCTTGAAAAACTAACTCCCCGCCTTGTTCTCCAGATTTAGGGCCGAGTTCAACTATGTAACTTGAGGCTTTTATCATTTCCATGTCGTGTTCGACTAAAATTACGGTGTTATTTCTCTGAGTGAGTTCTTTTATAATGGCGATAAGCTGGTGGATGTCTCTTTGGTGAAGTCCGATGGATGGTTCGTCTAAAATGTAAAGTGTTTCTGTTAAGCTTGAACCCAGCTGGCATGAGAGATTAACCCTCTGTGCCTCTCCTCCTGACAGAGTCTTTGCAAGTCGGGAAAGGGTCAGATAATCCAAACCTACTTTCAATAAAAATCCTATTCTTGAAATTATCTGTTTTAAAATTTCTGCTGAAATATCTAAGTCGTACTTGTTTAATTTCAGATTTCTAAAAAATTTGGATAACTCGCTTATTGGTAAACCAGATATTGCTGAAATATTATTATTGCCAATTTTAAACCATAGTGCCTGGTCTACTAATCTAGTGCCACTGCAGGTTTCACAGGGGTAGGCTGATCTGTATTTACTTAGGAAAACCCTTACATGTAGTTTGTAATTCTTTCTTTCCAGTCTTTTAAAGTACCCTATTACCCCTTTAAAATCTTCACCGCCATGAAAAATTAACTCTTTTTCTTTTTCAGTAAGATTTTTATAGGGAATGTTTGTGTTTATCCCGGATTTTTTAGCAAAATGAATGAGCTTAGTATTTGCATGATCCAAAGAAGGTTTTGTGAACGGCTCAATAGCGCCCTCGTACAAGCTCTTGTCGGGGTCAGGCACTATGAGGTCTGGGTCTATGTCCAATATATTTCCAAAACCGCTGCAGTCATGGCATGCCCCGGCGGGGCTGTTAAATGAGAATAACTGTGGAGTAGGCTCTCCAAATTTCTGGCAACATTTTGGACATTGCAGTTCTCTAGAGAAATTGAATATGTTTTCTTCGCTTATATGAAATTTTATTTCGCTTGCTTCAGTAAATGCAGTTTCAATTGAGTCAATAAGCCTTGATTTATTTTCATTTTTTATTTTCAGGCTATCTATTACAAGTTCATCTTCTATTGAAAGTTTGCCGAGCTCTTCAATTTCAAGTATCTCACCGCTTCTGAGAATTTTAGTAAATCCTTTTGAAAGAGGAATATCGGGATTGGCTATATCATCCTTACTGATTTTTGTACTAATAATTAATATCTCGTTTGGAAATTCTTTTATGACAAATTCAAAGATAGTTTGAGGAGAATGTTTTCTTACTTCAGTGTTGCAGTTCGGGCAGTGGAGCTTTCCAACTTTAGCAAACAGGAGCCTCAGGTAGTCATAAATCTCAGTTATCGTTCCTACTGTAGAACGGGAGTTTTTGATAGAGTTTCTTGATTCAACTGCTATTGATGGCGGGATGCCCCTTATTTCATCAACATCGGGTTTTTCAACCCTGTCCAGAAACTGCCTTGCATAGGTTGATAAGCTCTCTAAATATCTCCGGAGTCCCTCTGCATAGATGGTATCAAGGGCAAGTGATGATTTCCCGGATCCGCTAAGGCCCGTGACTACCGTGAATTTGTGTAGGGGGATATTGACATTTATATTTTTTAGATTGTTTAGCCTTGCCCCTTTAACCTGAATATATTTTTCCAATTTATTTATGAAATGATTTTGTTAAATGGATGCTAACTTCATAGGATTTTAATAAGTTCTGCAAGCTCTTTTATCTGTATGGTTTCTGTGTCGTCCAAAATATTTATACCCCTATAGTTTAACCACACTACATCCAAACCGGCATTTTTTGCCCCCAAAACATCTGCTCCGTACAGGTCACCTACATGCAGACAGTCCTCAGGCTCTAAACCTAATTCATTTAATACATGGTGAAATATTCTTGGATCAGGTTTTACATAACCAAGGTTAGTCGAATCGGCTATAATATCAAAAAATTTATCAATATCTAAGTCTTTACATTTTCTGTCTGTAAATCCATCGTTGTTTGAAATCACTCCAAGAGTGTATCCCTGCTCTTTTAGATAGGAAAGAAGTTCAAATGTCCCAGGCAATACAGCTCTACTAAATCTTCTGGGTGTATTATTTTTCCTGATTCGAAGCCTGATTTCATCGGGCTTTTCATCGATATTCAAAAATTCACATAAAATAGGGAAAAACCACGAATTATACTGTTCAGAACTAATAGTGCCCTGAGTTTTGTACTTTTTATAAATCTCGCAGTCAGCTTTTAGGTATGCGTAAATAAAATCTTTATTGGAAATATCATATCCGGCATTGCGGAAGCCATTTGCAATCCTGATAATATATGGCGGATCTGTTGACGCCAGAGTATCACCGAAATCAAAGAATACCGCTTTTTTAGAAATTTTAATCAAAATATTGTTCCTGTTTATAAACTACAAATGAGATTTTATATTAATTAAGTTATGAATCAATTGTAATTGGTTAATAAATGTTATACTCATTTTAAATACCATTTGTAGTATGCATAAGTTTATTATATACAATTTATGACAAATCTCTTGCTTAACCCTGAGTATTTAGATACCATTTTGATAATTTTTTTGGAGGTTTCTATTTAATGCTGTCTGTAAAGGATATCGACCCGGAAATATATGATGTAATAAGAGCTGAAATAGAAAGGCAGGAATGGAAACTGGAGTTAATTGCATCAGAAAATTATGTAAGCGGGGCTGTATTAGAGGCGCTTGGGACAGTTCTGACAAATAAATATGCCGAAGGACTTCCAGGGAAGAGATACTACGGGGGCTGTGAATTTGTGGATATTGCAGAAAACCTTGCTATTGAAAGAGCAAAAAAGCTTTTTGGCGCTGAAGTTGTAAATGTTCAACCACACTCGGGCGCACAGGCCAATATGGCAGTATACTTTGCCGCTGTACAGCCCGGTGATACGGTTTTGGGTATGAACCTGGCACATGGTGGTCACCTGACTCACGGAAGCCCGGTAAACTTTTCAGGAAGGCTTTATAATATTGTTGCTTACGGGGTTAGAAAAGAGGATTCTTTAATTGACTATGACGAGGTTCGTAGTCTGGCAAAGAAGCACAGCCCTAAATTAATTGTGGCAGGGTGGAGCGCTTATCCAAGGGAGATTGATTTTAAGATATTTAGAGAGATTGCAGATGAAGTAGGGGCTTTGCTGATGGCAGATATAGCACATCCGGCCGGTTTGGTCGTAGCCGGACTGTATCCAAACCCTGTACCTCACTGCCATTTTATCACAACTACGACTCATAAAACTCTGAGGGGTCCAAGGGGTGGTATGATTATGACTGATTCAGAACACGGCAAAGTTGTTAACAGCAGGGTGTTTCCAGGTACCCAGGGTGGCCCGCTTATGCATGTGATAGCCGCAAAAGCAGTTGCTTTTAAAGAGGCGCTGCAGCCGGAGTTTAAAGAATATCAAACTCAAATAGTTAAGAATGCTCAAACTATGGCTGAAAGACTTAAGGAACACGGATTTAACATACTAACCGGTGGAACTGATACGCACCTTGTATTAGTTGATCTCATAAACAAAGAGCTTACAGGTAAAGAGACAGAAGAAGCCCTGGACAGAGCCGGAATAACTGTTAATAAGAATGCTGTACCATTTGATCCGAATCCTCCAATGATTACAAGTGGAATGAGGATAGGGACACCGGCTATAACTACAAGAGGAATGAAAGAGCAGGAAATGGTAATCATTTCAGATTTAATTGCAAAAGCAGTGGAAAATAAGGATAATGAGAGTGAACTGAAAAAAATCGAAGGAGAAGTAAGAGAACTTTGCTTGAGTTTCCCAATATATAAGGAATTGTTAAATTAAATGAAATGCCCTTTTTGCAGTGATCTTGAAAATAAGGTTATGGATTCACGTCTTACAAATGACGGCCTTGCCGTGAGACGTAGAAGAGAATGTCTAGAGTGTAAGAAGAGGTTTACAACTTACGAGCGGGTTGAAGAAGTAAATTTCCTGGTTGTCAAAAAAGATGGTAGTAAAGAGGTTTTTGATAAGGGTAAACTTATTCATGGAATGCTAAAAGCATGTGAAAAAAGACCAATTACGGTTGATGTAATAGAGGGATTTATTTCCAATCTGGAACGAGAATTTCAGGAGAGGGGAGACAAGGAAATCAGCAGTACTGAAATAGGTGAAAGGGTAATAAGGAAACTGTATGAACTAGATGAAGTTGCTTATGTCAGGTTTGCTTCTGTTTACAGATCATTTAAAGATGTGAATCAGTTTATGGATGAACTAAAAGACCTTCTAAGAGATAAAGAGATCGATTCCAAATCTAAAATATAAGTTATATTCATGTTGATAGATTCCCATGCCCATCTTGGCTCATTAGAAGATATAGACCAGGCCGTCCAAAACGCTGCGGACAACTCAGTTTCTTATATAATCAATATGTCTTCTGACCTGCCTTCTGCACATCAAACTCTCGGTTTTACTGAAAAATATTCCGGTGTTTATGGTGCTGTGGGAATTCACCCCCATGAAGCAAAAACATACAGTCCTCTTGTTTTTTCTGAGATTTCAAGTTTAACCAGTAACAATAAAATAGTGGCAGTGGGAGAGACGGGGCTTGACTATTATTATGATTTTTCTCCAAGAGAAATACAAAAAGAGTCCTTACAAAAACATATAGAACTTAGTATTGAAACTAATCTGCCCATTGTAATTCATATAAGAGACTGTGAAGATGATGTAAAGGCAATGCTAAAAGAAAATTCATGTAAGCAGCTGCAGGGAGTAATACACTGTTTTACAGGGGATTATCAGTCGGCTCTACTATACATTGAGCTTGGTTTTTATATTTCGTTTTCAGGAATACTTACATATAAAAGGTCTAAAGATTTAAGAGATGTCGCAAGAAAGTTGCCGCTTGAAAGAATTTTAGTTGAAACAGATTCACCATATTTAGCCCCTGTTCCTTATAGGGGTAAAAAGAACCAGCCTGCTTATGTTAAATATGTTGCCGAAACACTGGCTGAGGTAACGGACAAGTCGTTTGAGCAAGTATCCGAGATTACTACAAATAATTGCAAAGAACTATTTGGCATTCCCTAAAAGTACTAAATCCTTTATTTCTTAGGTTTTCGTTTTATTATTCTTTCTATGCAGGATTTATATAAACCCAGAATTGGAATAACTATGGGCGATCCCAACGGGATAGGCCCTGAAGTAGTTTTAAAGGCACTATGCTGTGCAGAGATCCAGAGCGTTTGCAGGCCTGTCGTGTTTGGAAATTCTGAAGTTTTAGGCCGGGCAAAAGAGATAATCGGTATGGATGCGGTGTATGAATTGCAAGAACATAAAAAATTCAACGCAGAAAATCTCGATCCGGGATCGGTGAGTTCAAAGTCAGGCAGGGCATCACTTGGTTATATTGAATCGGCTGTGCAAAATGTCCTGGAAAACAAAATAGACTGTATTGTTACGGCTCCCATTTCTAAAGAAGCAATTCACCGAGCAGGTTCAGAATTTCCCGGACACACAGAAATGCTTGCTGAGCTAAGTGGGAGTAAAGAAGTGGCAATGATGTTTGAAGGAGATAAATTTAAAGTTGTTTTAGTTACTATTCATCAAGCGCTTAAAAAAGTGCCTGAACTGTTGAACGAAGAGAAAATTTATAGAATTATAAATTTAACAAATGAATCATTAATAAAATATTTTGGGGTAATTAAACCCAAAATTGTAGTTTGTGGTTTAAACCCCCATGCAGGCGAAGCCGGAGCATTTGGCAGTGAAGAAAGTGATATTATAATCCCTGCAATTAATAAAGCACGCTTAAATGGAATGAATATAGAAGGTCCGCTACCTCCGGATACTCTGTTTTACTATGCGTCTAAAGGCAGGTGGGATTTAGTCGTTTCTATGTATCATGATCAGGGTCTTATACCTTTTAAAATGATAAATTTTGAAAAGGGTGTAAACGTGACACTCGGTCTTCCATTTATAAGAACCTCACCAGACCATGGCACTGCATTTGATATAGCCTGGAAGGGGATCGCTAATCCTACAAGTATGATTGAGGCTATAAAAGTTGCAGTAAATATGTACCAAAATTCTCATCTCCAATAGTTTTTTATAATATTATATAGTCCTGAATTTATTATGAATTAGGAATAATGAAATGAATTCTGCATTAGTAGCAATAATTGTATTAGTCCTATACTTTTTAGGTTATAGGTACTATTCGAAATTTATATCAAATAAGATTTTTGGTCTTTCCGATGATGAAGTTACCCCTGCGCATGAATTTAAAGACGGAATTGATTATGTTCCTTCAAATAAACACGTTTTATTTGGCCATCATTTTGCATCTATTGCTGGAGCAGCACCGATAATAGGACCCGCCATAGCAGTTTTTTGGGGATGGCTTCCGGCAATTTTGTGGATTTGTTTGGGAACTATATTTATGGGGGCAGTTCATGATTTTAGCGCTCTTGTGGTCTCGGCTAGAACAAAAGGAAGGTCAGTCGGTGATCTTGCAGGAACACTGATAAATCCACGTGCAAGGACCTTATTTTTATTGATAGTTTACTTTTTGATATTTTTTGTCATTGCCGTTTTTGCATATGCTATAGCAGTACTGTTCACAAAATTTCCTACAAGCGTTGTTCCTGTAAATTTTCAAATTATAGTAGCCGTTGCAATAGGATATCTATTCTATAAAAGGGGAGTTCCTATTCTTATTCCCTCAATAATAGCGCTTATATCTCTTTATTTTATGATCTGGCTTGGAACAATAGTTCCTATTGAAGTGCCTGCTGTAATGGGATCACAGATAGTCACATGGATTCTAATCCTACTGGTTTATTCTTTTATAGCTGCTGTCCTTCCTGTTTGGACGTTGCTCCAGCCAAGAGATTATATAAATAGCCATCAGCTTATAGTAGGTCTTGGAATTTTATTGTTAGGTTTGTTTGTTGCGCATCCCGAGATGCAGGCGCCTGCAATTAATTTTAATGCGGAGAGTGGGGTGCCTATATTTCCATTTATTTTTGTAACTATAGCCTGTGGGGCGATTAGCGGGTTTCATGGTCTGGTATCTAGTGGAACAACATCTAAGCAACTAAATAAAATGACCGATGCAAGACAGATTGGCTATGGTGCAATGCTTGGAGAAGGAATACTCGCTATGATTGCGACACTTGCTTGCGCCGCCGGAATACAGAGAGCTGATTGGCTGGTTCATTACGGCAGCTGGCAATCTGCAGCAAGCGGTGGAATTACCAATTTTGTTTTAGGAGCAACCAGTTTTTTAAAAGCGTTAAGCATACCCGAGCTTTTTGGAAGCACTTTAATTAGTGTAATTATTATTAGTTTTGCGGCTACTTCGTTGGACACCGCTACTAGGATACAACGATTGATATTGGGCGAACTTGGAAACGCATATAATATAGAACCCCTCAAAAATCGATATATAGGGTCCTTGCTTGCAGTTATTCCTGCGTTATTGCTAGCGTTGCTAGCTCAAGCTCCGGGTAAAGGCCTGGGTTCGGGAGGATTTCTTTTATGGCCTCTTTTTGGAGCTACGAATCAGTTGGTTGGTGGTTTAACATTACTTGTTGCTACTATCTACCTATGGAAATCAGGTAAGCCTGTAATATATACACTGGTGCCGATGGTTTTTTTGATGTTTATTACAATCGGATCTATGATCCTGAATTTCAAAGCCTTTATTAACAACCCGCTATTGTTAGTTCTTTCTGCAATAGTCTTGGCTCTGGCGGTATGGTTATTACTGGAGGCTTTTATAGTCTATAAAAATTCGAAGAAAAAAGAAATTATCAAATAGTAACAATCACTCTGGGATCAGTTGTATCCTTTTGTGTGTTTATAAAATTCAGGGAGTATTTCTCCAGATTTTCCTCTAAGAGAAAGATGATATAAACCTGTCCCTGGTGTTGTATCAAGATTTATCTCGATGACTTTTTTGCCGGTCCTCACTGCCATAAGCCCCATAGATGCCGCTGGCTCAACTACACCGGATGTGCCTACAATTAACATTACATCGCAATTGTCAATTGCTATAACACAGGCATCAATTGTCGACATTGGAATTATCTCATTAAACCATACAACATTTGGTCTGGTCATTTCACCGCATTTCTTACAACTTGGAGGAAGCTGTTTTAGGGGCACATCATAATCAAAATAAATATGGCCGCACTTAGTACACCTCATCTGCCATATATTTCCGTGCATTTCTATTATGTTTTTATTTCCAGATCTTTTATGTAGACCGTCAATATTTTGAGTGATTAGCGTGAATCCTTCTTTTTTGTTTTCCAGTTCAACCAGTGCATAATGACCCGGGTTTGGCTCTGCTTCTATGATAGTCTGTCTTCTTAAATCGTACCACTCCCAGACAAATTTAGGATCTTTGGCAAAAGCCTCAGGAGTGGCAATATCTTCTGGCCTAATGTCTTTCCAGAGCCCTTGATCTCCTCTAAATGTTGGAATGCCGCTCTCTGCAGAAATTCCAGCGCCTGTTAGTATTACAATGTTATTGGCATTTTCGACTAATTCTCTTGCTTGTTCTAAACTTTCTTTATCCATAATTTAATGAGATTTTATATAATTAAAATTCACCTGTTTCAAATTATATTATATAATCTGTTCTTGTCGATTAAAATGAGGAGCAACAATATGGATAATCTAAAAGTATCTACTCTCGGCAGTAATATTATAACTATTAGTGAATCTGCTTTGAAAAAGTTTGTATCAGGACTGCGAGGAGAAGTAGTTCTAAAAGATCATCCACAATATGATGAGGTTAGGAAAATATGGAACGGGATGATAGATAAAAAACCAGCAATTATTGTTCGCTGTATGGGAGTATCGGACATTATTGATTGTATAAACCTTGCCAGTGAAAACAACTTGTTAATCTCGGTTAGGGGAGGGGGTCATAATATTGCCGGCAGTGCAGTGTGTGAAGCGGGCTTGATGATTGACCTTTCTCTTATGAGGTCAGTGCTAGTTGATCCTGATAAAAAAACAGCAAATGTCTCACCCGGGTGCCTCCTAGGAGAGGTGGATCATGAAACGCAAAGGTTTGGATTAATAGTGCCCGCGGGGATTGTTACAACAACAGGTGCTGCAGGTCTTACTCTTGGAGGAGGATTTGGATGGACATCCAGAAAGTTTGGTCTTACATGTGACAATGTTATCTCTTATGACGTGGTAACTTCTGAAGGCAAATTTATTAAAGCTAGTGAGAATCAAAATCCTGAACTATTTTGGGGTCTTAAGGGTGGTGGAGGAAACTTCGGGATAGTAACTAATTTTGAATTCAGACTTCACGGCCTGGGTCCTCAGGTTGTAGCCGGGATGTGTTTCTATCCTTTTGAATATGCTGGAGATGTACTAAATTTTTATAGACAATATTGCCAAGAAATTCCTGATGAAGTGACGATGATTTGCGTACTTAGATGTGTTCCAGAGGCTCCCTCATTTCCAGAAAATGAAGTTGGAAAACCGATGATCGTATTAGGTTATTGTTATTCCGGACCGGTTGAACAGGGTTTAAAATATGCAAAACCAATAGGCGAAATTGGTAAACCTTATGCAAATATGATTGGACCTATGAGATTTAGTGATTTGCAAAGCATGCTTGATGCAGGGCAGCCAAAAGGAAGAAACTATTACTGGAAGGCTGAAAATCTTAAACCATTGAGTGACGGGTGTATCGATACGCTTATTGAACATGTCTCGGGGATTACATCTCCAACAACATTAATAGCTCTATTCCAGATGAAAGGAGAGATTAGCAGTATTGGTGAAGATGATACGGCATACAGCCATAGAGATGCGGCTATTGCACTTAATATTAATGCCTCATGGGACGATCCGGCTGAAGAAAAAATCCATATTGATTGGACTAGAAAATTCTGGAAATCACTACAGCCATATTCAACAGGGGGTGCATATATTAATTTCCAGAGCAGTGATGAAGGTGAGCAAAGGGTGCAGGACACTTATGGCTCAGAAAAACTAAAAAGGCTTACAGCTTTAAAAAATGAATATGATCCGGGTAACCTGTTTAGACTTAATCAGAATATAAAACCTAGTGTTTAATTCTTTCTATAACTAACATTACCCCTAAGATATTCTTGTTTCAAAATATAGCTGTTTGTTATTTCTAGTTATTTCTTAATAAAACTATAAGTATTTAATTAAGTGAAACTAACTTTTGTATGTATGAATTAAATTTACTACCATAGTATAGTTGTGGTCGTACGACCTCAACAAGCCAACCGTTAACTCAGAATGGGGATATAATTTAATCAAGTTTAAAGGTTGGATTATGACTAATCGAGGATGTAGGCATTTTTAAAATAGAGGTTTATACAGGCTAGCTCTGGTCTTCCTTTTTATAATATTATCTATATTCTTTTTTATTACAAAACCTGTAGCATCTAACATTGTAAGGACAAATAGCTCTCTTTTAAATATAGATTGGGGAATGTCGCCTGAGCAAGTTTTGTATGCAACTAAAGAATATTCCAGAGATGCCGAGTTTATAGAATATGGTGACAATGCAGTTCTCACTCAGAGAGAGCGAATAACTGACAGTGATATTGCTGCAAAATCTGAAGTGATATATTCATTTAAAAATGGTCAGCTTTACAATATTAAAATCACAAAGACTATCAAATATTGGCCTGATTTTATACTGGAGCAGTTGCTATACAATATAAGACGGTATCCGATTACGAAGTAGAGAACGCATATAAAATTCTTATAAAAGGTAATATATACCAGACCGAAAATACGTATGAGCATAAAGTTATATTCTTAGGATATGACGGTGTTAACAATCCTAAGTATGCATATGTCGAACTAAGAGCAAAGATCTAAGCTTCAATATATATTTATAAAGGTGTTTCCTGCTTTATACTTTCCTTAAGTAATATAAACAACAATCTTTTATCCTTTATTTATCCATTATTGAGTTATATAATTTAATAAAAACATTTTTAAAAAAATATTCTTGACGCTTTTGAGTAACTTATCCTATAATAGTATCTATATTCTAAAAATCAGGAGCAATTAATGCTTACACTAGCAGAAGACATTATACTTTTACTACTCGACGATGATACAGGCAAGTTAGCCAGCATAGACTTAATGACACTGAACTATGCGATGGCAGGCGCTGTTTTAATGGATCTTGCTTTAAGAAATAAGATAGACAACGATTTAGAAAGTCTTATCGTAGCCGATTCTACTCCAACAGGGCTACAAATGTTAGACACGTATCTCGATAAGATTAGTAGTGAAAATAAAGAGAATAATACACGCTACTGGCTTACAGAACTTTCAAATTATGGTGAAGATATAGTTGATTCAGCCCTCAATATGCTGGTAGAAAAAAAGATTTTAAAGACCGAAGAAAAGAAAATATTGTGGGTTATAGCTACAAGAGTATATCCTATGATTGATGATAAGGAGGAAAAAGAGGTTAAGAGGAGGATTATTGATTTACTCATGAGTGATGAAATCCCCACCCCTCAGGATGTGGTTTTAGTTAGCCTCATGGATACTTGTTCTCTTTTTACCACGATTCTCAGCAGTAAAGAGGTAGAAAAACTTTCTTCCAGAATAGAACAGATTAGAAAATTAGACCTTATAGGACAAGAAGTAACCAAGGTACTGGAAAGGCTCCGGTCAGATATTGCAGAAGCTATGTTAATGCTTCCCACTTAAGGCATAATAGATATAATTAAAATATATATATATAGAGGAATCAGATATGAATATTGGCGAAGAAAAAGTTGGTAGTGTCTTAGTACTTAAACCTGAATCAAGGATTGACTCCCAAAATGCAAAGGATTTTGAAGACGGTGTTTTAAGTCGAACAGATAATGAAAAATCAATACTGTTAGATTTTTCAGATGTTGAATATATTAGCAGTGCATGTTTAAGAACCCTTTTAACGTTAACCAAAAAGATTAAAGAACAGGGTGGCAACATAGCAATAACAAGTTTAACTAAAAATGTTAAACAGATATTTAAGGTAAGCGGGTTTGATACAATTCTCCAATTATTTGAAGATAAGGATGAGGCTGTAAAAAGTTTTTAAATTTAATGTAAAATAACTTTACTGTCCGGTGTGTCTTTTTGCTGATTAACCGTATGTCTAAATACATAGCTGTCTGTCTCAATGGCGTTTATCCCAATTTCTAACATGATTGATTAAACAATTAAGCTTGAGATACTGTACATACAGGCAACATTAGAGAACTCAAAGGTAGAACTCAAAAAACGCATAACATATCCCTTAGAATAGGCCAAATGCGGTTCTAAGGCAATATTTTTACTGTTTATTAATATTGTATTATGTATTTGAAAATGGATTGCTTATTTTTTGCTTAGGGCATCAGTGTTTAGCTCAACATCATGCCCCGTATTTGTATTTTGATATTTATTTACAGCTATACCGGCTGTAAACCCAATAACAAAAATTATAAGCAAAGATATAATATTTCTAAAAATGTGCTTCATCATAATTTCCTCCCTGAAAACCATAATGGCAATCTTTAATACCTAAGTCTTAAGTTTAATCGCATAATCATAGCAAGTCAATATTAATTTTTAGAAAATCATTCTATCTAATTAAAATAATTAGAATTATTATTTAATTAATTATATATTTGTCTTGACATTTAACGCTTTATTTTTAACATTAGTGTCCATGTTAGAGGGTTATTTACCTATATTTTTAATGATAATTATTGCAGGGGGGCTTGCCACTGCTTTATTAACTATTTCCCATCTGCTTGGTCATAAAACTTATGACAAAATAAAACTCTCGCCCTATGAATGCGGCGTTAACCCGGTTGGAGATGCCAGGGAGAAGTTTTCAGTAAAATATTATGTGATTGCAGCGCTTTTTATTCTATTTGATATAGAAATATTATTTTTGTTTGCCTGGGCTGTTGTCTATAAAAAACTGGGTTCAATAGTATTTATTGAGATAATAATATTTTTTATTGTTATTTTGACAGGTTATTTCTATATGCTTAAACGGGGGGCTCTAAAATGGGAGTGAATATGAATTCAAGCCTCGGAGGGGACGGATTCTTAACAACCACCATTAATTATATAGCTAACTGGGGTAGAAAGAATAGCCTTTGGCCCATGCCTTTTGGTACGGCGTGCTGCGCTATTGAAATGATGGGGACGTTTGCATCGAGATATGATCTTTCCAGGTTTGGAGCCGAAGTTGCGAGGTTTTCTCCAAGGCAGGCAGATCTTATGATAGTGTCCGGGACAATCACATATAAATTGGCTTCTGTATGCAGGAGAATATATGACCAAATGCCAAACCCTAAGTGGGTTATTGCAATGGGATCATGTACCTGCGGGGGCGGGCCTTTTGACAGTTATGCCGTTGTGCAGGGGATAGATGAATTCCTGCCAGTGGATGTTTATGTGGGAGGGTGTCCTCCAAGACCCGAGGCTCTTATAGATGCCATAATGAAAATTCAAAAGAAAATAGAAAATGAAGGTGCTCCTATAGTATGAGCATTGGTTCTGAATCAATAATTGATTCTATAAAGTCGCGCTTTGATTCTTCAATTTATAAGTCCGATTCCTTCAGGGATGAATCTACATTATATGTAAAAAAAGACAGTTTTTTACAATTTTGCAGATCATTAAAGCAAGATTTCAAATTTACTTATCTTATAGATATTACAGCAGTCGATTATCTGGATATAAGGGTTCCTCGTTATGAAATGGTATATCTGTTCCATAGATTTGGAGACGACTATGACGAAAACATAAGGATTAGAATTAAGGTAGAGTTAGAGGATAGCGACATTACGATTGATTCGATCACCCCTATTTGGAGCGGCGCCAACTGGCTTGAAAGAGAAGTACTGGATATGTTTGGAATAGAGTTTAGGGGTCATCCCGATCCAAGAAGGATTTTAATGCCCGAAGATTATAAACCACACCCCCTTAGAAAAGATTTTGACGTACGAAACAGACAACCCTCAAAAGAGAGTTTTGAAAAGGAGCTTAAAGAGGGTTTTGAATAATGGAAAGAGTCGAATTTATCACAGAGTCGCCCGACAGCGGAGATGGCGTATCAACTAAGTCAATGATGTTAAATATGGGCCCGCAGCATCCCGCAACTCATGGCGTATTGAGGATAGTTCTGCACCTGGACGGAGAAATAGTTGTAAAAGCTGTTCCTTATATTGGATACTTACACAGAGGAATTGAAAAGCTTTGTGAGAATATTACTTACCAGCAGTGCCTCCCGTACACTGACAGAATGGACTACCTGGCCGCGATATGCAATAACATAGGATTCATTCTTACAGTAGAAAAGTTACTTGGAATCGAAGATGAAATACCGGAGAGGGCAAAGGTTGCAGAGGTTATTTTATTTGAGCTTGGAAGAATTGAATCTCACATGGTAGGAATTGGAACCCATGCCTTAGATTTAGGAGCTATGACGGCATTCTTTTATTGTTTTAAGGAAAGGGAAAGAATTTATGACATTTTAGAGCTTGTATGCGGAGCAAGGCTTACGACTTCTTATCCCAGGGTAGGAGGTCTTCCACTCGATCTTCCAGAAGATTTTGAGGAAAAAATTAGAAATTTCCTAAAAATATTCCCCGAAACTATTGATGAGGTCGATAAGCTTCTTACAAGAAATAAAATCTGGGTTAATAGAACAAAAGGTGTTGCCTTTATAAGTGCTGAAGATGCAATAAATTTAGGTCTTTCGGGACCTAATTTAAGAGGGAGTGGAGTGCCTCATGATCTGAGAAAATCAAACCCCTATTTAGATTATGACAAGTATGATTTTGAAATACCGGTTGGTACAGACGGGGATGCTTATTCCAGATATCTTTGCCGCATGGAAGAAATGAGGCAAAGCGTTAAGATAATAGAACAGGCAATTAACAACCTTCCTGATGGTCCTTATGCGGCCGACCTTCCTGAGGTAGTACTGCCCAAAAAAGAGCTTGTTTATACAAAAATGGAGTCGTTAATAAGGCATTTTGTCTTAGTATACGAAGGACTTAAACCACCGGTTGGAGAGGTTTACCACGGAGTTGAAAATCCAAAGGGTGAGCTTGGGTATTATTTGGTAAGTGACGGCACAGCCAAGCCCTACAGAATGAGAGTCAGGGGGCCTTCTTTTGTAAATATGCAGGCTATTGCTCAGATGGTAAAAGGCGCATTTCTTGCAGATGTCATAACGGCTATCGGAAGCCTCGACATAGTTTTAGGCGAGATTGATAGATAACCTTCATTTCAAGAAAATATAATTATGATCTAACACGGAAAATGCTTTTTTTACACTATAGATTCCGTTTACACCTGTCCTCGAAAGTTTTTATCGTGGAGACATCACGGAATGACTGAAAAGTGGTTGTCATACCTGAATGGTTTTATCAGGTATCCATATGTAGAAACACTGGATTCCGTCTGCAAACATGACGGAATGACTGGCTAACAGAT
>Ga0209980_10000991_pt1 | contig 15582 bp, 14 predicted proteins | sample CR02metaG_FD_183611 | JGI IMG/M metagenome (GOLD analysis project Ga0209980, IMG submission 183611) | Deep subsurface microbial communities from Mariana Trench to uncover new lineages of life (NeLLi) - CR02 metaG (SPAdes) (version 2) | ecosystem: Environmental > Aquatic > Marine > Ocean trench...
CTTATTTTAATTCTCGGACGGGCCTACCTCAGCCCCGTCGAGCGTGGTCAGCAACCGCCAACCGATCGCATTGGATCCATCCCGGGACGGGTTGCCCTGAACGACCAACTCCAGCCCCGGCTTGATCGTATCCTGGGACCATCCTCTGCGCGTCAGCACGTTGCGGCTGGCACCCTCGGCCATCCACTCCTCAACCTCGCCATCCTCATTCGTCACTTGCAGATAGATGCGCGCGTGAGGATTTGCAAACCAGAATTCTGTCACCACGCCTTCGACGATCGTGGTCTCGTCGATCAGAAAATAGGCGCCGAAAGAGTGGTGTCCATAGACAACCCCGGCGCAGCCAATGAATCCTGCGGCCAAAACGGCGGCGACGAGCTGCTTTCTCATCCGCAATTCCTCAAGTAATCAGAGTGATTGTTAGCGAGTGCATGACATCTCGGCAGTTTCGGAATCTACCGATTGGCGTGCTCCGGCGTACAGTCGTACTCGCGTACGGGATACGACGACGGCGTAAAGTAACTGGTGCCCGAGAACGCTTCCTTGAAGTACTCCGGATCCTCGGCTGTCCATTCCACGACGATACCGGACCCGTCGGGATCTACGGTAATACGCTCCGTCATGTGCAGCGAATCGCTGTGAAGAATGCCCGGATGAGGCGTCAGCACACCCGCCGCGAAACCCACGGTGTCGACAACCAGTGTGGAGTCTTCGTAGCTGCCGATCGAGTGACCATACTGACGCGGCGTGAGATTCTCGACGTGCTCTTTCGCGAGACGAATGGTTCGGATCGTATCCATATACTCGTGATGAATGATCACACGGTCGTCGTACTGCTCGATGTCCGTCGGCGTTCCAGGCTCGCTCCATGCACGGGTGATACTCGAGGCGCTGCACTCGAAAGACGGGTCGTCGAAACGATCGTCGTAGCCTTCGGCGGCGGCCAGGCCGGCGGGTGTCAGGCGGTCCGCACCCGGACGCTGCCCACCGGGCCCGATACCCCGCTGGCGCCGGCTCCGATCGCGCATCCACGGCCCGGCCAGATTGGGTATACCACCGGCCAACAAGGCCGCACGCTCTGGTTCAGCCGCGGGGCTGTTTTCCGATTCAGCCACGGCGCCGAGCTCCAGTTCAGCTGCGGCAGCGCTCTCCGGCGCCACGACTGCACCAAAGCGTCCGATGGTCGTACCGTCGGCCAACTCCCCGGAATCGTAGGAACAGCCGAGAGGATCCCGCCGTGCGGCAATGCCCTGGACGGTGACTTTCTGTCCCACGACGAACTGATCCTCGGTCCAGCCCCGTCGCCTAAGGGTATTGGCGGTCTGCATCTCGCAGGCCCACACCACCGACTCCCCGTCCTCGTTCTCGGCTCGGATGTGCAGGAAGGCGTGAGGGTTCACGAACTCGAACGCCTCCACCACGCCTTGAATGGTAATCGGTCGGTCCCGGTCATAGTGCGGCGCGTTGGAGTGATGGGCATTCAGTGCCGGCGACAGCATCGATACCGCCAGAGTCGTCAGCACGGTAGTAGCTAGAGTTGTGTATCTCATTCTCAGGGTCTCGGCATCTTCGTGCGGTTTCTCGATAATCTTTTATTCTATACTAGTTAATCGACGGTCCTGACCCCTCATCGGCAGCCTTTAGGCAGACATCGGGATTTCGAAGTTTCTCGATTCGTATACCCAATCATTGCGTCAAGATATCGGTGATCCTGCCTTGCGGTGAGAGGTCCTTGCCGGCGAGGCCCGGATGATCCGGCGGGATCCAATGAGCCGTAAAAACGGAGTTGTCATCGGCATCGGACACGGTTGTCTTGTAGATATCGGCGAGAGTTACGTCATCCTCCGGCGAAAGCCTCATGACCGGGACGATATATTCCCAGACCACTTCACCATCAGGCGTGACTTGAAACGCATGCCCGTGCCGACCGGCTATGCCGAAAGTATTTCCGTTTGCCAATCGCTGAACGCCTGAGATATTGCGACTCGACAAGCTATTGGGCTGGCGGGACGTGAAACTCCAAACCACCTGCTTCGCAGGACCGCCCGCCGCCAGTTCTGACAGGTACGGCGCATCGGGATAGGCGCCGGCATAAGGATTGACCTCGAGGAGTTCCGACCGATGCGGGCCTGCGCGTCGTGAACCATTCTCGAATATTAAGAAGTTGCCCGCTCCCGGCAAACCTTCCTTGATCCACTGGGTATCGTGGTGATGGAAAAGCTGCTGGTCTCCCTCGGAGGTGGTATTACCGTCTGCGTTGAAGCTAGGGCCTTCACCGGAATCATAGAGACTCGGGTTCCCCCAACGAAAAATAATATCGCCCTTCGGCCCTGCCGCCAGCGCCTTGCTGGCCTCGAAATCTCCCACGACGAACGAGCCCCCGTGATCGATAACATAGAGTTCGCTCATCCGGTCGTTGTTGACGACGATCTGATCCAGCGTCCGGTTGTAGTCGAGTGCATTCTGGTGCGTGAAGTCACCTCGCAACCCGCCGCCCCAATTGAGATTGAAACGCTCCGGGTGCTCGGCCAGGGCACCGTAATTAGGCCACGTCGGATTCTTGTCCTGAACGACATGATCCAGGGACCACCACTCCCAGACGATATTGCCATCCATATCGACCTCGACGACCCCATCGGGTGCGGCATTCCACTCCACCGACGGATCGGCGCCGGCCGCCACTGCCTGCTCCTGGGTCATCGGAAACTGCGAGGTGAAGATGATCGTCCAGGCATCGAGATGGTTATTCCAGATCCTCTTGAAGTTGTGGTGGTAGCGGTAGCCCTCGCGAGGGTCACTGAATTCCCAGACGAGGTTTCCGTCCCAGTCGAGCTCCTGCAGAACCCGCTCGCCCTCGTAGGCATGACCGGCTGTGCTCAATCCTTGAATGATGCTCCCGGTCTCGGTCAACCGGGCCGTCTTCTCCATGGAGTAACCCCGCCCCTGATACTCCGGCGTAATCGTCTTCCACTTGTGGACGACGTTGCCGTCCGTGTCGACGAGATAGGTGTATTCGTGTGCTTCCAGTCGCGGCCAAGCCGAGAACAGGAGATACCCGCTGGCGATTTTCTCGGGGTCGGAGTAGATCAACTCCGTGGGCCCGTGAAAGGCCTCATAGGCACTCGCTGAGTTCAGCGCCACGACAGAACCTATCGCGAATAAAATGCTGCGAACCTTGAGTTTCTTTCTGTCCTGCATCGGTCTCGCCCTCCAAGATGAGTCGCTCAGCTGCTGACGATGCGCCACCTAGAACCGCGAGCTCGTCAGCTCGACGTCGGCCTCAGCCCACGCGGCCTCGAAGCGCGACTGCGCGTCTGCCGCGAGAGTGTCCCGGCCTTGTGCTCTCAGCGCTGCCGTCAAGCCGAAGAGCGAGTAGCCATTCTCAGGATGATCGCGCAGATCCGCCCAATAGATCACGGCCGCCTCCCCCGCGTACCCGGCGTCTAGCAGTGCCGCACCGAGATAATGTCGGGATGGAAAGTACCACTCTGGAGGCTCGCTGTAGACGAGCCCCTCCTGCAGTCGGACAGCACGTTCCAGGTGTGAAATCGCCTCCTGATGACTGTCGCTGTTCGCCGCAATCTCTCCGGCGAGGATCTCGACCGCTATGTTCAACAGGCTCTGTGCATCACTCAGAAAAGTGATGTACTCGTCCATGCCCGGCTCGCCGGCAAGTTCGCGTAGCGCGTCGAGTTCGCTCTCAGCGCTGCGCCGGTCGCCCGTGTTGGCTCTCGCGAGACCTCGCGCGTAGTGCCAGATGCCCGTCCAATATTTTGCGGTCTCCGGTGGACGGGACTCACTGAGGACGCCTTCCCAGTCGCCGAAGCGCACCATCGCCACGAGCGGCTGGCTGACGAACTGCTCGAACGCCTGAATGCCATCGCCTTCCAGGTTCGCAGGTATCGCGGCGTATACGCGCCGCGCGGCGGTCAACGCCGCGGCGCGCCGGCCCTGATACATGGCGGACCAGACCAGAAAATGCACGTTGTGCGGGTAATAGCCTAGCGGGTAGATCCCCTGGGCCTGGCATTGCGCGATGTAGCCCTCGTCCGCAAGCGACGCCAGGCGATTGGCTTCGTAGGAGTCCGCGTAGCGGCCGATTCGCATATAGATGTGCGCCGGCATATGCACGAGGTGTCCGGCGCCGGGTGTGAGTTGTGCCAATTCATCGGCCGCCTGCTCGGCCAACAACGGTCGTTCCTTCTCCACAGCGTGAATGTAGTAATGGCGCGCGCCCGCATGGTCCGGAAATTCCGCGATCGCCGCCTCAAGCACATTCATCACCGTACGCGTATTGGCTCCTGGTGAGCCGTCCCCCCGCCAGTAGTTCCACGGGCTCAGATTCATTAGCGACGCGGCGTACAAAGTTGCCGCATCCGGGTCGTCAGGGTAACGCTCATGGAGCGCCGCCATCGCATCCGCATACGCCGCGTCCAAGGTCGTGCGGTCCGCTTCCGGATCGTCCGTATACCGCACGGCGAGGGCGTCGATGTAGGCTCCCTCCCGCGGCGTCACGCCACCGTTCAGCGCGACAGCCCGGCTTATGGCCTCGTAGGCCTGAAGAACGACGTAAGGCTGCATCCCCAGATTGATGTTGGGGCCGAGTGTCAACGCCCATCCCCAATACGCCATCGCATTATTTGGATCCAGGCGTATAGCCTCCTTGAAGGCGCGCAACGCCTCAGAGTGATTGAAGCCGTAGGTCAGCCGCAGCCCCTGATTGAAGAAATACTGAGACTCTGCGCTGTCGGTCGTCACCTCGAAGCCATGCTCCCCCAGCCCATCCAACACGGGCGCGATCTGCTCGGTCGCAGTTAGCGGATCCGTATCGAGCGCGCGCGGATCGTGAAACTGCGCGAAAGCGTGTGGACCGTAGCAACAGAGCGCAACCGCCACGACGGCTGATACCTTGTTAATTGTTGTCATCGCGTTTTCTCCCCTACACGTTATGGCCATCTTCGTTCTCGATCGACACCAATAGCGCATGTCGCCGTCCGTCTTACGCCGGATACGCCCGTAGCGCGATGCCCCGGAACGCTTGACCTGAGACCAGGCTACCTCGGATTATAGGGGAGAACGCTCAAAGAATAACTGGCGACTCTCGCGGGGAGATTCGAATGCGACGACTCTGGACGCTGGCAGCATTAGTCTGGGCTGGTGCGGTGAATCAGGCTGTTGCGGCGCCGAATATTCTGCTGATTCTGGCCGACGACATGGGAGTCGAGACCCTGTCCGTCTACGGGTTGGGCGAGACGGCACCTACGACGGCGACGATCGATGCGCTCGCCCGCGATGGTGTCCTATTCCGGAACTTCTGGTCCCAGCCCGTCTGTTCTCCCACGCGCGCGACCATCATGACGGGCCGCTACGGGTTTCGGACCGGTGTGGGCAGGCCGATCGCGCCCGCTGTGGACGGCGGCGGCTCCGGGCCGCTGCCGCCACCCCCGGTCAAGCCGGCATCCGCACCCTGGGAACCCGCTGGCATGAGCCGCAATCCCGGCAACCCCGTTAGCCGCGGCCTGCCGTCGACCGAGTTCATGCTGCCGATGGCGCTGAATACGGGTACCAACGACCGCTATCGAACTGCCGCGATCGGTAAGTGGCATCTCGCTGATTCCGACAACGGTTGGCTACAGCACCCAAAGAATTCCGGCATCGATTTCTACTCGGTCATCATGCACGGCGAGGACTCCTACTTCGCTTGGCGAAAGGTCCTGAACGGCGAGGTCGTCGGAACCACAACCCATTCGGCGATCGATCAGGCCGAGACCGCAATCGAATGGATTGGCGAACAGGGTGACGAGCCGTGGTTCATGTGGCTGAGTTTCATCTTGCCGCACACGCCGCTGCACCTGCCGCCGACGGAACTCCTGCAGTCGGATTATTCAGATCTGAGCCCGACGCAGAATACCTCTGAGAACCCGATCCGCTATTTCCACGCCATGATCGAAGCCATGGATACCGAGATTGGACGAGTCCTGGACTCTATGGCGCCTCGCGTCCGCGAAAACACTTATATCGTTTTTATCGGTGACAACGGCACGACCAATAGCTCCGTCATTCCGCCATTTGAACCTGGGCGCGCGAAAGGCACGATCTATCAGGGCGGCCTCAACGTGCCGCTGATCGTCTCGGGGCCGGGTGTCGCGCGGGGTGCTGTCTCCGAGGCGCTGGTCAACTCCACCGATCTTTTTTCCACGATCCTCGAGATGGCCGAAGTGAGTGTGGACGAGGTTATTCCAGACGGCGTCACCCTCGATTCGGTCAGCATCGTCCCATATCTCTCGAGCCCCGCATTACCGTCGCGGCGCGACTGGGTATATGCGGACGTCTTTTCCGGCAGCTTTCTAGGCGTAACGAACGCGAACTACGCGATGCGCAATGACCGCTACAAATTGCTGCGACACGAAGGCAGCGAGGAGTTCTACGACCTCGATCACGATCCGTACGAGCACGAAAATCTGCTCGAGGGAACGATGTCAGTGGAAGAGCAGGCGCAGTACGAGTCCTTGAGGGATCAGATACAGGCATTGCGCGAGAGTGAGTGATCGATGCGGCATGCGTAAATGCCTGCGTGACGCTGAATCAGCGGCTCGAGCTTGTGCCTCTCGTCGCCGGATACTCCTTGGTGAAGCCGTTGCGACTGTTCGTCACGCTGAAGCTGCCGTCGGGCCGGGCGGAGAACTTGATGTAGTGCCCTACATGCCCCGCAGCCCCATCGAGATTCGCGATAAACTGCTCGGGCGAGTTGTCCTGCTCGGCCGCATTCTCCATCGAGAAATGCGTTTGCCAGATGTCCTGCAAGCCAGGTGAACTGCGGAGGGTCTTGAACGTGTCCGCGTGCCCGCCCTTCACGGCGGCGTTGTTCATCACGGCGACCCGCGGCCGGACCGCATGCACCATCACCGGGTTCGACCCCCACCGGTCACCATGCCCCGACGTATGGTACGCGTCGACCGTGCCGAGCAGGTTATTCGGACACACCAGCCGCTGCTCGTGATTCCAGATCATGTCGCTGAGTTCGAGAAAACCGAAGTTGCCGTAGCGGACCACGACCGCCACGACTTCGTCGTTCTCCACCCCGCGTACATCGAGCTTTGGCACGTGACTGGCGCACAACGGGTTCGGCGCCCCCGCTCCCGGCAGCGGTTCGGTAATCGACTCTCCCGACGAGGCGACCACGTACACGTCGACAGCTCCGAGAGAAAACTTCTCGCCAGGCTCCGCCCGCCTCGCTTTGGCTAGGTTGCGCAGACTCAGATACCGCTCGAAGGGCTCGCGGCGGTTTGGTTGCAGTTCCGTGGTATACGGGCCGTGATCGAGGAATTGTCTAATATTTCGAATAGGGAGGTTGGGGAGGTTCGCCGCGTTCCCCACGTGATCGCCGTGGTTGTGTGACACAATCACGTAGTCGAGCACGCGGACGTTCGCCTCCTCCACGACGGCAAGGATGCGGTTGAAGTCGCGCTCGTTTGCCTCCGCGTTACCGCCGCCGGTGTCGAATAACAGGGTCTCTCCCGTCGGCGAGATATAGAGAACCGCCTCCCCGCCTTCGGTGTCGAAGACATAGATGTCGAGGGTCTCCGGAGCTTGCGACTGAACCGCCGCGATCGGCGCAACAAGAATCGCCAGGCCGGTCAGAACACTCAATAAGTGCCGCATGTTTCCTCCATTCAGGTTGTCGTTCGAGCCTGAGCCGTTATGGCTTGACCGCGATCATCTGTAGCTCTACCTGCGCGCCGACATTGAGTGCTGCGACCTGCACTGTAGCCCTCGCCGGAGGATCATCCGGGAAATACTCCCGGTACACCGCATTGAATCGCGGGAAATCGTCGATGTTTACGATATAGGCCGTAACTGAAACAACATTTTCGAAGTCCATCCCGGCCGTCTCCAGGACCTCGTGAATATTCGCCATGGCCTGGCGCGTCTCCGCTTCGAGGCCGCCCTCGACCAGCTCGGTGGTGACCGGATCACGCCCGAGGTGCCCGGCGATATAAAGCGTGTTGCCGACCAGGATGCCCGGGCTGTAAGGAAATCCGAAATAGGGGTAGTTTTCAGGACTGATTACCGTGCGTGCACCCTCTGATTGCTGCTCACGTGCCGTCTGCCCGGACGAGGTAGTCGCCCCACATCCAAGTATCAGACCTGCCGAGCAACTCAGTATCGCGATACGAGCGAAATTACGCCTCATCATGATGTCCTCCTTGTTCACAGTGGGTTACCGCAATCGTATGGCTGTAACCGAATATCGGGCTGCCACACCCAGTAACGACTGAACGTCAGCGTTTCCGCGAAAGACTCTGGGTCAGTAATCGTCAAGCGATAATTCAACCGGTCCCCTGCCTCGTTCATCTCGAACCGCTCCACCAGATGAATCGCCCTGCTTTGCGGCGTGCCGTCCGTATAAAGGATAGAGGCTTCGACCTTGTCAGTTTCGACCGTCAGCGTTTCGCCGTCCCAATGCCCCCTCGAGTAGCCGAGGAGCGAGTAGGATTCTGGGATAGATGAGCGCGACTCATTCATATGAATGAGTCTCTCCGTATCGAATTCCTCGATCCGGATCAACAGGTCATCCCCTTGTGCTATGAACTCGAGCGGATAAGCCGTGGCCATGATGTAAGGCATGGCCTTCGGCCGACACGCCGTGTACGGGCTGGCGCGGGGGTCCCACTGAGCCTTCAACGCCTGCGCTGCCTCGGTGAGGGGAGAGACACCCGCGCCATACAGTGGATAGGCATCCGGATCATCGAATATGGGGCTCCAGATACGGTAGATCCCATCGGCAGTGCGACGCCCTTCCTCCGCCCTCCGTTCGTCAACGCCGCGTTCGTAGAGATCGCCCCTCAGGCCGGCAGGCCAGTACGGTGTCGAGACCGCCCTCAACAGAACCTCCTGTCCGTTGTCCAGCAGCATATTCTGAGCGAACATCTCAGGTAGTCCGCGCAACGATGATTGGCCTGCCAGTCTTACCCGATCACCGACCTGGATAAAGTTTCGGTCCACTCCACGGAGTCTGAGTGTGCTGACTGATCCAGTCTCGATCTGCCACTCGACCGCGCGCCCGTTCTCGTCACTCACCGCGATCGTGTAGGAGGCATGAGGGTTGCGCCACCGAACCGACGTCACGACGCCTTCGATCTCGACAAGATTTTCCTCGTCGTAGATCCCGATGCTGCTGTGATGGCTCTGGGCCACTTGCGCGAGGAAGAGCGCGCCGATGAATACCCCCAATCGCATTCTTGCTTTCTCCTTATATAAGACTGTTATTCGAGCTGCCGGCGCACCCCTCCGAATGAACCGTCAGAATAGACGATCTTACCGTCTACGATCGTAAGCGCGGCTCGTGTCTCTCGGATCATGCGGACATCAACATCAAACGGGTCCTGATCGAGGACGACCAGATCTGCCAGGAATCCTTCCTTCAGTTGGCCACGTTCATGTCCTTCTCGAGTGAACCAGGCCGAGCCTCTGGTGTAACCGCGCAGGCCTTCCATCAGCGTAATCTGCTGCGGTCCGCGCCCGAGAGGGTCTTCAGTAAGAATGTCTTCTCCATTGAAAGTTTCCCCGGTAACCATGAATTGCAGGGTCGTCCAGGGATTTCCATGCCCGGCAAACATTCCGTCCGCGCCAAAACCAACATGAAGATCCGGCGTGTCCAAGGCAGCTCTATAGGGTGGGCCAGAGAACTGCCATTCCGGGAAAAGAAATCGAACGGCCTGCACTCCCGCTCCTACGCCAAGACCGGCCATATCAGACAGATTCTCTGCCGTGGCATCATTCAAGTGCTCCATCGAATTGTGCCTCTCCGCGAATGTACCGATTCGGCATGGATCCTCTTCGGCGGCCGCGAGTGCCAGCCCTTCAATGATGTTGGCGATCTGTCCAGCCTCGGCGTGCTGGTGAAAGGACCAATCCGGCCGGCGAAGGATGAAGATCGTGGCCTCCGCAATACCCTTGATCGTTGGCGGGGAAATAGATTCTCCCAGGCCCATATTCTTGAAGAACGGCCCGCCGATCCTGCTCATATGGAAACCCTCTCCGGAAAGTTCCAGGGGTCCCACGCAAGCTCGGGATTCTGCGAGTGGTGCGGCGCTGAGAACATTTCGGAGGGCGTCCACTCCGACTAGACCAGTTACGCCAGGGGCGCCAGAGGGTCGAATCTGATAGCGGTTCCGGACCGTTAGTTCGCCACGGCGGGCAGCTTCCATCAGTGGCAAGAAGTCTTGAGTCTGCCGGAAGCCGATACCGCCGGCGTCACCAACTCCCACTAAACCGACGCTATGAGACCAGCGGACGAGGTCGATCGTGCTCCTCACCTGAGCCTCCAGCGTATTGTTCGCCCTAGTCCACTCATAGACTTGTTGGCCCAGATCGTCATCCAACGCTCCGTCAGCGGGGATCGTAGCGACGAACGGCACGGCTGGCGCCAGCGCATTGAAGAAAGCGATAGCGTGGCTATTCATCTGACCGGGGCCAGTGAACCTGGCCCGATTGAAATCGCCCGGTGCCGACCCCGCCGGAGTTGGCGTGAACCTCTGCGAGAATAAGACCTTGTGATCGGGAGCCCATTCGTCGAGCTCTCGATTGGTCGGATACCTGCCCGAATACGGATCCTCCGGGTCTTCGAGGAATTGCAGGTGATTGTGGCGCCCGATCAATGTGATCCATTCACCGGTCGGTACGTCCGCCGCGCGTGCCTTTATCGCTCGTTCGAGATCCCGAAGCGTGAAGGCGTTTTCACCGCGGTGCAGAGCGTACCCCCACGTGACAGCGCTTCTGTTCCAGTGCAGATGCTGGTCGATGATACCCGGGATGACGACGGCTCCTCCCGCGTCTATCACGGTGAGGTCGCCTCGGCCGTCAACCGCTTCCGTTCCGCTCGAGTCTACAGAGACGATACGATTACCGGTGATCAACAACGTACTTGCGGTCGGATGATCATCGTCCATCGTAACGATGCGTGCATTGATGATGGCTATGTCATCGGCGTTCGCTCTCCCCGTAATAAGGACGAGCAGCGCGACTGTCACAGGCATTAATTTTTGAAGGAAACTTGGTTTCATTTGTTATCGAGCGGCCGCAACCTTGTGCGGCCACTCGGGGAAGCAGGAGCTCAAGGTTGAACTTCAGGAGTTGCCGTGGCAACTAGGCTGTGGAACAACTCATGTCCTGCCCGCAGCACATGGGCGACTTGATTTTGCCATGGCCGTTCGGGCACTTGGAAATCTGTACTTCCTTTCCATCAGGCAATTCCAGCATATCGTTTTCGAGCGCGGTGTCGCAGTGACCGCAGGTGGCGTTGACACTCATGCCGCACTTTTCACATTCGTAGGTTGCCATATTGTCTTCTCGCCTCATAGTTGAGTTTTAGGTTCAGGTGCAAATTACGGATAGTTACTGATTAACGTTGACCCCGTTCGGCATAAGCGAACCGTCGACTTCGCGGGGGTACACGCGGTTAGGCCGGTCTGCGGTAACGCTATCTCAACCCGGCGAGTCTTCCCACTGAGCGACGCAATCAAATAGCTCCAACTCGCGCTCGGGTGTCCACCTCCGGAGCCGCGTCAGCGTGAACGGTTCGCGAAATATGATCGGATCGGTGAAGGTGATCGAATAATGCAACACCGTCTCGTCCTCGGATACTGAGAACATCTCGGTGTAACGCATCTGGTCTGACTGTGGCGTGCCCTGTGGATCGAAGTAAGGCCAATCGACGTGAGTTGTGGTCACGAGGAGCGTATCACCGTCCCAACGCCCCACGGAATAGCCGAGCGGTGAACCTTGCGGTTCATCTCCGCTCTCGTCCTCATCCATATGGATTATTCGTTCAATATCGTACTCGTAACCATGAATGAGGATACGGTCACCGGCATCGATCAGTTGCATTGGCGTCGGGTCGAACATCGTGGTCGGCATCCCCTGCCGGCAGTCGAGTTCTGGATTCTGGGTCACGGCATCGTACGTTGCAGCTAACTCACGGCCGCGCTCCGTCAGTAGATAGTCGTAATCCGAGATCGGAGGGTGTGCGCCGCGCCCATCGGCACTTCCACCCCAGACACGGAAGATGCCCGTTGCTGCTCGCTCTGCCGCTTCAACCTTAGCTGGATCGGCTGCTTGAAACGCATTCGCCACCCGTACGTTCGACCAGCGAAGCGCACGGTTACCATTCACGAGTTCCTGGCCATTAGGCAGTAGCAAATGAAGGATGCCGAGGGAATCCGGGTTGCGCCTCGAGACATGCCCAGCCGCTTTCACGTGCCCGACGAGGTCCTCAGGAAAGATACCGTTGCTCTCGAATCGGCGCGGGCCGGGGCCCAATTCCAGTTCCCAGATCGTCTCGTCACCATCGTCATCGATGACTGTCAATCTCGCCCGAGCGTGCGGGTTACGCCAGAAAACCTCGGTGAGTTCACCCTCGAGCTCCACGAGGTCTTCGGCCAGATACAGGACCGGGTTGGTAACGAAGCCGTGGTGCGCGAGGACGGGAAGCGAGCTCAGTGCGGCTATCGACCACAGAACAGACGTTGAGATTCTCATGGCTCCCTCTCCTACCAGAGTCGATCTTTCGATGATTGTACCTGGCTCAAACTCAGTTTGAATGTCCGCTTTCGGCCAGACGCCGTCGTTCGTTTCCGGTTAATGAACGCTTAGCCTGGAAGAGTACAATCGAACTCCCTGATGACCTCACCAGGCACCCACTCATAGCCCTGTCGCACGACCGCCGGCCCAGCGAGGTTGACAGGGTCCGTGATGATGGCCTCCCAAGTCATCCGCCGTTCGTCGTCGCTCAACGTGAAACGCTCGACGATTTTCACCGCTTCGCTCTGTGGGGTCCCTTGGTTGTCGAAATACGGCCAGCTGATCCGATCTGTCGATACGACCAGGGTGTTGCCTTCCCAGTGCCCGGTCGAGTAGCCCATCAGGGTCGCCGGAACCGTGTCAGCAACACCCTGCGTACTCATACGAATCCGCCGAACCCCGTCCCACTCTTCCATCCTCACGACGATCATGTCGTCGCCTTCTTGTGCGAGTTCAATGGGATAAGGCGAAGCCATGGCATCTACCATTCCGGGTGCGATGCACCGCAACCTTGGATCATCCCTGTGCGCCTCCCATGCGGCTTTGGCGGCCTCTGCGATCGGGGTACGCGTCGCTGTCCACCGTTGGAACTCGGAGTTACTCCATACGCGAAAGATCCCATCCGCGCTTTCCTCGGCTGCTATCACAGTGGCCGTTGCAAAGGGAACTCGCTCGCTAAAATCGATGGTTTCACTGGACCATCGGGCGGTCACGCCCGCGTCCATCAATGTTTCTCTTCCGTCCGGCAACAGAACATTCGTCGCGTAGAAAGAGTCGTCCAAGCGCCTGGAGGGATAGCCGGCCGCTTTTATTAACTGACCCTCGACGAACAGATCCTCTGTTATTCCGTATCTATCCATTTCACCGAGTGCGTTCGTTTCGAGTTCCCAGCTCTTTCCGTCAGCGTCGGTCACCCAGAAGCGAACATGCGGATTCCTCCAGAACACACGGGTAAGCTCCCCTTCGATCTCGATGGTTTCATTTCGATCGAAGAGCGTACCAACTGAATGATGAGCTGACGTTATGGCCGGTAACAAGAAGAACGCCGCTAAGCCGATGAGTCTCATAGATCCCCCTTTCAACTTCGGTGGCCGATCGCTTTAATCTACATCTCGACGTTCAAAACTACGCTCGTTCTAGCCTCCCCAATCGACACGGTGAAGCGATTGATGCCGGTCGAGAAGTGCTTGGTCAGGTCTTCGAGATTCACCAGCGCCGTTGCAAGGTGACATGGGCCGTCCCTCCACTGGCGTGAAATGGTGACTCTAATCGGGCGAATATCATTTTCGTTAACGGACGAGACGGTCACTCGCTCACCCCAATCCTGGTTGCATAGGGTTATTTTGAAGGGGGGCGCACCCTGACGTTGGTCGATCTCGTCGTAGAGAACCTCGACGGTGAGGTTGGAAAACTGGGTCAAGTTCAGCGTTGGAAGACGATCATCCGGGATTATGACGTTCGTGTTAGCGGGAATCGTGGCGTCGAACACCGTCCCCTCATCCAGCACGGCTTGTCGGCCCGGGAGGAAAACACTCGGCCATATAATGTAGGCGAGTGCGGAATTCAGTCCGTACAGATCGCTACCGGACTTGTCGTACCCACCGTCCAAGAAGATCTCGCTGCCGTCCACCGCTTCGATGGACACCGCCATGATTTCGAGCGAACCACCGGCCCCGCCTATACTGCTACTGGTAATCTTCGAGATTCGAAGGGCCATGGGCGAACCAGCACGGATGACGGTATAGCCGTTGACAACGACGTCCTTCCAGACGTGTCCATCGACCTCGTAGCCGACTCTGAACCTCCTGGTACTCGACGTAACCCTCTCGTCAAGCTCGCCGAATATCTTCGTTCCGGAAGGAATCATGACCGTCGCCGGATAGACGAGCGCCGGGGCGACCAAGATCAGAAAACCGAGCAGCGGAGCCATTTTCGTGCTCATAGGGGATTATCCTTCGCTTCGACTTCGGTCGACGCCATTGTCGTTCTTCTCGGGGGAGAGTATATCCCTTCTTCTTCGTCATCAGACACCTCCCCGCGGCTTCCGCGGCCTACTCTGAGGTGCCCAGCAAGCCGTAGCAGGGCCAATCGCGCCCCTTCCAGCGTTAGGAGGAAAAGCTCGAGTAAATTCTAGAATAGGGGCTGCCGGGCAGACTCCGGTCGCCTACGAGATTGGTAATAGAGTCTCTGACACCATCAGTCGTCTTGAATGCCTGCTTTCGGGAAAGCGGACATTCAGCCAGAGCTATTGACGTTGTTCCTACTTAGCTTACAACTCGCCTTTGATCACCCACTGCTTGAGTTTGGCGTCGGTCAAAGCACAGGGAGCGAGTTCTAGAATGCGAGACATGAATGGCCCAGCAGACTGACTCCCGGCACCGGCCGCGATACACAGGCTATGGTCGCCCTCAGGCATGAACTCGGAGGTTTCTGCGTTATACGTGAATAATTGCTCAGCCGACGTTGAGGAGCAATCCAGTAAATCAAAGGAGACCCCTGCAGCAGCAGTTTCATGAAGAGTTGCGCACTTGCCGGGAAATTCCACCGAAGCGATCTGACGTGTTTCTTCGATGTAGGAAAACTGCACGTCGCCGCCTTGAGGCTTACAGGAATGTGTTTGCAATTGCTCAGACCAGCCTCTCCCCAACGTGTCGATGCACCAGCCTAAGTTATCTTGTTCGTCCAGGTTATCCGCAAGGTAGATCACGGGTTCCGGTGTTTGCAGCTCCGGCGGAGCTGCATTAGCCGACAGCGTGCCCAGCGACGATAGAAGGAATGTCGCAGACAAAAACACCTTGCTTGCAGCGCCGAATAAACCGCACATACCTGGAAACTTCTGCCCCATTTTTGCTCTCCTCAGTGAAACTAGCCCAACTTCCAACAGTTCTAGGGACTCGCGCTCGCTACTATCGATCGAGTCGACACGTCGATCACGAACAATCGTGACACGGTAAACGGCCCGCTCCGGGAATTAAGGAGCTCCTGCGTGTCGTCCAGAAC
>Ga0209980_10000992_pt1 | contig 15578 bp, 15 predicted proteins | sample CR02metaG_FD_183611 | JGI IMG/M metagenome (GOLD analysis project Ga0209980, IMG submission 183611) | Deep subsurface microbial communities from Mariana Trench to uncover new lineages of life (NeLLi) - CR02 metaG (SPAdes) (version 2) | ecosystem: Environmental > Aquatic > Marine > Ocean trench...
CAGACACCTCAAACAATTCCTCGATAGGGGCTATTCAGTGGTGGTGTTTTGCATGCCTTTGCTTTGCCTTAATAGTCGACCCTCTGTTGTTTTGCCGCGTTTGGGTCAGATCAAAATAACTTCACACGATCAAATGAGGTTTATAAAAATACAGAGTGGGCATCAGCTTAAATTTTTTATCGAGCCTGTGGTGGTGATGCTAAATTACCTACAGAGGAATTATGAATATAGACATATTGCAATGATCGGTATTTCCGGTGGTGGTTGGACAACTACTCTTGCCGCTGCTATTGACGATCGGATCAAAAGTAGTTTCCCAGTAGCAGGTTCTTATCCAATTTATTTGAGATCAGGATCTTCAGAAGAATGGGGAGACTGGGAGGAAACCGTTACAGAGCTGTATAATACTGTCAATTATTTTGAAATCTATATTCTTGGTGGTTACGGTGTAGGAAGAGAGCAGGTGCAAGTTATTAACAAATACGATCCCTGCTGTTTTAGTGGAATTAAGTGGCAGACCTACAGTGATATTGTACGGCGTCGAATTCAGGAGCTAGGTCTAGGAAAATGGGATCTATTTCTCGATGACACACATTATGAGCATCGAATTTCAGATGGCTCGATAAAAATGATTCTTTCAAATTTGAATAATAAATAGTCGTATAGCAAGCCGAGTATGTTGTTTGTGACCGATTATTTTCTCTACGCAAAGGGTACGGCTGGCTCGCAGAAGAGTGTAGTACCTAAGGGCGATGAATTTCATCAATGGGCGGCGGTGTTCGAGCGGTCTCGGGATCTTTGTTAGAGTCTGGCCTCAAAACCAGCTCGTTGGCGAGGGTTTTGGACTGGTTCAGGGTATTCACTTTCTACTCGTGCTTCGTTCCCGGCTTCTCTTCTTTGATAAAGGTATGGACTAGCCGGGGCACGGCCCCACAGCTAAAGCACCTTGGCGAATCTGGCCTGGTTCCATCAGGATATCTCATGAACTTTAAGTAAAAGGGTTTTTCGGTTCCAACGTAATCATCGTAGTAAAAGGCGATCTTCTTACACTCGCTGCATTCAAGGAATTTGGCCATCGGTAGCTTTCTCCCTAGTTTAGATTTTGAAAATTACCCGTAACCCTTTGATGGCCGCCGTTCTCCTGATAGGGCTCCTCACGGTATAGGCCCAGGGCCTTCATGACAGGGGTGTCCTGGATGGAGAACAGGATTGACTCCTGCTGGCTTTCATTGGCATGTTCATGCCAGGCCCAAGGGGGCACCACAAAGAAATCTCCTTGCTCCCAGTCAAACCGCTGGCCGTTGATGATCGTATGGCCGGTTCCCTCGAAGGCGTGGTAGATAGCGCTGTTAACTTGCCGGTGGGCCTTGGTGTGAACTCCGGCTCTGATGGCTTGAATATAGCAGCCCATGGTTGGGAGAACGGGTCCGCCGGTGTTGGGATTCAGATACTCAAAACAGACATCGTCATAGGGACTAGCTGGCCTCTCCCCGATTTTCTTCAGTGCCGCGTAAGTGGGTTCCCACTTGTAGTTGAGCAGAGGAGGGGTGTCTGCCTCCGGTTTTTCCCACGTGGGCCTGAGTTGAGGCCCGCCGAATTTGCTTTCTGAATCATTGAGCAGCGTTATTGGGTAGCGGCGTTCCTGATAGGGCTGAAAAAAAATGGCATCCAGGTCTCCCACCAGAGGAAGGTCCAGGCCGTCCATCCAGATAATGGGTTTGTCCGATTCACATCCGTGGTCATGCCAGGTCCAGTTGGGAGTCAGCACCAGGTCGCCCCGGCTCATGACGCATTTGTCACCGTTGATATTGGTGTAAGAACGGTCGCCTTCTATAATGAAGCGAATCGCCGAGGCCGTATGGCGATGGGCGGGAGCGATCTCTCCAGGCTTCACGATCTGCACGGCCCCCCATAGGGTGTGGGTGGCAGCGTACTTTCCGCCAAGCCCTGGGTTCACAAGTGCGATGACCCTTCTCTCCCCACCTCGCTCGAGGGGTATCAGGTCTGCTGCACGATAGGCCAGATCTCGTAAATCGGCCCATTTCCAGAGAAAGGGTTTCACCTTGGTCTGTGGTTCCTCGGGGAGGAGGCGAGAGGTGATGTTCCACAGCGCAACCAGGTGTTTATTGTCCAGCTCTTTGTAGAACGCTTCCGATTTGTTGAGTCTGTCGTTGGCAGGCGCTTTGCTCTTGGCCATCGTGGACCTCCAGAATGAAAGATAGCAGAATAGAAAATTCCTTTCTAGGGCTTGAAGGGGGCGTGGCACACTCCCAATGGCCGGCGCAGTTTGATTAATCCGGTCACAGACTTTACCATCATCTACTAGGGTTCGATTTTCTTAGAATCTTTGTTTAATTGAGCTTTTAGGAAGGGGTAGATCGTATCGGCGGTTATACGATTGCCCACTCTGTTCAAGTGGGCCGGATCCGCATAAGGCCTCAGGTTCTTCTGCCTCTTTAGGCTGGGGAGCAAATCAAAGAACGGTATATCGGCTATAGTTGCGAACTTTGACATTTGCCTTTGCGGGTAGTCAATAAATGAATCTGTTAACTTTGTGTAGACTTGAACATTTACAGGAAACAGGACTACTGCGATCTTGACTCCTTTTCTTGCATATTGATCCCTTAATTCCATAAGGGCGGGAAAAACGTTTGTTTCCAACGAAACATTCCAGGCTGCACCCCAGTCAAATTGGGCTTCCTTTACTAACTGTTGGAATTCACTCGGGTTATCCATCCATTTGTGTGATTTGTATCTAGCTACCCATTCGAATCGTTCGGTGAATTTCCCTCCCCTTTTTAGCTGAAAGGCAATATATGCTTGCCTGACATAGTGGGTTAACGCTAGGTGTTTTAACGGAGAATGGCTCAAAAAATCAATGATTTGATCCTGATTCTCTCCTAAAAAACCTTGTGGAGGGCGGGAGTCATTGAGATACAATCCTATAACGATGAGATCAGGCTTGTAATTGTCGAAGCGGTTGTGTTTTGCTTGAAGCCAATATTGGTTGACACCTACGTCCGGTGTCCCGGCGTTAATAATTTCGACATCCTGCCCGTCTCTTTCAAAATAATCTTCCGCAAGGGCGATAAACGTTTCTTCCTGTTGCACACCGGCATCAAATACAACCGAATCCCCTACAAAAATAATTCTCTTGGCAGGAGACTCTCTTAGTTCCGGTCCTCTGAATCCATCTGAGTTAAGCTCAACCATAATGGGTCGCTCGTCGTATCCCCTGTGCCAACCGCGCGAGTTTGGTTTAATACGGAAGAGGCCGTTACGATCAAAGTAAAAGAGATCATGGAGTTTAGGACCGTGGGCTTGGGCCGACTTCCATAATAATAATCGGCTTAACCCTTCAGCACCTAGGAACATCAGAAAAATACTGCCAATGAGAACGGCTAATTGAATCCAGCCTTTCAGAAAATGGGTTTGAGCCGAATTATTGGTCACGGGGTCATTCCTTACAGCGCATCGTATATCTAAAACAGTGTGTAGATGAAGGGTGCTATGGCAGAACTCTGGGCAAAGATGATGAGGGCACTGAAAAGCAGCAACACCAAAATCATAGGTGTCAGCCACCACCATTTGAGTCTCCAGAAAAAAGAGAGAAGTTCGCCCATGATGCCTAATCGACTCATCAAACTCTCGATTAACCGCATGCGTGTTCCCTCCTTACGATGAGTTCAAAGGCTTTTCGATCACATAATCGCCCAGCACGAGGACATCCATGCCACTTTGGCTGAAGGTGTGAAGTGCCTCATGGGGTGTGTTGACAATGGGTTCTCCTTTCAAGTTGAAAGAAGTGTTGAGAATGATCGGTATCCCGGTCGCCTGTCCAAAAGTCTCTATTAGCTGATAATATCTTGGATTCAACTCTTTGCTCACCGTTTGCAGTCTTGCCGTCCCATCCACATGGGTGACGGCCGGAATCAAGTCCCGTTTTGCATTCTTCACATCCACCACGTAAAGCATAAAGCGGGCGGGGTAGTGCCTCGGTGGATCGAGCAGCTGGAAGTATTCACCGGCCCTCTCAGCCAGGACAGACGGAGCGAAGGGACGGAAAGGCTCGCGGAACTTGATCTTCACGTTAACGATGTCTTTCATGTCAGCTCGCCGAGGGTCGGCTAGGATACTTCGGTTCCCTAGAGCCCTCGGGCCCCACTCGAAACGTCCTTGGAACCACCCCACCACCTGGCCCTTTTGAAGCTGGTCGATGACCAGCTCAATCAGTTTTTCCTCTTTCTCGAGTCGCTGGTAGCGGATACCCTTCTCCTGAAGAAAACTCTCAATGTTCTCGGGTGGATGCTCTTCTCCCCAGTAGGCATGCTCCATGACGAAGCTCCGCGGCTGGCCTAGGACCATGTGATGAGCGTAGAGGGCTGCTCCAATGGCCCCACCCCCGTCTCCGGCAGCGGGCTGGATGTAGATTTGCTCAAAAGGGGTCTCGCGAAGAATTCTCCCATTAGACACACTGTTTAGGGCCACGCCCCCTGCCATACAGAGATTCTTCGCCCCTGTTTCTTTGAATGCACAGTGGGCCATCTTGAGCAGGACCTCTTCCGTAACAGATTGAATACTTGCGGCCACGTCAGCATAATACTGATTCTGCTTTTCCAGCTCTTTGTAGTTTGCCGGCTTTTCACCAAAGTAAGATGGATATCCACTCACGTCAGTGAAAAAGTGGGAATTGGGATCCCTTGAGGGGCCAAAAAGATCTTCAAACTTTGCACCGAAAGTTTTGTCCGCAGAGAAGTGAAAAGAGAAGTAGTCCATGTCCAGTTCAAAGCTACCATCACTACCTAACCGGATCAGCTTATAAACCTTGTCCGTGTGTCTAGGTTCCCCAAAGGGGGCCATCCCCATCACCTTGTATTCACCGTCGTTGACCTCAAATCCCAGAAAGGCCGTGAAGGCACTATAGAGAAGTCCCAGAGAGTGAGGGAACCTAATCTCTTTGAGGAGTTTTATGTCGGTGCCTTTTCCAACGCCGAGGCTGGCCGTTGCCCACTCCCCGACGCCATCCACTATAAGTATGGCGGCCTCCTCAAATGGGGAACAGAAGAAAGTGCTGGCTGCGTGGGAAAGATGATGCTCGCTGAAAAGTATCTTAGATGCAGGTACTCCAAGCCGTCTTTGGATGAGGTGCTTGATCCATAGCTTATCACCGAGCCAGCTGATCATCGCCTCGCGAAAGACCCGGTGAGAATGAGGAAAGGTCTGCATGTTGGTTAAAAGAAGCCGTTCAAACTTGACGAAGGGCTTTTCGAAAAAGGCCACGTAGTCTAAGCTGCGAGCCTCGATCCCGCCGGCTCTGAGACAAAATTCAATGGCATGCTGGGGAAATTCGTAGTCGTGCTTGTTGCGGGTGAAGCGTTCCTCCTCCGCTGCAGCAAGAAGCTGGCCGTCACGCAGTAAAGCCGCAGCGGCGTCATGGAAGTAGCAGGAGATACCTAAGACATCCATTAGAATTGCCGGCTCGAGCGTTCCCTGGGTGAACCTTCCCCTTCCCCTTTGACTTGCCAGCCCCTGGAGGTTTTAGTTTTGATGGCCAGTGGATCGCTCACCCACCGTATGATCAGGGCAAATGGGGCAAGAATGATGAAGTAAAAAATGCTCAATAGGGCCCGTGCTTGGAAATCCCCAATTCTTTTCCCGAATCTTTTCCACCGCTCCCAAAGGCCAATTGTTGGTGTGGTGTGGCCCAATTTCTCTGTGTTCATGCTATTGTATTATTTAGGTTACCATGGATGCAAAATCATGTGAACCGCAGCAGGGCTGACTGGGTGTGGCAGCCCGTGCCTACAGCATTTAGTTTGGTATGGTTTCTGGCAATAATTGTGCCTAGACAATAAACGTGTCCGTGAAAATAGCGGTTGGTTTTGGTTGTTTGGAACGGTGCGAGTATAGACGAGAAGTACAGAGACTTGACTCATGGGTTTGATTCGGTAAGGTGGGAGCATGAAGAATTTTGACCTTATCACCTTCGACTGCTACGGGACGTTGATCGACTGGGAAGCAGGTATCTTTGACGCCTTCAGGAGCGAGGCCGCTAAGGATGGACGCCAGTTGGAACGAGGGAGCGTGATCGCTGCCTACGGCGCTGCCGAGGCGGAAATTGAAGGCAAGGGGTTTATCCCGTATCGCCAGGTTCTCAATCAGGCAGCGCGGGACTGTGCGTCGAAACTGGGTTGGAGTGTGACGGAGGAGCGGGCATCCTTCCTGGCAAAGAGTCTCCCCAGCTGGCAGCCCTTTCCCGATACGAATCCAGCCCTGGAAAGGTTAGCTTCCGGCTTTCATCTCGGAATTCTCTCCAATGTAGATGACGATCTACTATTGGAAACCCTTGGGCATTTGACTGTCTCTTTTGAGATGATCGTGACCGCGGGAGAGATCCGTTCCTACAAGCCTGGGAGGGGTCAATTTGATGAGGCCATGCGCAGAAAGGGAACCGCCCGCTGGCTCCATGCGGCCCAGAGTTACTTTTACGACATCCGTCCAGCATTGGAAATCAATATCCCCGTGGCATGGATCAACCGAAAGTCGGAGGCCCTTCCGGAAGGGCAAACGAAACCCCGCTTTGTGGTGAGTGACCTTAACCAATTGGCAGACCACCTTGGGGCTTGATTCTCCAGGAGCATAGGGTGTGGATTTGTTTGAGGCAGAGCGCTAGAGACCGGGAATAGACTTCAGCTTTAATTTTTTCTTTTGCACCTGGTCCCAGACATAACGAGCCACAGCCAAGTCCTCGTCAGCTATACCGTTAGATTGAAATAGAATTTTTTTTGCCTGATGGGATCGCTCTTCACCGCTGACAATCCTTGCCAAGGGAATGACGTCTTCCCATTGGGTCTGCCCTGATTCGCAGGCATCCACCAGATCGCCGCTGCCATATTGCGCTGTGGGAATGTCGTCGGTTACCACGAGATCCATGCGTTGGATGAAATCCGTTGAGACCTCGTGCTTGGCGGTGGCGTTTGCCCCCATGGTGATGACCAGCACCTCGTCCTTCAGATGGCTGCCATCCGTGATCGAAGTGGTCGAGTCCGTGGCCAACACAAAAATGTCTGATTCTCGTTCCACTGCCTCAATGGATGGGGACTCCTTTAACTCCACAGGAATGACCTTGCTCATCTGCCGGATAAAGTCCGTTCTCCTCTCTGGGTTACGTCCGAAGACCAGTACCCGTTGAACCTTGCAGGCACCTACGATGGCCTCTACCTGAAATGTGGCTTGCTTACCGGTGCCGATGAGTCCGAGGATCTTGGAGTGCTTTGGAGCGAGATATTTCGCTGCCACGCCGCTGGCAGCCCCGGTACGCAGACTGCTCAGGTATCTTGCGTTAAGGACCAGGCTCAGCTCACCTGATTGTCCGTTGTATAGCGTGATCGTATTCGCGCCTCCCATATAGGCCCGCAGGCCGATCAAATCCCAATCCGCTTGCCACGCAGCCATGATGTTGAGCTGCCTGGTGCTGCTCCTTAGCCTTCTTCTAGGCAGACTCCTCACTTTTCCCCCTGCCCGGTCGTGAAACATTTGTTCCACTGCCTTGAGGGCCTGCTTCATGTCGATCAATTCTCTCGTCTCTTTTTCACTAATTACTAGGGCCATCTTCCCTCCTTTAAAATTCCCAATACCCTATGGGCATCTTGCGGCAATAGAGGTCCCCCTAACTACGTTACTCGTGTGTTCGTTAATCGTTGATTCGAATATACGATTAAACGAGCATACGAATAACGATGCCCCGTGTGGGCTCTACAGTGTCCCCCAGCTGTTGCAATGGGTTGAAGTGATGCGGATGATGGGTCGCTGGTGAATCGCCATGGCACGATACTGTGGGTATTTTTTTCTAAGAAGGGCTACGGCTCTTTTGTGTTTTCCCCCTCGGGTCAGCACTTGTGCCTTCCCCCTAATTAGGACATAGGCTAGCCGGGTCCAATCGTCTTCGTATCTGTCCACGACTACCGAGACATGGGGGTTGGTCAGAATGTTTCTTATCCTTTTTAGGCGGAGGGGAGCTGTCCGTTTGGGTTTTTCATCAATAGGGGAATAGAGGTCTTCTCGGTCCAATACATAACAAATAGGAACGATGTGGGGATGTCCGTTTTTGTCGGTTGTGGCCAGGTGTGCCACTCGACTGGCTCGAATGAAGGCCTTCTCCTTATTGCTCACGGTTACTCATAGGCTTAGCGGCAGCAGGTGCAAATGTCTCAAGCAGCACCGGACCCTGTCTCGTCTTGGATCTGCTCGTCGGGATCGATTTTGTTAATGACGAGACCACTCAGTAGCTTTGGATAAAAATAGGTGGACTTCTGGGGCATTTTCTCTCCGCCGAGTGCAATGGCTAAAATCTCCTGGGCCCGTGGCGGGCCTAAGATGAACGCTGCCTTGTAGTCTCTCCTTTCTACCGCCTTCAGTGCTTCCTCTTCATCTTGCGGGTAACTGATGGTGTCGTTGATGACCTGCCGTTCGGGAGTGAGCCCGAGAATTTGTTCCAAGATTAGCAAGTGGAGAATGGTTACGTCCAGTTCCAGCAGGGCGGGGCTCATTTCCTTGGCCAAATTTTGCATGGTCTTTTTGTTTTTCAAACGGAGAATGAGATAACGGGGATCCCCTTTGAAGGATGCGCCAATAAGCCGGTGTCTTTTCCCTCCCTTCTGCAGATCTTGGAGAAACGAGCGCCTCCCATCTTGGGTCTTGGGATACTGGTCAACGTTGAAGTGGGTTTGGAGTGATTCCTCCAATTGCAAAAACGGTATGGAGTCAAAGTCCCGGACTAGCCGATGGGTAGGGAGGATCACTAAACCGTCATCGGTCATGTTTGAAAAATACATCATCACATAGTTATAGGCCTCTCGACCGGTCCATTGGGATTGCTCGCCACGCAGCTGGTTACGGTAATTCATGGCGGCCTCGTATCGGTGATGGCCGTCGGCGATGAGCAAAGGTTGATCCTCCATCTGCCGCTGAACCAGGCGAATGATCTCAGGGTCAGTGATCTGCCAGAGCAAGGACGATCCCTTGCCATCCTCTTTGACCTGAATGTTCGGGGAAACCCCTTGGATATGTTCTTTCAGCGCCTCAGTGATGGTCTGCCTCGGTTGCGAATAGAGAGCAAAGATGGGACTCAAGTTTGCCTTGCAGGCATGGAGGAGTTTCATTCTGTCCTCCCGGGGACCTTGGAAGGTGTTCTCGTGGGGGTGAACGTTTCCGCTAGAAAAGTCTTCAATCCGAGTGAGGGCAATAAATCCCAGGCGCTCTTTTTGTTCTCCACTCTTTAGGGGGAAGCGCTGACTCAAAAAATAGATCGCTGGTTGGTCGGCCCGAACCAAGACACCATCCGTCTGCCACTGCGCAAAAAGGCGAGCCGCTTCTTCGTAGGGGTTAGGCTCTTGATTGAGGATAAGACGTACGACATTCTGAGGCGATTTCCGGTAAAGCCTTTCCTGCTCTTCGGGTGAGATGACATCATAGGGTGGGGCGACCACCTTGGATGGGTCGCGAACTTTTTTGGCATTATAGAGGATGCCACGAAAAGAGGCGATGCGTATCATTGTAGTTTCTTACCGATTGAATGTTGAACAGAACGACTTCAACAAAGTTCCCCCCTTCACCAAGGCTTCGGGGGATCCTTCGAAGCTTTAGCGTAGGAGGATTTTGCCCCAAGACGCCACCAAATTAACATCCGAATTCCGAAGCACCAAACTCTAAACAAATCCAAATATTCCAAATTCCAATGCACAAAACCAATCCCGTGCTTCGTCTCCAGAAAACTGCTTTTACCGTTTGGTATTTTTGTGCTTTGAGTTTTCCCTTTTTGTTTCGAGTTTCGAATTTGTAATTTTACTTGTTTGCTAGGGATCTGTCCAACTCCTGCGAGCTGATTTCTCCTTCCCGGATGACCCGGTACCGGTCCCCGTGGCATTCCACCACGGTGGATCCTTTTTGGCCTTTGAGTTCTCCTGCGTCGATGAAGATCCTAAGCCTGTTGGCAAAATAAGCTTGAGCTTGGGCAATGGTTCTGGCCGGTTCGGCGCCCGACGTGTTCGCGCTGGTTGCCGTGAGGGGATGTGCCAACCTCTTGACCAGGGCCGAGGCGATGGGGTGACTTGAAACCCGCACTCCGACACCTCCGTCGGGGTTGCAAAGCAGTGGCGAAAGCCCTTTCTTGGCTGGTAAGACGAGGGTCAGGGGGCCTGGCCAGAAAACACTCATGAGTCTTTCTGCGATGGGTGGCGGATCCGCGATAACCTCTTTGAGCATATCCAGGTCCGTAATGATCAGCGCGATGGGATTTTTTACCTCTCTACCCTTGAGGGTCGCGACCCCCTCCACCGCGTCCCGATCGAGGGCATTGGCCCCCAATCCGTAAAAGGTCTCGGTGGGAAAGACGATGACCTCGCCGGATCTCAGGGCCTCAATGGCCTGATCCAACGCGTTCGGGTTATTTTTTTCGCTCTCTGTTGAGATTTCGGTCCTTCTCTTCGACACCCGCGACCATCTCTTCTTTCAGCTGAGCCAACTTAGCAGAAACCTGAGAGTCCTTACGGGCGATAATCTGCGCGGCCAGTATTCCTGCATTGGCGGAACCCGCCTTACCGATGGCCATGGTGGCCACCGGCACTCCCGCAGGCATTTGTACCGTGGCCAGCAGGGCGTCCATACCTTTTAGCGGAGAGCTATCGATGGGAACTCCGATTACGGGTAGAGTCGTATGCGCGGCCACCACGCCTGCCAAATGGGCAGCTGCCCCTGCCCCCACAATGATGACCTCCAGGCCCCTTTTCTGTGCGGAGTCTGCATAGCCCATGGTGTTTACGGGAGACCGGTGGGCGGAGAGGACTCGGGTTTCATGGGGAATACCAAAATAATCGAGCCGTTTCTCCGCCTCTCGCATCACCTCGAGATCGGAGTCGCTCCCCATCAAGATTCCTACCTGAGGTTGGTTTGCGGAATTTGCTTTCACTTTCCCGATTCTCCTTTGGCCAGGGGATGGGGTAAGGCACGGCGGGCAATATCCCTACGGTAGTGCACTCCCTCCCAACCGATCTGACCGGCGGCATGATAGACTTCTCGTACAGCTTCTTCGATACTGCCCCCCCGGGCCGTCACCCCCAGCACCCTACCTCCAGAGGTCAACCAACGGCCATCCTTTTTGGTAGTGCTCGAATGGAAGACAAAACCTCTTTTCCAATGGCTTAAGAGATCCAGGCCATGGATCTCTTTTCCTTTCTCGTAGGGGCCGGGGTAACCTTGAGAACAGAGAACGACGCAGACGGTGGAGTCCTCATGCCACTGGGCCTCCACTCCATTCAACCTGCCCTCAATGGTGGCCTCCAGCAGAGGAACAAGGTCGCCTTTCAACCGCATCATCAGAGGCTGGCATTCAGGATCGCCGAATCTCGCGTTGAACTCTAATACCTTCGGCCCCTCCTTGGTTATCATCAGCCCAACATAAATTACCCCTCGGTATAAGACCCCTCTCTTCTTAAGCCCAGAGAGAACAGGCTTGAGGATCTTTGCCAAAATCTCTTGGTGGACCTTTGGGTCGACCACGGGTGCGGGGGAATAGGCTCCCATCCCCCCCGTATTGGGACCCTGATCCCCGTCAAAGACCGGCTTGTGATCTTGCGAGGAGGCAAGGGGCAGAAGGTGGTCTCCATCGGTCAGGGCCATGAACGAGGCCTCCTCGCCCGTGAGAAACTCCTCAATGATTACCTTGTCCCCGGCCGCGCCAAAGACCTTGCGCACCATGATATCATCAATGGCCGTCTCGGCCTCTCGTAGGCTGAAGCAAAGGGTGACTCCTTTGCCAGCCGCGAGGCCGTCCGCCTTCACCACACAGGGCTGGGTTTGCCTGGCAAATTGCTTTGCTTCTTTGGGGTCTGAGAAGGTTGCGAAGGCCGCCGTCGGGATTCCGTTCTCTTTCATGATCTCTTTGGCGAAGTCCTTGCTGCCCTCCAACCTCGCGGCCTCCCGGTTGGGGCCAAAGATCTTTAGCCCTTTTCCCTCGAAATGATCACTGATACCGAGGGTCAATGGAATTTCCGGACCCACCACGGTCAGATCGATCTTTTCTTTGGTGGCGAAGTCGCCTAGTTTGTCAATTTCTTCTGGCCCAATAGAGACCAGCTCTGCCATCTCACCGATGCCTGCGTTACCAGGGGCACAGTAGAGTTTGCTCGCCGAAGGGCTTTGCCTGAGCTTCCAAACAAGGGTGTGTTCTCGTCCTCCGCTGCCGACGACCAATATCCTCATGATTGCCTTTTATAGCTAGCAGGCTGCTGAAAAAGCCTCATATGCCACCAGCCTGCCTTAAGCAGGCGTTTAGGATAGTTGCGCTCGATCGCTGCGGGAATCATTCCCGCTCCCAGCGGAGTCGCTCCAACGTAGCGCCTAAGTACGCCTCCGCTCGTCGATATTTCGCGCGCCGCTCGGCTGAGCTAGCGTCGAAGCCTCGCCTCTGAGATCTTTTTGACCAGCCTGCTTGAAGCTAGAAGGCTTGGAAGCCAAAAATTCTCTAGCCTCCTGGCCTTACAACCGATAATAGTGTGCCTGTGCGTGATGGCGATGATGGATTGCTAGGCAGCTCTAATTTTGCCACGCACCGGGACTGCTTTCAATGTCTGAAGTGCCTGACACCGGTGAAAAGCATGGCGATCCCGTGCTCGTTGGCGGCTGCGATGACCTCTTGGTCTTTAATGGATCCGCCCGGTTGAATAATGGCCTTGGCCCCTGCCTTGGCCGCTTCGTCCACCCCGTCACGAAAGGGATAAAAGGCATCGGAGCCCACCGCCGAACCTGTGAGGTTAAGTCCGTTGGCATTGGCTCGCATCACTGCCAACTTGGCAGAGTCCACTCGGCTCATCTGTCCGGCACCCACACCCAGGAGCTGATCCCGCGAGGTAAAAACAATGGCGTTGGACTTCACGTGACGGCATACCCTCCACGCAAAATCCAAGGCATCGTACTCTTCCTCTGTGGGTTTACGGTCAGAAACCACCTTGCAGGTCCTGACATCGAGGGAAGCCTGATCCCAGTCTTGCACGAGCAGGCCACCGTGGACACGTCTGAGATCATAGCCACGCTCCTCCCTGGGCGTCATGTCCAGCTCCAAGAGACGAAGATTGAGGAGGCGCTTGGCAGAGGAAAGGACAGCCTTTGCCGCTGGAGTGAATGCAGGAGCGATGACAATCTCTAGAAAGATCTCCTTGAGCTCGTTGGCGGTCTCCTCATCCACCGGGCGGTTCAGTGCTATAACGCCACCAAAGATGGACACGGGATCGGATACCCGTGCCTTGTGGAAGGCATCGGCGAGAGACACATTCGAAACCGCCACGCCGCACGGGTTGGTATGCTTGATGGCTACCGCAGCCGTTGCAGTGAACTCGAGGGAACAGCGCAGTGCTGCATCGGCATCCAATATGTTGTTGAAGGAAAGCTCCTTACCCTGGATTTGATGGGCTTCGGCGATAGAAGGGCCGTGATTCTCAGGTGATCTGTAGAAAGCGGCCCGCTGGTGGGGGTTCTCCCCGTAGCGCAAATCTTGGATCTTGGTGAACTGCAGGTTAAAGTTGTCGCTCCAAGATGCAGGTTCTTTATTGGCGTCCAGGGACCCGAGGTAGTTAGCGATGGCACCGTCATAGTGGGCCGTGTGCTGAAAGGCCGTGCGAGCTAGGCGGAATTTGGTCTCCGCGGAAAGCCCTCCCCCTTTTTCTCTCAGCTCCGCGGACACGAGGCTATAATCACCAGGGTCTACGACGACTCCGACGTAAGCGTGGTTTTTCGCCGCTGCCCTGAGCATGGACGGCCCTCCAATATCTATGCTTTCCACCACCTCTTCAAAGGGGGCCCTTCGTGCCACGGTGGCCTCGAAGGGATAGAGGTTGACTACCACCAGGTCGATAGGCGCCATCCCGTGCTGCTTCATCTGTGCCTGGTGTTCGGGATTATCCCTGATAGCTAGGATGCCTCCGTGGATTTTGGGCTGGAGGGTCTTTACCCGCCCGTCCATGATTTCTGGAAAGCCCGTGAACTCAGAAACTTCTAATACGGGGATTTTATTTTTCCTGAGTAGGTTTGCGGTCCCGCCCGTGGAAAGGATCTCAATGCCGAGGTCCGATAAATTTTTGGCAAAATCGATAACACCGGTTTTGTCCGACACACTGATTAGAGCCCTTTGAATCTTGGCCACAGCCGTTAATTATCCTCTATTTATCTGTTGTGGATACGAGGCACCCGCGCGCTGATGGATGTCAGAATCTCGTAGGAAATGGTATTGGCCCAGCTAGCCACCTCATCGGCTGAAATGGCAGCGTCTTTTTGCTGACCCAGGAGCACCACTTCATCTCCCTGGCTCACTCCGCGTATATCGGTAACATCTACCGTTGTCAAATCCATACAGATGGTCCCTATGATTGGCGTCCTTTGACCCCGCACCAGCACGGCCCCGCGGTTCGATAAAGACCGCTTGTAGCCATCGGCGTAACCCAAGGGTAAAGTCGCGATCATACTTTCCCTCTGTGTGGTAAAGGTCTGACCGTAACTGATGCTGAAACCTTTTGGGACCTTCTTTAACTGGTGAATGGATGTCTTCCAGGTCAACACTGGCTTCAGTGAGGTCTCGTTGACCATCTCAGGTGATGGATAGATTCCATAGAGCATGAGGCCTGGTCGGACCATGGTGAAATAAGCCTCGGGAAGTGTGATGATGGCAGCGCTGTTTGCCAGATGGACGAAACTGGGTTGGTGGCCGTTCGCTTGGAGCTGTTGAAGGACCTGCCGGAACGACACGAGTTGTTTTTTTGTGTACTTGTCAGTGACGCTGTCCGCCCTAGAGAAATGGGAAAAGACTCCTTGGAGCTTGAGCATCTCCAATCCGCGCAGCGCGGGAAGCCAGGAGGCCGTCTCTAGAGAGAGAAATCCAATCCTTCCCATGCCCGTGTCAACCTTCAGGTGAAAGTTGAGAGCCGTCCTGCGCTTCTTGGCAAGTTTTTTTAGGCTGCCGAGGACTCTCGGCTCACAGATCACTGGAGTCAAATCGTATCTCTCAATGTCCTCCAACTGGTCCGGGTAGACACCCGCAAGGACTACCACAGGAGATTGAATCCCTCGTTGCCTGAGTTCTATGCCTTCTTCCACAGTTGCCGTGCCAAAGCCATCACTGCCCTCGTCCTCAAGAACTTCGGCGATCTCACAGGCACCGTGCCCATAGGCATTGGCCTTCACCACGGAAAGAATTTTGACGTGCGGTCCCACCTTCTTTCGCGCTTGGCGAAAGTTCCAGCGCAAAGCACCTAGGTCGATGAGACAGACGGTGGATCGTCCTTTAGGGAGGGGAGTCATTTAGAGTCAATTAACGAATGGAGGGAACCCTAGACCATCACAAGGCAACCCGATAACAAATCTACCTAGAGTTGTAAAGCCGGCGTTAGCAGTCAGGCATCAGCGTAGAACGGAGAGTTGAGGGCTAGCAGGCCGCTGAAAAAGACTCATATGCCACCAGCCTGCCGTAAGCAGGCGTTTAGGATAGTTGCGCTCGATCGCTGCGGGAATCATTCCCGCTCCCAGCGGAGTCG
>Ga0209980_10000993_pt1 | contig 15567 bp, 18 predicted proteins | sample CR02metaG_FD_183611 | JGI IMG/M metagenome (GOLD analysis project Ga0209980, IMG submission 183611) | Deep subsurface microbial communities from Mariana Trench to uncover new lineages of life (NeLLi) - CR02 metaG (SPAdes) (version 2) | ecosystem: Environmental > Aquatic > Marine > Ocean trench...
CTGACGTTTCGCCGTTCCTGCAGGGAAGGTATTTGCGGTTCTTGTGCCATGAATATCGACGGAGGCAACACGCTTGCGTGCACGGTCGCGGCGGACAGCATAAAAGGGGACGTCAAAGTCTACCCGCTGCCGCACATGCCGGTTGTCAAGGATCTCGTGCCGGACCTGACCAACTTCTATGCACAATACGCATCGATCAAGCCCTGGCTGCAGTCACGAACTCCCGCGCCTCCGGATCGCGAGAGGTTGCAGAGCAAAGAGGACCAGGAGCTGATCAACGAACCGGCGGCGTGCATTCTGTGCGCCTGTTGTTCGGCCGGTTGTCCGAGTTACTGGTGGAACAGCGATCGTTACCTTGGTCCTGCGGTCTTGCTGGCAGCATATCGATGGCTGGTCGATAGCCGGGACGATGCGACAGGCGAGCGTCTCGATTATCTCGAAGATCCGTTCCGGCTCTATCGCTGCCATACGATCATGAATTGCACGCAGACCTGTCCAAAAGGTCTGAATCCGGCCCAGGCGATCGCCGAGACCAAAAAGATGCTGGCAGAACGCCGGTACTGAGGCCGGGTGAATTCACACTGCCACAGTGGTCCGACAAGGTTTTATTGATGGGCTCAGCGAGTCGTGAAGCGCAGCGGCAAATCCATAATGTCTTCGACTGACGCCAGATTACGGTGGCAGTGCAGGCGAGGCATGCGCGAACTCGATGAGCTCCTGGGGAATTACCTGCAAGCCGGTTACGGACGGGCATCGAAATCCGAAAAAGCCGCGTTTCGCGAGCTTTTGGCGCTACCGGATCCGGAGTTGATCGGCTATTTGTTGGGGAACCAAAGTCATGATGACCCAGATCTAGCCGATGCCATCGAAAAGATTCGTCGCCGCACTCAAACCTGATCCGCTGTTGCGGCAGGTCGTCATGCTTGCCGCCTGCGCGGCACTCCTGACCGGTTTTGCGCTGCTAATCCACCTGCCAATAGCTCCGTGGGCCAGGCTGGGTCTGGCAATACTCTGGCTCGTGAGCCAGTCAAGGGAAATCAGCAGGCTGGCGCGCGGCGCAGGACGCGTAAAAGAGATTCGCATCGGCAAAGCTGCGGCCACGGTGGTCGACCGACAAGGCAGGGAAGAGCCGGTGCGGATACTATCTGGTAGTGTCGTATTGCCGAAACTTGCCTGGCTGCGGCTCAGATTACCGGACGGGCTGATTTGCAGCGAGCTTCTGCGCGGCGATCCCGCCAGTAACAAGCAATGGCGCCACCTGCAGATCTTGTGGCGCCAGGGACCCGGGACCTTTGGCCGGAGTGCCTAAGCTGATACCATCGCCTCCGCAAAACCAGGTCACATTTCTGCAGAAAATGCTTGAAACATGCCGTATTCGGAGAACTTTCTAAGCGTGCGCCAGTCTATTCGGGAGTCGGTTGACCTCACCACTCATTGAGTGGGGCCTGCCCGTATGGCGACTAAATCGACTGATGCTCAGCTGGTCCGGCGTGTCCAGAAGGGTGATAAAGGTGCTTTCGACCTTCTTGTGCTGAAATACCAGCACAGGATTATCAATCTGGTGATGCGTTATGTGCGAGATCCGGACCAGGCTTTGGACATTACCCAGGAGGCCTTCCTCAAGGCCTACCGGGCATTGGGCAGGTTCCGTGGCGAGAGCGCATTCTATACCTGGCTCTATCGGATCGCCGTGAATACTGCAAAGAATTATCTGGCAGCCCAGCGCAGACGTCCGATGGACGTCGAACTGGACCTGCAGGATCCGGAGCAGTTCGAGTTACATGCGAAGCTCAGGGAGACGGACACGCCCGAGGGCGTGCTGATGGGTCGTCAGCTGCATGAAACGGTCGCACGGGCCATAGAGGCGTTGCCAGACGACTTACGCACGGCGATTGTGCTACGTGAACTCGATGGCATGAGTTACGAAGAAATCGCACAGACGATGGATTGTCCGGTCGGTACGGTTCGGTCCCGCATATTTCGTGCGCGGGACGCAATCGGCAAGAAGATCGGGACTTTGGTTGATTAATCTGGTATCCGGACACAGATACCATTCAGGTGATTTATGAACGACGCTCTGAAAATGCAGATTTCCGCCTTCGTTGACGGTGAGCTGCCGGAAAATGAAAGCGAGTTGCTGTTGCGGCGACTGAGTCAGGATGTTTCGCTGCGCCAGCAGGTCGCACAATATCTCGCTATCGGCCGCCTGATGCGCCGGGATCATGATGTGCCCGGCATAAGCGACTTACGCGACCGCATTGCAGCAGCGCTCGGCGAGGAGCCGATTCAGCACCCGGCAAGAACCGAGGTTTCGCGATCGAAGTTCACACGGCCGGCAATCGGTGCGGCAATTGCTGCATCGGTCGCGGTGCTGGCTTTATTCGCCGTGCAACAGGTGTATTCGCCGGATGACAGCGGAATTATTGACACTAATTTTGCGGGCCGCACGGTACCTGATAGTCAAACCGCGGCCGGCCGGCCGGACAATGCACTGTTGAAGCAGTTGTATCTCCACCATAATCCTCGTCTCGTTACCTGGCAGCTGTGGGATGGTTCCTTTGTGGAAATCGAAGCACAGGATAAGCCGGTGGAGAGTGATGACAGAGGGTCTGACGAAGAAAGTCAGGACTAGTGGTCCAACGAGGCTAAATTGATGGACCACTCGTTGCCAGGCTTGCACATCATGCAGATGAATAACACGACAAGAACTTCTGCGTTTTCATCGCTGCTGACGATCGGGGTCTTGCTTTCATCGCATTCGGCAATCGCGCTTGCCGCTGACGGGCCGAATGAGTGGCTTGGCCGCATGTCGAATGCGGTGCAGAACATGAGTTACGAAGGCACAGTAATTCGAACAAGACGCGGTGAAGCAGAAACGCTAAAAGTTGTACGCAGCGTAGAGGACGGTGTTGTCAGCGAAAAATTGACTCTCCAGGAGGGCAGTAGCCTGGAGATCATTCGCAAGGGCGACGAGGTGCATTGCATTCTGCCGGACTCGAAGTCGGTGCTGGTCGAGAGTTGGGATAATCAGAGCACCCTGTTTTCGACGCTACCCGGCAGGGACATCAGGTTTGGAAGCGAATACGACCTGTCGATCGTCCGCGAGGATCGGGTCGCTGGCCGTAAGGCTGTGCTGCTGGCAATCCGGCCTCACGATGAATTCCGTTTCGGTCATCGATTATGGCTGGATCGTAGTACGGCGTTTCCCCTGCGGACAGAGCTGATCGATGGCGATGGCACTATTCTCGAGCAAATCAAGTTTGCAGATATAAACCTGGATGCCAAAATTTCGGTGGAGGCTTTCTCGCCATCGGTGAGCCTGGAAAATTTCACCTGGTATGCGGAGACCGTAAAGCGGGTGGAGGTTGAGGTCAAAATCGATTGGGCTTGTGACGATCTTCCTCCCGGGTTCCGCGTCGTTTCAACGAAGACCGAGCAACTGCCGGGCGCAGATGCACCGGTGACGCACATTCTTTACAGCGATGGTCTTGCCACCGTGTCGGTATTCATCGGCCAGGTACACAAAGGGAAGCTGGCCCGGCGATCCAATATTGGGGGGTCCAACGCCTATAGCATGCAGCTGGCCAATTATCAGATTACGGTAATCGGTGAAGTACCCGCAGTAACCGTTCAACGCATTGCCAGCTCGATGCGCCAACGATAGCCCGCAGGACTTTGCCTGGCGGCTGCTTTCCTGTTACTGATATAGAGGATATGGACTCACCTGTTGGCAGGATTGTTTCTGTCGCGCCGGGACATGCGACCGTGATGGTGGATGCCGCTCTGGTTTGCGCGCGCTGCGCTGCGGGAAAAGGTTGTGGCGCCGGATTACTCACGGGCGCCAGCCGCTCACGACTGATCGACGTAAGCGTAACGCCCGGCATGGACCTGAAACCTGGCGACGACGTCAGACTGACATTAGCGCCCTCTCATCTGCTGCGCGCCGCAGTTCTTGCTTACGGAATGCCGTTGGCTGGTGTCATCATCGCGCTCGGCATTGCGTGGATTATGAGCAGAACATTGAACGACGTTCTTGCGGTAACTCTCGCGATTTGTGGTCTGGTCGCGGGTGCGCTTTTTGGCCGGCATTTTCTCAATCAGGACGACTGTCTTAAAAACCTCGTGCCAACGGTGTCTGAACGTAATGCCTGATATTCAGATCTACAGCCGTCCCGGCTGCCATATGTGTGAAGAACTCATCGAGGAAATCTTGCCGCTCGTGAGGGGCAGGGCTGAGCTTGAGGTCCTGAATATCGACACGCGGCAAGACTGGCAGGAAGAGTATGGCACGCGCGTGCCGGTCGTTGAGTTCGACGGCCGTTTCATCTGTCAGCATTATCTCGACAGGGATGCGCTCGCCAGTGTCCTTGACGGGATCGAGGGATGACCTGTGCAACCGCTCCCACGGCGATATCAAGCGTATATACTTCGCCGCTTGCAGGGCCTGACCCGATTCCATGAATCATATACGAAATTTCTCAATCATTGCCCATATCGACCATGGCAAATCGACGCTGGCAGATCGCTTTATCCAGCTGTGCGGTGGGCTGCAGGCGAGAGAAATGTCGGAGCAGGTTCTTGATTCGATGGATCTGGAACGGGAACGAGGTATCACGATCAAGGCGCAAAGCGTGTCGCTGAGGTACAGTGCTGCGGACGGCGAGGACTACCAGCTGAATTTCATCGATACGCCAGGTCACGTCGACTTTTCCTACGAGGTTTCCCGCTCTCTGGCTGCCTGTGAGGGTGCGCTGCTCGTGGTCGATGCCGCACAGGGCGTCGAGGCGCAAAGCGTCGCAAACTGCATGACTGCGATCGACCAGGGTCTTGAGGTGCTGCCTGTCCTGAACAAGATCGATCTTCCCGTTGCTGAACCCGAAAAGGTCGTGCGGGAAATCGAGGACATCATTGGCATCGACGCACAGGATGCCGTCAGGGTCAGCGCCAAGACAGGCGAGGGCGTACCGGAATTACTCGAACACATCATCGCGAAAATACCGCCGCCGTCCGGCAATCCCGAGGGGCCTTTGCAGGCGTTGATCATCGATTCCTGGTTCGACAATTATGTCGGTGTCGTGTCACTCGTCCGGGTCGTCAACGGCAGCTTGTCAAAAGGCAGCAAAATTACCGTCATGTCGACTGATCGTTCCTACCGTGTAGATCGAGTTGGCAGCTTCACACCAAAGATGGAAGACCGCCCGGCGCTGGCAACAGGCGAAGTCGGGTTCGTCATCGCCGGCATCAAAGACATCTATGGCGCACCGGTAGGCGACACCCTGACATCGACGAATAAACCCTGTGACGAGCCGCTATCCGGATTCCAGCAAGTGCAGCCCCGCGTATTTGCCGGACTGTTTCCGATCAAGTCGGATGACTATGAAAATTTTCGCGAGGCGCTGCAGAAGCTTCGCTTGAATGATGCGGCGTTGCATTTTGAGCCTGAGACCTCTACAGCACTGGGATTTGGTTTCCGCTGCGGTTTCCTCGGCATGTTGCACATGGAAATCGTGCAGGAGCGGCTGGAGCGCGAATATGGACTCGAACTCATTACGACCGCCCCGACCGTGATATTTGAGGTCGTAACGGCCGGAGGCGAGATACTGCAAGTCGACAATCCATCAATGCTTCCCCCGGCCAATGAGATCGTCGAACTGCGTGAACCTATCATTACAGCGAATATCCTCGTGACGGAGCAGCATGTGGGTTCGGTTATCAAGTTGTGCATCCAGAGGCGGGGCGTGCAGAAACACCTCAAATATCTCGGCAGTCAGGTCTCGCTGGAATATGAAATACCGCTCGCGGAGGTCGTGCTCGACTTTTTCGACCGCCTGAAGTCCGTCAGTCGCGGATACGCGTCATTCGACTACCACTTTGAGCGTTTCGAACCCGCGTCACTCGTGCGACTCGATATTTTGATAAATCAGGAGCGCGTTGACGCGTTATCGATTATTGTGCACCGGGAAAACGCACAAACCAGAGGACGTGACCTCGTGGAAAAAATGCGCGAGCTGATTCCCCGGCAGATGTTCGATGTTGCGATTCAGGCGGCTATCGGCAGGCAGATAATCGCGCGAAGCACCGTCAAGGCATTGCGGAAAAACGTCACGGCAAAATGCTACGGGGGTGATATCACCCGGAAGCGCAAGTTGTTGGAGAAACAGAAAGCGGGGAAAAAGCGAATGAAACAGATCGGATCCGTCGAAATTCCGCAAGAGGCATTTCTTGCGGTATTACGTGTAGAAAAGTGAGAATAAATCTTGAGTATTAATCTTGCGTTGATCTTGACATTGTTGACGGTATTTAGCGGTGCAGTTGTCGCGTACGATAAATTTTACCTGCGAAAACGCAGCTCCGATTCTGGCGGGCAAACGAATGCCGCGCTCAGCACTGTAATAGATTATTCGCGCTCGTTCTTTCCGGTGCTGTTGTTCGTTCTTGTAATAAGATCATTTATTTTTGAGCCGTTTCGGATTCCTTCCGGGTCGATGATGCCGACTCTGTTGCAGGGCGATTATATTTTCGTCAAGAAATATTCTTTCGGTCTTCGTCTCCCGGTGATCGACAAGAAAATCATCGAAACCGGCGAACCGGAAAGAGGCGACGTCGTCGTATTTCGCCTGCCGTCCAAACCCAGTATTAACTACATCAAGCGCGTGATCGGACTACCTGGCGACGAATTAGTCTACGAGGGGCACCGCCTGACCGTCAATGGCGAGCTCATCGAAGTCACGAAGGACGCAGACGATCCGGTGACGTCAGCGGGCGCTCGATATATCGAACAGCTCGGTGACCGGAAGCACGCGATTCTTGTCACCAATCCGCGCAATGTAACGCGCGATGGCAGGTATACGGTTCCGGATGGCCACTATTTCGTGATGGGGGATAATCGCGATAACAGCCGCGACAGCCGCTTCATCGGTGCTATTCCGGAGACCCACCTGGTTGGCGAAGCCGTGCGTATCTGGATGCACATGGACGGGATTGAGTGGCCGGAGTGGGCGCGGATCGGCACAAAGATAGAATAATGAGGTGTCAGTCACTGATTTCGCGGTTAGAATTGCGCTAGCCTTGTCCGGAGTACAGTGGAGTAAGTGTATGTTTAGCTCGGATAATTGCTGTCAAATACGCCGTTTTCGACGTCCAACGCCGATGAGACGGACTCAGTCGCGCCAGGGCGGCATCACGACGGTGGGTTTTCTGATTCTGGCCGTCTTTATCGGGCTGTTCGGGTTCGCAGCAATGCGCCTTTCGCCGGTCTATCTTAATTACATCAAAGTTGCGGGCGTTCTTGATGGCGTATTCAAGGAGTTTGACAGTCAGAGGCCGTCGCGCGCGGCAATTCAGAAGTCGATAAGGCGGCGATTCGATGTTGAGAGCGTTAGCGTTATCACTGCAAGAGACATCAAAGTAACCAGCGAAAGCGGCGGGTTCCGGATCGAGGCGGTTTACGATCACGTGGCGCCGTTTCTCGGCAATGTTTCTTTTTCCGTACATTTCGACAAGAAAGTGTTGGTGCGCCGCTAGGGGAGAAGCGTGTCATCTCCTTCCGGTACAGACGTGCCGGATAAAAAGCCGGCCGAAGATCCGGTATAACGAGCCAAAGAAATGAGCGATCCCTTTGGATAAGACAGCGACCTGGCTAAAGAAGTCGCTGGATTACGAATTTCAAAATAGACAGCTCCTGGAACAGGCGCTTACTCATCGCAGCGCCCCCGGCATCAATAATGAACGGCTGGAATATCTGGGCGACGCGGTGCTCGATTTCGTCATTTCAGAGGCCGTCTATTTGCAGCGTCCCGATGCGCCGGAAGGCGTTCTCAGTCGATTGCGATCCTCGCTTGTCAAAGACACAACGCTTGCAGAATTATCAACCGGTCTCGGCTTTAGTGAGCACCTGATTCTTGGCCCTGGCGAGAAGAAAAGCGGCGGCCACAGACGCGCGTCAATTCTGGCGGATGCATTGGAAGCGATCTTCGGAGCGGTTTACCTGGATTCGGGTTTCGATGCAGCGCGACGGATCATCCACAATGCGTTTGCAGGGCGCCTTGTCGAGATTCCCGATTCCGCCGAGCTCAGGGATCCGAAGACGCGTCTTCAGGAGCTTGTGCAGTCGAGAAGAATTGCGTTGCCGGACTACCGGGTTGAAAAGATAGACGGCAAAGCCCATAAACAGACCTTCAGTGTTCGTTGCACTGTCGCGGAACTCGATGTGAACACGACCGGGAAGGGCACGACGCGAAGGGATGCGGAGCAGGAATCAGCCCAACATATGCTGGCGTTACTTGAAAAGGCGGATTAGTCGGTGCCGGAACGAATCAGTCGCTGTGGGTTCGTTGCCGTCGTCGGGCGTCCCAACGTCGGCAAATCGACCCTGATCAACGCGATCGTCGGCAGCAAAGTCAGCATCGTTACGCCGAAGCCGCAAACGACGCGGCACCGAATTCTTGCGGTATATACGAGGAACGACAATCAGATTATTTTTGTCGATACACCGGGGCTGCATCGCGGTGCAGCCAAGACGATAAACCGTCTGATGAACCGCACGGCGGCCAGCGCGCTTGCCGATGCCGATCTCATCTTATTTGTCAGCGAAGCAAACCGGTGGACGGTCGAGGATCAGGATGTTATTGAAAGACTGAAAGAATCCCCGGTTCCCGTAATCGCATTGCTAAACAAAATCGACAAAGTGCACCCGAAGGAAGAGCTGTTGTCGGTTTTGTCAGCAATGTCCGAGCGCCATACTTTCGACGAAGTGTTACCGATATCGGCGAAACTGAACGACAACCTCGACAGACTGGTTGAGCTGATTCCGGGCTACCTGCCCGAATCGCCCGCCTTATATCCTGAGGATATGCTTACGGATCGCAGTGAGTCGTTTCAGATAGCTGAGCTTATTCGCGAAAAACTGACCCTGTTGCTGCGCCAGGAAGTCCCGTATGGTCTTACCGTAGAGATCGAACGACTCGAAAAGGAGCCAGGGGGCGTCGCCATCAACGCGATTATATGGGTCGAACGTGACAGCCAGAAAGGAATCGTGGTTGGCAAGGGAGGCAATGTTCTCAAGAAAGTAGGGCGCTCGGCCCGGCTCGAGCTCAAGGAGCGACTGGGCATGCCGGTTCATCTGGAACTCTGGGTCAAGGTCAAGGATAACTGGGCAGACAGCGAGAGGGAGCTCCTGCGACTGGGCTACGAGTAGCGATATGGCCGGGCCTGTAGTTTTCACCAGGGCGGCAGCCGGCTTGCGGGGAATGATTCAACGTTCAGGATTTTTTTGCAGATTCGTGGAGATAATCGCTGAAAACAATATGGACAACCACTATCCGCGATCACCGGTAAGGTATGCAGGCTAGCAAACGCGTACAAGGCGAACCGGCCTTTCTCCTGCATCACCGGCCGTTTAGAGATGCCAGCCGCATCCTGGACATCATCAGTCCCGAATACGGGCGCCTGGCACTGGTCGCACGCGGCAGCCGCTCCGCGAAATCCCGCCTGCGTGGCATTCTCCGGCCATTCCTGCCCCTGCGGCTGTCCTGGGTAATCCGCTCCGAGCTCGGCACATTGACCGGCGCAGAGATGAACGGCGCGCCGATATCATTGCATGGCGATGCCCTCATGTCGGGGTATTACATCAATGAGCTTTTGCTCAAGCTTTTGCACCGGCACGATCCTCAACCGGAAATCTTTACTGCCTACATGAACACCATCGAAAACCTCGCAGCATCGGCCGACGTCGCCATCCCGCTACGTCATTTCGAAATGAAATTACTTCGCTTGCTTGGTTATGCGCTGAATCTCGAACATGATACGGAGATGCGCAAGCCGCTTCGCTCCGATACGATGTATGAATACCGTGTCGAGCAAGGCCCAGTACCCGTCGGCGACCGTAAGGGGCCGATGGTGTTCTCCGGTCAGGAGCTTACGGCCGTCAGAAACGAGGATTTCGACCTGCCCGAGGTACTGAGTTGCGCAGGCCGGCTCCTGCGTGAAGTCATTTCCTTTCACCTGGGCGGGAAAGAACTCAAGAGCCGTAAAGTGCTTTTGGAATTACGGCGGGCAGGCGCTATGCGTTCGCCGTAGAATTGCAAAACGTTTTTAGCGAGAACACTAGACTTGAACAAGGGAAACGCACTACATCTGGGTGTCAACATAGACCACGTTGCGACGCTCCGGCAGGCGCGCGGCACCACTTATCCGGATCCGGTAAGTGTCGCGCTGATCGCCGAGACATCCGGTGCCGACAGCATCACGCTGCACCTGAGGGAAGACCGTCGGCACATTCAGGAACGGGACCTTTATGCATTGAAGGAAGCCATGCAGAGCCGCATGAACCTCGAGATGGCGATTACTGAGGAAATGCTGGTCGTAGCAATGGAAGTGGCACCGGGCGATTGCTGTCTTGTGCCCGAAAAGAGGGAGGAACTGACCACCGAGGGCGGCCTCGACGTGGCCGGTCAGCTGGATAAAGTCGCCGATGCATGTGCCCGCCTTGCCGATCAGGGCATTCGTGTGTCACTTTTTATCGACCCGGATGCGCGGCAGCTGGAGGCAGCGGTACGGGCCGGGGCGGCGGTGGTGGAGCTGCATACGGGAACTTACGCCGACACGGGCGGTGCGGAGCAACAGGACGAGCTCGAGCGTGTGATATCAGCTGCGTCTCATGCACAGCAAATCGGCTTGATCGTCCATGCAGGCCACGGCCTGCATTATGAAAACGTCTCGGCGGTCGCCAGTATCCCCGAAATCGTCGAACTCAACATCGGCCACGCGATCATCGCGCAATCGGTTTTTGACGGCATCAGCGTAGCCGTCGGCAGAATGAAACAATTGATGAACGAGGCCAGAGCTTCATGATTTTCGGTGTCGGCACCGACATCGTCGAGCTTTCCCGCATACAGGCAACCTATGATCGGTTCGGCAATCATTTTGTCGATCGCCTGTTAATGGACGAAGAACGTAAGCTTTTCGAATTCAACAAGTGGCCGGTGCGTTTTCTCGCCATGCGTTTTGCGGCCAAAGAGGCGACGGTCAAGGCGATGGGCACTGGTTTCCGGCACGGTATGTGGCTACGCGACGTCGGCATTGTCAATAATGATTGGGGCCGACCGCTGGTTATTTTCTCGGAACGGGGCCAGGGGGTCTGCGAGCGTCTTGGCATTGCCTCGAGCCATGTCAGCCTGTCGGATGACGCCGGACTGATAGTAGCCTTCGCGGTCGTTGAAAAAACCTAGTGGTCCGTCAATATGACCTTGCTGGACCAGCAGAGGCTCGTGAGACACGATGAACTGTTTTGCTTTCGACATTGAAACGATTCCGGACGTCGAGTTCGGGCGACGAATGTGGAATCTCGAAGATCTTTCTGACGAAGCTGTGGCGACGGCAATGAGTTTCATGCGACAGCAAAAGACGGGCAGCGATTTCCTGCCATTACATCAACACAAAGTCGTTGCGATTTCTGTCGCACTCAGAACGGGAGACAGTTTCAAAATCTGGAGCCTGGGCGACGCGAGCTCGGACGAGGCTGACCTGGTGCGCCGATTTTATGATGGCATCGAGCGTTACTCGCCGGACCTTGTGTCCTGGAACGGCTCAGGCTTCGATCTGCCGGTGCTGCACTACAGGGCGCTCAGGAACAACATTCAGGCGCCCCGGTATTGGGAGACCGGGGACGGCGACAGGGGCTTTCGCTATAACAACTATCTCAATCGATATCATTGGCGGCACATTGACCTGATGGAAGTCTTGTCAGCATTTCAGGGGCGAGGCCGGGCCAGCCTCGATCAAGCGGCTGTGCTGCTCGGCTTTCCCGGCAAGCTGGGGATGAGCGGGGACAAGGTATGGCAGACCTGGCTCGACGGCGGCATCGACAACATACGCAATTATTGTGAAACAGATGTCCTGAATACTTACCTGATTTACCTGCGTTTCGAGTTCATGCGAGGCAATCTCGATGCGCAAGACATAGAGCAGGAATACCGGCTCGTCCGGACTACCCTGGCTTCGATGGACCTGCCGCACCTGAACGATTTTGCGGCTGCATGGCCGGCCGATCAAAACACGAAATAATGGCCCGCGTGCGCGAACCGGAAACTGCACGTATTGACTCCGTGACCCACGACGGCATGGGTATTGCCGCGATATCGGGCAAGAAAGTATTCGTGGCCGGGGCGCTTGAAGGCGAGGAAGTGCGGTTTCGGCGCCGCAAGAGAAGACGCAAATACGACGAAGCGGAATTGTTGGAAGTGCTGTCGGCGTCGCCGAAACGCAAGGAGCCCCGCTGCGACGTCTTTGGCGTCTGTGGTGGTTGCTCGCTGCAACATGTCGACGCCTCGGAGCAGCGGGGCATCAAACAGCAGGCCCTGCAGGATGCCCTGGAGCGCATTGGGCAGGTCGCGCCTCTGCGCTGGCTTCCGCCGATTTTCGATACGCCCTGGAATTATCGTCGCCGTGCGCGACTGGCCGTGAAAGACGTGGCCGGCAAAGGGCGCGTACTCGTCGGTTTTCGGGAACGCCATGCACCGTTCATCACCGACATGCATCGCTGTGAGGTGCTTGCCCGCCCGGTCGACGCGCTGATCGATCCCCTGAGTGAGCTCATCGGCGGTTTGAGCATTCGCCGCCGTTTGCCGCAGATCGAAGTGGCTGTTGCAGAAAACGCAACTTCACTCGTGTTTCGGGTTCTGGATACGCCGACGGAAGCGGATCTTGAGCGCATGAGGACCTTTGCTGCGGAACGCGATTGCCGAATCTATCTGCAACCCGGCGGCCTGGATTCGATATCAGCGTTGCAGCCGGAAGGGCCATTATCGCCTCTCAGTTACAGTCTGCCGGAATTTGATATCGTCATTGAATTCGAAGCCACTGACTTCATTCAGGTCAACGCGCTGGTGAACCGGCGCATGATCGCCGCGGCGCTGGAGTTGCTGCAGCCGGACAAGGACGACCGCATCCTCGACCTTTTCTGCGGTATCGGCAATTTCTCGCTGCCGCTGGCACGATTTTGCGGTCATGTTGAAGGTGTCGAGAGGGATGAAGGCCTGGTCGCTCGTGCCAGGGCGAATGCCGTGCGCAACGGAATATCCAATGCCACGTTTCGCTGTGCGGATCTGAGTCGTATTGACGGCAAAGAGCGCTGGCTGGCCGATGACTGGACCGGCCTGCTGCTGGATCCGGCCAGGAGCGGTGCGCCTGAAGTCGTTGCTCATATCCAGCGCATCAACCCGTCCAGAATCGTCTACATCTCTTGCCATGCGGGAACGCTGTCGAGAGATTTGGGCGTGCTCGTCTCCGCGCATGGATACCGGCTGGAGGCTGCGGGAATCATCGATATGTTCCCGCACACCGGGCATGTCGAATCCATCGCTCTGCTTGAAAAACAGTAGAGTCAATAATGAGTTAGGGAATAATTCTCGAAAAATACTGCGGTGTCATCCGCAAGGCTTGGACCTTGACGGAGCGGCCATCTAGGCTAGCCGGAATATGGCTCTGGGACCCGTCATGCTGGACATCGAAGGGCTTGCCGTAACGCCGGCGGACCGCACTGTCTTGCGTGAGCCGGCGGTCGGCGGCGTGATCCTGTTTGGCCGTAATTATGAGTCCGCGGGACAGCTCAACGATCTCGTCAGTGAGATTCGTGCGCTTCGCAGCCCGCCGCTCCTGATCGCCGTGGACCACGAAGGCGGCAGAGTGCAGCGTTTCCACGACGGCTTCACCGCCATTCCGCCAATGCGCAAAATCGGGCATGAGTACGATAGCGATCTCGGTGAGGCACTGCTTCTTGCAAAAACGGCGGGCTGGGTGAGCGGTTCGGAACTCCGGGCGATGGGCATCGATCTCAGTTTCGCCCCATGCCTGGATCTGGACTGGGGGGTCAGCGAGGTCATCGGGGATCGCGCTTTTCATAAGGATCCGGAGGCTGTTGGCGATCTTGCCGGCGCATTTTCGCGCGGCCTGCGAAGTGCCGGCATGGCGGCAATTGGCAAGCACTTCCCGGGACACGGGGCCGTTGCCGCCGATTCGCACGAGAAGCTTGCGGTTGACCGGCGTGAGTATGGTGATGTACTCGACGACATGCGTCCGTACGACAAACTGGTCGGCAACGAACTGCTGGCCGGCGTCATGATGTCGCATGTCATTTATTCCGAGATTGACCCGCTGCCGGCCGGCTTTTCCAAATACTGGATTCAGTCGGAATTGAGATCACGCCTGGGATTTGGTGGCGCTGTATTCTGCGACGACCTGAGCATGAAGGCGAGTGAGAGTTACGGGACGATGCCGAAACGCGCCAAACTGGCCCTGGAGGCCGGCTGCGACATGATTTTGATCTGTAACGACCGGACGGCGGCCCAGGCAGCCGCGTCGTCCCTTGCGGAGTATTCGAATCCCTTGTCGCTCGTGCGTCTGGCCAGATTGCACGGCACCGGACAGGTTCTTCGAGAGTCGTTGCTGGCCAGCGAGGAATGGCAGGCGGCGACCAAGCGCTTCATTGACTGGCAGGATCGCCCGCCTCTGGAACTGAATGCCTGATTCCGGTTGACGATCTGTGCATCCCTCCGCAGCGGATAGATTACCGTGCCAGTCTGATGGCGCGGAAGCTTCCCGGCGTCGATCGCGTCATCGCCGTCGATACGGCCGGCGTAATCAACGCCAGGCGGTTTCCCGGCCTTTGGCCGTACCGGCCAGCTGCTCGACGACACATTGGGACGGGATCACAGTATTTTTGACGGTGCTTCGGCTACTCTGAACCCTTTCGGTCCGGACAAACAGGCAGGACAAGTCAATTCCTGAATTCGATGAAAACGCTGCATAGGAAAATACTGGAGCAACTGATCACGGGATCTGCGGAGCCGCTCATTGTTGCCCGCATCGATCGAGCGGACTGGCCGGTCGTGCTGTGTAATCCCGCATTTGACAGCATTGCCGGCGGGCAGACCGCTATGCATCGGCCGTTTGCCGACCTTGTCGAGCAGCTCGCCGGCCGTGAGCTGGCGCTGGAGATCAGCGAGACAGTGCGATCCGGGCAGGCAGGCTCGATTCCCGTCGAGCTCGGCAATCGCGAGTATCTGCTCGTACTGGAGCCAATGTCGCTGGGCGACGGGAAAAGTAGCCGATATTACGCAGCCTACTGGCGTGGCGGTGCCGGTTCCGCCGGGGCGGCGGCCGACGGCGAGATGCATCAGGCGCTCTTGAAGGCCAAACGCCGCATCCGAGACTTATCGAGGGACGATCCTGTCACCGGCCTGTTGAACGCCAGTGCGTTTCGCGAAATTCTGGCCCACGACTGGGCGGTCGCGGCCAGAGAAAAGACGACTCTGGCGCTGGTCTGTTTTTCGGTCGACGATTTTGACGCTTACCGGGACGTTTTCGGCCGACACTCGGCGGATTCCTGCCTGCGTCGCGTCGGGCAGGCAATTCGGCGATGTCTCAGGCGCGCCAGTGACGTCGCTGCGAGGGTGAACGACGACAAGTTGATTGTGTTGTCTCACGCTTCGGATGAAGAGGGCGTCCAGGAATTCGCGGCGAAGATATCGACGGCGGTGAGTGATCTGGTCCTGCATCATCCGCGATCGG
>Ga0209980_10000996_pt1 | contig 15557 bp, 12 predicted proteins | sample CR02metaG_FD_183611 | JGI IMG/M metagenome (GOLD analysis project Ga0209980, IMG submission 183611) | Deep subsurface microbial communities from Mariana Trench to uncover new lineages of life (NeLLi) - CR02 metaG (SPAdes) (version 2) | ecosystem: Environmental > Aquatic > Marine > Ocean trench...
ATCGAGGTCGCCATCGTCCGGCCGGGCCCCATCCAGGGCAACATGGTGCACCCTTTCCTGCAGCGCCGTCGCGGCACCGAAGCGGTCGATTATCCCTCCGAAGCCCTGAAAGCAGTGCTGGAACGCACCCTGGGCGTGCCGATCTTCCAGGAGCAAGTGATGCAGATCGCGATGGTTGCGGCTGGCTTCAGCGGCTCCGAGGCCGACGTACTGAGGCGTTCCATGGCTGCCTGGGCGCGCCGCGGCGGCATGGAGCATATGCACCAACGCCTGGTCAGCGGCATGCTGGAGCGTGGTTATAGCGAGGCTTTCGCCGAGCAGATTTTCCAGCAGATCAGAGGCTTTGGTGAATACGGTTTCCCGGAGTCCCACGCCGCCAGCTTCGCGCTGTTGGTCTATGTCTCGGCCTGGATGAAGTGCCATCACCCGGCGGCCTTCAGCTGCGCCCTGCTGAACTCCCAGCCAATGGGTTTCTATCAACCCGCGCAACTGGTGCAGGATGTGCGCAGGCACGGGGTGAAAGTGTTGCCGGTGGATGTGCGCTACAGCAGATGGGATTGCACACTGGAGCGCCATCGGGGCTCATTGGCGCTCAGGCTGGGTCTGCGCATGGTCAAAGGCATGCGCAAAGACAGTGCACACCGCATCGAGCTGGGCGGCGATGAAAAGCCATTTACCGGTGTTCAGGACCTCACCACCCGCGCCAAGTTGGACCGTCACGACCTGGCCGTACTGGCCGAAGCTGCTGCCCTGCGCAGCCTGGCGGGCCACCGCCACCGGGCGCGCTGGGAGATTGCCGCCAGCGAAAAGCCGGTGGCAGGATTACCGCTGGCCCATGCTCGACACGACGCCGTTTACGATGAGGATGTCAGCATCCGGCCGCCGTCACAGGTAGACGACACACGAGCCGACTACGCCAGTACCGGCTTGACCCTGGGTCGCCATCCGATTGCACTATTGCGGCCTGTTCTGCGCCGCAGGCGGGCCATCACCGCGCGTGAACTGCGTGTCCTGCCGCACGGCACCCGCATCCGCGCCTGTGGCCTGGTCACGATGCGCCAACGCCCCATGACCGCCAGCGGCACCATTTTCCTGACCCTGGAAGACGAAACCGGCTGTGTCAATGTCGTGGTGTGGCCGCGCCTGTGCGAGAAACAGCGTGCCGAAATACTTGGCGCCTCGGTGCTCGCGGTGGATGGCGTCATAGAAACAGATGGCGATGTACACCACCTGATTGCCGACCGGGTGCACGATTTCAGTCACCTGGCGGGTGGCCTGGAAAGCAAGTCAAGGGATTTTTGCTGAATTTTGAAAAAGGTGGTTTATACTTCTTGTCCATCCGCCGGATTAAAGACTGAAGTCGCAGAGTTGCGTGAAACTTGTGCCTGGTAGGCTCGGATAAGTGATCAGAAAGGGACTAAGACCCGGTTTCAAAATCGGAATTGATCTGCCTGATGACAAGCACGCCTGGCGCAGGGTCTTGCCATTCAGGCGTTCATGGATCGCCATCGTCATCCTGGCGATCATGGATATTATTTTTATCTTCCCCTTAGTGACCACCCTGCAGCAGGCAGCTTACCAATGGAGCAAGTTCGATTCCTTGTCCGACCTGGTGGGCGCACTGTTTCTCAGTGCCTGGTTGCTTGGCTGGTTGATCGGACCGCTGGTCATGACCGGTATTCTGACACTGCTGCTGTTTGGCCGAGAAGTCCTCAAGGCGCGGCCAGCTACCGTTGAGATTTTTATCGGATTACCCTTGATGGGCGTCACATTACAATATGATGTCGCAAAGATGCGAAATCTGCGTATTGAGCACCCGCCCAACAAATCAGGCAAGTCATGGCGCGGGTCTCATTTTGCCTTTGATTACGGTGCCAATACGATTGCGGTTGGTTCAGCCATCGGTAGCGATGAGGTTGCCGAGCTGGCAAGCCGCATCCAGATGGCAAGCGGTACAGCCATCCGCCGCGGTAATGCTTTGCCCGGGGAAGTGCAAACAAAATGGGCAGCAAATGAGGAAGATTCCCCTGCTTTGCCGTTAGCAGATGCGACAGTCAATAGCACTCCGGTCACATTCATGTCCCCCTCGACCCTGGCGCTGATTATTGCCAACCTGGTTCCCGTTGCCGGAATGATTTTCCTGGGCTGGAACCTTAGCGACGTGATGGTACTTTACTGGGCCGAAAGTGCCGTTATCGGTTTTTTTAACCTGTGCAAGATAGCCGTCATTGGCCACTGGATGGCGCTACTGGCCGGACCCTTCTTTGTCGGTCACTTCGGTGGTTTTATGTCCGTCCACTTCCTGTTTATCTATACGCTGTTCGTTAAGGGGCCACAGGGGGGAACTGGATCTGGTGGCGAGCTGGCAGATGTTGCGCAACTTTTTGTCAATCTGTGGCCGGCTCTGGCAGCCTTGTTTGTCAGTCACGCCTTTTCTTTTTGCAAAAATTTTCTTGGCCGTCGTGAATATCGGGGGCGGACTCTAAAAACCCAGATGACAGAGCCGTACAGTCGAATTATCTTCATGCACCTGGTATTGATCTTTGGTGGTGGACTGACGCTGATTCTGGGAGAGCTGACACCGGTGCTGCTGATCGTAATTGGCCTGAAGATATTTTTTGATGTAAGGGCGCACCTGAGACAACGCCTGGGATCACGTTGAATCCGACAGACTCCCCTTACATATCGGCGGCAAGCGTTCTCCTGCCCAGCTTCCGGCCCAGCCAGCCAAACAGCTTCCCTGGCCAGTGCCGTATTACATCCAGCCAGGTATAGATCGTTGGCAGCAGCACCAGGCTGACGAAAGTCGAGAACAATAGTCCGCCGACGATGGCCCTTGCCATCGGGAAGTACGGCGGACCGTCCCCGCCGAGCTGGGTGGTACCAATGCACAGCGGAGCCAGCCCCAACACCGTCGTGCCCACAGTCATCAAGATGGGGCGCAGGCGCTCCCTGCCCGCCCTGATCAGGGCCTCGTCCCGGGATAAACCCTGCAGGCGCAACTGGTTGACGTGATCGATCAACACAATGCCGTTGTTCACCACCACGCCAATCAGGATCAGGATGCCGATCATGGCCATTAAGGTGAAGGTCGTACCGGTGAGCAGGAAGAACCAGAACACGCCGATCACCGAGAAAATAATCGTACAGATCATGCTGAGCGGGTAAATCAGAGATTCAAACTGGGCGGCCAGCACGATGTAGATGAGGGCGATGGCCAGCAGGATATTGAACAGCATCTTCATCATGGCTTCCTGGTCGTCGTCAAAGCCGCCACCGAATTTCCACGCATAACCGCTGGGCAGTTGCATCAGGTCCATCCTGGCCTCGATCAGTTCCTTTGCTTTTTCAGCCGTAATGCCATCGAGTTGGGCGGTGACTTTCAATCCGGTCTGGCGATCGAGGCGCTGAATCTTGGTGGGACCGGTGTGCTGGCTGAAATCCACCATGGACACCAGGGGAATGGCCACACCATCACGGTTGCGCAACTTGATGTCACGCAAGTCTGAAATTGATCTGCGGTCCTCTTCCCGGAACTGCAGTCTAACCGGAATTTCTCCTTCCTCACCCTTGAATTCACGCAGTTCGACACCCCGGATTGCAATCGCGACGGCCTGGGCGACCTGCTGGGTTGAAAACCCGAGTTGGTTGGCTCGTTCCCTGTCCACGCGGATCTGGACCTCCTGGTCGCCGGCTGAGGCCGCTGATACCACTCCGGTAAGGCCTTCGACGGTAGACAGGATGCGTACCGCATCATCAGCCAGTTCACGCAGCACTTCGCTGGATGACCCGGTGAGGGTGATATTGAGCATGTCGCCACCACCAATACGTTCAAAACCGAAAGCCGGCTCGCCGATTGCGATTTTTGGCAAGCCGTCCATGATGTCCGTCGAAATTTCACGAACAGAACGGGTAGCCTCGTCGTCATCTTTAAGCAGGATGACCGATATCGCTTCGCCCTGTTCGTTGTAATAGGTGTAAACCGCGCGGATTTCGAACCATTCCTGGTTGCCGTACAGAAAATCCTCGATCCGATCGACCGATTGCTTGATTTTTGCCAGCGGGTAATTGCCGTTCAGATTGAAATTCAAGTACAACTGGCGAGTCTGGTCCTGTGGAAACATGTCCGTTTCGACGATGGATAGGGGAATGGCTGCTGAAACCAGGGTCAGAATGACCATACCCGCGGCCAGCCAGCGATGCCGCATGTTCCACTGCAGCAGGCGCACGTAACGTTGCTTCAAGCGCTCGACCATGGCGTTTTGTTCACTGGAAGCGGGCCGGTCAATGCGCGATGCCAGCAGCGGAATGATCGTCTGTGCGATAAACAGCGAAACGACCAGGGACACAACGATGGCGACCGCCACGTGGGTCAGGAAGATGGAGATCTGGTCCTGTTCACCAAAGATGATCGGCAGAAACACGGCCGCGCTGGTCACCGTACCGGCCGCAACCGCGAGCCCAACGGCGCTGACACCGCGCAGCGCGGAGCCCCGGGGGTCATCCGGGGTTTTTTCATGCTCGGTGTGAATGCTCTCACTGACCACCACGGCGTTGTCGACCAGCATGCCCACCGCCAGCATCAGCCCCATCATCGAAAGAATATTCAGCGACAGGCCCAGGAAATACATCACCCCCAGGGTGATGGTGATGGCAATCGGTACGGCCAGCGAAACCATCAACGTGGTCTGGATACTGCGCAGGAAAAAATACAAAACGAACAGTGACAACAATGCACCGAATAGTCCTGCCTTGAGCAAATCGCCCAACGACTCGCTGACGCCTTCAGCCTTGTTCTCCAGGAAGAACAGATTGATGCCCTGCATTTCGGGGGTCTGAGCGATGCGTTCGATTTCCGCCTGTGCCCGTTTACCCACTTCGACCAGGTTGGATCCACTTTCCTTGTAGATGCTTACCCCTATCGCGTATTTCTGGTCCAGGTGGCGCGCATAATCGCGCCGCTTGCTGTCGTATTTGATTTCCGCAATATCGCTCAGGCGAAGACCATCCCGGGTTATGACCAAGTCCCTGATCTCATCGATCGAGCGGAATTCACCGCGTGGATTTACCCGGTAACGGGTATCACCGTCGCGGATCAGGCCGGCTGAATCCGAGAAATTGACCTGGCTGAGCTGGGCCTGCAATTCGACCAGGTCGATGCCATGGGCGATCACGCGGTCGGCGATTAGATCGATTCTGATTTCGCGTGGTTCGATGCCCTGGAAGTCTACCCTGGCAACGCCCGGTAAACGCTGGAGCGGCCTGACCAGGCTGCGCATCAGCATATCCCAGGCCGTGGAAAGGTCCCGCTCACTGGAGATACGCAGCGTCAGTACCGGCATGTCGGTGAAATTGAATTTGAGTACGTTGATGCGGCGCACATCGGCAGGTAACTGATCACGGATCGCCTCGACCCGCTCGCGTGCTTCAACAGCCTTGGTCGCGACATCCGTTCCCCAGTCGAAAATCACCTCGAGGCGTGCGCCGTTGGCCGAAGAGGTGGATTCCAGCCGCTTGATGCCACTCAGGGTCGCGATCACTTCTTCGACCGGGCGGGTGATTTCCCGTTCGACTTCTTCAGGCGTGGAGCCCTGGTACGGAATGTCCAGTATGATGAACGGGATATCCACCCCAGGGAAGTATTCCAACGGCAGCAGGCGGCTGGAAACCAGGCCAACCGCCACCATGGAAACAAACACCATGACGATGGTGACCGGCCGGTTCATTGCAAAGCGTGCAGGCGCCATGGATCAGGCCATTACCGCGGCTGTGTATGTCCGCCGGTCCAGCAGTGAATACATCACCGGCACCACCAGCAGGGTTAACAGGGTCGAGGTTAATAAACCGCCAATGACCGTAATCGCCATCGGCGTTCGCATCTCTGAGCCCTCACCCAATCCCATTGCCATCGGCAGCAGTCCGAGCACGGTAGTCAATGTTGTCATCATGATCGGGCGCAAGCGAAGTCTGGCCGCCTCCTTGATCGCGCTCATGCGCTCCATACCACGCTGGCGCAATCGATTGATCATGTCAACCAGTACGATGGCATTGTTCACGACAATCCCGGCTAACATGATCAGACCGATAAATACGATCACGCTGAGGCTCGTTGCGGTAATCCACAGGGCCAGGGCCACGCCGACCGCGGCCAGCGGGATCGAAAACAGGATGACGAAGGGATGGAGCAGGGATTCAAACTGGGAAGCCATCACCATGTAGACCAGGAATATGGCCAGCCCCAAAGCGAACATGAGGGACTTGAACGAAGCGGCCATTTCTTCACTCTGCCCGGTAATGTTAATCGTCAGGCCGTACGGCAATCGCAAGTCAGCAAGCAGGTCTTTTGCTACCCGGGCTGCGGTGCCAAGGTCGCCGTAAGCGACGTTGGCCTGCACCAGCGCCAGTCGTTCCTGGTTACCGCGGCGAATTTCCGCCGGACCCTCGGCAATACGGATTTCGGCCACGGCTGATAACGGAACCGGCCGTTCACTTTTTGGATTAACGATCAGTTCGCGCACCGCCGCGATGGATTGGCGTTCTTCCTCGGCCAATCGGACCAGGACGTCGATCTTGCGTTCTCGCCAACTGTAGCGGGTGGCGACACGACCACGGATATTGCCGACGACCTGGTCGGAAATCTGTTTCACGGTCAGGCCCAGCGCAGCAGCACGTTCCTGGTCAAAAAAGATCTGGATTTCAGGATGTCCCCGCTCAAGGCTGGATTGCACGTCCACAAAACGATCTGACGCACGCAAACGCCGCAACACTTCGTCACTGGCAGTGCGTAGCGAGTCAAGGTCATAGCCCTGAATTTCAATCTCGAGCGGCTGGTCAAAACTGAGCAATTCCGGTGCTGAGAAATTCGCGTTCAGGCCCGCGATGCCCCGTACCCGGTTGCGCATGTCGCGGATCACTCTGGCCTGATCTGAAGCGCTGGCTGAGGCTTTCATGGCCACCAGCATGCGTGCGATATTTTCGCCACTTTCGGTCGGGTTGGCATCGATCCGGTTACCTGAACCCGCCACGCCATAGACGTAATTCACGTCAGGATCAGCGGCAGCCAGGCGTTGTAAATCACTTTCGAGACGGTCGGTCTCCTCCAGCGGCGTACCCGGCGCTGCTTCCAGCATGACGTTAAAACGACCCTGATCCATGCGGGGAATCAACTCCGTGCCAGTGTTCTGCAAAAGCACTACCGCAAGGAATAACAACGTGGTGGATATGACCAGAGTAACAAGCCGGTGGCCCAGGGCCCATTCCAGCAGGTGGCTGTACCTGGCGGAAAACCAGCGACCGGGGCGGCGGCTGCCAGGATCCCGGGAAAGTGAGCGGTGCCCTGTGAGCGATGCCATCATCGGGATCAGGGTCATCGCAACCAGCAGCGAAATCGCCAGTGCAAAAGTGACTGTTAAAGCCTGGTCCCGAAACAATTGACCGGCGATCCCTTCAACGAAGGCCAGTGGCAGGAAGACCGCTATCGTGGTCAGCGTGGCGGCAATCACCGCCGCTGCGACTTCGCTGGTACCCTTGATGGCGGCGCTGACCAGCCCTTCTCCGTCGGCTCGGTAGCGGGAAATGTTTTCGAGCACCACGATGGCATTGTCCACCAGCAGGCCCGTTGCCAGGGCAATTCCACCCAGCGACATGATATTCAGTGAAATCCCGACCTGACCCATAAAGAAAAACGTGGCGATGATGGAAACCGGTATGGACAGCGCGATGATGAACGTAAACCAAATATTGCGTAGAAATATGAAGATCACCAGCACGGCCAGCAGGCCACCCAGCACCGCCGCAATAATCACCTCACTGATGGCGCGCTCGATAAAAGCGGATTGGTTGTCAACGATCTCCATCGACATACCTTGCGGTAGATCATCGGTAATCGCTTCAAGACGTTTATTGATGCCTTTCGCCACGCTGACGGTATTGGCGTCACCTTCCTTGTAAATCGCAATTTCAACGGCTTCCTGGCCGTTCATACGTATGATGGCTTCACGTTCGCTGTATCCTGCCCGGACATTGGCGATGTCGCGCAAGTACACCGGACGGACTTCACCCGGCGCAATGATCAGGTTGCCGAATTCCTCCACCGACTTGAATTGATTGATGGTGCGCACCAGGTAACGCTGGGTGCCTTCCTCGAGCCTGCCCGCCGATACGTTCACGTTTTCGGCCGCGAGCCTCGCGCTGAGATCATCCAGCGACAGATTCAGCTGGGCCATCTTGCGTTGATTGATTTCGATCTGGATTTCGTCTTCCAACCCACCGCTGATCTTGACTGCCGCCACGCCCTCGACAGGTTCCAGCCTTCTCCTGATTTCCTCGTCGGCATAGCGGCGCAGCGCCTTGAGCGATGATTCGTCCGTTGCTGCCGCGGCCCCTTCAAGTTCTTGGCCAAGCTCCTGGTCAGATACGCGGGTTGTGACCAGGCCAAAACGCATAATGGGATCGGTCGCCGGGTTAAAACGAAGCAGCAAAGGGCGGCTGGATTCCAGCGGCAATTGCAGAACTTCCAGCTTCTCGCGCACATCCAGACCGGCATGGTCCATGTTCGTGCCCCAGGCAAACTCCAGGATAACGTCGGACTGGCCGGCGCGGGATACCGATTTTACCGAAAGGACGTTTTTGACCACGCCCACGGCCTCTTCCACCGGGCGCGTGAGCAATGTTTCGATTTCCTCGGGTGCAGCACCGCGATATTCCGTGCGCACCGTCAGTGTCGGGTAGGACAGGTCGGGCAACAGGTTGACCTTCAGATCCTTGAGTGCAATCAGTCCGAACAGGACCAGGGTCACGGCGCCCATGGAAATTGCCACGCGTCTTCGCGTGGCAATTTCTACCAGCTTCATGGAACTGGTTTCGGTCATGCCTCCGGAGCCATTTCCACGTTAACCACCTCGACCAGTGATCCATCACTAAGGCTGCCTTTCCCGGCCGTGACCACGATTTCACCCTGTGCCAGGCCGACCAGGACCTCGATCAGCCCATTACGTTCGTAACCCAGCTGAATGTCCCGGCGGACTGCGCTGCCTTCATCATTAATAACGAATACATGGCTGAGTTCGTCCTCGGTAATGACTGCGCTTCGAGGTATGACTGGAACGTCCTCGTGCAGATCGTATAGAATTCCAATCCGCCCGAACAAACCCGGCTTCAGCATTTGGCCGTGATCTGTGATTTCAGCGGTAACGCGAAAAGTCCCCGTAGAGGGATCAACCACCGGGCTGATGCGTATGACTTCGCCGGTGAAAGATTCACCCGGCCAGGCATCCACAGACATGGATACTTCCAGTCCCTTGCGCAGGACGCTCAGTTCACGTTCAGGCACATGCAATACGGCCAGCAGAGGATCGTAACTGGTTACGCGGTACACTGGCTGGTGCAATTTCACCAGGTTGCCAGCACGAATCAGGCGCTCCGAAATGAAACCGGAGATGGGTGCACGAATATTGGTGTATTGAAGATCGAGCCGGGCAAGGTCGACTCCTGCCTTCTGTGCTTCATATTCTGCGGCAACCCGCTCGAAATCTTCAGCACTGACCAGTTTCTTGACATACAATTCTTTTTTACGCTGAAAATCCATCTCGAGACGCTTCAAAGCCGCATTGGCCTGTTTCACTTGCAATGCATAACGAGCGGTTTCAACCCGGGCCAGGATCTGCCCTGCTACAACGTAATCACCTTCCTCGACCAGGATGTCCAGTACCACACCTGTGATCTGGGACACGACGGTAGCCTGTTGATCCGCTTCCAGGGTGGCGGTTCCAGAATAAAATGCCGCCACATCGCTTTGCGCCACGGTGGCTGCCTCTACCGGGATAGCCAGGACTTCTTCAGTGGCATTTTCATCATCGCTGCCGTTAGCCTGGCTCAAACAACCCTGAATCAGCACCGTGAAAGCAAGCACAAGAAGAAATAATCCGGTATTCGCCAATTGCCTGTTTAATTGAATTTTCATGTTAGTTCCACCAATGGTGTGTTATTTGACTACAACACTAACACAGTAAGAAATAATTCCAATGTGCCAGATGTCATGCAGGAGCTCACTCGCCTGCGCTTATTCCAGAGCCCTTCTGGCCCCAATCGACCTCTTACAGACGATCTGCGAACAGCATTATTTCGGACTGGTTGCGCAGCATTCGCATGAACCGGAATTTACGGGCTATCTGTAAATTAGTGATGCAATAAATAGGCCATTGTGCTCAGTTAACCATCCATCATGGTTTTAGACGTTATAGATCGGTTCAAGGTTACTAATTGCTGTTGTGAGCTGGTCAGGATGTTTAATAATTGGCTGAAATGACCATTCTTCGGAAATCACCAGCCTGGAAGGTCATTGGTTTTTGTGCCTGAATTGTTGGTTTGCGCTGTGACTGCAGGTATAATCGCCGACTGCTTTAGACGATTAATGCTGACGAAATTGAGACCCTCATGCTTCAAACCACTAGCCCGCATCGCTCTCATTGCATTGCTTATGAGCACAATCCAGCTGGGTTTCGCTGATCCTGCCGGTGACATACAGGCCGGAGAAACCAAAGCTTACACCTGCACTGGCTGTCATGGCATTCCCGGTTATAACAATATCTACCCCACTTACAAGGTGCCCAAAATTGGTGGCCAAAACTATGCCTATCTGGTGGCTGCCCTGAAGGCCTACAAGAACGGGGAAAGAGATCACGCCACGATGGAATTGCAGGCCAGTAGCCTGAATGACGCTGACATCAAAGATATTTCCGCCTATTTTGCTTCACTGGGTAAGGGCTGAGGGGACCGGCATGAAAACAAAGGACAAAATGCTCAAGGGATCCCTGTTGTTTGTATTACTGGCTGCCGTATCGCTGTCGCTACAGGCCAAAGGCAATGCCAGCGCCGGCCAGGAAAAGTCCAAGGTGTGTGAGGCCTGCCACGGCACCACCGGCAAAAGCGAGGACCCCACTTACCCCAACCTGGCAGGACAACATGCGAGCTACCTGGCGCAGGCTTTGGGTGATTACCGTTCCGGTGCCCGCACCAATCGCGTCATGGCTGGACCGGCTTCCAATCTCAGTAACCAGGATATCGTAGACCTGGCTGCCTGGTATGCCAGCCAGGAAGGCCTGCGGGATCTTTCGATCAAGTGAAGTATTAATCAGAGTTTGTCAAACCGCGGAACTGCCTCTCTCTCCACTCGCATAATACGGGTTCTGGCCCGACTGGTGGTCCGTGGCATCCAGCACACCGGTGATCTCTGGAATATTCCGGATCAGGGTCTCCTCGACACCCTGCTTGAGCGTGACATCGACCATGCCACAGCCATGGCATCCTCCGCCGAACTGCAGCACGACCTCCTTCTTTTCGGTAACTTCCACCAGTGCAACGCGGCCACCGTGTGAGGCCAGCGCTGGATTGATTTCGGTCTCGAGCAACCACCCCACCCGCTGCTCGATACTGTCATCGGAGGAAGGCTCAGTGCCCTTGATACCGGGCGCCTTGATGGTCAGTTGTCCGCCGGTTTCATCTTCCTCGAAGTCAATTGAGGCTTCGGCCAGCCACGGTTTACTCGCGTGGGCCACGAACAATTTGAAACCATCGAAAGCAACAACGTGGTCATCCTGCATACGCTGCCCCTCCAGGCTGAACTGCAGATCACAGCTCGCACCCGGTGTGCCCGGATGGTTGACAGCTATGCGTAATCCAAGCCCTGCCTCGTCCTGTTGCTCGATCAGCCGTTTGAAATACTGCTGTGCAGTGTCGCTGATTTCAATCATGTCTCCAAGCCCTGCATTTAAATTCTCAGGTTCTATTAACTTACACCCTTTACGGCATTTTTCAAGGTAGTGACAATACCAATCTGATCACATCGATCCACCAGGCTTCGGCTTTTCAGGGCTTTCCTGACTCTTTTTCAACCGAATATTGCAGGAGTATTCCGGCCATGTGCTCGAGGATGTTATCGCGTAAATCGTGATGGTCCAGAGCATAGTCGATCGTGGCCTTGATGAATCCCTGCCGGCTACCGCAGTCGTAACGTACGCCGGCAAAGGGACAGGCAAGAACTCTATGCGATTTCAGCATGGCGGCAATGCCGTCGGTCAACTGGATTTCACCACCAGCACCCGCCTGAACATCTCGCAAACAGGAAAAAACATGGGGCGATAACACATAACGGCCGACAACCCCAAGTCGGGAAGGTGCGTCTTCAGGGGCCGGTTTTTCCACGATGGTGTGGATTTCCTGGAAGCCATCTTCAGCTTGATTGACACCCACAATGCCATAACTTCTTGTCATCTTTTCCGCAATTTCCTCCACACCAATGACACTGGCGCCCGTCTGATCATGGACATCCAGCATTTGGGCGAGCGCCCCCCTGCCCTGACTGCGGATCATGTCATCCGCCAGCAGGATTGCGAAGGGCTCGTCGTCCACTATTGATTCAGCACACAGAATCGCGTGCCCCAGGCCCAGTGCTTCAGGCTGCGTGACATGTACCCTGCTGACGTTTTCCGGAACGATCTGAGTTATCCGCGCCAACAATTCCACTTTGCCAGCGTCTGCCAACCTGGTTTCCAGTTCGAAAGCTGTATCGAAATGGTCGGAAATTGCATGTTTTTTACGGCTGGTAACGAAGATCAGCGTATCGATTCCCGCTGCAAGTGCTTCCTCAACTGCGTATTGGATCAACGGTTTGTCCACGATCGGAAGCATTTCCTTGGGAATGGACTTTGTTGCAGGTAAAAACCGGGTGCCTAGACCTGCAACGGGAAAGACTGCCTTCCTGACCCTACTGCGCTGGCTCATGCGAGTGCTCCTTCAATGTGATAACTGCGGGTTCAGAGGATCCCAGATGTTCCAGGACAAGGCGCAGACCGCCGAGAATGGCATGTCCTTTTCAAGGGCTGAAACGCAGTACTGGGACATCTGGGAACCTCCCTTCGGGCGAGCTGGGAAGCGGTCGTCCGTGGCGTTGCACCGCTTGCCAAGGACCAGGCCATTGCCTGCGCGGCGCGCCTTGCGGTCAACCACTTCCCAACTCGCTGAACCCGTAGTTATCACATTGAAGGAGCACTAGCATGGCGAATGCATTTCAAAACAAGCTGCAGCAAGTGTGGGCCCAAGTGCGGACGGGGCCGGTTGGCAAGTTTTTCCATTGGTGGTTGGACGAACTTCGCCAGTCTCTGCCTGCACGTTGGCAGCAGAAACTTCAGTATGCACTGCGCCGGGTAACATTCGTCCTTGCAGGGGATTCGCTGATCGTTGGCACGGATGAGAACCACCTACAGCAGTCGCTGGACTCTTTTGCCATCGAGCACGATGCTTCCCTGTTGCAACAACAGCTTACCCGGTTGCTGGCGCAGCACGACCTGACCGAATCCCCCCGTTTTTTGCTGCTCGAACGCGACACCATTCTGAGTAAGGAAATAACCCTGCCGATGGCGACAGAATCCAAGCTTGCGCAGGTTCTGACCTTCGAGATGGATCGTCAGACACCCTTCAAGGCATCGGCTGTCTATTTCGGTTGGAAAATACGGGAGCGCAATGAGGCAACCGGCCAGATCACGCTGGAGCTTTTTGTCGTCCCGCGCAAACAAGTCGACCAGGCCATTCATTATTTGAGTTCACGCGGCCTTGCACCGATGGGTGTGGATGTGCTTGAGGATGGCAAAACTTTTGGCTTGAATCTTTTGCCGGCGGGGCAGAGGGTGCGCGAGGTCAACCGCAAGTTGCGCATGAATTTTGTCCTGGCGGGGGCCGTTGTGGTGCTGTTGGCACTGGTCATGACCCAGTCACTTTATCTCAGGTCGCACCAGGTCGGCGAACTGGAAGCGGCCATAGCGGAAGTACGCGATGAAGCTCGCCTGGTACAACGCATCAAGGAGCAGATCAGGGATACCAGTGAAGCAGCGGGCTTCCTGACCGTTCGACGCGAAGCATCGCCTCTGGCGATCGAACTGCTGGCGGATATTACCCGGCTCCTGCCGGAAGATACTTACCTGGACCGGCTGGTGATCAACCAGACCAGCGTGCAGATGCAGGGCAAATCCAGCAATGCCCAGCGCTTGATAGAACGGGTTAATCAATCTGAACTGCTGGATGATGCTGCATTTCGCGGTTCCACCCGGCTCGATTCCAGGACCGGCCTCGAAATCTTCGAGATCAACGCGAAAATAAGCGGCACGGGAGAAAGCTGATGGCGCTGGTCGCTGACCAGGGAAATAATCGCGTGACCGCAATACTGCTCTTCGTGATCGTGTTGTTGCTGGTTTATTTGCTGTGTTTCCACTGGATCATACTCAAGCACAGTGACTACAGCGATGAAATTTCAGACCTGTCGCAACAGTTGGGGCGCTTCCAGCGGGTGGCGGCGCAACGTTCGTTCTTTGAGGAGCAATTGCAGTCACTGCAAAACCGGAAATCAGACGAGAACTTGTTTCTTGAGGGCAGTGACTTCAATGAAGCGGCCGCCGGGATGTCGGAGCGCCTGAGCCAGATGATCAGCACGCAGGCCGATGACAGCTGCCAGATTGTCAGCCGGCAACCGGTGAGACCGCGGGTGCAGGAACGATTCGAGAAGGTGACGGTCAACGTGCGCATGCGTTGCAACATCGAAGATCTGAAGAAAATCCTTTATTCGCTGGAGACCGGTGTGCCGATGGTGATCGCGGATGACCTGACGGTGATCAAGCCCCGGACCCGCAGGCGGTCGAGAAACAATCAGCCGGTTCCGGTCCAAAATACCCTGGACATCCGCTTCAACATGTCGGGTTATTTGCGGCAATGATCAACTGGCTGGAAGATAATCCGATCGGGACCGCCCTGGCAGCGGCCTGCGGCGGGCTGCTGGTCATAGCCTTATTGCTGGCCGTGATCTGGGCATTGCCGGCCTCTTCATCATCATCGGGTCCGGACGGCGAATACACCGAGTCAGGCCTGCAATTACCGGAACTTGCCGTCAGCGAAGCCATCGACAAATACGCAGTGATTACTGAACATCCTGTATTCAATGATACCCGTCTGCCGGTGATTGAACTTGATCTGGATGATGGCCTCGATGAAGAATTGCTGGAAGAAGACGTGGATGCCCCTGATGTACAACTGACCGGCATCGTCATAACACCTTCGATCAGGATGGCTACGCTGAAGCAGAAAAATAACGGGGGAGGAAAACAGTTGTCGCTGGTGGCCTTCGAAGGAAAACCTCTGGAAGGAAATTTTGGCAGCTGGCAGGTAAGCGCAATCGGCCAGCGGGAAGTAACTCTTTCATCCGGGGGGGGCGAGGAAATACAGTTAAAACTCGAGGTTCACGGTGTAGCGATTGCGCAGCCTCCAAAACCTGAACCGCGCAGCGCGCCGAACGAGCAGGGTAAAAATGGCCGGGGCGAGGATCAGCCATTGAGCCGTGCAGAGGAAATCCGGCAGCGAATTGCCGAGCGGCGCGAAGAGCTGAGAAGGGCGGCAGAGGAAAATGAACAAGTCGAGCAAATGAGCTACCAACAGGCAATCCAAGCAATGATGGGACGAAAACGGCAGGAACAATCAAAAAATGAATCAGATAATTAAAAAAATGAGGCTGCGGG
>Ga0209980_10000997_pt1 | contig 15555 bp, 8 predicted proteins | sample CR02metaG_FD_183611 | JGI IMG/M metagenome (GOLD analysis project Ga0209980, IMG submission 183611) | Deep subsurface microbial communities from Mariana Trench to uncover new lineages of life (NeLLi) - CR02 metaG (SPAdes) (version 2) | ecosystem: Environmental > Aquatic > Marine > Ocean trench >...
CAGGTGCCTGCGGGCCAGGCAAATCCGAGTCCACCAGTGGGCCCGGCGTTGGGTCAGCATGGGCTGAACATCATGGATTTCTGTAAGGCCTTTAATGCGCAGACACAGAGCATGGAACCCAACCTTCCTGTCCCTGTTGTTCTTACAGTGTATAACGATAAAAGTTTTACCTTCATTATCAAGACGCCACCTGCCTCATTTTTGTTGAGGAAGGCAGCGGGCGTCGCCAAAGGCAGTGGCACACCAAATACAGATAAGGTGGGCAAGGTCAACCGACAACAGCTGGAAGAAATTGCCAAGGCAAAAGAACCTGATTTAACTGCTGCTGATATGGATGCATCTGTGCGCACGATTGCTGGTACTGCACGTAGTATGGGCATTGAGACGGAGGGTGTTTGATCATGGCAATTTCCAAACGTGTTAAATCCTGGAAAGATAAAATAGATGAGGGAAGGCTCTATGCTGTCACGGATGCATTGCAGTTATTGAAAGAGTGTTCGACCGTCAAATTTGATGAATCGGTAGAGGTCGCAGTCAACCTTGGTGTTGATGCAAGAAAGTCTGATCAGGCGGTCAGAGGTGCATCAGTGCTGCCTAAAGGTACGGGGAAAACTGTACGAATCGCTGTATTTGCTCAAGGTGAACAAGCCGAAGCTGCAAAAGCCGCTGGTGCTGATGTTGTTGGATTTGATGATCTAGCAGAGCGTATGCAGGCTGGTGAAATAAATTTTGATGTTGTTATTGCTACACCGGACGCAATGCCTGTTGTCAGTAAGTTAGGTAAAGTTTTGGGCCCACGTGGTTTAATGCCTAATCCTAAAGTCGGTACCGTGAGTGCAGATGCCGGGCAAGCGGTAGAGAATGCCAAGGCGGGTCAGGTACGTTACAGAACAGATAAAAATGGCATCATTCATTGTGCTATCGGCAAGGTTTCATTTGATGTCGAAGCATTAACAGAAAACCTTGAATATCTGTTGTCCGATCTGGTCAAGGCGAAACCAAGTTCAGCGAAAGGCATTTATCTTAAGAAAGTCAGTCTTTCAACAACAATGGGGCCAGGAATAACAGTAGATCAGAGTAGTCTATCTGCGTAGATTTTTAGTATTTGTTTTTTTCATGTGTAATAGGTGGTTTTTATTACGCATTTTGATGGCTTTGTACTAGCGGTGTATCCGTTAGACGTCAAAGACCGCAGGTGCATGTTTTGTATATATAAGTGTTTCATACATATACATGGAGCAAGCTTAATGTAATTAGATTTTACCTGCGCAGACGGTGATATCCCAAAACAGTTTACTCCTGTTTTTAAGGGTCACCGTGGTTGGTTTTATATTCACTTTTGTGAATATGGGGCCTTGGTGTGACCTGGGCATGCACTTTTCAGAAAAACTGAAAGGGCCGTGAGCCTGAATAATTTAGGAGGAAAGATGTGAGTATAAACCTTGAAGCAAAGAAAGCGATAATTGAAGAAGTAGCTGAAATTGCTGGTAACTCACCATCTGCAGTGGCAGCAGAATATAGTGGTCTGACCGTCAGCGACATGACAGAGTTACGTCAGTCCGCACGCGATGCCGGTATTTATCTGCGTGTTGTCAGAAATACTCTTGCGCGTCGCGCTTTGGAAGATACAAATTTTGATTGTATGCGAGAAGGTCTGGTTGGACAGCTTATCCTCGCTTTTTCCAAAGATGAGCCAGGTACTGCAGCAAAGGTGATTCGTGATTTTGCAAAGAAAAACGACAAACTTGTTGTCAAGCTGGTGGCGCTGGAAGGTAAGTTATTGCAGCCCTCTGATATTGAAGCATTGGCAAACCTACCAAGCAAAGAACAGGCGATTAGCATGTTAATGAGTATGATGACTGCACCTGTTGCAGCGTTGATCAGAACATTGGCTGAGCCACACGCGAAGTTAGTGCGTACGGTTAAAGCGGTCGCTGATCAGAAGCAAGCTGCTTGATTCATTATTGGAACTTTTATGAATTTAAAAATTCATAGGTTAAATTTAATTTTAAGATTTAATTGGGAGTATTAACAATGGCTGTAAAGAAAGAAGAACTTTTGGAAACAATTTCTAACATGACTGTACTTGAAGTTGTCGAACTCGTAGAAGCAATGGAAGAAAAATTTGGTGTGTCTGCTGCTGTTGCCGCTGCACCTGCACCTGCTGCTGCTGATGGCGCCGCTGAGGAAGAAAAGACAGAGTTTGATGTTGTTCTGACTGGCTTCGGAGAAAACAAGGTTGCTGCGATTAAGGCTGTCCGTAGTATTACTGGTCTGGGTCTGAAAGAGGCGAAAGATCTTGTCGAAAGTGCACCATCTCCACTGAAGGAAGCGGTGAGTAAAGAAGAAGCTGACGAGGTCAAGAAGCAGTTAGAAGAAGCTGGCGCAACCGTCGAAATCAAATAAAACTTTTGACAAAAACATCAAGGCAATTCTGTACAAGGCTGGTGGGAATGACCACTGGCCTTGTGTGGTTTTGTCTTGGCAAGCAAAAGAGCACGATGAAAAACCAGTCAGTAGATTTTCAGTATTTTTGTCGTACAAGAACATATTGTGAGGATTTATAATGGCCTACTCCTACACCGAAAAGAAACGTATACGTAAAGATTTTGGCAAACATCCAAAAGTCATGGATTTGCCCCCCTTATTAGCAATGCAGCTTGACTCCTATCGTAAATTTCTTCAGCTGGATGTTGCCCCTGAAGAACGCGCAAATAATGGTCTTCAGGCTGCGTTCAAATCTGTGTTTCCAATCGTCGGATTCTCGGGTAGTGCTATGCTTGAGTATGTTAGCTATCGTTTAGTTAACCCCGTTTTTGATGTTAAAGAATGTCAGATGCGAGGCATTACCTACGCTTCGTCGCTGCGCGTCAAGGTACGCCTGGTCATCTATGATAAAGAGGCGGGACTGAATAAGAAGATCGTTAAGGATATTAAGGAACAGGAAGTCTATATGGGTGAGATCCCATTGATGACTACAACGGGTGCCTTCGTCATAAACGGAACAGAACGCGTCATCGTATCTCAATTGCATCGTTCTCCGGGTGTGTTCTTTGAACACGACAAAGGCAAAACCCATTCTTCTGGGAAATTACTTTACTCAGCAAGAGTGATTCCATACCGAGGTTCCTGGCTCGATTTCGAATTTGATCCTAAGGATCTGGTCTATTGCCGAATCGATCGCCGCAGAAAAATACCTGCAACTATCCTGTTACGCGCACTGGGTTACGATACTCAGGAAATGCTCGATATATTTTTTGACACTAATGAGTTCAAGATTACCAAGCAGGGCATTGCCCTTGCCTTGATCCCTGATCGCTTGCGAGGCGAAACAGCAACATTCGATATTAAAGATAAAAAAGGCAAGGTAATTGTTGAAAATGATCGTCGAATTACTGCTCGTCATATCAGGGAAATGGACAAAGTTAGACTAAAACAATTGATGGTGCCAGCTGAATATCTCATTGGGCACATATTGGCAAAAGACATCGTTGATATGGAAACAGGTGAATTGCTTGCTGCGGCTAATACTGAAATCACAGAAGAATTACTTGAGGCCTTGCTTGAATTCAAAGATTTAACGATTGAAACACTTTACACCAATGAACTTGATCGTGGCCCCTATATTGCGGATACACTAAGAATTGACGCATCAACAACGCCACTTGAAGCTCAGGTTGAAATATACCGTATGATGAGACCAGGTGAGCCACCAACAAAGGATTCTGCTGAGAATCTATTCAAAAATCTCTTTTTTAGTACGGACCGTTATGACCTATCTGCTGTTGGTCGAATGAAATTCAACAGAAGGATCGGACGCAAGGAAATTACTGGTGAAGGCATTCTATCCAAAGAAGATATCACTGATGTTCTGAAATTACTAATCGATATCAAGAATGGTAAAGGCACTGTTGATGACATTGACCATTTGGGTAATAGACGTGTCAGAAGCGTCGGTGAAATGGCAGAAAATCAATTCCGTGTTGGTTTGGTGCGCGTAGAGCGTGCGGTGAAGGAACGTCTTGGGTTGGCTGACTCTGAAGGTTTAATGCCGCAGGAAATTATCAATGCCAAACCGGTATCGGCTGTAATTAAGGAATTTTTTGGTTCAAGCCAGTTATCACAATTCATGGATCAAAATAATCCATTGTCCGAGGTCACACACAAGCGACGCATTTCAGCACTAGGGCCTGGTGGGCTGACACGCGAACGTGCCGGGTTTGAAGTTCGTGATGTGCATCCGACACATTATGGTCGTGTATGTCCGATCGAGACGCCGGAGGGGCCAAATATTGGTTTGATTAATTCCCTGGCGATTTATGCTCGAACCAATGAATATGGTTTTCTGGAAACACCTTACCGCAAGGTAAACAAGGGCAAGGTGACGGATGAGATTGAATATCTGTCCGCGATTGAAGAAAGTGACTATGTCATCGCACAGGCGAGTGCAACGACAGATAGCAGGGGTCGTTTAACGGATGTCCTAGTTTCCAGTCGTCATTTGAATGAATTCACCTTGTCACCGCCTGACAATGTCGATTATATGGACGTTTCACCCAGGCAGATTGTATCCGTTGCAGCAGCACTGATACCGTTTCTTGAGCATGATGACGCCAACAGGGCGCTGATGGGTTCAAATATGCAACGTCAGGCTGTGCCGACTCTGCGTTCTGAAAAGCCACTGGTCGGTACGGGCATAGAGAGAACGGTGGCTACAGACTCGGGCGTCACAGTTATCGCTCAACGTGGAGGCCTTGTCGACTCTGTTGATGCCAGCCGTATTGTGGTTCGTGTGAATGATGACGAAGTGTCCGCAGGTGAGCCTGGAGTTGATATCTACAATCTGACTAAATACACACGTTCCAACCAGAATACCTGTATTAACCAAAAACCCTTGGTCAAGCCGGGCGATGTAGTTGCAGCAAAAGATGTTCTGGCTGATGGTCCTTCTACTGATCTGGGTGAGTTGGCGCTTGGGCAAAATATGAAAGTCGCATTTATGCCATGGAATGGTTACAACTTTGAGGATTCAATTCTTATTTCAGAACGTCTGGTGAAGGAGGAGCGTTTCACAACGATACACATTGAAGAACTGACATGTGTGGCACGTGATACAAAATTGGGCCAGGAAGAAATATCTTCGGATATTCCTAATGTGAGTGAGCATGCACTGAATAAACTAGATGAATCCGGAATTGTTTATATCGGTGCTGAAGTGAATGCGGGCGATATTCTTGTTGGTAAAGTGACACCAAAAGGCGAGACACAGCTAACGCCGGAAGAAAAACTGTTAAGAGCAATTTTTGGTGAAAAAGCCTCTGATGTGAAAGACACTTCTTTACGTGTGTCATCAGGCACCAATGGTACTGTTATCGATGTTCAGGTATTTACGCGAGATGGCGTTGAGAAAGATACACGTGCTCTGGAGATTGAAGAATCTGAATTAAAGAGTGTGCGTAAGGATTTGGGCGACCAAATGCGCATTATGGAAGAAGGGGTTTACCAACGTGTAGAGACATTATTGCTGGGTAAACTGGCTGCAGGTGGCCCCGGCGGTTTAAAACCTGAAACCAAGATCACCAGGGCGTATTTAGCGGAAACACCACGAGAAAAGTGGTTCGAAATTCGACTGCGAAACGAGTCTGCAAATCGTCGACTCGAACAAATGTCAGAGCAACATGGTCGTCTGCGTGTTGAATTTGATGAGATGTTTGAAGAGAAAAGAGCCAAGCTGATTTCAGGAGATGATCTCGCACCGGGTGTGTTGAAGATGGTCAAGGTCTATCTCGCGGTAAAAAGAATCATCCAGCCAGGCGACAAAATGGCCGGACGGCATGGAAACAAAGGTGTTATTTCAATGATAGTGCCGGTAGAAGATATGCCGCATACCAAAGATGGTGAACCGGTCGATGTTGTATTGAATCCTTTGGGTGTGCCATCTCGTATGAATGTGGGGCAGATACTGGAAACTCATTTGGGCTGGGCGGCGAAAGGTCTGGGTAAAAAGATATCCGATATGTTGGATGCGCAGACAAAAATAGGCAAACTTCGCAACTTTCTGGAGAAGATTTATAACACAAGTGGCAAAAAGGAAGACCTGAAGAGCTTCAGCGATGAAGAAATCCTGGAACTCTCACAGAACCTGAGAGATGGTGTGCCGATGGCAACACCCGTTTTCGATGGTGCCAAGGAATCGGATATTAAATATATGCTGGAACTTGCTGGTCTGCCTGAGAGCGGTCAGATAACGCTTTATGATGGGCGCACCGGTGAGCCCTTCGACAGACCTATTACCGTGGGTTATATGTACATGCTTAAACTGAACCATCTGGTTGATGACAAGATGCACGCCCGGTCAACTGGGCCTTATAGTCTGGTGACACAACAGCCTCTGGGTGGTAAAGCCCAATTTGGTGGGCAGCGTTTTGGTGAAATGGAGGTTTGGGCACTTGAGGCATATGGTGCGGCCTATACCTTGCAGGAGATGCTTACAGTCAAGTCTGACGACGTCAACGGCAGAACCAAAATGTATAAGAGTATTGTTGACGGCGATCATCGTATGGATCCAGGTATGCCCGAATCGTTTAATGTTCTGGTCAAAGAGATCCGTTCACTCTGTATTGATATTGCACTGAATCAAAAAAACTGATCATGGCATTTTCAAGAATGAACTTAACTATTTTTGACGTATTTGCAGTACAACGTGCCATACATGCAATAAGTACGGTACCGTCTTATGGAGGGTGCAAACCTTGAAAGATTTACTAAGACTTTTGAAACAGCAGGGACAAGTTGAGGACTTTGACTCCATATCCATTGGCCTTGCTTCTCCTGAAAAAATTCGCTCGTGGTCATATGGCGAGGTCAAAAAACCAGAAACAATAAATTATCGTACATTTAAACCAGAAAGAGACGGTCTTTTTTGTGCCAAGATTTTCGGCCCGGTAAAAGACTACGAATGCCTTTGCGGAAAATATAAAAGATTAAAACACCGTGGTGTTGTCTGTGAAAAATGTGGCGTCGAAGTTACATTGTCGAAAGTTCGTCGCGAACGTATGGGACACATTGACCTGGCAAGTCCGGTCGCGCATATCTGGTATTTGAAATCCTTACCTTCAAGGATGGGTTTGATGCTGGATATGACCTTACGTGAAATTGAACGTGTACTTTATTTCGAAGCCTATGTTGTGATTGAGCCAGGGATGACTGAGCTTGAGCGTGGCCAGTTGATGACGGAAGAATCCTATCTGGAAGCCATGGAACAATATGGTGATGAGTTTGATGCACGCATGGGTGCGGAAGCGATACGTGAATTGTTAATGTCTACAAATGTTAAGGAAGAAATAGACACTTTGCGCGCTGCGATTCCGGAAACCAAGTCTGAGACAAAACTCAAAAAAATGACAAAACGGTTGAAGCTACTTGAAGCCTTTATGACATCAGGGAACAAACCGGAATGGATGGTTCTGAAGGTATTGCCAATATTGCCCCCCGAACTGAGGCCATTGGTTCCGTTGGATGGTGGTCGTTTTGCGACATCTGATCTGAATGACCTGTATCGTCGCGTGATTAACCGGAACAATCGATTAAAACGCCTGCTGGATTTGAGCGCGCCGGATATCATTGTCCGTAATGAGAAACGCATGCTACAAGAATCTGTGGATGCGTTGCTGGATAACGGTCGTCGTGGACGCGCGATCACGGGTACCAACAAACTACCTTTAAAATCACTTGCCGATATGATTAAGGGTAAGCAGGGTCGCTTCCGTCAGAATCTACTTGGTAAACGTGTCGATTACTCAGGCCGTTCTGTAATCGTTGTTGGTCCGACGTTGCGGTTACATCAATGTGGTATTCCCAAGAAGATGGCGTTGGAATTGTTCAAGCCATTTATCTTCAGCAAGCTTGAGTTTAGAGGTCTGGCAACCACCATCAAGGCAGCCAAGAAACTGGTTGAACGAGAAGGTGCTGAGGTCTGGGATATCCTGGAAGAAGTGATTCGTGAACATCCAGTCATGCTTAACCGTGCACCAACATTGCACAGATTAGGTATTCAGGCATTTGAGCCTATCCTGATTGAAGGCAAGGCGATCCAGTTACATCCTTTGGTTTGTACCGCTTTTAATGCTGATTTCGATGGTGACCAGATGGCTGTACACATTCCATTATCAGTGGAAGCCCAGATTGAAGCACGGACCTTGATGATGTCCACCAATAATGTGCTTTCTCCAGCGAATGGTGAGCCAATCATTGTGCCGACACAGGACGTTGTCCTGGGGCTTTACTACATGACACGCGAGTCAGCAGATGCCAAAGGCACGGGCATGATATTTGCCGACATTGATGAAGTTCATCGTGCCTATGAAACCGGGGTATTGGACATCAGAGCGAAGATTACTGCACGTATTTATGAGACAGGCACCGATGAAAATGGTCAAAAACAGGAGAAGCTGATTCGCGTAGAAACCACAACAGGCCGCGCTTTACTCTCTAAAATCTTGCCCGAAGGTCTTGAGTTCTCATTGATGAACAAGACGCTGAGCAAAAAGGTCGTCTCAGGCTTAATCGACACTGTTTACAGAAGGCTAGGTTTGAAGGCAACAGTCATTTTTGCAGACCAATTGATGTATGCGGGATTCCACTATTCAACACGTGCCGGCGTTTCCATTGGCATTAATGATATGGTGATCCCTGAAGAGAAGGACAGCATTATCATGCGGGCAGAAGAAAGGGTGCAGGGCTTTCAGGAGCAATATTCCTCGGGTCTGATTACCAATGGTGAGCGTTATAACAAGGTCGTGGATATCTGGTCTCATACCAATGATCAGGTGGCCAAGGCCATGATGGACAAAATGGGCACAGAGACTGTACTGAACCATCAAGGCGAATCTGTCACCCAGGAATCATTCAATTCAATTTATATCATGGCTGAGTCCGGCGCACGTGGTTCGGCAGCGCAGATTCGTCAATTGGCTGGAATGCGTGGATTGATGGCCAAGCCGGATGGCTCCATTATTGAAACACCGATTACAGCGAACTTCCGTGAAGGTCTGGACGTGTTGCAGTACTTCATTTCAACACATGGTGCTCGTAAGGGTCTGGCTGATACCGCGTTGAAGACGGCAAACTCCGGATACTTGACGCGTCGATTGGTTGATGTGGCGCAGGATCTTGTTGTTATTGAGGAAGATTGTGGCACAGAAGAAGGATATACCATCAGTCAAATTATCGAGGGTGGCGATGTTGTCGAGGCATTGAAAGATCGTGCGCTTGGCCGAGTACTGGCCGAGGATGCAGTTAAAGTTGCCACGGGTGAGGTTGTTGCCCCACGCGGTACATTGCTGAATGAAAACTGGGTCGATGTTCTGGATGAGAATGGCATCGATCAGGTGACAGTACGTTCAGCAATTACCTGTAAGACACGCTATGGCATCTGTGCTGCTTGTTACGGTCGAGACCTGGGTCGCGGGCAATTAGTCGGTATTGGTGAAGCTGTTGGCGTTGTTGCAGCTCAGTCGATTGGTGAGCCAGGTACACAGTTGACAATGCGTACCTTCCATATTGGTGGTGCAGCATCCAGAGCGGCGGCCGTCAGTAATATCGAAGTGAAATATGGCGGAATATTGCGTCGTCAAAACATCAAGATGTTGCAGCATGAAAAAGGACATCAGGTGGTAATTTCCCGTTCCGGTGAAATCATTATCCAGGATGAGGATGGTCGTGAACGCGAACGCTACAAGATTCCATATGGTGCTATTTTAACCGTTGATGAAGGTGAGAAAGTCCAGTCAGGGCAAGTTGTTGCTGATTGGGATCCACACACCCACCCCGTGATATCAGAAGTGGCAGGTCGGGTGCAGTTTTCGGATATGGTAGAAGGCACTACAGTTGAACGGCAGGTCGATGAGATTACCGGCCTGACCAGTATGGTCATTATCGATCCAAAACAACGTTCTGCAGCGGCAAAAGATTTACGTCCCACCATCAAATTGATCGATGACAAGGGCGAAGAGTTGATCATCCCGGGGACCGAGATACCAGCGCATTACATGTTACCAGCGAATGCGGTGGTCAATATTGAGGATGGTGCTGAGATTAAAGTCGGTGATGTTGTTGCACGACTACCACAGGAATCTGCCAAGACGCACGATATTACAGGTGGTTTGCCTCGTGTTGCTGATCTGTTCGAAGCAAGGAAGCCGAAAGAACCCGCAATTATGGCTGAAATCACGGGGACTGTTAGCTTTGGTAAGGAGACAAAAGGCAAGCAGCGCCTCATTATCTCAGGGCCTGATGGAGAACATTACGAAACCCTGATACCTAAATGGAGACACATCACTGCATTTGATGGAGAACATGTTGAACAAGGCGAAAGTATTGCAGACGGAGCACCAACACCCCATGATATCTTGCGCCTGAAAGGTGTACATGCCCTGGCAAATTATATTGTTACTGAGATTCAGGAAGTGTACAGACTGCAAGGCGTGAAGATTAATGATAAACATATCGAGGTTATCGTCAGGCAGATGCTGAGGAAGGTGGAGATCACCGACCCTGGTGACACAAAACTCTTGAGAGGTGAGCAGATTGAAAAATCGAGAGGTCTTGATGAAAATGAGAAGATGATCAATGAAGGCAAGCAGCCCGCCAAGTGGGATCCTGTGCTTTTAGGCATCACTAAGGCATCGTTATCCACAGAATCATTCATTTCAGCAGCCTCTTTCCAGGAAACCACACGCGTTCTGACTGAAGCAAGTGTCTGTGGCAAGGTTGATGACCTCAGGGGGCTGAAGGAAAATGTCATCGTCGGGCGATTAATCCCGGCTGGAACGGGCCTTGTCTATCATACAGAGAGACGACAGAGAGCCACGGAGGAAGAGCTGATAATGGATGAGGCATCAGAGGCAATCCCGTTGGCTACAGCGGAATCAGTGGATGAGGCAGCAAATCAGGAAGAAGGGATGCCGACGGCATAAAAACTGGTTTATGGCTTGACGGGTGCGCCGTCAAGCCATAGTATTCCGCTGCTTTGTCAGGCCTGATTCATAACCGTGCCTGACAAGTTGTTTTGGGACTTGGAAATGTTTGGAGGATGGTTACCGTTTGGCCTCCTGACGTTAGAGTCCAGACCATTAGGATTACCCGATAATTGACAAACCGTGAGGCTAGTTGAGAAGTTTCTCTGGCACTATGGAGAGGGATGCTTTGACTATTTTTAATGGGTAAATTGGCACAGATTAAATGACTAGAAAATAGCAACATCGAATATGACGACGATTAATCAATTAGTTAGAAAACCGCGCAAACGCCAACGTGTTAAAAGTAAAGTACCCGCGTTGGAAGCTTGTCCACAAAAACGGGGTGTCTGTACACGTGTCTATACGACGACCCCGAAAAAACCGAACTCGGCTCTTCGTAAGGTCGCCCGCGTCAGATTAACGAATGGACATGAAGTGTCGACTTATATTGGCGGTGAAGGCCATAACTTGCAGGAACACTCTGTGATTTTGATTCGCGGTGGTCGTGTTAAAGATTTGCCAGGTGTTCGCTACCACACAGTTCGCGGCACTCTAGATACATCAGGTGTAAGTGATAGACGTAATGGCCGTTCAAAATATGGCACTAAACGTCCGAAATAATTAAGCCCGAATAAGTGAGTATAAGTAAATATATACGGAACAGGTTAAATAGCAGAATTTTATAAAGAGTACTGACATGTCAAGAAGAAGAGTTGCCGAAAAAAGAGAGAATCTACCTGATCCGAAATTTGGTGATCAGACACTGGCCAAGTTCATTAATATGATTATGAAAAGTGGCAAGAAGTCCGTCGCTGAAAGGATTGTTTATGGTGCTTTGGACGAAATGGGTGGAAAGGGTAAAGGCGAACCATTAGAGCTTTTTTCAAAGGCACTCGATAACGTCAAACCCATCGTTGAAGTGAAGTCGCGGCGTGTCGGTGGTGCAACTTATCAGATACCTGTCGAAGTCCGTCAGGCGCGAAGCGTTACTTTGGCAATGCGCTGGTTGGTTGGTGCAGCTAAGAAAAGAAGCGAAAAAAACATGGGCTTACGTCTAGCTGGTGAGTTACTGGATGCTTCAGAAAATAAAGGGTCTGCTATCAAGAAGCGTGAGGAAACGCACAAGATGGCTGAAGCGAATAAAGCTTTCTCACATTTCCGTTGGTAAATCTTTAGAAATCTAATTTTAGAAAGAATATTTAAAGTGGCAAGAACAACACCCATAGAACGCTATCGTAATATCGGTATTATGGCCCATATTGACGCGGGCAAGACAACAACGACAGAACGTATTCTGTTCTACACTGGTGTCTCGCATAAAATTGGTGAAGTTCATGATGGTGCCGCGACCATGGACTGGATGGAGCAAGAGCAGGAGCGAGGGATCACGATTACCTCAGCATCTACGACATGTTTCTGGAAAGGCATGGCAGGTCAATACGACGAACATCGTATTAATATTATTGATACACCAGGGCACGTCGACTTCACCATTGAAGTTGAACGTTCATTGCGTGTGCTGGATGGTGCTTGTGCCGTGTTCTGTGCTGTGGGTGGTGTTGAGCCTCAGTCTGAAACAGTATGGAGACAGGCAAATAATTACAACGTTCCTCGCATGGTCTTTGTCAATAAGATGGATCGCGCAGGTGCAGATTTCCTAGGAGTTGTCGAACAAATTAAAGAACGACTTGGGGGTATTGCTGTCCCCATGCAGATTGCGATTGGTGCTGAAGAAAATTATGAAGGAGTGGTTGACCTTATCAGGATGAAAGCGATCTATTGGGATGAGACTGATCTGGGTACCAAATATGAAGAACGTGAGATCCCGGCCGATCTTCAAAGTCTTTGTGAAAAATGGCGTCAAAACATGGTTGAGACTGCTGCAGAGGCCGATGAAGAGCTGATGGAAAAATTCCTTAAAGAAGAGGAACTGTCAGCAGAGGAAATCAAGAAGGGCATCCGTAGCAGGACATTGGCAAATGAGATTGTTCCTGCTTTTTGCGGCGCTGCTTTTAAAAATAAAGGTATCCAGGCCTTACTGGATGGTGTCATCGACTATATGCCGTCGCCGGTGGATGTTCCAGCGATAAAGGGGATTTTGGACGATGGTAAAGAGACAGAAGCAGAAAGACCCGCAAAGGATGATGCCCCGTTTGCCGCATTGGCATTTAAGATCGCAACCGATCCTTTCGTAGGTAACCTGACATTTTTCAGAGTTTATTCCGGTGTATTGAGTTCTGGAGATACTATCTATAACCCGGTCAAGGGCAAGAAGGGACGTATTGGTCGTCTGATGCAAATGCATGCAAATCGTCGTGAAGAAATCAAGGAAGTCAGGGCGGGTGATATTGCTGCCGCTGTTGGTCTCAAAGATGTGACAACAGGAGATACACTTTGTGATAAAGACAACGTGATTACATTGGAGCGCATAGTGTTTCCAGAGCCAGTGATCGCTGTTGCTGTAGAACCCAGGACCAAGGCAGATCAGGAAAAAATGGGAATTGCACTGGGTAAACTTGCGCATGAAGATCCATCTTTCCGGGTGTCGACGGATGAAGAATCCGGGCAGACCATTATCGCCGGCATGGGTGAGCTTCATTTAGAAATTATTGTCGATCGAATGAAGCGCGAATTCAGTGTGGAGGCAAATGTAGGTAAGCCCCAGGTAGCCTATCGTGAAACAATTCGCAAGGTTATTGAGAAAGTCGAAGGTAAATTTGTACGTCAGTCAGGTGGTCGCGGTCAATATGGCCATGTGATATTCAAATTGGAGCCACAGAAACCAGGTGCAGGTTACGAGTTTGTTAATAAAATTGTCGGTGGTGCGGTGCCCAAAGAATATATCGCTGCAGTTGATAAAGGTGTTCAGGAACAAATGGTTAATGGCATCTTGGCAGGCTATCCAGTTGAAGATGTCAAAGTTACTTTGTTCGATGGTTCTTATCATGATGTTGACTCCAGCGAAATGGCGTTTAAAATCGCCGGCTCGATGGGTTTCAGGGCAGGTGCTATCAAGGCGAATCCCGTGTTACTGGAACCTGTGATGAAAGTCGAAATCGTGACACCAGAAGAATATCTGGGGTCAGTAAATGGAGATATAAACAGGCGCCGCGGTATCTTGCAGGGATCTGAAGACTCAACTGCAGGAAAAATTATACGTGCAGAAGTGCCTCTGTCTGAAATGTTCGGATATGCAACCGATCTGCGCTCGGCAACGCAAGGTCGTGCGACGTATACGATGGAATTCGAAAAATATAAAGAGGTTCCGGCAAATATTGCCGAGGGCATCATGAATAAGAATTTATAAATGTATATCAATCAATAAACGATAAGATAAGAGGTGATTAGCTGTGTCCAAGGAGAAATTCGAACGAACGAAGCCACATATCAATGTGGGTACGATAGGTCACGTCGATCATGGTAAGACAACACTGACGGCGGCGATCACCAAGATCATGGCGGAGAAACATGGGGGTGAATACAAGGCCTATGATCAGATTGATAATGCGCCGGAAGAAAAAGAACGCGGGATCACGATTGCCACAGCGCACGTAGAATACGAAAGTGATAATCGCCACTATGCACACGTTGACTGTCCGGGGCATGCTGACTATGTGAAGAACATGATCACCGGTGCAGCGCAGATGGATGGGGCGATCCTGGTCTGTAGTGCAGCGGACGGCCCGATGCCACAGACAAGAGAGCACATATTACTGGCCCGCCAGGTCGGCGTGCCCTACGTGGTGGTATATCTGAACAAGGCCGACCAGGTTGATGATGAAGAATTACTGGAACTGGTTGAGATGGAAGTCCGTGAGTTGCTGGATACCTACGAATTTCCAGGAGACGACACCCCGATAATCACAGGCTCAGCGCTGAAGGCCCTGGAAGGTGATGAAAGCGATATTGGTATCCCCTCTGTATTGAAGCTGATTGCGGCGATGGATGACTATATCCCGGTGCCTGATCGTGCAGTTGACCAACCCTTTCTGATGCCGATTGAAGACGTATTCTCGATATCTGGACGAGGGACTGTGGTGACGGGACGTATAGACCGTGGCATTGTCAAGGTAGGAGAAGAGATTGAGATTGTGGGTATTAAAGAGACCCGGAAGACCACCTGTACAGGTGTTGAGATGTTCAGGAAGTTGCTTGACGAAGGACGGGCGGGTGACAACGTGGGGGTATTATTACGAGGCACCAAGCGAGAAGAAGTAGAACGTGGACAGGTGTTGTGCCATCCAGGCTCGATTACGCCGCACACACGTTTTGAAGCAGAGATATATGTGTTATCGAAAGATGAAGGTGGCAGGCACACGCCATTTTTTGCCAACTACCGACCCCAGTTTTACTTCCGTACCACGGACGTGACAGGAGCAATTGAATTGCCTGAAGGGACTGAGATGGTGATGCCTGGAGATAACGTAAAACTGGAAGTGACCTTGATAGCACCGATTGCGATGGAGGAAGGCTTACGCTTTGCGATACGTGAGGGTGGTCGTACTGTTGGTGCGGGTGTCGTTGCCAAGGTTATTGA
>Ga0209980_10000998_pt1 | contig 15545 bp, 31 predicted proteins | sample CR02metaG_FD_183611 | JGI IMG/M metagenome (GOLD analysis project Ga0209980, IMG submission 183611) | Deep subsurface microbial communities from Mariana Trench to uncover new lineages of life (NeLLi) - CR02 metaG (SPAdes) (version 2) | ecosystem: Environmental > Aquatic > Marine > Ocean trench...
TGAGGGCTCTCGATGATCTTGATGCTGTCACTCATGAACTTTACCCAATGGGTGCTCCGGGCAAGTTTGGAAGTCTGGGGCAGAACAGGTGCATAAGTGGGAGAACGGGGGGTCCTTCTTTTTCTTTTCCTTGACTGGCACCGTTATGACTGCCCAGGACGGGACGTAATAGTGATCCCATCGGTAGTCGCCCATACCATTCCAGTGATGCTCAAACCACACGTAGCACTGCGTGCCACTTGCATTCTTGAACGTATCAGGACGAACGAAGCCACCTTTGCCCTCGCTCATCTCTTTAACAGTGCCATCCTCGGTAATCGCCAGGACGTTCTCCTTGATACGAGCCTGAATGGAGCCCTTTGGCGCAGGCCAGCTTATAGTTGCTTCTACTTCTTTGCTCATGTCGAAATCTCCTCCATGTCCTCTACAGTCATAGGATTTTCGGGAAGACGCCTTACCCCGTAACGCCATTTAGGACCATTACCAAACGGCTTCATCACATAGCTTTTCTTGCTCACAATTACGTGAGGAACCTCCGGGAAATGGAAGTTGCCGCAGGTATCTTGAGTACGTAAATCAATGACGTGCCCAACTTCATAATCGTCACCACTGATGAAGCCGTTAGTAGGATAACTCATGACGAAATGTCCTCCATGTCTTCCACGGTCATAGGATTGTCAGGAAGTAGCGCTATCTCATAGAGCCATTGAGGACTACTACCATACTGGGGATAGCATTTCTTGCTCAAAATGACGTGAGGAACATCCGGGAAACCTCTCACACGCAAGACACGCAAGTCAATGACTTGCCCCACTTCATATTCGTTAGAACTGATGAAGCCTCTCGGCTTGCGCTTGATCTCCTTCCACTTACTGTGACCACTCATGACGAAATGTCCTTCATGAAATCTTCATCGCAGGGATCTTCGGGTGCAGGTCTCAAATATAATGCCCACCAATGTTGTTTGAACTCTGAGTTCACATGATCGGCTACCCATCGGTGATAGGGTGGACGCCTGTAATAGCCAGTTACTATTGCAACCTCGCAGGGGATCTTGAGAGGCCCACGAACATCCTCAGGAATCAGAAATTTCTCACCAACATATGGCTCCTCTTCGCTACACCAGATGAAGCCTGCGAGACCCAAACCCGCTCCCAGCCATCCTTTGACCGTCCTCATAACGAAATGTCCTTCATGAATTCCGCATCGCATGGTGCGAAGGGACGGCAATATGATCCCTTGAAGAGCGTTCGGTCTTGATATACTGGATTATAGTTGGGCAGAATCTCGCAGACGTAGTACATGCCGCTATTCATTGCTACTACATCTCCTGCCTTTGGATGTCCCATTACACACATCCCTGCATGATACTCAACAGGCCCGTTCCCGCAGACTGCACAGTCACACGACTTCACGTCTCTCATGACGAAATATCCTTCATGAACTCTTCATCGCACGGGGCTTCGGGCGGGCTGTACACCTTGAAGACCAGAGAGGGCAAGGAGTCCGTGGAGCCCTGGATGGGCTTGCGGGCGCAGGAGTTTTTCTTGAACCCGGGTTCCGGCCTCCACAATGTAAGCTCACTCTCGCTGACCCAGATGTGATCCGCTTCCGGCTTTCCGCAGTGGCAGGTTTCCTCGCTCACGAGCTAATGTCCTTCATGAACTCTTCATCGCACGGCTGCTCAGGTCCCCGCATCTTGCACACCCACATTGCGAAAGGCAAGCCATTTCGCGTCTCAGTATAGGAAAAGCAGGCTTTCCACATGCCCTCATCCGGGTCATTGAAGACTTGAACAGTGGGCTTTCCTTCGTGCCAGTAGGCTACACGCTCAGGACCACGATCTCCTGGGATGGGAGGTGTCTCTATGTGTGGACGCCACTCTGCCGCATTCTTATGCATCTGGCAATCGAGGGGCTGGCGGAAGAAGAGGAACTCCCTGTGAGCTTTTAGGATGAGGCTCCCGCAGCGACATACATCATCATCCTTAAAGAGCATTCTAAACTTGAAATGTTTCATAGCTATAGAAGTGCTCTTCCCGTTCCGCCGATTTGGAACTTGACAGTCCTGTCTCTGAATTTATTGGGTATCTTCCAAAGAACGTCAATGCTTGCAACAGAGACATTCATCGTACCATCCGTTCCTATGTCTACACGAAGTACACCTTCCAATGGAAGGTACACTTTTTCCATATCTTCTTTTAGCTGCGCCCGCTCTATAGCTTCCCTAGTCTTCTGTTCTTTCTCTTCTTTGAGCTTCAACTCCCCTTCAGAGAGATCCTTATCTTGGATCATTTTCCTTCCTTGCAGGCTGGACAAGCCTTGTTCTTCTCCGTAGTAGGGCCGTCGCAATCCTTCCTGGCGCACGAATATGGGATGATCGCGCCCGGATGCATCTGTTGCACATTCGTGATGACAGCGGCTCTATACGCAATTACCTCGCATGTTGCACATTGGTAGCGACCGAACCAATCTTGAATCGGTTCCCACGTATGCTCTGTGGGCTTACAGGCATACCAGCTCATGCTTCTGCATCCTTACAGGGTGTAAACCACTGGTATCTACAGTTCGAACATGTCCACTGTAGCTGTTCCTTTCCGTTCTCAAGGCTAATGAACCTAGGCTGCTGGAAAGAAGACAGAAAGCCACCACATTTTACACAATTGTTGGTGCCTCGCATCTCTTCCATATCAGAGATGCGTCGAAGATCCCCTCCATTCATCATTACGACTTCTCCTTCGTGTGCTCGATGGCAGCCTTGCGACCCCATCGTTTCTGCTCAAATCTGGTGCAAAAACACACGTCATATACATTCACAAAAACAAAGCACTGGCCTGCAAGATGCCTGTGATCTGCCCTGTTATGGCCACAGCGCTCGCATTCCCAAGCGCCTCTTCGATCAATCCTTACCTCGTCCTCCCGAAGACCGGAGCCCTCGCAGAAATGGCATCCGTTTGGCCGGTCGGTCCAGACCGGCAAGTCCCTGCCGTTTCCTCCACAGACAGAGCAGCACAGCAGGAATTCTTTACATTCGCAAGGGCGGTTCTCATGACGATCCTGCCTGCTTCTCTCCGTAGTGCCACTGCACCAAGACGGTCCTGTGATGCCCTCGCTATGAAACCCCACGGAGTGCTTGCAAGTTTTACACCGAACGAAAGGCTTTTTCTGCTTCTTAGAGGGAGCCAATGCAGTGACCTAGGAGCAAAACTATCCCTAAGTAGAAGCAAACTCTATAAATGGGAGGATTTTCTTTCCATCTCTGCCTAAGGCTTTTCATCAGTTACACCTCTAAGTTGCACATTAGTTGCGTCTAAAAATTAGGCAATATGCGTTTTGAAGAGTTCTCTAGTGAGCTATGTAAACCTTGCTCTCGTACCGGGTCATGTTCTCCCTCATTTCGTGTACCATCATTATGTGCCAGCAGCCTTCGATTAGCTGCTGAAGTACCGAATCGGTGAAATCGAGGCTCGTGACCGGATAAGAGAAGGGAATCATTGTCGGCTTCCCTGTTTTCACATCGTGAGTTTTAAACTCAAAAACAATCTCATAAGCTCCCCTAACAGGTGAACGCTCGAACTTCATTCGACCATATGAGCCAAAATCGTAAGCCTCAACTCTTTGTTTCATTTCTTTGAAGGTCATTCGTATGTGACCGAGGTGACTATACAAGGTAGTGGCTCTTCGGCATCCTCTTTTATCTCTTCTGCTTCGGGGCAAGTTTCAACCACTACTACTGTTGGTTCAGGTTCTTCTGGACGGGCGGGGACAATATTGACGTGTCCCTGGAACTGGAAGTTCTCTGCGGCGGCGGGACGATTTAAAAACAACATTGCAACTGCGCCCAGTATTATGATGGCGAATACCACTTCAACAATCGTTCCTGCATCAATCTGTTTCAACCACTTCATTTCATCATCCTCTGCTGTGCTAGCTCAACGTATTCTTTTTCCTTCTCAATCCCCGTAAAATTGCGGCCAGCGCGAACGGCTGCCACACCCGTAGTGCCTGAGCCGCAGAAGGGATCAAGGATAGAGTCGTTAGGGGAGGTGTGATTCAGGATAAGCCTTTCCATAAGGGAAAGCGGCTTCTGATAAGGGTGTTCTGTCTTTGCCTCTACGAAGTCAGGAAAGACATTGACGTAGTTGGCCCAGTTTCTCTTGGGAAACCATTGGGCCGTAGGGCCTGTGTAGACATGTATAACCTCAACAAAACGGCTGTAGCGTTTGGAGGTATTCTTGGTGGAGATAGGTTTGGTCCAGAATAGATACTGATCTGAAGCTGGCCACTGGTTCTCTGGCGCAGCGAAGATGATGATTGTTCCAGTGCTCAAGCGCCGGAATTCAGCCAGATAGGTTTTCATCTGGTCTGGGGTAAGATCGTAAGGTGGGTCAGTGATGATAGCTTCGAAAATTTCACTATCCCAGGATGCTGTTACATCTAATGCTTCGCCTTGGATTATCATAATGCTACTATGTGGGTTCCGATCTTTTAGGACTTTTCGATGTTGCTTAAGCGACCGGCCGGGACGTAATTGCCCCGGCCGGTAACTCGGAGTAGCTATTCAGCCGAGGCCGGAGCCGCTACGCTGAAAACAACAACTCGTGCCTCGGGGCTGCGCGCATCAAACACAGGGCACAGAAAAGTCGCGATATCAAACAGGCCCGTTCCTGCTCGAACGACGGCGTTCTTTACGCCGACTCCGAGGCCCGTCACCCGGTCCGTAACCGGATTGGCGAACCTCGCGTCAACAAGGCGCACGGGCTCGGCGAGACCGAACACGACATCGAAGGGAGCTGTAACAACTCCATTCACGCCTGCGACGAAATCGTCAGTACCCGCAACGGCGGGACTGGCGAAGCCCAGAAGGGCTAGGGTTGCTACTAGTGTTGCAAACTTGGACATGGTACCTCCATTTGTTGTCCCTTCAAGCGGCAACCTTGCCGCTAGAATACAGGATCTTCAGGCTCAGGCTCAGACTCTTCATCTGATGCTTCTTGCACATCAGTTGCTTCCTCTTCACCATAAAGTTCTTCCCACTCGTCTTTAGTCATTGTACTACCTTCTTCTATGAGTTCGGCCCAGAACTCATAGGCAGGCGCGGGAGAGAGATTCTCATCGTCCCATGATTCCATTTCCTCTACATGGAAAACTCGGGCCTGATGGGGCTTTCCTTCCGGGTCCTCCACCTCCAACAGATCTCCAATACTGACCGCCTCATCTGTGATTAAATGGATCATCTGCTTACCGTCTTTGGCCCGGCTTATGATCTTTTTTCGTATGCCAAGAGAAGCTCTCATAGCTGCGCCGAAAGTCTTCTCTAGCATGGATTCAAGTTTGTTTTGGGGATGGCTCATCCGCTGCTTCCTTCGGAACTAACCGAATAACCGTGCCTTCTTTTGGCTCTTCATCCCAGTCTGACTCATCCTCTAGCCACTCAGGGCACTCTAGATCCCTCTCCTCAAATTTGAGGGTAAGCCCACACTTCATCATGAGCATTTCCCAATGCTTGATCTGGTTCCAGTCTTCCGCCCACTCTGTAAAAGCGGAGCTGATTCCTCCGCCTATGAGGAACCCAGCCCCAAGCAATCCTACCAATGTGCAGGTTCCCAGAAAGATTACCATACCCCAAGTCAGCAAATTCTCTCCTTATGAGGGTTCCAGACTCCCGAATACAGGAGACGGAAGCAGAGGAAATCCCTCATATGTCTCTACGGGACAATCACTTGCCTTAGCACGACTTAGATGCTCTCTGTATAGAGCCAGAGCCCTGTTAAGCATCTGCGGGGAATAGCGAAGTCGTGGGAAGCTTTCTATCACGATTCTATTGGACCAAAGCTCATGGTGATACATGGTGCACCAATGTGGCTCATCCTCTTCAGCATCCGAATCCAGATTCATAGCTGCAATATCGTCCCATTTAATAGCATGGACGAACTCATGAAGCAAGATATGGGCCAGATCTTCCACAATGGCTAAGTGGAGGGCGGAAGCGAATAATTGGATATGCATCTTGCCGTGCTCATCTGGCCCGGTCTGTCCATATCTCCCACCACCCTGCGCTCGGGGATTGACTTGGATATGAACACCCTTGGCAAGCCATTCTGGTACGCGATCTTTCACCATCTCATGAGCTAGCAGTGTGAATTCCAAAGGTTCCATGTCTGGATGGCGAATAGTGTAGGCCCTCGAATCGAGCGGTAAGTCAGTGGGTGCGAAGATGTGGATTGGAGCAGCGCAACTCACAGAGGAAATGAATAAAAGTGAGGCAACTAATATAGTTAGACGAAATAGTTGCATATGAGTTGCCTTCTAAAAATGGGCTATTCTACGTTTTGAGCGGCTCCCCTGACATCATTCTTTTTCCACAACTTGTAGCCTCGTACCGCTAACCATAGAAATACGAGATTGTTTAGAAATCCAGTGGGGCTCTCGATTCGGAGAGCGAAGAACATCCAGAAGAAACTTCCGGCGAAACCCCATACCCAACCTTGAATTTTCCCGTTCCCTATCTTCCATTTGGCTATGAAGCCACAGAAGATAGCGGTGGTTCCGATGGCTTCTCGGAGCCAATCAACTCCTTGAAGCCAGATCCATATGTCCGTAAAGCTCATGCCACTCGTCTTCTGTCATGGGGTGTATTTCTGCCTTGGTGGGATGAGCGTAAAGCAGGATTGACCTTCCGTCTACTTCATAGGCATACCAGATCTTGCAAATCTCCCAAGAGAAATTTTCGTGCTGAATGATGTCACCGACTTGAACATTGCAGTGTACGTCCAGCACTTGAACCATATGGAATTCTTCATCACAGTGCTCTACTGTGTCATATCTCCACGTCCCGTCTAGGCCCTTCTGCCTTAGTTCTGCCCAGCTTGTTCTATTGGGTATACCAGTCCTATTCACTAGAGTCCAGTACCTCACCCATGATTGTGACCAGATCCTCAGTCTTCTTGTACTCTGCGATCTCAATCTCGGCCCATTCCAGGGCCTCTAGTCGAGCCCGCTCAGCAAAGGCACGCATCGGCTCTACTCTATTTTCCCATTCATGCACCGATTGTTCAAATGAGGACCGGCCACCCACCCCCACCCCTGTTTTGCGGTGAACATCGCTCGACACGATTGTTTTCACGTTATATTCGGACAAGGTAGGATCTTTCCTCTCGATGAGATGGAGAAAGATAGTCCAGGGGTCGCCAACGACAAACTCGATGCCGAAGCCGTTCGCCAGCCAAATAGTTTTAGCTCGATCTTTCATTGCTTGCTCCTAGCGATATGATTCGCTCGTGAGATCTGTTATTTTCGCCTACTACGGCTGCTTCGCTCATGTGGTCTGTCGTTTTCTAGTCGAATGGCTCATTAGTACGTTGTGCTATTATCACGTAGAATGATTTCCTTGTCTATTATGCTGTTCTCGACCTTGCATGGGTCACTGTTGAACCTTGCGTTTTTCATGATGTTTGGTTCACTCGATCGCGGTTGCTTTTATCCAGTGCTTTGGTTGCACTTTTCTCTCTTGTTGCTTCTACTGCTGCACGCCTGCCTTGCATGATCTTTGATAGGGCATCCCCTGCCCTCAAACAGCGCGACTCTAGCTGAGCCAACGCATCTTTTAGCTTGATGATACATGTTGCGTTGTTTAGGTGGACCTGTTGTCCACTATCACTATCCCAGATTAAATCGTTCGCATACTGGTCACAAATTTGACAAGTACCTGCCATCCTATGAATGCATTGATGATCTGTGAGAACATCATAAATTGTCCCACAGTCTTGACAGAGGACAAAGGGAGGCATTACGCAAAATACTCATTAATCAGATTGAGAGCATCGGTCACCGAGGTAGCTTCATAGGAAACCATCGTCTTGATCCACGGATGGTTTCTGTAACTCGGATCGCAATCTCTACCCATGACGGCGATGACTGGAATGCGATTGTCCCAACACCACATCAACTCGAATAGAGTTCCAATTGGCTTGCGCCCCTCTGCCGTGGTGGAGAGATTCATCAGAACGAGTCCCCCAGAATACTTGATGCGATTCATATCATTGATATCTCGGAAGACAAGTAGGGAAGCCGGAACGCTAGCCTGAATGTGCTTCCCTACAGTCTTGTGCTCTTCGCCACGTAGCGGGTCAAGGGGCTCCAATCCCATCTTGGTCAAAGCCTCCCCGGCTCGCTTGCGCCAAGTGCCCTCAAGCTCCACAGGCCCCGCAAGGTATACGTACCTTCTGGGGGGCTTAATCGCTCCTACATTTCGATTGATTGGTTCTCTTTCTTGAACGTCATTCTCTTCTTCACTCATACGTCCTCCTCTTCGGTAGTTTCTTCTTCGTCTAATCCAGAAGCCTCTTCCATTTTCTGATGGATTTGCTCCAATACAGTTGCAATAAGCTTCTGACTTAGGGCCTCATATTCAGGGATATCCCCGTTCTTTGCGATGGCCTGATCCTCATATGGACCACCCACTCTTCGGTAGAATTCGTCTCCCACATCTTTCAACACACCCCTAACTCGGGCGATCACATGATAGCGAGTTTCATTCTGAAACGCCGATCCAATCAAGCGAGAAATGACATAGTTCAGATCACCTTCGACATTTCCTAGCTTTTGAAGTTGATACTGAAGTTCCTCAATTGATGGATCAAATTCGTCGCGCCTGTCTTGGGCGATGTAAGGCATTCTGTTTCTCCTAGTTATACTGACCTGGAGCTGGGGCGGAGTCGGTAGACTTGGGATGATAATCAATCATCTTCCGAAGCCTCTTGATTGCTTGTTCAAAGGGAACTTCGAAAACTTCAACTGAGACAATCACTTCCTTTAGATGAGCAATAGAAAACTTATCAGTTTCCTTCACCCATTGTTCAAGTTCTTCCGGGTTTTTCAGAAGCCTCTTATTCTTAGCGCTCAAATACATTTTACGAGCTGCTGGCTTTGGCATACCAATGAGCTTCACAATATCGAAACGGCTAGGGCGGTTCACAATACGCTTATCCAGGCGCTCTGGATAGTTCGTAGTTGCAATGAAAACCACGTTGTCGATTTGAAGCTCACCATCAAGAAGGGCGAGGACTTCGTGCTCTCCGTGATTGGAGATCATCGCATCCAAATCCTCTAACATAACCACGCAAGGGCGATCGGGCTCAATGCGCCGAAAGATTGCCAAGCCGCCTGCTGTAATCGTAGGATTACTCACGTAGACTGAAATGCCGCCTTTCTTGATGATGCTTTGGGAGATTAGCTGAAGAGTGCAGGTTTTGCCACTCCCGGCGGGTCCCCATAATAGGATTCCCCTCTTCCACAAGAAACCGAAGTTACGGAAACGCTGCTCCTTAGTCCAGAAAGTCTCTATGTTTTTGTAGATCTCCTCAGAAGCACTATCTGGTAGTTGCATCAAGTCATCAAAGCAAGCATTCTTCTGCTGAAAGAAGAACCCGGAATTAGGAGAGTGACAAACTTCATACTGGGCAGGTACTAGTTCCTTGACTGATTCATCACAGGGGAAGAAGTTAGCTCCTTGAACTGCCCACATACGGGCATCCTTAGCCGTGTTAGCGTTATCTTCCCCTTCTGGTGCATCGGAGGGAACTTCTGCATGTCTACCTCTAGAGCCACCATGAGCCCCCATACCGGAGCCCACTCTGTCATTGAACGCATCTAGTTCATCAACTTCAGCACCAAACTCGTCGCTCATCTTATCCCTCTCTTTTTTCGAGTGGCTAGAACAGCTTCTCTTCTTCTAGTGCGGGGGTCAACTTGTTTTAGCTCCCGCTGACGCATTAATTTATGCTCAACAATGTTCTCTGGTACATCACCACCGCAACCATCGCACTGGTAATGAGGCTCTTCCTGGGCTTCCCCAACTTTCTTACGATTGATGCAAGCACAAGAACTCCATTTAGGAGGATCTCGTTTCTCCTCTCCAATGAGAGGCACAGCGCCCTCCCAGGTACAATCGTGCTGAATGTAGACAGACCAAAATGTCTCACCGGTAGCTTGCGCCTCCAGAAGCCGAGGCACTAGTCTATACTCGGGAGCCTCGTCATCAGGCACTTCCGGCTCCAAGGCGGATATGCTTCTCCAGTTCAACTTGGCAGTGCTAGCGCTGCTCTGGCTTGCTTGCATAAATCACCCTAGCTTCATCAATTGGGTAAACTTCTTCCACTGTAAGGGCAAATTGTGGGATATTCGAAGGAAACCACGATCTAAGAAGATCGCGGGCTTCCTTTTCATCTTTAGCCAATACCACGGCCCAATGATCCACCATCGCATCGCGATAGCTTATAGAGCCTCAGCACAGGGCCTCGATCCTAGACGGAGGGAATCTCCTGGCCCCAGGTGATTTCGGCGTCCATGAAATCGAGCCATTCGTCATGTTCCAGATCCTCGCTCGGCTTCCCGAACTCGGCTTCCCAGCGCTTGTAATCGGCAATCTCTTCTTCGGTCCATGTTGGATATGTCATACCTTTCTATTCGGCATGCTCGTCCTGAAACTTTAGTCTTTCTATTGCTTTCTTGCCTATCAGTTGCACATCCGAGCCAAAATAGGCTAAAGAAGAGGCATGCAAAAGGAATACCGTATACAGCCCGTGCAAGTTCCAGTCCACGGACTCAAAGACGAAGGCTTCCTGAGTGAGCCACAGGGCTACGAACTACTTAGACGGGATGGAATTCGCCTTATTTCAATGGGTATCTACCCATCCGAAGAGGCCGCTAAAGTAGTTGCCCGGCGACATGCTGGCAAGGACACGGTTAGATTCGTTTAGAATCGGCTACTTAGCCCGTATTTAGCCTACGACTTGCAGAATAGCTGCGGCCCGCAGGTATACCCTGCCCCCCACTATTTTCGATCTGCTCTATCGAAATTGGGCATTATCTTTGTCATATAGGGGTATTGTAACCTGACGACGGGAGTGCGCCTAAATGAGTCTTGTTCATCGGCTCTCTTGGAAGGTCGAAGCTAAGAAGCCCCCAAAGTGGGGTCGCAAGACCACCAAAGAAGAGGAAGAAGAGCGCAAGAGGGAGAAGCATACTCCCGGCAAGAAGAAGAAGCGAGGGCGTTCTAAAATCAAGCATGAGCCGGGTCGCTATGCTGGTCGTAGCAAGCCGGGCACTGCGGAGGAAAAAGGAAAGCGTTGCGGCAAATCCTATATTCCGAAAGAAGATGCCTGCCATATTGGAGAAGTTAAAGCTCCAAAGAAAGGCCAACATGAAGCTGTCAAGGCTCCGAAGAAGCCACGAACTAGAACGGTAAAACCAAAAACGCAAAAGCCAAAGAAGGCCCAAATTCCCCCGACCCCCATACTTAAAGTAGAGAAGGAAAGAAAACCCCGATTAGTGAATTCTCCCGAGGGAGGCAAAGGCGAGCTAGTGAGAGACGGATACTTAGCCAATGGAGAAGATGGAGTGTACGCTCTACAGGATTCTGCTTTGCCTCATCGAATCTATTTTCCTCGCGTGACCGATCAGGCACAAGCTCAGTATGTGACTAGCGGAATTGCTGATCTCATGGGATTAGTTTCTCCAGAGGACTACTTGTTTCGCAATTCTCCTTCTAGGCGTATTGGCACTGGGCATGAAATACAGCCCTTTGTAGAGCTAGATGAATGGAGACTTAAGAAACTGTCTCAAACTGACCCAGATCTAGCAGGGTATTTTGCCCACGCTGTATTGACACGACACGACAGTGTGATTGGAGAAGACTTCAACAACATGGTCATGCGCAGGGATGGGCGACTGATGGTTCTGCATTTCGGTGGCACCCTTCTATGGACTGACTTGGGAAAACGTCGCACAGATGGAATGTCCCCAGATAGATTACTTGAACTACAAACATTGCGGTCTCCAGATATTAACTGGCAGGCCGCCTCTGTTTTTGGATCACTGTCGGATCAAGCCATTGGTGCCGCCGTCAGCAGATATCTCGCACCAGTAGAAGACCAAGATATTCTTGATCTGGTAGATGCTGCTAGATTTAGTCCCGAAGATAGGGCCGAAATCGGTAAGGGGCTTATCGCCCGCAAGCATCTCTTAGAATCAATGGCAGGAGGCAATCATGGGCAAGTTTAAATGGGCTGTCAACGCTGGTGACCAGATCAGCCACAGTGAGGATGACAAGCCATGCGGAGATCATTTCATCGAAAAGGATTTGGAATGTCACGATGGTGATGCTCATCGACCTGATACTGGAAATAATCCGTACTGGCAGGCCGGAAGAAAAGGGCCTCCTAGCGAAGACCCTAGTGGAAAGGGAAAGTCCGAGAGAGGGGAAAGAGATCGAAGGGAAATCACCAAAAAGGCCGCGAAAAAGAAGGAAGAGCGCGAAGCCAGAGAAGGGGAGATAACCCCTGAGACGATTAAAGAATGGTCTGCTGATCGCCTGGAAGACTACAAATCAAGGACAGCAGAACTTTACAAACGAGACTTTGGAGAAGACTTAGATTGGAATTCTGAGCATGGGGGCATCCTGCAACACGAACTTGCTGAGCTGGCTCTCACAGACTCGAAGAACGAGTTCGCCGGTCTCATAGGTCAGAGAGACCGCAGACATCTCGATGAGGGCCAGGAGGATCGGCCTCAGACCGGTATGGACCCCCGACGAATGTTCCGCCCCAAGCCTGGAGATGTTCCTATAACTTTCCCCGGTGAGGAGGGAAGACAAATTACGATGCCGCCTCCTGGTTCTGGCGTTTATCGGGATATGATAAATCTCATAGATTGGGGGAAGCCTGATCTTGAACCTGAGCCTGATGTAGCCCCGGAAGAGAAGCCGGAGAAAGCTGATAAGCCGGAGAAAGCTGATAAGCCGGAGAAAGCTGATAAGCAGGAGAAAGATACATCGGTTGAACCTGGCTCAGAACAGTGGACAGAAGACAAGCCAAGTAAAGGCGGGAAACCAGGGAGCACGCTCATCAAAGAACCTGGCGATGTGGAAAAGCATAAGAAGGCGGAAAGGAGAAGGACCCAAAAGAGAGAGTCAAAGCAGCGAGAGCGCGCTAGAAAGAAAGAGGGCGCAAAATCCTCTCTAGCGACCACGCTAAACTGGTCCCTTTCTAAGATTATGCAGGATCGTGTTCCTGACCAAATGAGACAGGGTTGTCCTGATGAGGGAAAGCTCATGGCTCTTGATTCAGCATTGCCGGATCTCCCCGGTGATGCAGCTCAGGGCCGACCGTGTGGAGACGACGAGTCTTATCCTGAGAAGTGCACAGGACCCGGAGGCGGAGATGGGAGAATGACCTCTCCTAGTGACGATCCCAAGTTCTTGCAGAGGGGTAAGCCCGTACAGCCTCCTGCTGGCGTGGGCCTCGGACCAGCAGAAGATCCTCAGCGCACACAGCGAACTGCTCAGCATGTCCAGAATCTAAAGAGAATTGATCCTGCGGATTCTAAGAAAACTGCTTGGGCTATGGATAAGATGTTTCCCGGAACCAAAGCAAAGCCCGCGAAGGATGGTGGCATAATTGGCGGAGGTAAGAGCGCTGGCTCTGAGCAGGCGAAGCAACAATATGATGATACCCGCCAGACCCTTGAGCAAGCGGGTTGGCAGAACACAAGCGATATGCCGGGCCAAAGCACCTATAGCAAAGGTTCAGCTAATATTTCCCTACATACAGATGGCACTGGCACAGCTTACAAGCTCCATGCTCCTCCTAAGAAGCGAGGCTTGTTTGGGAAGCTCAATTGGACAGTTGATTCTGCTCTTCCCAAGGGCAAGACTGAGCACTCTGGTGCGAAGAAGGGCAAGGGTGCTTGGACCACCAAGAATGCAGCGAAGAAGGGTTCCTCCAAGCATCGTCGCGAGGCTGGTAAGACGGCTGTCAAGAAAGACGTAGCGGAGGGCGAGGAAGAGGAGAATACCGCATTCCCCGGTGCCGCTCCGAGATTCAAGAAAGCAGCTTCCCTAGTCAAAGCGCTTGATTGGTCCACTACGGGTCGCCCCTGCGGGGACGAGGAAAAGTATCCTGAAAAATGCGGCCCTGGAGAAGAGGGCTTTGGCCAGCCCGGAGGCGAAGGTTGGTTTGAGGATGTGGAACGAGACTTGATGGGTGTAGATCCAATGGAGGAAGCGGTTCCTGAACAAATAAAACCTGTTCAAGAACCAGTCGCCCCGCAGCCTCAGCATGAGGAAGGGGTCCATGAGTGGTGGACTACTCCGCGTGAAGAAGGCCACATTAAGGAAGCTGTGGATTACGTGAGGGAGAGGCTAGAAAGTATTCTTGGAGACCCAGGAACTTCTCCTGAAGAAAGACAAAACGCTGAGCGCCTTATGAGAGAGGGTCCTACGAGTGCGCCGCCGGAACCGGAACCGGAACCGGAACCGGAGCCTGGAGTGCCGGTAAAGAAGAAGCGAGGACGGCGAGGACCCTATAAGAAGACAGGGAAGGAAGGGGGATTTGTCGATAAGTTATTTGAAGACCGAGATCGTGGTCCGATCATCTAGAAGCCTATGGCAGAACAGAAACAAAAAGAGAAAGCAAAGTCAGAAGAACCTCAGTCTGAATCTACAGGGGCTAAGGATCTGAAGGCCAAGGGTGAGGAAATCAAAGAAGATCTCGATTCTCTCATGGATGAGATTGACGAGGTTCTAGAAAAGAACGCTGAGGAGTTCGTCAAGAACTATGTTCAGCGTGGGGGTGAATAATGTTTGCCAAGATACAATCTGTTGCGACTAAGTGCGGCTGCAATGCAGAGGACTGTGATAAATGCGCGCCTGCCCATAGTAAGAATGGAATTGACGGAGCATGTGCAGAAGTCTTAGCCAGCGTTCAGGATAGGCGCGATAATGGTGGTGCTGCTAGCACCGTTCGTGCGAAAGCTCTAAACCTGATTGAATTATTGGTCCTAGATCTAGAATCATAACAATGAATTCCAATCCCGGAACTGAAGAGCTGCAAAAGCTCGAAGCGATCGAGAAACTTGTCTCCAGTCTTCGGGACGACATGGCAGGGGAAGCTACAGAAGCTCTCGGATCGCGGATGGCGGATAAGGTTGCTACTGCGGTAGGTAGCTGGAAGTTCTTGATTGGTCAGTCTGCTGGCCTTGTCTTCTACATACTGTACAATGTACACTTGCTTCAACAGGAAGCCTTCGACCCCTATCCCTTCATCCTCTTGAATCTCTGCCTTTCGTTTCAAGCTGCCTTCACGGCTCCTATAATCTTGATGGCTCAGAATCGAGCCGATTCAAAAGACCGCCTCTCTGCTAAGAGAGCATACAAAAAGATCGGTCATATTGATAAGTTGGTAAAACTTCTTGCCCAGACGGAAGGGGTTGAAGCTAACGGAGATCAGTCTTCGGACTTGCCTAGCTCCACCTCATAGCCTTCCACTTGTGATGCAATGTCCCGCATGATATTCCGAATATGCTTGGCGGACTGCTTCAGAAATGCCGCTCGCATCGTAAGAACTCTTACTAAGGCATCTTCTTCTTTTGTCATACTACCCTTTTCCCCCCCTATCTGAATAAGAGCACGCAGAGTAGCCTCTTCTGCCGCAAGATGCGCAGAATAGGATTCTGCCAGATCCTCTAGGGCTTGATTCCAGCGTTTGG
>Ga0209980_10000999_pt1 | contig 15533 bp, 11 predicted proteins | sample CR02metaG_FD_183611 | JGI IMG/M metagenome (GOLD analysis project Ga0209980, IMG submission 183611) | Deep subsurface microbial communities from Mariana Trench to uncover new lineages of life (NeLLi) - CR02 metaG (SPAdes) (version 2) | ecosystem: Environmental > Aquatic > Marine > Ocean trench...
GAGGGTAAAGCTTTTTGTGCGGGAGCTGACCTATCATATCTAAATGAGTTAAGAAATTTCTCTTCAATAGAGAATGAAAAAGACTCTAAAGAATTAGCAGAATTGTTTTTGTTGATCTATAAATTCCCAAAACCAACGATAGCTGCTGTTAACGGAGCAGCAATTGCAGGGGGATGCGGATTAGCATCTGTATGTGATTTAATTGTAGCAGATGAAGTTCATTCTAAGTTTGGTTATTCCGAAGTGAAAATTGGATTTATACCTGCAATAGTATCTATTTTTATTATTAAACGGATTGGGGAGGGAATTGCAAGACAATTGCTTCTGACAGGAGATACTATTGGAGGCAAACGAGCTTATGAGGTTGGTTTTGTTAATTACTTATACAAGAATGCTTTAGAGGGTGCAATGGAAGTTGCTTCAAATATATTGAAGAACTCATCTTTTAGTATGAAAGAGACAAAATCAATGATTGATTCTGTTTCAGGTCTTTCTGTTGATGACGCAATAGATTATTGTGTTCGATTAAATGCTATAAGCAGATCTTCAGAAGATTTCAAAAATGGATTAGAATCTTTTCTTAAAAAATAGGCGGAACCATGCTAGCAGAATTAAAACAATACATCCGGAGCATAAAGGATTTTCCGGTAAAAGGGATAATGTTCAGAGATATCACAACATTACTAAAAGAACCTGAAGCAGTAAATAAAACATTAAGAGGTTTGTTAACATTCGCAAACGGAATTAAAATTGATAAAGTTGTTGGAATAGAATCCCGGGGATTTATTTTCGGTTCTATGCTTGCACAAAAGCTAGATGTTGGATTTATACTTGCTCGCAAACCGGGTAAACTGCCTGCTGAAACTGAGTCTGAATCTTATCAGTTGGAATATGGTACTGATAAAATTGAAATGCACAAAGATGCTATAAGCAAGGGTGACAAGGTATTATTGCACGATGATTTACTTGCAACAGGGGGAACTGCTGCTGCAACTGCAAAATTAATTGAAAAGCTTGGCGGAGATGTTATGCAGGTTTCATTTGTTATGGAGCTAACATTTTTAAAAGGAAGGGAAAAGCTTAAAGCTTATCCGGTTAAATCTATAATTACTTATGATAGTGAGGATTGATATTTTTGTATCTGTAGGTAGTTTTGAAGATGGAATGAAAGAAGCATTTGAGAGAAGTAGAATTAATGCTGAAGTTTAAAGTCATAGGTTGAAGTTTATTCTTACTGTTTAGGATTAACGGTGTTTTACAAATAACTTATTTGGAATTTTATTAAGAATACATTGGAGACAAAAATGAAACTAACCAGGAATATATTATTTACAGTTATATTTCTTTTTTTATTGGTAAGCTGCAGCAAACAGGAAACCGCAGATACCATCTACATCAACGGTAAAATCTATACAGTAAATGAAGCTCAACTTTGGGCTGAGGCAGTTGCAATAAAGGATGGTAAATTCATAAAAGTTGGCAGCAATGCTGAAGTTGAAGTTTTGTCTGGAGAGAATACAAAGGTTATTGATCTAAATGGTCAGTTTGTAATGCCTGGAATTGTAGACATGCACGCGCATCCATTTACTGGTGTGGATATGGGTATTGGTGGTATTAGCTTAAATACTCCCGGTAATCCAGAAGAAATTATTAATGACATTAAAAATTATGTTCAGGCTAACCCTGATAAAGATGTAATATTAGGCGGCAATTGGAATGTTGGCGGCACATTTAAAAATGACAGCCCCGATAAAAAAATCTTAGATGAAATTGCTCCTGATGTTCCTATTTTCTTATTAAGTCAAAGTGGTCACTCTGCCTGGGTCAATTCAAAAGCATTGGAATTAGCAGGGGTTGATGAAAATTACCAAAACGAAGGCGCATACATTTTTGATCGTTACGAAGGTACCAATGAGCCATCGGGAACTGCAAGAGATATGGGCATGGCAATAATCATGCGTGCGCTTCATTACTTAAGCCCTGAAGAATTTGCTCCCTATTTAAAAAAGGAATTCGAACGATATACCAAAAATGGAGTTACAGCTATTCAACCTGCCGAAGGAAGTCCTTCCTGGTTATTGGGTGCAGCAATATTAGAAAAAGAGAACGAACTGGATGTTAGACTTTTTCCTGCTCTAGACTGGTTGACTTCACAACTAAGAGCATTGAATGATGAAAAAACATTAGCATTTATCGATGACTGGGAATCGTACCAAACGGAACTGATAAAACCACATTATGTGAAAATCTTTGCTGATGGTTCTGCAGATGCTCACACGTTATTGCTAAGTGAAGTTTACGCGGATGACCCGAGTACCAAGGGTTCGATGTTTTTACCTTTTGAAGATTACAGAAAAGCAATTTTAGAATTTCATTCTAATGACATTTCAGTACACGTTCACACTTTGGGTGATGGTTCGGCTACTCAAATTATCGATATTTTTGAAGAAGCTGAAAAATTATATCCTAACTCAAAAGGTACTCTCCATTTTGGGCACGCTCCTTTTGTTCAGGAAAAAGATCTTGACAGGCTTGCCAAATTAAAAAAGGTTACGGTTAACTTTTCTCCAATGTTGGCGATTCCACATCCTCAAATGGATTTATTCCTAAAAACCCCTTTTGGAGAAGAAAGATACCAACAGCAATACCCGGTTAAATCAACTTTAGACAGAGGGATAACTGTTGGCTTTGGCAGTGATTTCCCTTCCTCTCTTGTTCCTGATCCTGATTCATTTTATTACATGCAAGGTTGGGTAACCAGAGAAGTACCAGGTAAACCGGAGCTAGGAACTATGAACAATGAAAATGCAATAAGCGTTGAGCAAGTCATCAAAGGATTTACTCTAGGGGGTGCTCAAGCGTTAGGAAATAATTATGATCAAGAATTCGGTTCTATCGAAGAAGGAAAATCCGCTGATATGATCGTACTCGACCGGAATCTACTAGATATTTCAAGCTCTGATATTCATAACACCAAAGTCGCTACAACAATATTTAGAGGAAAGGTTGTTTATCAAGCTAATTAAAAAATTCAATTGTATCTTAATCAGTAAAATAATTTTAAATCAGGCATTGGAGTACAAATGATGAAAATATGTAATTGGAATCTGGCTTTATTATTAATATTCTTATTTATAGAGCTAAACTTTTCACAAGGTTCTGTTGGTGGATGGGATCCCGAAGCATTGGAAAATGCAAATAATACTATTAAAAGTTATGTTGAAAAAGATCCTGAGTTAGAAACTTTTTTTGATAAGGCTTATGGGTATGCAGTATTTCCTACGATAGGAAAGGGTGCTATAGGAATTGGCGGCGCACATGGTCGTGGAACTGTCTTCGAGCAGGGAAATCCTGTGGGAAAAACCTCTATGACACAGATAACTATAGGTCTGCAATTTGGCGGACAGGCGTACAGTGAAATTATATTCTTTGAGAATAAGGAGGTGCTTGATCTATTTAAAACAAGTAGATATGAACTTAATGCACAGGCATCCGCAGTTGCTGTAACATTAGGTGTTTCAGCAGATCTTTCCTACACAGATGGTGTTGCAATTGTAACCATGTCCAAAGGTGGGTTGATGTATGAAGCTTCTGTTGGAGGACAGAAGTTTGAATATGAAGCTGTCAATGATATACAAAAAGATCAGGATGTTAAGGATACTGAAGGTGGAGATGAATAAATTTTAAGGATTCTGACAGTTACTTCCAATTTTTGGGAGCGACCACAATCGCAAATTCACCTTTAGATATTTTCTTATCAATAACTTCTTTAATTTCATTCGGATAACCACGCCAGGTTTCTTCAAACTTTTTTGTTAACTCACGGCAAACAACTACATATCTGTCAGGTAAATATTCAGTTAATTCATCAACCAGCTTTTTTATTCTATAGGTGGATTCGTAAAGAATAATAGTTCTTTTCTCCTCCGCTAATTCCTTAAGTTTTTTTTGTCTTCCTTTCTTTTGCGGAAGGAATCCTTCGAAGATGAATGAATCTGTTGGTAAGCCACTGATTATAAGTGCGGTAATTACTGCTGAGGTTCCCGGAACAGGTACAACCTCAATTTGTTCCTTAATTGCTTCAGAGATTAATCTTACTCCCGGATCTGAAATTGTAGGTGTTCCTGCATCCGAAACTAATGCACAATCATCACCGGATTTAATTCTCACAATTACTTTTGGAATTTTCTTCTTCTCACTAACCGCATTAAATGATATAAGTTTCTTAGATATGTTATAATGATTCAAGAGTCTGGAAGTTATCCGTGTATCCTCACACAAGATAAATTCAACATCTTCTAATATTTCAAGTGCTCGAAGTGTAATATCCTTTAAATTACCAATAGGTGTACTAACTATGTAAAGTTTGCCATTCATTAATACTAAAATACTTTAAAATGGAAACGGCTCCAAAACGGAGCCATCTCCAGCAAGTAGTGTAATCCTTAATTGTTATAAGACACTGTTAAATTGTGAATTTATTTAATCATTATCAAGTATACAATTTAATTATTTTCTAAGTTGAAATATTTCACTTCAAATTTAAAATCGGGCGAACCATTGTTTATCAGACAAGTTACAATTTTTGAAAGATGGATTATCCTACCTATTTTTAACATTCAAAAATTAAATCTTTTAATTTAAGAAGGAAATAGAATGGACTTTCTAAAAATATTAGGAATAAAAGAGAAGAACTTCGGTACTTCAACTGGAACAAAATGGAACAAAACAAAAGACCAGGGAGAGCTAAAAATTTATTCGCCGGTGAATGGAAAATATATCGCTTCTGTTTATCAATCATCTCAAAAGGACTATGACAATGTAATTAAAACTGCACAGAATGCATTCGAACATTGGCGCGAAGTTCCTGCCCCTCAAAGAGGGGAGATTGTAAGACAAATTGGTTTAATGCTTAGAGAGTTTAAAGAACCGCTTGGAAACTTAGTTTCGTATGAAATGGGAAAATCACTTCAGGAAGGTCTGGGTGAAGTTCAGGAAATGATAGACATCTGTGATTTTGCAGTTGGTCAGTCCCGGCAGCTGTATGGTTTTACAATGCAATCGGAAAGACCGATGCACCGAATGTACGATCAATACCATCCTCTTGGAATAGTTACAACTATTTCAGCATTTAACTTTCCTGTTGCAGTATGGGCGTGGAATGCAATGTTAGCCGCAGTTTGCGGTGATGTTAATTTATGGAAACCATCATCCAAAGTTCCACTCTCAGCAATTGCTACCCAAAATATTATTAAAGATGTTTTGAAAAAAAATAATTTGTCTGAAGGCATTTTTAATCTTGTAATTGGCAAAGGAGCTATAATCGGAGAAAAAATATTAAATGATAACCGAATCTCGCTAATATCTGTAACCGGTTCTACAAATGTTGGAAGACATGCCGCAGAAGTTGTATCGAAAAGATTTGGTAAAACAATACTTGAACTTGGCGGTAACAATGCAATAATAGTTACTCCCGATGCTGATTTGAAAACTGCAATTACGGCAATAGTTTTTGGTGCAGTTGGAACCGCCGGACAAAGATGTACATCTACAAGAAGAGTTATCATTCACGAATCAATTTATAACAAAGTAAGGCTTGCAATACTTAAAGCATATAAAAGTTTGAAGATAGGTAATCCGTTAAATCAGAATAACCATGTTGGTCCACTAATAGATATTTCTGCTGTTAATACTTTTTCTGAAGCATTGAAGCAGATAAATAAAGAAGGTGGAAAGATCATCTACGGTGGTAAAGTTTTATCGGGGAAAGGTTACCGTTCCGGCTGCTATGTTGAGCCGGCGATTGCTGAAGTTAAAAATCATTATTCAATCGTGCAGGAAGAAACATTTGCACCAATCCTTTATTTAATAAAATATAAGGGAAATGTTGATAACGCAATTAAGCTTCAGAACGACGTTGTACAGGGCTTGTCATCTGCAATCTTTACAAACAATTTGAGAGAAGCTGAAAAATTTCTTTCGGCTAAGGGCTCCGATTGCGGAATTGCAAATGTGAATATCGGAACTTCGGGTGCCGAAATCGGTGGTGCTTTCGGCGGTGAAAAGGAAACCGGCGGTGGTCGTGAATCTGGTTCAGATGCCTGGAAGGCTTATATGAGAAGACAAACCAACACTATTAATTTTGGAACTGAACTTCCACTTGCACAGGGAATAAAATTCGATATATAATTGAGTTAACGGAATAAACATTACAGGGAACGGTATTTTTTGCCGTTCCCTTTTTTTTCGCAATTTTAATCACTCCCTCTTTTACTTCCCAATTCAATACACACTTCCAACTCTTCAAGTTAGATTTACCTGACATTTACAAATTGACATGAAATAATTTCTGAAATCTGTATCAATTCAATAACTGCTAAAGATACATTATTGTTGACAAAATTGGCAAGCTTTTGGATAAGTAGTAAGTAAATAAAGTAAAAAAATGTTACAGGGAAAAATGACAAATATTGATGTAAAAAAATTAACCTCCTGCAATTCCGATTGGGAAATGAACCAATACACTCTTCTCAGCATGGTAAAAGAATGGGAATCGCAGTTCAGAAAGAACCGTCTCTATCCTTATTTAAATGATTCCATCGAGCTGCATTATAAACTTTCAGATATTCTTCAGGAAAATCTTGAATCGAAATGGTGGCTGGAAAGGGAGGTGGGGCAGAGAGTAACTGATGAAAGAATTATTGTGTATGAAAAAGCACAGCAGGTAAGCGAGCAGCTAAATCAACTTTTATCCTTTGTTGAATGGGCTTTGAAACTTAACAGACCTGTTATGGAAGAGGGTCTTATTCTAAAAGAATTCATGGAAGATAATTTAGTTATTAATCCGATCAGCAGCGAACCAAACTTCCGCGGTAAAGGGTATTTTTCTTTAACCGATAATAAGAAGATGGTATTTAACATCTACTTATATGATTTGAAATGGGGATGGAAAGATGATGAACCGGAACATACTTTAAATATAAAACACGTAAGATCAATCCCATTAAAAATAGTTAATTCGAGCGAAGAAAATTTGATGAAAGATTTTATAGAATACTCTCAACCATTGTATAAACCGATGGGTTATATATTCAAAAATGATTTGGATTTTCCTTACGAAGAAACAATATATCCGCTTGCAGAAGAAAAGCTGTTAACAATGATAATGACTTAAATCATCCAATAGTTAGCGATATAAAATCAGCAATTATATGGGCACTTTCATTTAAAAACGGATCGTCATTTAATTTTTCATCTTCAGGTGGGGTTTCACCTTTATCGAGAAGTCTTAATCCCTTTATTTTCCTTCTCTCATTTTCTCTTTGAAAACTTTTCTCTTCCCTTTCTTCTTTTTCTTTTCTTCTTACATCTTCATTAAGCGATACATATTTATCTTTAATTGATTTATTGTATTCATCGATATCTTCACGAAAGTATTCAAATTCAGGATCAGTTTCTCTTCTTTGCTTGGAAAGTTTTTGGAGTTCCGGTATAATTAAAAACAGTTCGTAAAACAGTTCGTACTCAGCCGGTTCAATTTTATCCCATTTCAATGCGCTTGGCTCGTTGCTCTCGCCAAAATCTTTAGCATCAACATAAGATGGGAAAAGGATATCTGGAATTACACCCATTCTTTGTGTACTACTTCCGTCTACTCTATAATATTTTGCTATTGTCAATTTAACCTGACCGAATTTATTGGCTCTAGATGTTAATCTGCTCAGATCAATCATGTTCTGAACAGTACCTTTGCCATAAGTATTTTCTCCAATTATTATTCCTCTTCCATAATCTTGAATTGCCCCGGAAAAAATTTCAGATGCAGAAGCACTAAATCGATTTACCAACACAGCAAGTGGACCATCATAAACAATTTCAGGGTCTAAATCGTTGTCAACAGTAATATTCCCTTCCATATCTCTTACCTGAACAACCGGTCCTTCTTTAATGAATAATCCCGTAACTCTAATTGCTTCTTCAAGGGAACCACCGCCATCGTTGCGCAAATCTATAATAATTCCATCAACATTTTCTTTTATTAATTCGTTAAGTAAATTTTTAACATCGCGCGATGTGCTTTTATAATCCTTTTCCCTCTTATTCTTTGCTTCAAAATCGATATAAAATTTTGGGATTGTAATTACACCAATTTTAAAAGTTTTCTCATCATGCTTAATATTTAATGTTGAGCTACTAGCAGATTGATCTTCTATTTTTACTTTATCTCTAACTAAAATTAACTCGACAGGTTCAGCATCGAGACCTTTATCATATTTTAGGAGAAGTAATCTAACTACTGAATCTTTGGGACCACGAATTAATTGAACAACGTCTGTTATTCGCCATCCGACAACATCCACAAAATCGCCATTCTCACCTTGTGCTACGGCGGTTATTCTGTCATCGGCGTGAAGTTTTTTTGATTTAAAAGCTGGTCCTCCCGGAATTATTTCTACAACCTTTGTGTATCCATCGTCAACTTGCAATCTAGCTCCTATTCCTTCAAGTGATAAACTCATATCGATTTTAAAATTATCTGACGTAATAGGGGAAAGATAATTTGTATGCGGATCAACAGATGTTGTAAATGAATTCATTGCAAGCTGGAAAACATCTTCGCTGTTATATTGCGTTAAAATTCTTGAATAGTTTTCATATCTCTTTTTCAGATTCTTTTGTATTTCTTCCCATTCTTTATCGTTTAATTTAAGATTAAGTGCATCATTTTTAACTCTCTTGCGCCAGATGTCATCCAATTCAGTTTTTGATTCAGCCCACGGGGCATCCTTTCTGTTAATCAAATATTCTTCATCTATTGTATAATCAAATTCTTTACTGAGCAAAGTATCGGTATAAATAATCTGGTCGCGCATTCTGAAGAGAAATACATTGAACATATCATAAAATGGCAGAACATCTCCATCTTTTAAATGATCGTCTAAAGCATAACGATATTGTTCAAATGATTTAATATCGGATTCAAGCAGGTAGTTCTTTCTGTAATCAACAGACTTTAGATACCGATCAAAAATTACAGATGAAAGTGAATCATTAAGCTCAAATTGTTTATAATGATATCTGTCTAAAACTGTATGAACCAACTGTCCTTCGAGCATGTAGTAGTTTTTTGGTATGAGACTTTTCAGAGAGTCAAGATCATTATTTGATTCAACTATTGTGTCAGGGGTTCCGGCAAGATAAAAATTTGCTGCAAAGCCGGTAATAAGTAAAATAAGTACCGATTTCATATATGTGACCATCTTATTAATTGGTTTTTTCAATTATTACTTTTTAAATGTTATTATACTAATATCTGAAAAAGATTTAGTTAAATTTATTGCTTTTTGTAAACTTAAAAATTGGATTATTGTTCCCAAAAATAGAAAATTTAAAAATAATGGGGACTATTTTTAAAGTAATGCCATACAATTTATATTAAAAGGTAATTTTGATAAATGGGCTTAATAATGGATGATTAACATTCCAAAATTTTAATCATCGGTATAAACAGACCTATTAAAAATATAATCTATGTTATCTAACATCTTATCAGAATTAAATATTTCTTCTATTTCTTTTTCGTTTAATAATTTTAAAACTTCATCGGAATTTAAAAGTTCATCCTTTAAGTTTTTGTTTTTATCATTCCATACATCCATTGCAGCAGTTTGCACAATGTTATATGCTGCTTCTCTCGTTATTCCTTTATCGATTAGTTTTAGTAAAACAGTTTGAGAATAAACAAGCCCGCGGGTGATGTTTAAATTCTTTAACATATTTTCAGGATATATTATCAGATTATCAATTAGTTTTATCATAAGATAAAGCATATAATCCAAAGCAATACAGCTATCCGGTATGGTAATCCTTTCAACCGAAGAATGAGAAATATCCCTTTCGTGCCACAAAGCAATATTTTCTAAAGCAGAAATTGAGTTGCTTCGAAGAATACGTGCTAATCCTGATACACGTTCACTTACAATCGGATTACGTTTATGAGGCATGGCGGAAGAACCTTTTTGTCCTTTCGAGAAAAACTCTTCGGCTTCTAAAACTTCTGTTCTTTGCAGATGTCTTATTTCAACAGCTATCTTTTCAAGTGTTGCTCCAATAATTGCAAGTATGCTCATAAACTGTGCGTGTATATCCCGCTGAATTACCTGGGTTGAAACAGATGCTGGTTTCAATCCCATCTTTTCACAAACGTATTCTTCCACTTTTGGTGTAAGATGTTCAAATGTACCAACAGCACCTGATATTTGCCCCACACTTATCTCTTGTACAGCATCGCTCAATCTTTTAATATCTCTTTTTATTTCCTCATACCATAAGGCAAACTTTAATCCCATAGTAGTTGGCTCAGCATGAATGCCATGAGATCTGCCGACACAAATTGTACGTTTATGTTCAATTGCTTTTTTCCTTAAAACATCCTTCATTTGATACAATCTTTTTAAAAGTAATTCACCGGCGGTTTTCATCTGGAATGAAAGGGTAGTGTCAAGAATATCTGATGATGTCATTCCGTAATGAATATGTCTTGATTCGGGACCAACATAATCTGCAACATTAGTTAAGAATGCAATAACATCGTGCTTTGTAATATCTTCAATTTCCAGAATTCGTTTAACATCGAATTTTGCTTTTTCTTTAATAACATCAACATCCTTTTCAGGAATCTCGCCTAATTTTGCTCGTGCTTCACAGGCAAGTATTTCAATTTTAAGCCAGGTTGAAAACTTAAATTCATCTTCCCAAATTTTTCCCATTTCCGGAAGAGTGTAACGTTCTATCATCTTGTCGGCTCCAGTATCATTTTTTTGTGAAGTTCATCTTCATTCCTGAAAATAACAATATCTATTTCCTGTCCCGTCCGGAACTCATAAAAAACTCCGAAGATTGTATTATCATTATTAATTTGGAATTCATTTATTTTTAAGATTATATCTCCTACCTGCAAACCGGCTTTATCGGAAGGGGTTCCCGGGTAAATTTTTGTAATGATGACACCTTTTGTTCTTTCGAGGTTATAATATTTTGCAATACTTTCATCAATTGATTGTATTCTCATCCCTATTTCAAAATTGCGGTCTATCTTTCCTTGGTCTTTTAATTCCTCTATTATAGATTTAACCTTGTTTATGGGAATGGCAAAACTCAAACCAATGTTACCCTGGCTTCCTGCAGTAAAGATCAAAGTGTTCATTCCGATTACTTCACCCAAACTGTTAACCAAAGGTCCTCCGCTGTTACCTCCATTAATTGCGGCATCAGTTTGAATCATATTCAAATAATATCTGTCGCTTATAGGTTCAAGGTTCATTCCGGTAGCACTTATAACTCCTACCGTAACCGTTGGTTTATCATTTACTTCAAACAAACCAAAAGGATTGCCTAATGCAATTGCCCATTCACCAATAATTATTTCATCTGAATTGCCCGGTTCAACGTAAGGGAAATTATCACCATCAATTTTAAGAAGAGCAATATCGGAGACGGGGTCCGAACCAATCAATTCGGCATCATAACTTATTCCATCAGTAAGTGTAACAGTTATTCGTGATGCATTTCCGGCAACGTGATCGTTTGTAACAATGTATCCATCGGGCGAAATAATATAACCCGAACCTAGTTCTTTTACTTCGCGGGTACGCGATCTCCTATCACCAAAGAATTGCCTGAAAAACGGATCATCAAAAAAAGAACCAAGTGGATCACGGTATTGTTGTATTTCTATAACGTTAATTCCTACCACAGCAGGACTTACTTTTTTTACAGTTTCAGTAATAATATTTCTTCTGGAACCTGCAATATCATCCGTTGCTTTATCGGTATCTTGTATAAATGCAGGTTTTATATTGGTGTTAGTTTCATCCTGTTTAAAAGTAATTTTCTCATCTTCACGAGTAAATATATAAGTGATGCTGATTAGCAAAGCTGCTGTTAGCATAACTAATAATATGTTTTTACTTTGTTTCATCTGTTTATAATTCCTAGTTTTGGTCAGATGGAACTCGCATTATATTCATTTCTTTGTGTGTAAATGATTTTTCATGCTCGTTTCATTTCTTTTCATCCTGAATATTTTTTTCCTATGGATTAATTCCTTCAGAGGATCGATATGTTCAATTAAAATGATTATAACCCTATAATAGTAAAAAGTATCAAATTTGAAACAGTCACAGATTTTGGGTTTGTATATTTAATAGCTATTTGGGCAGTATTAAAATCAGGAATATCAATTAAATAGCTGCTGTAAAATTACTAAAAAGAATATTCTTTTTAATCACAAAAAAATATCACCCAAATTAAAAACAAAATCTGAGAAAAAGTTTAATAATCATTTAAATATTAAGTTGCAACTAAAAATTATCAATAACTTTATTATTTTATAATATCTAATAATAAATGGAGTTGGTTTCGAAAACTATAATATTAATTCTATTTAGCATGATTTTAACCAATTGTTCAAATGATCATTTTCAAGATTTAACAATGACAGAAAATAAATATATCATAGCGTCTGAAGAACAACTTAAATCTATTGAACATCAAAAAGTAATTAGCGATTTGTATGACCTGGGTTCTGATGGATATTTTAAAGGGGAGAAGGGCATCAATATCTACTACAAAAATTTTATGCAAAGTGAAATTGAAAATGATGCGATTCTCATCTCAAATGGTAGAAGAGAAAATGTATTAAAATATAAGGAAGTTATTTATGATCTTTATAAAAATGGATATTCAGTTTATATAATTGATCACCGCGGACAAGGGTTTTCTGAGAGAATTAATAATGCTGATAAACAGATGGGTCATATTGATGACTTTGAGTATTATGTCTATGATTTAAAAAAATATTATGACAAGTTTGTAAAAATTAATTACCATAAAAAAATATTTCTGCTCGCTCACTCAATGGGTGCTGCAATTGGAACAAGATACATTGAAAAATTCCCTAATGATTTTGATGCTGCTGCATTTTCTTCGCCTATGTACGGATTGAAATTTCCTGCGTGTGAATTGATAGGATTATTAACGGGAGATAAACATAAATATCTTTTTGGAGAAAAGAATTATGATGATGAGGAGAATAGTTTTTTAGAAAATAATTTAACGCACAGTAAGTTACGATATGAAGCTATGATGAATATGTATGAAAATAATCCGTCAACAAAAATAGGGGGACCCAGTTATCAGTGGGTGTATCAATCTTGTAAAACTTTTAAGAAAATATTTAAAAATTTAAAAAATATTAAGATCCCTATTATTTTAATACAGGCTGGAGAAGACAAAGTTGTGACTGCAAATGCTCAAAAGAAATTTGTTTTTGAAATGAAAAAATTAGGTAAGAATGTACAGGGAATATTAATTAGTGGTGCTTATCACGAAATACTAAATGAAGAGGATAAGTACAGAACCCCTTTGATGAAAAATATTTTGGATTATTTTGCTAATGTTAGAACTGCTAAAGAATAATCTGTAAATATTATTTGAGGCGCTGGTCGGATTCGCCCGCCTGAGGCGGGTTGCAGACCTTCGTCTTAAAACAATTAAAATACAGAAAATTTTATTTTATGTTGTTCTTGTCCAAATATTCTCTTCCTTTACCACTCTTGAAAAATCTTTCACGAGCAATTGCATCTGATTTATTCTCAAATCCTTCAGTATAAATCAATTCCAGTGGTCTTCTGTTTCTAGTAGATTTGACAAGACCGTTATTGTGCTCCGCTAGTCTTCGCAAAATGTTTTTAGTACAACCAACGTATCGTTTTTTATCTTTACCGCTTTTTAAGATGTAAACCGAATAGTTCAATTTTAGCTTAACAAAGTTTAGATTGATTTTAAATTATTGGATTGAAAGATTTTGCTAGGTAAAAGAATATTTGAGGCGCTGGTCGGATTCGAACCGACGAATAAAGGTTTTGCAGACCTTCGCCTTAGACCGCTTGGCTACAGCGCCTAAAAAAGAAAATCCACTTTAATGTGGATTACCTTAGAGCGGGAGACGGGACTCGGACCCGCGACATTCACGTTGGCAACGTGATGCTCTACCAGCTGAGCTACTCCCGCAAAAAAAGTAAGAACAATTAAGTTTCCCACTAAATGAATGCCAAATATAATACCATTAAAATTTTCTTGCAAATATTCTTGTTAATTGTTACAAACAAAAAAAGAGCCGCATATAGCGGCTCTTAAAATTACATATGAAATATATTCTATTTCATTAGTAACATCTTCTTAACCTGATTTTGCTTATCAGATTGTAATCTGTAGAAGTAAGCTCCACTTGGGAGATTTGAAGCATTAAATGTAACTTCATAAAATCCTGCCTCAACCATACCATCAACAAGTACAGCAACTTCTTCACCAAGCATATTGTAAATAGCAAGTTTTACAACTCCTGATTCAGGGACATTGTATTTAATGTGAGTAGATGGGTTGAAAGGATTCGGATAGTTTTGCTGGAGACCGAATGTTAATGGACCCTTTACTTCAACTTCAATTTCATCAGAATATTCATATGTACCAAGAAAATCAATTTGTTTCAGTCTGTAGAAATATGTTCCTGTTTCAACAGTGTTGTCTATATAGGAATAATCCTGAGGTTCGGTAGTTGTTCCGTGTCCGTTTACGTAGCCAATCATTAAATATTGACCTTCCTCACTTCTTCTTTCAATTTCAAATAACTGATTATTAAGTTCTGAAGCTGTAGTCCAATTTAAGATGACATCGCCATTATTATTTACATTGGCTGCAAAAGATGTTAATTCAACCGGAAGAATTGTAGGAGGAGCATCACCCATATAATAATCATCAATATACATTTCATCGGTTCCGGCTCCACCAAAGAAATCAGTTACAGCAAGCATGGTAGGTTTTGTTCCGCCGAGCGTCCAGTCCCACGTTGCAACCTGTGTTAATGGAGGACCTGTACCAATCCAAAACTCAGCAAGAGGTGGAACGGCATCCAGATCTACAACTACAATAGCTTGATTCCACTGAGCAACGGCCCAACTAAAGTTTACAACATTTCCGCCACCGCCACCGCCTTCTGTATCTAATCGACCATCGCCCCCTACATCAAAAAATGCATCCATTCCCCATACAAATGACCCGTCAAAATCGTTCATAGTATTAAAGTAACCTGATTGCCCTGTTGGAATATAAAATAAAAAGCTCATCCACCATTTGCCTGTTGTCTGATCACCGTGTCTTCTTATAAAGTCGTTACCAGGTATTTCTACAACAGAATTACTTCCACTATAGGCAAAGTTACTAGAAACAAATGGATCTTCACTGGTTCCGCCGCCACCAGACCAGGTATCCCAATCTACATTATTCTGAGCTACCAATTGCGTACCAGCTGTGTAGGAATCAAAATCATCGGAAAATCCAGGTCCAGGGGGAGGTGCCAACAGATCTGTAAATACATACTCATCAAAATACATTTCATCACCTGCTGTTGCGGCAAAAAAGTCGTTTACAGCTAGCTCAAGTGTACCTGCACCTGATGAAGCATTAGTATATAC
>Ga0209980_10001004_pt1 | contig 15507 bp, 13 predicted proteins | sample CR02metaG_FD_183611 | JGI IMG/M metagenome (GOLD analysis project Ga0209980, IMG submission 183611) | Deep subsurface microbial communities from Mariana Trench to uncover new lineages of life (NeLLi) - CR02 metaG (SPAdes) (version 2) | ecosystem: Environmental > Aquatic > Marine > Ocean trench...
GTATCGACTGATACCCAACTCGGTATCGACTGATACCCAACTCGGTATCGACTGATACCCAACTCGGTATCGACTGATACCCAACTCGGTATCGACTGAAGAAGGCAGGCGAAGCACCATAAACAGAGTCTGAGATCGGCGACTTCGGTGACAATTTTTGTCAGCTTGCGACGAAATTTGCCATGAACTGCCCATGATCTTCAGATGCCAAGTCAGGCTCTGTCGCCCGCCAAAAGAAAAAGTCCTTCATTTAACAATCGCTTATGACCCGACTCCCCTTTCTGGCACGGGGCTTGCTTTATTCACGGTACAGGCAGAAACGCCATCTATTGATTGAAAGCATTCTCGACTTGTTAAGGAGATACATACATGAAGAAGGTTCAACAAGGTTTTACGCTGATCGAACTAATGATCGTAGTTGCCATTATTGGTATTTTGGCCGCGATCGCCATCCCCGCCTACCAGGACTACACGATTCGCGCTCAGGTATCTGAGGGCTTGAATCTGTCTGGTGGCGCCAAAGCCGCTGTTACTGAGTACTTTCAGGACCGTGGTGTCTATCCGACCAACAATGTTGAGGCTGGTCTATCAACTCCCGCACAGATAATGGGCAAGTATGTTGCGACCGTTGCAGTGGGCAACGCCGACGGTGTCATTACCGTTACCTATGGTAACGACGCTCACACTACAATCGCCACCAACAGCATTACAATGTCAGCTACCGACAACGCCGGCAGCATTAGCTGGACCTGCGTCGGCGTTGGTATTGCCGACAAGCATCTGCCTGCTGCATGCCGATAAGACGTATGCCTGGGCGCATAGTTGCCTGGACAGAATGACCAAGAAAGCCCCGGTTTATCCGGGGCTTTTTTTTAGGCAGAATCTGCACACCGGGGAACAGGTCAGTGCAATGCATCAACATAGTAGAGGATTTACGCTGATCGAACTCGTGATCGTGGTCGCGATCATCGGCGTTCTTGCTTCGCTGGCAGTTTCGGCATATCAGACTTACACGGTACGGGCCCAGGTCGCCGAAGCGCTCAATTTTGCAGCCGCTGCAAAAGTGCCAATCATTGATGCTTTCAATCGGAGTGGCATACCCCCGGTGGACCGCGCCGCGGCCGGCATGACCCCCCTGCCCACCGATACTCAGGGCAATTACGTCAGCCAGGTCGCTGTAACGAATGGTCGCCTCGACATAACTTTCGGCAATAACGTTCACCCGGAAATTTATGGTGACACTTTGTCGGTGACGCCCTACCAGACTGCCGGCGGCAAGGTCCTCTGGCGCTGCGGGGCCGCTCCAGTCCCGACCGGCACCACAAAATTGAGCGGAGGCGGCGTGACGGCGGCCCATCTGCCCCCGACTGTTGAGCACCGTTACTTACCGGGTTCGTGCCGTCCCTAGACGCCAAAAACCGGACTGCAAGACCCGAAATCGACCGTTCCGGCAGGTTTGACTTAATCAAATTTCGTTTGTGTGAACGGCAGCACAAAATCCAGTTGATCCACGCACTTAGATCAGTGAGACTGTGAAATCGACTAGATCGCACAGCGACAGAACTCCAGGTTTCCAAGGGTATGGCAGCAACGGCATCTCAATCCAATCTATCTGGCCTGCCACGGCGGCTGGTTCAGGACGGTATCGTCTCTGAGAAGGTTGTACAGGAAGCCGCCGTCGCCGCGCGAAAAGAGAAAACTCCGCTCGTCGCCTATCTCGTGGCCAACGAGATGGCCAATGCCCGCGCGGTCGCTGTTGCCGCAGCACACGAATTCGGCGTGCCGCTCCTCGATCTCGACGCCATAGAAATTGACCTCGACTGCCTGCGAGTAGTCGATCAGAAGCTGCTGAACAAGCACCGGGTTTTGCCGCTCATCAAACGTGGCCAGCGTCTGTTCTTAGGGATAGCTGACCCGACGAATTTGCAGGCCATCGACGACGTCAAGTTCCAGACCAGCCTGCGCGTCGATCCGGTTGTGGTCGAACAAGACAAACTCGAGGAGCGTATCACCAAGGCACTCGAAGCCGTCGATACGAGCATGTCTGCGCTTGACGACGACGACCTCGATCTCGACAACCTCGACGTCATGGGCGGCGAAGAAGAACAGGAAGACGTAACGAGGGATGACATCGAAGATGCCCCGGTCGTCCGCTTCGTCAACAAGGTTCTTTTGGATGCGATCAAGCGCGGCGCATCCGACGTTCACTTCGAACCGTATGAGCATCAGTTTCGCGTCAGAACACGCCTGGACGGCGTTTTGTCGGAGGTTGCTCAGCCACCGGTTGCACTGGCGAGAAAGGTTTGTGCACGACTCAAGGTTATGTCCAGGATGGATATCGCTGAACGTCGTGTCCCACAGGACGGCCGCATCAAAATGCGCTTGTCGAAGAATCGCGCGATCGACTTTCGTGTCAACACCTGCCCGACATTGTTTGGCGAAAAAATCGTATTACGTATTCTCGACCCGGCCAGCGCCAAAATCGGCATCGACGCCCTGGGTTATGAAGACGACCAGAGGGCGATGTACCAGAAACACCTGGATAAGCCCTATGGCATGATCCTGGTCACCGGCCCAACCGGATCCGGTAAGACGGTTTCGCTCTACGTGGGTCTCAATATTCTGAATACCGAGGCCCGTAATATTTCCACGGCCGAAGATCCGTCGGAAATCAACATGCCGGGTGTTAATCAGGTCAACATCAATCCCAAAGTTGGCCTGACATTCGCCTCGGCATTGAGGGCGTTCCTGCGACAGGATCCGGACATCATTATGGTCGGCGAGATTCGTGACCTCGAGACGGCGGAGATTGCCATCAAGGCTGCGCAAACGGGTCACCTCGTCCTCTCGACACTGCACACGAACGACGCACCGCGCACACTGACGCGTCTCGTCGATATGGGCGTCAAGCCCTATGCAATTGCCACCTCTGTTAGCCTGATTATCGCTCAGCGTCTTGCGAGAAAACTTTGCGACAACTGCAAAGAAGTCAGGGAAGTACCTCGTGAAGCTCTGGAGAAAGAAGGTTTTGAGGCTGAGGATATTGACAACGGCCTGACCATCTTCGGCCCGGTCGGCTGCAAATCGTGCAACGATGGTTACAAGGGGCGTATCGGCATATTCCAGGTCATGGAGGTCTCGGAGGCGATGGGCAAGATTATCATGGCCGATGGGAACGCAATGCAGATTGCGGACCAGGCTGCAGCCGAAGGCGTCATCGATTTGCGTCGCGCCGGGCTGAACAAAGTCAAGGCAGGTATTACCAGCCTTGAGGAAATCAACCGGGTTACCATTGAATAGTGTAATCCCTCAAATAACGGAAGAGAACTACGATGGCTGAATCAGCGGTAATGGGCAACGTACCCTTTCTCTGGGAAGGTACGGACCGTAAGGGCAACAAGATCAAAGGCAAGAGCATGGCGTCCAGCGAGGCGCAGGTTCGTGCTGACTTACGCCGTCAGGGCGTTGTGCCCAGCAGAATCAAGAAGCAGGGTCGAGGCCTCAAGAGGGGCGGTACCATTACCACCGCCGATATTTCGATTTTTTCACGTCAGCTCGCAACCATGCTGTCAGCGGGTATTCCCCTGGTACAGGCTTTCGAAATCGTCGGTCACGGGCACGAAAATCCGGCGATGCAGAAGTTGATTCTTGCGGTCAAGACAGACGTCGAGGGCGGTAGCGCGCTTGCGGAAGCTCTTTCCAAACACCCGCTGTACTTTGACGATTTGTTTGTCAACCTCGTGTCGGCAGGCGAGCAGGCAGGTGCTCTCGAGACCTTGCTTGACAAAATCGCGACCTACAAAGAGAAGACTGAGGCGATCAAGAAAAAGATCAAGAAAGCAGTCACCTACCCGGCCGCGGTCCTGGTCGTCGCTCTGGTCGTAACAGTCATTCTTCTGGTTTTCGTTATTCCGGCTTTTGAAGATCTATTCAAGGGATTCGGCGCAGATCTTCCGGCGTTTACCAGAATGGTCATCGACCTCTCGGTCTTCGTCCGGCAACAGGGATGGATTCTGGCAATAATGGCAGTCTCCGCCGTATTTACGTTCCTATACTTTAAGAAGCGGTCACGCCCAATGCGGCATTTCCTGGACCGCGTGGCTCTCAAGATGCCGATCATCGGCCCAATTCTTGTGAAGGCCGCCATTGCGCGATACGCGCGCACGCTTTCGACCATGTTCAGCGCCGGCGTACCACTCGTAGAAGCGCTGGAGTCCGTCGCTGGAGCGACCGGTAACATCGTCTATGAGGTCGGCGTGCTGAGGATGAAAGACGAGGTGTCCACCGGCCAGCGATTGCAGCAGGCAATGGAAAACACCGGCCTGTTCCCCAATATGGTCATTCAGATGATCGCCGTTGGCGAGGAATCCGGTTCATTGGACGAAATGTCGTCCAAGGTCGCGGATTTCTATGAAGAAGATGTCGATAACGCGGTAGACAACTTGAGCTCGCTACTCGAGCCATTGATCATGGCGATCCTGGGCGTTCTGGTTGGTGGACTGGTTGTCGCGATGTATTTACCAATCTTCAAGATGGGTGCCGTTATCTAAGAACACATCGTTGCAGACGATCTCTTGGAAGCGGCGCTTTGTGGCGTCGTTTCTAATGGAAGCGGCGCCTTGCGGCGTCGTTTCTAATTGGGTATAGGAGCATCATGCAGGAGTTATTCTCAAGTTCACCGCTGATCTTCGTCGCGTTGGTGTTCTTTCTGTCACTCCTGATTGGCAGCTTTTTGAATGTCGTGATTTACCGGCTGCCGATCATGATGGAGCGGGAATGGCGCGCCCAGTGCGAGGAGCTCGCAGAGACCGAAGCGACGGATATTCCGGCCGGGCGATTCGACCTCGTATTTCCACGGTCTCGTTGCACCTCCTGCGATGCACAAATTACGGCAATGCAGAATGTGCCCATCGTTAGCTACCTGATATTGCGTGGCAAATGTGCCAGCTGCGGCTCGTCAATCTCGAAGCGTTATCCCATCGTCGAGACATTGTCTGCAATATTGACAGCGATCGTCGCATGGCGATTCGGCTTCGGCTGGGAGTCCGCTGCAGCCGTCCTATTGACCTGGACCTTGATCGCCATCAGCGTCATAGATATCGACCATCAGATCATTCCCGATTCGATTTCCCTGCCGTTCGTCTGGATCGGCTTGATGCTAAGCCTGTTCCATCCGATGCAAGGCAGCGAAGTCCTGTTCATCGACTCAGAGACGGCAGTCGTCGGCGCGCTGGCCGGATACTTAAGCCTGTGGACCGTTTATCAGCTATTTCGCCTGATGACGGGCAAGGAAGGAATGGGTTACGGTGATTTCAAATTGTTGGCCGTGCTCGGCGCCTGGCTGGGCTGGCAGATGTTGCCGCTGATCATATTGCTGTCCGCCATTGTTGGCGCAGTTGTAGGTATATCAATGATCGTCTTCCGCCGAGCCGATCGAAGCACTCCGATTCCATTCGGCCCCTATCTCGCGGCAGCGGGCTGGATTGCGATGTTGTGGGGCCCTCAGATCGTCGCAGCTTATCTCGATTATATGAGTTGACATGGACCGTCCTCTGCGAATTGGACTGACGGGCGGTATTGCGAGCGGCAAGAGCACCGTCGCAGATCTTTTTGCCGAATATGGCGTACCAATCATCGACACGGACGTCATTGCCCGTCAGCTTGTGCGGCCGGGCGAGCCCGCTCTGAATGAGATTCGTATTGCCTTTGGTGACGATGTCTTCGACGCGCAAGGTCGACTGGACAGAAAAGCCATGCGCAAAGTCGTATTTCTGCACCCGGCCCGTCGAGAGAAACTCGAAGCGATATTGCATCCCGGAATTCGGGATGCTGTGGTGGCGCAATCGGAAAAGACAGAGGGGCCATATCAGATTATCGCCGTGCCGCTACTCGTCGGGTCCCCTATCCAGCAATTCATGGATCGTGTTCTGGTCGTCGATTGCGACGATGATACTCAACTGAAGCGCCTGTTGGCCCGTGACGCAGAAAATGAGGAGCAGGCACGCCGAATATTGGCGGCGCAGGCCAGCCGGCAGGACCGTCTGGTAATTGCTGATGACGTGATCAACAATGATGGCGAATTCAGCGAGACCCGAAGCCAGGTCGATGCCCTCCATAACAGGTACCTGAGACTGGCCGGCAGCCCCGAGTAGTGGTCCAACAAAGTTATCGTGATGGACCACCAGAGTCTGTCGGGAATTTGCGTCATTTGCCCTGAATGTCGCCCTGGCGCAGAATATCGCCCATGGCGAAGCCTGCCTCGCAAATTGCCCCTCCTTACGTCACTCGCCGGCTTGCCGAATACGAGCAGCCCCTTAATGAGCGCATGAGGACGTTTCTCAGGCTCGAATTCATCTACCAGCAATTGATGTACAACAGCGAGCTTGAAGCCGACTGGGCCACCCGGGCTGCAATGTCCTGCCTGCTGGAGATTATGGCGATCCTGACACGAGGCGACGTACGCAGCGATGTGCACAAGGAGCTCGATCACCAGATTGAGAACCTCAAGCGGTTTGTCAGCGAGCCTGCCGTAGATTCCAGGCGGCTGGAAGCGCTGATCAGGAATCTCCTCGAAAGCAGGAATGCCGTGAATGCAGCCGGCACTCGATTCCTGCAGCCGTTGAAAGATTGCGAGTTTCTGGCTTCGATCAAACACCGCAGCTCAATTCCGGGCGGCACCTGTGAATTCGATTTGCCCGAATACAATCACTGGCTGAGACAGCCCTTTGCCAGACGCCAACAGGACTTCAAGCACTGGCTAAGCGCGATACGGCCAGTATGCGATGCCGTTACCGAGCTGCTGTGGTTAATACGGGAGAGCGCGCCCGCTGTAGAGAAGACCGCAATTAACGGCATGCATCAGCACAACATGCAAAAGCACGTTCAATGCCGACTGCTGCGGGTCACCCTACCCGACGACAGTCCACTGTATCCCGAGATCAGCGGTAGCCAGCATAGATTTACGGTGCGATTTCTGGAGTGGTCGAATATCGGCAGCCGTGCAGTACAAACCGGCCACGACGTGCATTTCCATCTAAGTATCTGCTGACATTTAAAGTCGCTGCAGCGCCTTGATTACGGGGCCGTCAGCCGGCAATAGCAAATCCTCCGTCAGCTCATCCGGCCTGATCCACTTGAGTTCCTGTCCGTCCCTGCTCTCAGGCGTATTGAGCCAATGTTCGATCAGGTAAAAATCGATGCAGACAGAACGGTCGGGATAGTCATGTTTAAGGCTCATGAAGAGAGCCTGATGGATAATCTCTATGCCGAGCTCTTCACCGAGTTCACGGCTGAGCGCCGATACACTCTCTTCACCCGCTTTCAATTTGCCGCCGGGGAATTCCCACAGGCCGGCGAATAAATGATCGCCGGTCCGTTCGGCAATCAAAACTCGACCGCGATGGTCGCGCAATATGCCCGCGGCAACACGAATCGCGACTACGTTAGTTTGCCGTGGCACTGCTTGTATTTCTTCCCCGAGCCACAGGGGCAGGGCTCGTTCCTGCCCACTTTTCGTTCGCTCCTGACGAAAGGTGTGGGCGAGGCCGCGGCCGCCACTGCCCCACGGCCCTGCCCCGCGGCAGCCTGTTGCTGTCCGAGCGCCGATGCATCTGCATGACGGAATTCCATTGCCTGAGCGACGCGACGTTGTGCCTCCATTCTCTCGACATCTTCCTGACTCTGTATTCTGACTCTCGAGAGTATGCTGATTGTATCGTGCTTGATCTGGTCCAGCATGGCACCGAACATTTCGAAGGCTTCGCGCTTGTATTCCTGTTTCGGGTTTTTTTGTGCATAACCACGCAGATGAATTCCCTGACGCAGGTAATCCATGCCAGCAAGATGTTCTTTCCAGTGATGATCGAGTTGCATCAGCATGACTTCTATCTCGATGTGATGCATCCTGTCTTCGCCGATCTCAGCGACCTTCGCGTCATAGTTGCTTTGTACCTCGTCAATGCAACGTTTGCGAATACCTTCTTCGTTGAGTTTCGAATCGTCTTTCAGCCATTGGCCTACCGCTAAGTTCACAGCGAAATCGTGCTCGATCGCCTTCCCGAGACCGTCCGGGTCCCACTGTTCCTCGAGGCTACCGGGCGCAATGTACTGATCGACAATGGACGCGACCACCTCTTCGCGGATGGCTGTCACCGAGTCTGCGATCTCGTCTGCTGCCATTAGCTCCGACCTTTGGTGATAGACAACTTTTCTCTGGTCGTTGGCCACATCATCATATTCGAGCAGGTTCTTGCGAGTGTCGAAGTTGTGCGCCTCAACCTTGCGCTGCGCCCTCTCGATCTGACGGGTCAACAGCTTGCTTTCTATCGCCTCACCTTCCCGCATCCCGGCCCTGGCCAATAATGCCTTGGTGCGCTCCGGATCGCCGAATATGCGCATCAGGCTGTCTTCCATGGACAGATAGAAGCGGCTGGAGCCGGCATCGCCCTGCCTGCCCGAGCGGCCCCTGAGCTGGTTGTCGATACGACGTGACTCATGCCTTTCCGTACCCACGATGTGCAGGCCACCTGCCTTGAGCACGGCCGCATGGCGGCCGTCCCAGTCGGACCGAATGGCATCTTTGTCAGCGTCATCGGCAGCCGCCAGTTCGGCCTCCAGATTGCCGCCTAAAACGATGTCGGTACCGCGTCCCGCCATGTTGGTCGCAATGGTCAGGGCGCCGGGGCGCCCTGCCTGCTGCACGACTACCGCTTCACGCTCGTGTTGCTTGGCATTCAATACTTCGTGCTTAATGTCTTTTTTCTTCATGTAGGAGGAGAGTTTTTCCGATGTCTCAATCGATGTCGTGCCGACCAGCACCGGTTGTCCGCGATCGCGACAGTCTTTGATGTCTTCTACAATCGCCTTGAATTTGTCGTCTTCGGTCAGATACACGAGATCCGGATGGTCGTCGCGAACCATCAGCATGTGCGTCGGTATGACGATGACTTCGAGGCCGTAGATTTGCTGGAATTCGAATGCCTCGGTATCCGCGGTGCCGGTCATCCCGGACAGGTTGCTGTATAGCCTGAAATAGTTCTGGAACGTGATCGACGCGACCGTTTGATTTTCCTGTTTGATCGCAACGCCTTCTTTCGCCTCCACGGCCTGGTGCAGGCCATCGGACCAGCGTCGGCCAGTCATCGTGCGCCCCGTAAACTCATCGACGATGACGATCTCGCCGTCCTTAACGATGTAGTCGACGTCTTTCTTAAACATCACATGGGCACGCAATGCGGCATTGAGGTGATGAACCAACCTGATATTCGCCGCGTCGTACAGGCTCTCGCCCTCTCCCAGCAGCCCGGCCTTGGTCATCAGGTCTTCAACGCGCTCATGTCCGTCTTCCGTCACGTACACCTGTTTCGCCTTCTCGTCTTTCGAGTAATCGCCAGGGCCGTCTTCTTCCTCCTGCTCCTGGAGCTTCGGTATCAGCTTGTTGATTTTCTGATAAAGGTCGGTGCTTTCCTCGGTAGGCCCCGAGATAATTAAAGGCGTCCGGGCCTCGTCGATAAGGATTGAGTCAACTTCGTCGACGATGGCGAAATTAAGTTCGCGCTGGCTCTTGGCCTCGAGGGAAAACGCGAGATTGTCGCGAAGGTAATCGAAGCCCAGCTCATTGTTGGTTGCGAAGGTTATGTCGGCGTTATAGGCCGCGCGTTTCTCGTCCTGCGTCTGGCCGCTTTTCGATACCCCGACGCTTAGCCCCAGGAATTCATAGATCGGCCCCATCCAATCTGCATCTCGCTGCGCCAGGTATTCGTTTACGGTCACGATGTGTACACCTTTGCCGCTGATTGCGTTCAGGTAGGCGGGCAATGTGGCGACCAGGGTTTTGCCCTCGCCGGTACGCATCTCGGCGATATTGCCGTCATGCAATACCATGGCGCCGATTAGCTGTACGTCAAACGGCCTTAGGCCAAGGGCACGTTGGCAGGCATCTCTCGCGACTGCGAACACTTCCGGAAGCATGTCATCCAGGCTTTCGCCGTCCGCGAAGCGCTTGCGAAACTCGTCAGTCCTGGCCCGCAATTGCCGATCGTCAAGACTCTGTACGCCCTCTTCGAGTGCGTTGATCTCATCGACGACCTTTGAGTATTGCCGAAGCAACCGCTGGTTACGGCTGCCGAAAATACTGGTTAGAAAGTTTGCCACTCTGGGCTCCTGGCAAGGATGATCGGGTTGAAGCGGCGAAGGCCGTTATTTTACGGACTGGTCCAGAGATTGCATCAAAGAGTTATCCATCGTCAGCCACCGAATGTATGGCCGATTGAGGTAAAGACAAGGAGGGACTGGCTAGTTCTGGCTAGTGCGCGCCCTGGCGTATGAACTTGACCGGGTTGACGCGATGGCCACGATGTAGCACTTCGAAGTGCAGATTCGGCCCTGTTGCCCGACCGGTGTCACCCATAAGGGCCACGGTTTGGCCTTTCTTGACCTCCTGACCTACAGAGACCAGGTTTTCCGAGTTGTGCGCATACCGTGTTGCATAGCCATTGCCGTGGTTGATCTCGACCAGCTTGCCGAAGCCGTAACGCGGCGATGACCAGGTCACGACACCGTCGGCAACCGCGATGATTTCCGCCCCCTGTTTGCCGGCAAAATCGACGCCTTTGTGATTGGCGGGTTTGCCGGTGAAAGGATCCGTCCGCCGCCCGAAATAGGAAGACATCCAGCCTGACTTAACGGGCCGACCTTTAGGATAGACCCTGTCGGTCAAATTCTGATTCATCAGGACGCTCTCGAGTACGCCCAGTTGTGCCTCGCGGTCAACGAGTTGCTTGTCCAGGCCTTGCATCGCCGCGAGCACCTCGGGAATCGCAACACCTGAGCCAGCAAGATTCGGCTCCTCCGGACCACCGATCGCGGGATCCGAATCAAAATTGAATTCACCATTTTCCAGGCCGGCCATCCCGGTCAGGCGGCGACCCAAGGCATCGAGGCGGATTACGCGGGCGTTCATCTGTCCGATCCGGATGGCCAGTGCATCAAGTGTGTCTTCCGTTTGCTGCCGAGTCATCGCGATCGCATCACGTTGCAATTCAAGCTCTCCGGCCAGATTCCTGACCTCGGTCATGCTGACGCCGGAGCCCGTCTGCGCCGAATACCAGTAACCGCCAAAAAATCCTGCAGTTGAGATCACGCCGGTAACGAACAATCCCAGAACAGTTGCTGCCGTGCCGGACACGTTGAGCTGCCGGGGTCTTCCAAAACCTTTGCCGAAAATGACTACATTCATCGAGTACGCTCCGGATGTGTATTCTTCGAGTTATTCATCCTTGCCATACAATTAGGTGACTTGCGGACCGGCTGCCGTTGCTGGCGCCCTCTCAATCTTGTCGGCCTGCATCCTTTTGCCACTTCGGTAACTCCGCTATCCTAGGAACGAATCCCTTAGATCGGTGGTTTTGCGCCCCCGTCTTTCAGCGGGTATGCCCTTTTCGAACTTCTCAATATGCATAATGCAGCTTTTTATTACAAGATCAGACATCTAGAAGCTTGATTCTGGTCACCGAAAGCCCCCAAAATCGCCAACTCCGTCACATTTTATGTCGATCATTCAACTCAAAAAACTGCTTATGACAGGCTCCGGTGGCGCCCTGGAGAAAATTGTCCAACATGCTCAAATTATGGACGACCTGACAAGCGCAATCCGGACCGTCTTGCCCGATGAAGCTCAGGCCACATTGCTCTCCGCTAATCTGCGCGAAGACGGCGAACTGGTACTCATATGCAGCTCCTCGTCCTGGGCCGCGAGACTGCGTTTTGAGAGTGAGCATTTGATAGAAGCCGCCCGATTGACGGGCGTCGAGGTCAGAAGCTGCAAGGTGAAGGTATCTCCGTCGCCAGGCAGTGTGTAGGTTTTTCGTCGCAGCTCAGCGCGCCTGCCAACGCTATTAGCCGCTTTCTGATCGGTGCGGATTGATCACGACCATCCCTGGTCGTGACCTTCGCTTAGCGAAGACGCCCTTTGGGCGTCCAAATTCAATTGTAAGTTGCGCATCCTGCCTTACCAGCAACTCCGGCCTTTGCCATCCATGGCTTCGGCGTTCGGTGGGCGGACGCGATGCATCGGCCTTTCACCTTTCCCCGGTGGGCCTGTGACATTTATTGACTGTCTCCGTTCGGAGTGCGGCAAAACCTGACGGGCGAATCTATCTACGCGTACGCCGGCGCTGCGTAGGAAATCGGCGCTTTATGTGAATCCTCAAAAGTTACTACTTCAAACGCAGTCACGTCATCGAGAAGAGCGCGCAGTAATTTGTTATTCAGTTCATGCCCTGACTTGTGCCCCGAAAACTCGCCAACAAGGCTGTATCCGAGCAGGTAGATGTCGCCGATCGCGTCCAGGATCTTGTGAATGATGAACTCATTCGCGTAGCGCAAACCGTCTTCATTCAAGATTCGATAATCGTCCAGTACGATCGCATTGTCCATGCTGCCGCCCAGCGTCAGGTTGCGCTCGCGCAGAGTCTCGACATCACGTAGGAAACAAAATGTTCTTGCCCGACTGACCTCTTTCAAAAAGGAGGTTGATGAAAAATCGATCGACGCGTCCCGGCTCAGCTTATTGAATACCGGGTGGTTAAAGGAAATCTCGAAATTGACTTTGAATCCGTTGAATGGCGTCAACTGAGCCCATTTGTCATCGTCTTCGACGCGGATCTTTTTCTTGATGCGAATAAAGCGCTTCGCCGCATTCTGTTCTTCGATTCCCGCCGATTGCAAAAGAAATACAAAGGGGGCAGCACTGCCATCCATTATCGGCACCTCGGGCGCCGATAGATCAACCATCAGGTTATCGATACCAAGCCCGGCCAATGCAGCCATCAGATGCTCGACTGTGGCGACCTTGACGTCGCCCTTCATCAGGGTAGTTCCCAACATCGTCTCGCCGACCAGCCTCGGGTCAGCTTTGATATCGACCGGCTTATCAAGATCGACACGTCGGAAAGTGATGCCGGCGTTTACGGCCGCCGGGCGAAGCGTCATGTAGACTTTTTTGCCGGTGTGCAGACCGACGCCGGTCGCGCGTATAGCCGTTCTTATCGTTCGCTGTCGCAGAATCGCCACAATACCCGGGATTTAGCCGCGGGCCGCCTGTTCGCGTCCGAATGTCATCGAAGCCCTTCCATTCTGGGCTAAAAACAATCGGATCACCGTCCCCAAAAAAATGCCGACATGTCTTGCCGGCCCCTGTTGTGTAATCACCACGAAAGCCCGAAAGCTTTACGGTTTTGTTTCAAAATGATTGACGCGCGAGGTTACCACAATGCCGAAAATTACGCCAAATATCAGCAACATAAATGGGGCTGCAAAGAAGCCGGCCCGAATGTCCCGACGGGAACCATTCCGGGCCGGCGGAGCGGAGAAACGACGATGTCATCGAGTGAGCTTAATCCATCGTCGTTTGTTTTTTAGTCAGCCTGGCGTCTCAGGAATGCAGGAATATCGAGTAACTCTTCCTGCAGGCCCGCTTCGCCCAGACCGTCACCGACTGCCCGTTTCCGTTGCACAGTCGGTTTATCGAGGACCTGATAGTTCGGTTCGAGTGCGGCTGCCGGCTGGCGCACGACGCGCATCGGCGACTCTGACTGCACCGACTGCTGACCCAGTCCGGTTGCAACCACGGTTACACGAATCATGTCGGACATGTCCGGATCGATAACGGTGCCAATAACAACCGTTGCGTTCTCCGAGCAGAATTCCTTGATCGTATTTCCGACCTCCTGGAACTCGCCAATGGAGAGATCCATTCCCGCAGTGACATTGACGAGAATGCCGTTTGCTCCGGACAGGTTGATATCTTCGAGAAGTGGGCTGGAAATCGCCGCTTCGGCAGCTTCCCGCGCGCGATCTTCGCCTGAAGACGAACCGGAGCCCATCATGGCCATTCCCATTTCAGCCATTACCGTGCGGACGTCGGCGAAATCGACGTTGATCAGTCCCGGTCGGGTAATCAGTTCTGCAATGCCCTGAACCGCGCCTTGCAACACCTGATTGGCCGCCTTGAAGGCATCCAGTAAGGTCGTCTCGCCGCCAAGCACAGTCAGGAGCCTCTCGTTCGGAATCGTTATGAGGGAGTCGACATATTTGCCGAGTTCAGCGATACCGTGATCGGCGACCGCCATGCGTTTGCGGCCTTCCATGATGAACGGCCTGGTCACGACCGCAACCGTCAGAATGCCGAGCTCCTTTGCAACCTGTGCGACTATAGGCGTTGCGCCGGTTCCGGTACCACCACCCATGCCGGCGGTAATAAAGAGCATGTCGGCACCCTCGATGACCTCCTGGATACGGTCCCTGTCTTCCATCGCTGCCTGACGCCCGACGTCAGGGTCGGATCCGGCGCCGAGTCCTTTGGTTATGTTGCACCCGATCTGAAGTGCAGTGCGCACGCGAGCACTATTCAGTGCCTGTGCGTCCGTATTCGCACAAATGAAATCGACGCCCTCGATACCGGCGTGGACCATATGGGCGACTGCATTACCACCACCCCCGCCGACACCGATCACTTTTATAACTGCGCTCTGGCTGTGTGCGTCCATTAGTTCAAACATTTATTTTCCCTCCGCTAAGGAATATTTCATTAAGAAGCATGCTCACTCGTCTGCTGCATCTGTCTTCACATCTGATCGATCAAAACTGACGCTGAAACCAGGATTTCGTCTGGCCCCAGAGGTCGGCGACGCTGCCCGATACCGGCGTACTGCGTTGGTTTCGTCGCACGATGTTTTCGTAGCCGTAGAGAAGCAGTCCGACACCGGTCGCGTGTATCGGGTTTCTGACTACGTCCACGAGCCCGCTTACGTACTGCGGCAAACCGAGTCGGACCGGCATATGGAAAACTTCTTCGGCAAGTTCGACCGCGCCCTCCATCTTGGCGCTGCCCCCGGTTATTATGATCCCCGCCGCAATAAGTTCTTCGAAACCTGAGCGCCTCAATTCGTCGCGAATCAGGCCGAACAATTCCTCGAAGCGCGGCTCGACAATCTCGGCGAGCGTCTGCCGTGCCAGCCTTCTCGGCGGTCGGTCACCGACACTGGGTACCTCGATTGTTTCATCGGGATTGGCGAGTTGCGACAGCGCACAGGCATATTTGATTTTGATTTCCTCGGCATACTGCGTTGGCGTCCGCATGGATACGGCGATATCGTTTGTCACCTGATCGCCGGCTATCGGAATGACCGCGGTGTGTTGAATAGCACCGCCCAGGAACACGGCAAGGTCTGTCGTGCCACCGCCTATATCGACGAGACAGGAGCCCAGTTCCTTTTCGTCGTCGGTTAACACCGAGTAACTCGAGGCGAGTTGTTCAAGCACGATGTCATCGACTTCGAGCCCGCAACGCTGAATGCACTTGACGATATTTTGCGCAGCACTTTCGGCCCCAGTAACCATATGCACCTTGGCTTCGAGGCGTACGCCCGACATGCCGATCGGCTCGCGGATGCCCCCCTGGTTGTCGATGAGGAATTCCTGCGGCAGGATGTGCAGAATTTTCTGGTC
>Ga0209980_10001005_pt1 | contig 15497 bp, 16 predicted proteins | sample CR02metaG_FD_183611 | JGI IMG/M metagenome (GOLD analysis project Ga0209980, IMG submission 183611) | Deep subsurface microbial communities from Mariana Trench to uncover new lineages of life (NeLLi) - CR02 metaG (SPAdes) (version 2) | ecosystem: Environmental > Aquatic > Marine > Ocean trench...
CACCGATCTTTTTGATGCTCAGGATCAATCTTATCGTGATTTGGTATTGCCACCTACTTGCCGTAAGCGTATTTCAGTGGAAGCGGGCGTGACTGATTACTGGCGTAAATATGTGGGTCTGGATGGCAAGTCATTAGGCGTCGATAGTTTCGGTGAATCTGCCCCGGCCAAGGATGTTTTTGAACACTTCGGCCTGACGGCGGCGTCATTAGAAGAGATGATTAAAGATTTGGCGAAATAAGATCTGGAGAAAATAAGAGATAACGAATTCATAAAGTACTTGTAATTATTATTAAAGCAATGAATGGAGAATTAAAATGACAATTAAAGTTGGTATAAACGGTTATGGGCGTATTGGGCGGAATATCCTGCGTGCCGTATACGAATCTGGGCGGTCAGATGAAATCCAGATCGTCGCCATTAACGATCTTGGCGATGCCAACACCAACGCACATTTGACCCAGTATGATACAGCCCACGGTAAATTTCCGGGTGAGATTTCTGTTGAAGGAGACTACATGATCGTCAACGGCGATAAAATCAGGGTGCTATCAGAACGTGATCCCGCCAAGCTGCCCTGGGGTGAACTTGGTGTCGATGTGGTTCATGAATCAACTGGATTTTTTGCCAGCAAGGAGAAAGCCAGTGCTCACCTTGCAGGTGGCGCAAAAAAAGTCATCATCTCAGCGCCCGGTGGAAGTGACGTCGATGCAACGATTGTATACGGTGTCAACCACGGAGTGTTAAAGGCGTCAGATACCGTTATTTCCAATGCTTCCTGCACAACCAACTGTCTCGCACCGCTGGTTAAAGTATTACACGAAAATATCGGTGTTCAACAGGGGACGATGACAACCATTCATGCCTACACCAATGACCAGGTCCTGACCGACGTCTATCACACAGATCTGCGCCGGGCACGCGCGGCCACCATGTCCATGATCCCGACAACCACGGGTGCTGCTACGGCTGTTGGTCTGGTTCTACCTGAACTCAATGGAAAACTTGATGGCTACTCCATGCGCGTACCAACCATCAATGTTTCAGTCGTTGATTTAACGATTATTGCCGCAAGGGAAACAAACGTCGACGAAATCAATTCCTTAATGAAAACGGCGGCCGACGGTGAGATGAAAGGGGTATTAGCCTATAATGATAAACCACTGGTATCCATTGATTTTAATCATGACCCGGCATCCGCAACTTATGATTCAACGCAGACCAGAGTATTGGGAGGTAAGCTTGTGAAAGTAATTGCCTGGTATGACAACGAGTGGGGTTTTTCAAACCGCATGCTGGACACCACAGTTGCATTAATGAACGCGAGCTAGCATACGAAATTTGGTAAATATTGTGACAATCTCTAACCTAGAATCCGCAGTCGACCACTACGAGTTATAGATAACATAATGAAAATTGTAGCGTTATGGCCTTGTTTGAATTAGCCCAGAGGGTGACGGTGCTACCGGATCGATGGCACATCAGTTTGGCACGTCTAGGCGGGTTAAAATCCACACCAATGGCTAGCCATTGCCTCGGATTTCACCCCACCCATTCACACCAAACTGACGCACCCTCAACCCAGTCCAACTGTGGAATCTAGGTTAAATGACTATTTTGGTAAAAATTGCAGACCTTGACCTAAATGGGAAGCGGGTGCTTGTGCGCGAAGACTACAATGTCCCTATTAAGGATGGAGAAGTTGAGGATGACACGCGCATCTACGCCAGCTTACTGACCCTTAATAAGATCCTGGATGCAGGCGCAAAACTCATGGTCATGTCTCACCTGGGGCGGCCAAAAGAGGGGGAATTCGATGAGGCGTTCAGCCTGGCCCCCGTGGCCAAATGTTTGTCTTCACTACTTGATAGAGAAGTGCCACTGGTAAGAGATTGGCTGGATGGCGTTGACATGGAAAATAGAGATATCGTCCTGTTCGAAAATGTACGCTTCGAAACAGGCGAAATAGCCAACGAAGACGAACTGGCCAGAAAAATGGCGGCCCTGTGCAATGTCTATGTGAATGACGCCTTTGCCACAGCGCATAGGGTACAAGCGTCTACACATGGTGTTGCCAAATATGCGCCTGTTTCTGCAGCAGGTCCGTTATTAATTACAGAATTAAAGACCTTGTCCAGAGCGCTAAGGGATCCAGCAAAACCCATGGTGGCTGTTGTGGGTGGCTCCAAGGTTTCCTCGAAAATAACCATCCTCGAATCGCTTTCAAAAAAAGTGGACCAGTTGATCGTCGGTGGTGGTATTGCCAATACCTTCCTGAAAGCAGCAGGCTACAATGTTGGGAACTCACTTTACGAAGAAGATCTGGTTGAGAAGGCGAAAAAAATAATGGCGGCAGCAAAGGAGAATGGCGGAGAGATCCCCTTACCTGTCGATGTAGTGTGCGCAAAAGAATTCAGTGAGCATGCAGATGCCAGTATCAAGGGCATCGAAAATATAGAAGATGACGACATGGTTATGGATGTGGGACCTGAAACCATCGCAAGATTCACCGACATACTGGAACAGGCAGAAACCATTGTCTGGAATGGACCGCTTGGCGTGTTTGAATTCGATCGTTTTAGTGCTGGAACAAGGGCCCTGGCAGAAAGTATTGCGATCAGTGATGCTTTCTCTATTGCCGGTGGTGGCGATACCCTGTCGGCGATCTCAAAGTTTGGTGTGTCAAACAAGATCTCCTATATCTCTACAGGTGGCGGTGCTTTTCTGCAATTTCTTGAAGGCAAAAAATTGCCTGCTGTTGCCATACTGGAAGAGTCGGCGCGTGCGTGGGCAGCAATGGAGCGGGCACGTGAATACTAGTACTCTTTCAAGATAGTACTTTTAAATAAACAATTAAGCAGAAAAGATTAGATGAACTTTAGCGAATCTTATGCTTAGTACAACTGTAGAGGTTATAACTGTAGTTTAAATGAGAAGAACGAAAATAATAGCAACATTAGGTCCGGCAACGGATAAACCGGGTATTTTAGAAGACCTTTTCAAGGCAGGTGTCGATGTATTCCGTCTTAATTACTCCCACCAGACCCATGCCCATCACGAGAGAAGACTGAAAGAGATTCGCATACTATCAAAAAAACATACGCGTGCTGTTGGAATTATGGCTGATCTACAAGGGCCAAAAATTCGCATTGAACATTTTGACGGGGGCAAGGTTCAGCTTGTTGAAGGAGCAGAATTCACCATTGACACCGATCTGGACAGCGAATCTGGTAACGAAAAACACGTAGGTGTAAGTTACAAGGATTTACCCAGGGATGTCCGTGCTGGAGACACGCTCCTCATTGACGATGGCCGTATCGTCATGCGTGTTAAGGAGGTTGGTGAGCATGAAGTCAGTTGTGAAGTGCTAACCGGTGGTGAACTCTCGAATAACAAAGGGCTTAATCTTCAGGGGGGTGGGCTTTTAGCAAGCGCCCTGACTGAAAAAGACAAACGCGATCTGAAACATGCCGTCAGTATCGGTGTTGATTATGTTGCTGTGTCCTTTCCACGTGTTGCTGATGATATTCATCAGACACGCGAACTGCTTAAAAAACTGGACAGCAATGCACTCATCATCGCCAAGATAGAAAGGGCCGAGGCGCTCGACGATATCGAGGCTATCATAGAGGCGTCGGACGCCATCATGATTGCGCGTGGTGATCTGGGTGTTGAGATTGGTGATGCAAGTCTGCCGCCCGTACAAAAAAGACTGACCAAGATGGCCCGGGGAATGGATCGTGCCGTCATTATCGCAACACAAATGATGGAATCCATGATTGAGCACCAGATACCGACACGCGCCGAGGTGTTTGATGTTGCAAATGCTGTTATCGATGGTACGGATGCCGTAATGTTGTCGGCGGAGACCAGTATTGGGCATTTTCCTGCCAAGGCCGTTGCATCCATGTCTGACATTTGTGAAGAAGCAGAGAAACAAAAAAGTGTGACCGTTTCAGATCATCGTATCAACAGACGTTTTGAATCTATCAATGAAGCTATCGCTATGTCCACCATGTATGCAGCAAATCATATTGGCGCAAAAGCCATTGCCGCACTCACAGAAACAGGTGGCACCTGCTTATGGATGTCGCGAATTAAATCGGGCATCCCGATCTTTGCATTTACACGTCATGCGTCTACCCGTCGACGGGTTTCCTTGTATCGTGGTGTTTATCCAATGAAATTTGACATCATGCACACAGATCCTCTGGAGGCCAATAAAGATATTATTGAAGAACTCTTGAAGCACAATGTCGTTAAAAAGGGTGACTACATTATCATTACCAAGGGTGACCTGCGCGGTCGTCGTGGGGGAACGAATAATATGAAGCTTCTACGTGTCGGAGAGGCAACGGAGCACACCATCTAATCTAGCAAGGCAGAAACTGGAGCTGGAAGTATTTAAATTAGTTATTTTGACTTGAAACTGGGGCTAAATATGATCACGAAAGATCTGGAACAAACAGCTGAGGCAATGGTTGCCCAAGGTAAAGGTATACTCGCAATTGATGAAAGTTTCCCAACGATTAAAAATCGCTTTGATGGTATCAATACTGAATCAACAGAAGCATCACGCAGGGCCTATCGCGATCTTTTGATCACCAATCCAGGCGCAAGTGAATATATCAGTGGAATAATTTTGTTTGATGAAACCATCAGGCAATCTACCGCTGATGGAATCCCATTTCCAGAGACCCTTATCGAACAGGGCATCATGCCCGGCATCAAAGTCGATACGGGGGCCAAGGATCTGGCAGGTCATCCTGGCGAGAAAGTCACCGAAGGACTGGATGGTTTGCGCGACCGGTTGGCCGAATATAAACAACTTGGCGCCAAATTTGCCAAATGGCGAGCAGTGATCACCATAGGCGAAGGCATCCCAAGCACGGGCTGTATCGAAGCCAATGTCCATGCACTTGCACGTTATGCTTCACTTTGTCAGGAAACAGGGATAGTACCGATGGTGGAACCAGAAGTACTGATGGATGGAGACCATACCATTGAACTTTGTTATGACGTCACTGAAGCAACACTCAAGGCATTGTTTAATGAACTTTATAAACAGAACGTCGCCATGGAGCACACCATACTCAAGGTCAATATGGTCGTTTCAGGAAAAGGCTGCTCAACACAAGCCAGTGTTGATGATGTTGCAGCACTCACTGTTAATTGTCTACTGAATACTGTGCCCGCAGCCATACCAGGCATCGTATTCCTTTCTGGGGGACAGTCAGCTGAGATGGCCACAGTACACTTGAATGAAATGAATGCAAATTACGCTCCTTTACCCTGGCCATTGAGCTTTTCCTACGGACGTGCACTTCAAGCACCTTGCATGGATGCCTGGCAGGGTAAAGAAGATAATGTCGTCAAAGCGCAGGCAATTCTTCTTCACCGGGAAAAATGCAATAGTCAGGCAACGCTCGGGAAATACTCTGCGGAAAATGAAGCGGCATAAACCGCAGTGACGGAAACAAGCGAGAACGAACTCCCTGCTATCGCCCAGGCAGCGTGGGAAGCCTACCTGCGTATGTCTGAAACTAAGAATACCTATTACGAGTTTATGCAATCACTCAAACAGAAATACGATAAAGGGGAAACACCTTCAGAAGAGGAGAACCAGCAACTTGAAGTCATGTTGAAAGCCCACAGTGTAACCGTCTCTGAGTTTAATGAGGCAATGCGTGCGGTGGTTGATCCAGACGACAGGAAGTTGCTATTCAATAAGATGGGTTAATAGTCCTTAATGGAAATGATCACTTTACTGTCAAGCAGCATCGAGACACCGTCAAACGGTACCAAGGACTTCTATAAAATACTCCTTATTTGCACATGGCAAATTTTTTTATGAGGGCCATTTGGGCGAACCGAATTACAAACGCGCCTATTCACATCTGTCACAGGCAGCAAAAATGCACTATGAGGGACAAGGGATGAATAAAGAACCTTTGCAAGCTGAAACCATTCTGCTGGAAGACATCGATGTAGGAGATGAATTATCAAGAACCTTGCTCATTGAATATTATAGCGACACACAAGGATCTTTATATTCCCCCTGAGAAAAAAATGAAACTGCAAAAAGCAGAACAATTACAATAAAAATTATTAAACATTTTTAATTATCTGGAGAAAAATCATGCCTATAGCATAAGCAAGCCATATACTGGTTGATACAGAAGAAAAATGTGAAAAATTGAAACAAAAAATTGCTGATGGTGCAGATTTTGCTGATATTGCCAAAGAACACTCAAGCTGTCTCTCAGGCAAACAGGGTGGGGAGTTAGGCCCATTCGGTCCGGGCCAGATGGTTAAGGAATTCGATGAAGTTGTATTCAGTGGTGAAGTAAACGTTGTTCATGGACCAGTGAAAACTCAGTTCGGTTATCATTTGCTGAAAATCACCAGTCGTACTGATTGATTATCTAAATTTTTATTATGTGATGGTTTACTGAGCTTGCGCTTCAATTGCCTGGCGTTGTTTCTCGGTAATATCTTGCAATAATCCTTCTACCTCTTTGGCTTTGTCAATTGTATCTGTTTGTTCTTTCCAGACATGATCGCCACTCAATTTACGTTCAGACGATCCCTGCTCATTATCGGAACATGCGGAAAACAACATGAGAGCCGAAGCTAAAAAAACAAACGTCTTGACCATTTTCTTACCTCTTAATTGATAATCAACAAATAGATGAAAAAGAACCCTCTTTCTGGTTCAGCTCAAACAAAATACCCTTTTCAATTTCAAAATACCAGCCATGCACATCCAGTTTACCAGCATCGACCCGAGACTTGATCCATGGGAATGATAATAAATTCATAACGGATACCTCAATAACAGCCTGCTCACAGATCTCACACTGTTCTTCAAATGATTTTTCGCTATGTTCTTCAAGAATCTTCCCGCGTGCAGGTATCGCTGTACTCATCCATGGGTCAATAAAACTCCCTTTCTCTAAACCCACACCACCTGCCATCAAACTCTTGATACCGCCACACTGACCATGGCCAAACACAATGATATGTTCGACCTTGAGATGTTTGACGCCATATTCTATGGCGGCACTTGTACCATGAGATTTACCATCATCTTCGAAAGGTGGAACCAGGTTAGCCACATTACGTACCACAAAAATTTCACCCGGATTAGTGTTCAAGACTTGAGCAGGATGTACACGGGAATCACAACAAGCAATCACCAGAATTTTTGGTGTTTGCCCCCTGTCGACAAGTTTTGCATACAGTTCGGGTTCAGCAATATAATAACGCTGTTTGAATTGCTTAAAACCCTCAAGCAGTTTATCCAGCGACTTCACTTTACTCTCCCCGGTCTATTTTATTAATTGATCTCTAATTTATCAGGCGATCCCTGGCCTCCCGATATTTATCACCCGTCCGCTGAATGACCTCTTCTGGCAAACACGGCCCCGGATCGGTTTTATCCCAGTCCAGCGTCTCCAGATAATCCCGCACATACTGCTTGTCAAAGCTTGGTGGGCTTTGGCCCACCTGGTAAGCATCTACTGGCCAAAATCGCGATGAATCCGGCGTCAATACTTCGTCAATCAAAACCAGTTCACCGTTTTTATCCTTACCAAATTCAAACTTGGTGTCAGCAATAATAATCCCCCTTTCCAGGGCATATTCTGCCGCTTCCTGATAAAGCTTTAAACTGACATCCCGCATCTGCTCGGCCATGTCCTGACCTAATAGGCCGACAGTTTTTTCAAAACTGATATTTTCATCATGATCACCAACATCAGCCTTGGTGGATGGGGTAAAAATAGTCTCGGGTAGTTGCTGTGCCTGTCGTAGTCCTGCAGGCAAGGCAATACCGCATACCGTCCCTGTCTTTTGGTAGTCACTCCAGGCAGAACCGATGAGATATCCTCGAACAATGGCCTCGACAGGCAACGGTTTCAGCTTACGTACCACAATACCACGACCTTCGATCATGTTGCGTTCTGCTTCATCGGGTAATACTTCAGCCAGGGATTTATCACTCAGGTGGTTGGGGATAATATGCCTCGTCCTGTCAAACCAGAAATTTGATACTGTCGTCAGGATCGCACCCTTGCCAGGGATGGCATCGGGCAGGACCACATCGAAGGCCGACAATCGATCAGTGGTCACAATCAACATATGATCTTCGTCAACATCATATATATCACGCACCTTGCCTCGACTTAGCAAGGGTAAACTTTTGAGTTCAGATTGATGCAAAGCAGCTACTGGATCACTCATGGGTTTGCTCATTTCAAAATTGTTTTTAATGACTACCGTTTCTTTGACCACGAATCCCTTAAGGGAATCGTTCTATTAAAGACCGGCTTGCCCGCTTTGGAATTTTTTGACTCTACATTGAAATATCCCAGACGTTCAAACTGAAATTGATCGCCTGCTTTTGCTTTTGAAAGACTGGGTTCTAACTTGGCATTATCCAAGATTTCTATGGACTCCGGATTTAAAAATTCTTTCCAGTCCCTATCATGTTGATTACTGTCTGGTTCAGGATCATTAAACAAGCGATCATAAACGCGCACCTCTGCATCCAGCGCGTGTTCTGCAGAAACCCAGTGAATCGTTCCCCTGACCTTTCTACCATCCGGGGCATTACCCCCTTTTGTTTCAGGATCATAAGTGCAGCGTAATTCAACCACATCACCATGCTCATCTTTGATAATTTCATTACAGGTAATGAAATAAGCGTAGCGCAAACGTACTTCTCGTCCCGGTCCAAGGCGGAAAAATTTCCTTGGCGGTTCTTCCATGAAATCATCATGCTCTACATAGATGACTTTTGAGAAAGGCACTATTCGACTTCCCATGTCCGGATCATTTGGATGATACGGTGCATCCAGTTCTTCACTTTGATCATCAGGATAATTTTCAATCACCACACGTAACGGTTTAAGGACACCCATGACTCTTCGTGTTGTTTTATCAAGATCTTCCCGAACACAATTTTCCAGGACAGACATATCTATAATGGTGTCATTTTTGGTCACGCCTATGCGCTCACAAAAATCTCTGATGGCCGCTGCAGTGTAACCACGTCGACGCATACCGGCGATGGTTAACATACGGGGGTCATCCCAACCATCGACATAGCCACCCGTCACTAACTCATTTAATTTTCGTTTACTGGTCACTGTATAGCTCAGATTAAGGCGTGAGAATTCTATTTGTTGTGGATGACATGGAATGGGCAATTGTTCCAGAAACCAGTCATAAAGAGGACGATGATCCTCAAACTCCAGAGTACAGAGAGAATGCGTGATGCCTTCAAGAGCATCAGAAATACCATGAGTGAAATCGTACATGGGATAAATACACCATTCATCTCCAGTACGATAATGATGAGCCTTCTTAATACGATAAATGGCAGGATCACGAAGATTCATGTTAGGTGAAGCCATATCAATCTTCGCACGCAATATATATTTTCCATCTTCAAATTCGCCTGAACGCATACGCTCAAACAAACCGATATTTTCTTCAATAGAACGATCGCGATCAGGACTTGCCTTACCGGGCTGCGTCAGTGTTCCCCGATATTCACGAATCTCCTCAAGACTCAAGCTCTCCACATAAGCCTTTCCAGCCCTGATAAGAATCACGGCATAATCATAAAGTTGCAAGTAATAGTCAGATGCAAAAAATAGTCTGTCCTGCCAATCAAACCCAAGCCAGCGAACATCTTTCTTGATGGCTTCTACATATTCGAGGTCTTCTTTTTCCGGGTTTGAATCATCAAAACGTAAATTACACAGCCCACCTTCATGCTCTTCAGCAATACCGAAATTCAAACAAATGGATTTAGCATGACCAATATGCAGATAACCATTCGGTTCGGGGGGGAAACGCGTATGTACACGGCCTTCATTTTTATTTTGTTTCAAATCATCCGCAATGATGTTGCGAATAAAATTTGATGACAATATTTTCTCTTCGTTACTCATTCATCAATCTCTGGGCACATCTTCTGGCCACGACTAAATAAGGCGGGCATTGTACCCGAATAAGGATAAACGTATACCCAAACTGCTTGGAAACGCAGGTTTCAAGCAGTTTGGGTATAAATGCCAGAAATTTGGATCAGACGTGATTAAAAATGACTGCGGGCGATATCGGGTAAATCCCCTACCAGACCCATCGCACGTTTCATCACTTCATGTTTGATTGGTTTAATCTCGTCAAACACATCCATCCCTGCATTACGTAACCAGGATAATCCAGTTATTTTGTTCTCAAACAGATATTTAAACCCTTCCATGGTCATCATCATGGTGCTGTTTTCACCCTTGCGCCAGCGCTCATATTTGCGGAGAACAGAAAATGCACCGATGTCTCTGCTCTTCTCTCTAGCCTGCAAGATAAGCTCGGCCAGACTGGCCACATCCAGCAAACTCATATTTGCCCCTTGTCCCGCCAGGGGATGAATTTGATGTGCTGCATCTCCTACGAGGGCAAGACGCGGTCGACAATATTCGTCTGCCTGAGCACGAGCCAACGGAAATGTTGTACGTGAATCGGTATGAATAATTTCACCTGCATGATATGCGAATGCTTCAGCCAGGACTTTATTAAATATTTTTTCATCTAGATTTTTTAATTCTACAGCTTGTTCTGGTGTTGTTGACCAGACAATCCCGCATTGATTGGGCTTCGCCATGGGCAGAAAAGCCAGAGGCCCACGACTTAAGAATCTTTGACACGCAACTTCCTGGTGTGGCAATTCTGTTTCAACCACACATGCCAGGGCATGTTGATGATAGTCATGGGTTTTAAAATTAATGCCCGCCAATCTTCTAATTGTGGATGACTGGCCATCGGCTGCCACCAACAGGCTGGCCGATAATTGTCGACCATCATCCAGGCCCATACAAATTTTATCTTTTTCGGTCTTGAGTGTTTTTGCTTCAACGGGCCGATACCAACTGATATGGTCGGACTTGTTTAGTGCGGATTCCAGTGCCTGCTCAATAATCCTTTGCTCGACGATATAACCCATGACAGGCTCATATAAATCGGCACTGTCAAAATTCACCTCCCCCAGACCATTCTCATCCCAGACATACATCTTGCGGAAACAACCAAGACGATCTTTGGGTATTTCATCCCAGGCCCCGATTGACTGGAGAATATTTCTGGAGGCGATCGTGATCGCCAGTGCCCTCGGATCAGTGCGACTTTGGTCGTTGGTGCCTTGATCTTTGTTGGCTAGATTTGCTTCGATCAAAGCACACGTGACACCATTATTTTTCAGGATGGCTGCCAGACTTGCACCTGCGATCCCCGCGCCAACAATGATGACATCCACGTGAAACTGTCCAGAAGTATTCAATTATACGGGCTCCTGCCCAGGCAATAAAAACGATTTGCACACTAGGGACGGCTGATGACCCCAAAAGCCCATGGCGCATCGAGTGAATCGATGTTTTAGTGGTGGGGTCAAATCGATTGCCAGCATTGCAAGATTTCGCGCAATGATCTTGACTGCCTGTCTGTTATAAAAACTTTCCGCCAGCCTGTCTGTAAAACGCAACACACGTTGCTGGTCATCTTTTCTGGATGCCAGATAGGATGACAACAGTGTGTATTCACCGATATCCAGATTCTTTTTCTGGGCCTCGATCAGTTTTTCAGCAAGTGCTGCTGCATCACGTAAGCCAAGATTGAATCCCTGCGCACCATTCGGATGGACTGTGTGCGCAGCATTCCCCAAAAAAACTGCACGATGTTTTACTTGTTCTTCCACTTGCAACATTTTTAACGGATAACTTTTTCTCTGACCTAATTTTGAAAAGTTACCCAGGCGACGACCAAAACGTTGCAACAAAATATCCAGAAAACTTTGTTGATCCAACTGCAAATATTTTTCTGCATCAGCTTTAACGACAGTAAATACCAGAACACACCGTTGTTGTGTGTATGGTAACAAAGCTAATGGACCACTCTCGGTAAATCGTTCATATGCCGTATCGTTATGGGGGCTTTCCGGAATGACATTGCTGACAATCGCGACTTGTTCATAATCCTTGACACTCGTTCCTATGCCTAGCATGGCTCTTGTTCTAGATTCTGTGCCATCAGCCGCCACCAATAAGCTGCTGGTGATTGTTTTTTCTACACCATCAATATTCACTTTGACGCTGACCATGGAATCCGATATTTCCACATCAGCGACGGATGCAGGACACAATAAATCTATATTGTCTGACGCCTTAATGCATTGCATAAATACCTTGCCCAGTTCGCGGGCCAGTACAATGTAACCGAGTGCCGACACCCCCATTGATGCTGCATCCAACCTGACGAATCCAAAATGATGCCGATCAGACACATGTATATTTTTGATAGGATTTGCGTGGGGAGAAATATTTTGCCAAAGCCCAAGATTGTCGAATATGTTTTTTGATGACAAAGAAATTGATAACCCTCTGTCATCATAACTGGGCTGAATATCTGCCTTTGCTGATACCGCTTCAATTACGGCTATCGTGAGATTGCTGCTGCTATTGTTATTGCTTAGGGCACAGGCCAATGCCGCACCAACTGCGCCACCACCAATGATAATAATGTCATAATCATGATTCATAATTATGTTTCACAATCTTGGAGCACAATCTTGAATTAGGCTCAGGCAACATTCGCCATTAACGCTTCTATCTCGGCGACTGTTTTTGGCATATCTTTGCTAAGCACATCGTGACCACCTTTAGTCACCAAAATATCGTCCTCGATTCTGACACCGATATTCCACCATTTTTTTGCCAACCCTTTTGACCCGGCCGGTAAATACAATCCTGGTTCAACTGTCAGGACCATGCCCGGTTCCAACATTCGCCAATCGCCACCCACTTTGTAATCGCCGACATCATGTACATCCATGCCCAGCCAATGACTGGTACGATGCATATAATATTTGGCGTAGGAACGATCCTTTAGCAGCGTACTCACCTTGCCCTTGAGAATACCCAAGGCAAGCAGTCCCTCAGTAATCACTTCTATCGCAGCTTCGTGGGGATCATTCCAGTGATTGCCCGGTTTTACTTGCTCTATTGCGGCCGATTGTGCACTCAAAACAATCTCGTAGATTTCTTTTTGAGCCTTGGTAAATTTTCCATTAACAGGGAATGTACGCGAAATATCACTCGCATAGCCTTCATATTCAGCACCGGCATCTATCAGTAAAATGTCGCCGTCTTTGAGCTCATCTTGATTGTCTGTGTAATGCAGAATACAGCTGTTTGCCCCGCCACCAACAATCGAAGGATAGGCAGAAAACCTGGCCCCCTGTTGCATAAACTTATGAACAATTTCGGCTTCAAGTTGATATTCCATCAAGCCCGGCTGGCATATCTGCATTGCACTTTTATGTGCATTAGCCGAAATCCTGGCTGCCTTACGCATTGCTGAAATTTCCTGACGGCTTTTATAAAGTCGCATGTCATGCAGAATATGCGTTAGTGAGATGAACTCATTCGGGGCATTGACACCTGTACGCGCCTTATCCCGAACCTCATTCACCCAGCCCAGGACGCGCTGATCAAAAACTGCATCATGCCCCATGGTATAAAATATACGCTCTCTATCTTCAAGCATATTCGGCAAGATATCATCCATATCTTCGATGGGGAAAGCATCATCTGCGCCGTAAATCTTACATGCCCCTTCCAGGCCGGCACGCTTGCCATCCCAGGTTTCTTTTTTTGGATCTCGCTCCCTGCAAAATAAAACATATTCGCCATGCGGCCGATCAGGGATGATAACGGCCACCGCCTCAGGTTCTGGATAAGCTGTCAGGTAATAAAAGTCACTATCAGGTCGAAATGGAAATTCAACATCATTATTTCTGATGTGTACCAAGGCTGTCGGCAAGATAGCAACACTTTCGTTGCCCATCATATCCATTAAACGTTTACGACGACGCTTGAACTCCTTTGCATCCACTAATGTAGTACCTCTGGTGGTTGTTTTTCTGGCTTGTCCGCAGAATCTATATTGTCCTGCAACTCTTCAAATATAAACAGGGTTCCCATCCGCACATATTCAGTCAGCTCCATCAGTGCGAAATTATTCTCCCGATCTGATTCATCTTCGTTATCGGCCCCCAAACGAGCTATCTTGTAAAAATCACCAGTTAATTCTTTTGATACAGAGGGAATTCCCCCCTGATTCACACCAGACATACCAAGAACACTCATAAATCCTTGACACCATTTGGCGAGTGAACGACTTCTCTCCGCCAGTGGATCATCTTCGTTCGCAAGTAACAGCGCCAACTCGAGATCGGATGAGTACATCTGTGTTTCAATCACTTCAGCCAATGCTTTTAATTGAATAAAACATTCATCCGGATTAACGATTTCATCAGTATCAAGCAAAAAATAGTCTCTTATTTGTTGTTCCTGAACCTGCCCATTGCCACAAACCAATGCACATAGAAAACCATGACATTTTGATGCATGAATTCCAGCACCTGAAGTGACTAATATTTCATTTAACGCGTCATAATCTTGCATGATATCAACACCCCGGAATATCCAAGCCTTGATTCACAGGATGAACCAAATTTTGATGGGAAATCCAGTTATTCTACTTCTAAATTTATGGTTCCTATACTGCTTTTACCCTGTATATCCCTTGTATATCTTGACCGCTACCACCGGTCGCTCTATATTGAGCAGGTGTTGCATGAATAATAACAAACAATCAGAGAATTTTGACCACAGTCAGGCACAACTTTTCGGGATAAATCATGACAGATCAAAACAATGAAACGGTAGATCTTAAAGCACTGGAAACTCGTGTTGATGAATTAATCAGCACAGTCGGTAAATTGACATCAGAGAACACCGCCCTGCGTAGCCAACAAAATAATCTGGTCACCGAGCGTGCTGAGTTGATAGAAAAAACCGAACTGGCCAGAACCCGTATTGAATCAATGATCTCCAGACTACGTGCCATGGAAACACGTCCGTGAGTGAAGCAAAACCAGCCAGCGTCACCATCCTTGATAAAGAATACCTCATTGCATGCAGCGATGAGGAACGCGAGCAGTTAAACGACGCAGCGAGCCTGCTTAATGACAAAATGCAGGAGGTAAAAATCTCGGGGAAAGTCATTGGCAGTGAACGAGTCGCGGTGCTGGCAGCACTGAATATTGCACATGAAATGCTTACATACAAAAAGGAAAACGAGAGCTATACTTCGAATGTTGACAGTCTGATCCGTCGCTTACAGAATAAAATAGACAATGCCCTGATGAAGGGCGATCAGATAGAAGTTTAATAGTTTAACGACGCTGGATTGTAGTAGCGACGAGCAGTATTGGGTATCTTCTGCAGTGTTCGCCAGCAGGCTGGTGGTAACTTGAGCCTACTCTACATTACCAGGGAACTTTATTTGTGACGTTGTGTGCATGTCCATTCGTGGGAAGCCTAATATGTCAAAATTCGTTCCCACTTGAACTCACGGTTCAAGTTCTGAGG
>Ga0209980_10001006_pt1 | contig 15493 bp, 12 predicted proteins | sample CR02metaG_FD_183611 | JGI IMG/M metagenome (GOLD analysis project Ga0209980, IMG submission 183611) | Deep subsurface microbial communities from Mariana Trench to uncover new lineages of life (NeLLi) - CR02 metaG (SPAdes) (version 2) | ecosystem: Environmental > Aquatic > Marine > Ocean trench...
CCTGGTGCTCTTTGTGGGCATGTTTCTGAATAAGAAGATCCGCTTGCTTGGGGACAACTACATCCCACCCGCCGTGACCGGCGGGTTGCTGTTCGCGGTGGCCGTTGCCCTCATCTACAAATTTGCCGATGTGCAGCTCGAGTTCGACATGCAAATGCGCGATCTCTTGCTGCTGGTTTTCTTTAGTACGGTCGGCCTGTCCTCGCGTCTCAAGACCTTGGCTGCTGGAGGGAAGGCGTTGTTCGTTCTGGTCCTGGTCGCCGGTGTGTTTCTGGTTCTGCAAAATGGCGTTGGCATTGGGATCGCGATCGCCGCCGGCGAGCACCCAGGTTACGGCTTAATGGCAGGCAGCGTCGCGTTTGCCGGCGGCCACGGCACGGCCATCGCCTGGGGCCAGGTAGCCGAGGAAGCGGGGCTTGCTGGGGCCGGCGAAATCGGGCTAGCGTTCGCGACGTTCGGATTAGTCGCCGGTGGACTCGTAGGCGGGCCCATTGCTCGTCGTCTGATCGAGCGCCGGCAGGGCATCACGCCAGCGCCGCTCGATGGAGGAACTGGGGGAAGCATGGTCGAAAACGCAGCAGAGGCCGGCGAAGGAGATGATAGAGGCTGGCTTTACCTCGTGCTTATCTCGGTGCTCATCCTCACGCTTTGCGTGAGCGTGGGAGACATTGTGAATCGGGCCTTGTCAGAACAAGGCATGCGTTTGCCGGGTTTTCTCTCGGCGATGTTTGTCGGTATCGTTATCGTCAACCTCGCGGACGTTTTCAAGCAACCGCTCGACACAACGGTTTTGGATAAGTTTAGCGACATTGCGCTGAATATTTTTTTGGCTATGAGCATGATGGCGATACAGCTCTGGACGCTGGCGGCCGCAGCGCAGGTCATTACCATCGTGCTCGTGTTTCAGGTGTTATTGATGACGCTTTTCGCCATCTACATCGTGTTCCGTGTCATGGGTAGCGATTACGATGCGGTCGTAATTGCTGCCGGCTTTGCAGGCATGGGTCTGGGCGCGACTCCTGTGGCGATTGCCAACATGAATGCAGTGACTGCGCGTTACGGACCGTCTACCAAGGCGTTTCTGGTAGTTCCTTTGGTCGGGGCATTTTTTATCGACATCCTGAATGCGGGCACGATCAATTTCTTCATTCGGATCATCGAGGATTGGTTGCTGTAAAGCTTTCGCGCAAAGAGCGGCATCGGGTAATTCGTTGCGCATGCCGGGTGTAGATCACTGGCGCGGGTTCAGGATGCATACAGCCACGGAAATGACGCCACAGGAACCAGCGCAGGGTGATTGGCATGTCGCATCTGGATAATCAACCTCAATTGGTCTCCTAGGTGAGCACGTCGACAACGACCGCCATCAGGTTGGCTATCTTGGTCGTTATCGTGTGGTTTACGGCAATTCAAAAGGCGACCGCCGTAGAATACATCAAAGCCGAATCTCCGGCTGCTCAGTCGGCAGAGGAAGATCGTGGTCCCTTTGATTGGGCCTTTCGCGCCAAGCCCCTTTCCGAAAGGGTTTTTTGGGTGGGTGGGAAAGAAGCGCTTGCAGATGCCCCGTCCTTTTTTCGCGATACGAAGTTCAACTTCGAGTTCCGCACATATTCTTTTGATCGGCGTAACTCATCTACTGACAAGCGAGAGGCTTGGGCGATAGGCGGCCGCTTCGCGTATGAGTCCGGCTGGTGGAAGCACATTGGCGTTCGCGCCGCCTACTACAACTCCACGGAACTGGATTCTAATGGCGGCGATACCGGACTGCTCGCGTCGGGTCAAGACAATATCAGCGTCATTGGTGAAGCCAACCTTCGTTATCGATTCACCGGCGGTATCCTCGATGGCTCCGTCATTCAGCTCTACCGTCAGACCCTCAATCTGCCGTATATCAATAAGCACGACATCAGGATGCTGCCGGCGACCCATGAGGGCTACACGATCCGGCGCGGTGACTCGTCGCTGGACTATATCGTCGGTCATCTGACCAAGTTCAAGGATTTCGACAGCGAGGAATTCGTGAACATGTCGGAGGCTGCGGGCGCCGTGGGCACCGACAAGGGTGTCACGGTGGCGGGCGTGCGCCATCCGCTGAATGACCAATTCACCATTGGAGCCGGCTCTTGGTATGGCTGGGACACTTTCAATACTTTTTTTGTGGAAGGGACCTATCATCGGGTGCTGGAGGGCGATCTTGACTTTCGCTTCTCCGGCCAATTCACGAACCAGCGAAGCGTCGGCGACGAACTCGTCGGTGACTTCGATACCAATCACTTCGCGGCGCAGGCTGCCTTCGGTTGGCGTGGCGCCGTAGTCAAGCTTGCTGGATCCGTGACCGCGAACGACGCAGGCATCCGAAAACCGTGGGGTGGCACCCCCTCGTATGTTTCGATACAGAGACTGGATTTCGACCGGGCCAACGAGAAAGCCGTTTTGCTGGGCCTTTCCTATAACACGGATTTTTTTTCGTCGCTCGGCTTGAGCAGTTACATTAATATTGCCCATGGGACCGATGCCAAGGATCCGATGACCGGCGCGGATCTACCTGACCGTACCGAGTACAATTTGACTGTGGACTACAAGCCGCCACTTGGACTCTTGCAGGGCCTCTGGCTGCGCTTGCGCTACGCGCAACTGGACATCGAAGGCGACGGCGAGACAGTCAGGGACATACGCATCATCATGAACTACGATTTTCCTATACTCTGAATTTTCGAGACGACGCAGCTCAAGTGGGCATCAGTCGAACTGAATACAATGTTTCAACGACTGACGTTCGCTTCGCCACTGCGAGTTCACGTAGAAGACAATAAGAGGCACAAAATATCCGTTTTCTTCAGAATGGGCGCTATCTCTAAAGAGTGAACTTCAGTGTCCGGGACGGGGATGTCCGGGGGTCGGCATCGGGTTCGGGGACGGTGTCGCGGCCGCGTTGACGAAAATCGGATAGTACTTTAAGTCTGATTTCGCTAGCCTCAAAGCTAAAATTATGCTTTGCTCAGACAGGCCGCGATGCCTTCGACTCGCTATTTGACCGTCCATTTGGCCTCGCTGAGCCTCGCAAAATGATAACAATATGAAGAAAGCCGTACTATCTGTCATTGAGGGCATGCAGGGATCGCTGGATATATCCTTGTCGGGGGACTGGTTGCTTGGTGTCGAGTTGCCGGGCCCGGATCCGGTGCTCGACAGGCTGCGAAAATCACCGAAACCGACCTCCCTGGCTTTTGATTCGCAAATGCTTGGGGATTGGGATACAGGCCTGGTCAAGACCCTGATTGCTATCAACGTGAGCGCTGGAGCCAATGGCGTCGAGGTGGATGACGCGGGGCTGCCGGCGGGTGCGCGGCAACTCGTCGCCCTGGCATTCGCGGTCGAGGAACGCGAGGGCGCCCGCCGGATTTTCAAACAGAAAAAGTTCCTGGAGAGTGTGGGCGACAGCGTCATGGCGGCACTCGTGGCTGGCCGGGAACTGCTGACTTTTGTCGGCGAACTGGTGCTCTCTGTTAAGCGATTCATGCGCGGCACGGCAACCTACCAGCGCTCGGACGTCATTCAGTACATCCAGGAAGCAGGCGCCGAGGCCTTTCCAATCGTTTCCCTGATCTGTTTCCTGATTGGCATGATTTTCGCGTTTGTCGGCCTTATTCAGCTCCAACTGTTCGGCGCTGGTATCTACACCGCCGATCTCGTCGCCGTGGCGATGGTCCGTGAAATGTCCGCTATCATGACCGGTATTATCATGGCCGGGCGCACTGGTGCCGCCTATGCGGCGCAAATCGGCACCATGAAGGTCAACGAAGAGGTCGATGCGCTAACCACCCTCGGGATAAATCCGATCGATTACCTGGTGACGCCACGCGTTTTCGCACTCATCGTGATGATGCCGTTGTTGACGCTGTATGGCAGTTTGATGGGGATCATTGGCGGCGCGGTGGTCGGTCTCAGCATGCTGGATGCAACCGTGCTGCAATACGCAACCCAGACAGTTAATGCAGTCCATCTGAACAGTTTGTTCGGCGGCCTGTTCAAGAGCGTCGTTTATGGAATACTGGTCGCACTTGCGGGTTGCCAGCAAGGCATGACCTGTGGCGACAGCGCACTGGCCGTCGGTCAGAGCACTACTAAGGCTGTAGTTATGGGTATCGTGTTGATCGTGCTCAGCGCGTCCATCCTGACAGTCATTTACGTCAACCTTGGGATTTGATATGGCAGACGCCCGACCGCACATCATCGCAAAAGACCTGACCATGGCCTATGGCGATTTCCTGATTCAAAAGGATTTGAATTTCACCATCAATCGCGGTGACGTTTTTATTATCATGGGAGGATCGGGTTGCGGCAAGAGCACCCTGTTGAAAATCATGATCGGGCTCAAAACCCCCGCGACCGGCGAGGTATTTTACGATGGTGAGCCGTTCTGGGCTTCGAGTCTTTCAGACCGGGAAGCGACCAAGAGAAAGTTCGGCACGCTGTTTCAGTCCGGCGCATTGTGGAGTTCGATGACGCTGGCTGAGAACATCAGCCTGGCATTGCAACAATACACGGAGCTGGGAGACGCCGAGATTCGGGAGGTGGCGGCCTATAAGCTGATGCTGGTCGGGCTTGCCGGTTTCGAAGATTACTATCCGAGCGAAATTTCCGGGGGCATGAAGAAACGCGCCGGCCTGGCGCGTGCCATGGCCCTCGATCCGGAGATTTTGTTTTTTGACGAGCCATCGGCGGGGCTCGATCCGATCAGCGCAAAATTACTGGACGACCTGATCCTCGAGCTGCGTGAGAGCCTGGGAACGACCGTGGTGATAGTCACCCACGAACTTGCCAGCATTTTTGCGATCGGCAACAACTCGGTATTTCTGGACACGGTGACCAAAACCCAGCTGGCCACGGGCAACCCAAGGGAACTTCGGGATCATCACCCGAATTTCGAGGTTCGTAACTTTCTGCAGCGGGGCGAGGCGGAGGACAAGGCGGCATGAGTAAAAAATCCAATCCGACGGTAATTGGCGCTTTTGTCGTGGGAGCCATTGTGCTGCTCGCGGTAGGTGTGACTTTGTTTGGCGGCGCGGAGATGTTTGCAAGGCGAGACATCTATGTCGTTTATTTCACCGAAAACACCCAGGGTCTGCGCAAGGGTTCCAACGTCATGATGAACGGCGTGCATATAGGGTATGTGTCGGAAATGGCGCTGCTCCTTGATCGGGATAATTTCAAAAGCAAAGCCGAAGTGATCATCGAAATCCTGCCTGACTCCTACATCATCACCAGCGATGGCATCCCGATCGTCCAGGCTGCAATCACCCCGGAAACGCACGACAAGCTCATCAATGTAGGGGGCTTGCGTGCCGTGCTCCAGGCGGAGAGCCTGGTAACCGGGCAACTTCTGATTGAGCTGTCGTTTCGACCTGACACGGAGGCTGTAATGAGAGGGGGCGCCGATGCCCCGTATCCGGAAATCCCGGCCATCCGGTCCACGGTCCAGGAAATGCTGGCCAAGATCCGAACCTTTTTTGGCGATCTGGGTGAGGGTCTCGATGCCAAGAAGATCGGTCCGCGAGTGCAGAATATACTTCGTGGCCTCGATGAACTCGTTAACTCTGAGGATTTGCGCGCATCACTGGCCGGCGTCAACAGCATAATCAACACGGAAGAAACCCAGGAGCTGACTGCCACCTTGCAAGCGACGCTCAAGGAAATCAGCAGCGCCGCCAGTGACGCAAGTACACTGCTCAAGAATGCCGATAGCAAGCTGGGCGATCTGAAACCGGTAATGGATAAACTCGCCGATGTGCTGGACGAGGCGCGGGCGACCCTCGCTGCCGCCAAGGCGCAGTTAGGGGGCGAATCGGTCCAGGTTTACCAGCTGGGCATGATGCTCAAGGAAGTCGAGGGTGCTGCCCGGGCCCTCCGGGAATTCCTTGATTACCTGGAACAGCATCCCGAAGCCCTGATAAAAGGCAAGCAACAATGAAAGGAAGAAACGTTATGACTGTTACGGCCCGATCGATGACACTCTGCGTACTCGCGCCGCTCCTGCTCGTTGCGTGCGGCTCTTCTCCGCCGGTTCGCTATTTCTCTCTATCGCCCATGGATTCCGCGATGGGGCAAGACCCCGACGATTCCGTAACACTGGCATTGGGGCCGTTGCGCATGCCGGACTATCTCAACCGCTCCCAGATGGTGACCCGCGACAGTGGCGCGGAGATACAAGTCGATGAATTCAGCCGCTGGGCGGAACCGCTAAACCTGGCAATGCATCGCGTTGTGTCGACCGATGTGGACATGCTTCTTGATGGCGTGATTGTCATCGCGTTCCCGTATGATTCGATGATTCGCTCGCAAGTGGATTATCGTCTGCTGGGTGATGTTATTCGTTTCGATGCCGACCAGTCGGGTCGGGTCGTCCTGGAATTGCAGTGGACCATTGCAGATACCGACTCGGAGGTAGCCGTGCCGATACACCGCAGCCGCTACGAGGCGAGGGCGACAACGGCTGGCGATCCGGCCGCAGTCGCTCTGGCGATGAACAACGCACTGGCTTCGTTCAGTCGCGATATTGCCAGTGAGATGGAAGCCCTGCTGCAGGATTAGGGCGTTGTTTTCGGGGTATTCGGTTCAATCCGATAAGGAAAAAAAAGGGACTATGGCGAAAAAGAAAATTTCGCGGAAAAAATTCAATAAAGAGATGGCACGTCTGCAGGCCGAGTTGTGTGCGCTGCAGGACTGGGTAGTCAGGAAAAGATTGAAGGTGGCCGTGGTCTTTGAAGGCCGCGATGCAGCTGGCAAAGGTGGCGTCATCAAGCGCATCACCGAGCGCGTCAGCCCGCGGGTTTTCAGGGTGGTTGCACTACCGGCCCCGACCGAACGCGAGAAGAGCCAGATATTTGCGCAGCGCTATATTCTGCACATGCCGGCCGCGGGAGAAATCGTCCTGTTCGATCGAAGCTGGTATAACCGCGCCGGAGTGGAACGTGTAATGGGGTTTTGTACGGATGAAGAATACCAGCGATTCCTGCTTGTTTGCCCGGAATTCGAACACCACATAATCGGAGAGGGGGTCATACTGATCAAGTATTTCCTCGACGTCAGCCATAAGGAACAGAAAAAGCGCTTTCTGGCAAGGTCCAAGGACCCGCGCAAACACTGGAAGCTGAGCCCGATGGACATCGAGTCATCGGCACGCTGGTGGGATTATACCGAGGCATACGACGCGATGATTCGCGCCACCGACACGGAACATGCACCCTGGTACCGGGTGGCGTCCAATGACAAGCGTGCCGCCCGCTTGAACTGCATCTCGCATTTCCTGAGTATGATTCCGTACGAGAACACGAAGAACGAATTGCCGCCGATACCCGAGCCACAGCCTCGCGGTCCGGACACGCCCGACGAGTTGTCATTCAGACACAGCGTGCCGGAGTTGTTTTAATTGTCGGCGTTCCTCGCCGTTTTTTTTGTTTTCCGCCCGGCGTTCGTAAGTGTGTTGCGTTCCGCTGCTGACTCGCAGATACACGGGTCGTCATTGACAACATTGGCCAGCTATATCATTGGCAGTATCGCCAGCTATTGGCTGATCGACCGGGTGGCCGGATTCTGGACCTGAATGCGTGGCGGTCCCGGATGGCGGGAGATACTACCGGGAATCTGCTCCTGGCAGAGACGCGCCGCAAATATGGAATATCCAGATATCGGCAACATTAGCCCAGCCTATTGGCAAAATTGGGGAGGGGTGATAAGACTAAAGCTGTGCCGCCAGTCTGGGCTGTCTAAGCTAATCACGCTCTTACAACGCGAATCAGGTGGCCTGGATCAGCTGCCAACCGAAAAAAATCGAGGAAAAATAATGAATTCAATCGCCTGTCCACTTTTGCGGGTCGGCATAATGCTGTTGACCACCGCATTACTGTCTACGCCTGGTATCAGCTGTGCGCAGGAAATCTCGCACCCGCAACCCAAGCTGATTCTGCAGATCACTGTCGATCAACTTCGGGGCGACTTGCCGACGCGATACTACGACCGGCTTGGTGATGGCGGCTTTCGCTACCTCTGGGAGAACGGGATTGTCTATCGCAACGCCCATCATGCGCATGCAAATACAGAGACGATCGTCGGCCACGCGACACTTGCAACCGGCGCACATCCATCCGGGCATGGCATGGTCGGCAATCTCTGGTTCGATCGCGAATCGGGTTTTACGGTCTACAACGTCGAAGATCCCAGGTACCGTCTGCTGACCGAGGGCGCGGATGTCGACGAGGAAGCCGAAATCGATCCGACTCAGCGGGCCGCACGCAGCGAAGGCCGATCGCCTGCCGCGATACTCGTATCGACCTTCACCGACGAACTACGCAGCAGTACCGGCGGCAAAGCAAAAGTTGTTGCTGTGTCTGTAAAAGACCGTGGAGCCATCTCGATGGCCGGGCATTCCGGCACTGCGTACTGGTTCTCTAAAGCTAGCGGCGAGTTCGTCACCAGCACTTACTACCTGAATCAATACCCCGAATGGGTTATTAAATTCAACCAGCAGCGACCGGCGCATCGCTTCGCCAACACCAGCTGGGATCTCTTGCATGAGCGGAGCAGTTACCTGTTTGGCGATTCAGACGATCGCGAATGGGAAACAGATGTCGCCGGTTTTGGTCGCGTATTTCCACACAATTATGGCGACGGTAGCAGTCCCTACTTCACCACCTTGCTAACGCTGAGCCCGGCTGGCGACAGGCTCGTACTTGATTTCGCAAAGCTTGCATTGGTCGAAGAACAGCTCGGGATGGATGACGTCACCGATTATCTGAGCGTCAGTTTTTCTGCGACGGACTACGTCGGACATGTGTTTGGACCATCGAGTCTCGAAGGTGAAGACAACATCCTGCGGCTTGATCGCACAATCGCCGAATTACTTGCCCATGTTGACGATCATGTTGGACTCACCAATACGCTGATCGTTCTGTCGGCAGATCACGGCGGACCGGACTCACCGGGCTACCTGAATTCTCTAAATATTCCAGCTGGTTACGTAGATCCGGATAGCTGGGACCGGGATGCCGCGATCGCGCGCATCAAGGACGAGTTCGATATTGCGGGCAAGCTCATCGAGACATACGAGCACCCGTATCTGTACTTCAGCGCAGAAGTGAAAAACAACCCCAATATAGACCCCGAGGTACTTGAAGCAAAGGTTGTCGACGAACTGTCAAAATTCCACGGCGTTTCACTGGCAGTTTCAAGCGCCGCTTTGCGTCGTGGCAACCTGCCCGAGACCGACCTTATGCGCGCGGTCATCAACAACTTCAATTCGAAGCGCTCCGGCGATGTGTTCATCGTTTTCGAACCGAACTGGTTCATTAACGACTTCGACGGTCTGACGGTCGCATCAACACACGGCTCGCCTTGGAATTATGACACCTATGTGCCGATCGTGTTCGCGGGTGCGGGCTTGGCCGCAATGACAGTGGATCGAAAGGTGCTCACAGTTGATATTGCCCCGACCTTATCCGCCTTTCTCAGCATCAAGCCACCGTCAGGGTCTGTCGGTGAACCGCTTGTGGAAGTAACCAGAACTGCAGGAAGATAAGCGCGCAGAACCGAATAACTCGCTCGCGTTGCGGGGCCAAACAGGTAATTCACGTAGCCCGTCGCGCCTGAAGAAGCTGTGCCGATGCTATACGGGCTGCCACTCCCATTCAAGTAGATGCTGTGGCCTGGAGGTCAGGATGATCATCCAACAGCTCACGGGATCTCCCTGAGTCTTCCGCAACATTTAGTGCCCAAAGTGCCGTCGGAACATGGCACCGACAAACAGGATGTAGTTCTTGTCGAATTTGCCGGCAAAACGTTCGCCACCGGCAACCTGATCGACTTTTCCGTCGCCCAGCAACAACAAGGTTGCGCCGATCCCCCAGCTCTTCCGACCATCGGTGTTATGTCCCCAGCCGATTGAAAGACGAATCTGCTCATCCACCGGCAGATCCACCGTGCGGTCTACATTGTCCACTGGCGATGAATCATAAGCAGCCCCGAAACCCAATTTTGTCCCGTTACTCAGCGTTCGCGTTAAGCCAATTCCAAATTTGTAGGTGTCTTTCCATTTGCGATCGATGGTGATGACGACCGGACCCGTGGGTGCATCGTTAATCGATAGCAAGTTTTGAGAAAAAGCGGACCAGTCTTCCCAGTCAGCGTTGGCGGTGAGCGTCCAGACATCCGACAGTCGATGGCGAATGCCTATCTCAAGAAGCTGCGCGTTGTCCCAAGCGAATTTGAATTTACTTTGTGGCGTAAGCGGCAACGCAAGATCGATGATCCTCAGGTCGCCTTCGAGATCGACATCCATTTCGGCTCGGTAGACCAGGCCGAATACGCCGTCATCCGAGTACTGCCACTGCAGACCAACGAACGGCTGGACACCGAGATCAGTTGCGTCCTCGAGCTTGACCTGGCCGTCAGGCGCAGCGACGGCTGACTGATTGATCGCCACGTCCATTTCCATTAAGGAGTAGGTGATCGAAGCGCCGAATCCGATCGACACCCGGTCGTTAACCTTATATCCAAACGATGGCGATAAAGCGATCGCCTGCAAAGTGATTTCCTGAACAGCATAGCGGCCGACGAAGTTGTCTCCAAAATCAATGCCGGCACCGAAGGGCGCCACCATCGAAAGTCCGAATCGCCAGCGTTCGTTCAGGGGCCTGACATAAAAGAAAGTTGGAATTGCGGCCACGGCACCGGCGTTGCCGCCATCGACACCGCCGGCGTCGGCCACGGTAGACTTGAACTTAATATTCGGAATTAAAACCTGCAAACCAGTCAGCATCTCTGTCCTATCGATCCCGGTCATGCCGGCTGGATTGGTCCAGGCAGAGTCGGCCAGTTTATTACTGGTCACGGAGCCTGAAGAAGCTGTGCTGAGGCTGGACGGACTGCCGATCTCACTCAGATACAGGCCGCCGGCGATCGCCGGTGTTGTTGCCAGCGCAATTGCCGCAGTACATGCGCCGAATACCAGACTCCTCGTTTTGCGAGCTACTCCAAGCGCCCCTTTTCCAGTCATGTCTCTCTCCTTCCGAATTCTCGCGATGTGCAATCGTCCCAAATACAAGCTGCCAAAAGCAACGGTGATTGTAAAGGTTTAATGCCTGGCTCCGGATCGATTGGCGAAGGTCACCAGCGTCGGACACGGCCCGTATCAATGTGCACAAAGTCGGCTTTCCTGTAGAAACCGACACCGCCTCTTCGCATCGCGAGCGCTGTGTCCCTGAGTACTTCGATCGGGATGTCTTCGAGTCTCACGTCAATAGCGGTACCGAGGAGGTGCTGGCTGTTGCGCGCAACGCCACCCCTCCTCGTGCGCAGCATTTCGTTCGTTTTTGGTGAACGGTAGGCGGAGATAACTTCGTACGTCCCGTTGCTCTCGAGGGTTTCCCGGATGTCATAGATCAGATCGAGCAGCCCGGGGTCCATGACGGTTACATCGCCGGTTCGAAAATCCCGCAGAAAATGATTGATCTCCTCGAGAGCCGAATCGACATACTCGTCGTTCTCGAAATACACGATATCCAGCCGTTCTTCGGTATGCGTATGGTAGAATGACAGCTGCCTTGCATCGAGTGCACGAGCGTTGCCAGGCTGGGTCGTCGTTGCCAGCAATCCAATCGAAAACAAACAGATTAGAATTCGTTGTTGCAAAGGATGCATAGTGGTTCCAGACGCCCAAATGTCCTATTATCGTCAGCTCACAAAATTCTACCACGCCAGCACCCAGTGCTGGCGCAACAATTGTCGTTTTTGCATTATGACTAGGCCGCATTTGCGCTTGCAGGTCTGCCCGAAATCGAGGAAGTAATTGAAATGACCAAACCGTTCAGCTTGTGGACCGCTGTTTTGTGTTTCACCCTTTGTTTCCCCGTGATGGCAGACGATAGTGAAGATAGCGAAGCAGTGCGAATCGAAATTGAACAATTACGCGAGTCCGGACGACTCAGCCTGGCTGGGATCGATGTGGCGTCCGGCAGCCTGCTTGCAGAATTCTACGAGCGCCGCGGATTCTCACCGGCGTGGTCGGGCGCAGGCAAAATACAATCCCTCATAGAGGCGATTAAAGCGACGGCGAGCGATGGTCTCGATCCCGCCGACTATCACCTTGAGAAAATCGAGCGGGTAAACGACCAGCTCGAAAATGGGCGCCAACTTTCGCCAAATGAGCGGGCGGCGCTCGATATCGGGTTGACAGACAGTCTCATAAGGCTCGGATATCATCAGCGATTCGGCAAAGTGGATCCGAATGATCTCGACCCGGTGTGGAATTTCGCGCGCGAACTCAGGGGCAGAGATCCGGCAAAAACCATCCAGGAGGCGATCGATGCTGAGTCCCTGTCCGATTATCTCACTACGATTTTCCCGCGCGTCGAACTTTATCAGCGCTTGCAGGCGTACCTGGAGGAGTATCGCGAGATGGCGGCGGCGGGCGGTTGGCCGCAATTTCCGAAAGGGCCCACGCTGAAGCCCGGGGTCGCGGACGAACGATTGCCAATACTGGCTCGCCGCCTGGCGATTAGCGGCGATCTGACTTCCGAAGCAGCCTCGGCGCCGGTTTCCATATACGCTGATGCGCTCGAGGCTGCGGTCAAAAATTTCCAGTTGCGACATGGTCTTGACGACGACGGTGTCGTTGGACCCGCCACTCTGCATGCGCTGAACGTGCCCGTCGAGGATAGAGTCAACCAGATTCGTCTAAACCTCGAGCGTGCCCGCTGGGTCCTTGACGAACTGCCGGACGACTTCGTTGTCGTCAACATTGCCGCCTTCAGGGCCTACCTATACCGCGATCGAAAACCTGTCTGGTCAACCCGCGTCGTCGTCGGCAAAACCTATCACAAGACGCCGGTTTTCCGCTCTTCGATGAAATACGTCGTCTTCAATCCTACCTGGACAGTACCCTACAGTATTGCGACGAAGGAAATGCTGCCAAAAATCAAACAGGATCCGAATTACCTGTCCTCTAGAAACTTCGATTTGAAGAATCGAAACGGTGAGATCATCGACCCAGCCGGCGTGGACTGGTCACAGGTGACACGCCGCAATTTCGGCTACACGCTCGTACAACGGCCCGGGCCATCGAACGCCCTTGGCGAGATCAAGTTCATATTTCCCAATCAATTCTCGGTCTACCTGCACGACACGACGAGCAAATCTCTGTTCGCAAAAGCCGAGCGGACTTTCAGCCACGGCTGCATCCGTGTGGATCAGCCGTTTGATTTTGCCGAAGTGTTGCTGAAGCAGGATGGCTGGAGCCGCGAAATGATTGAAGCTGAACGTGCGAACAGGAAGACCAAATCAGTATTCCTTGCACAACCTTTACCTGTACTTTTGCTGTACTGGACGGCCGCGGTTGGCGAGGATGGGCAGATTCATTTTTACGAAGACGTGTATGAGCGGGACCAGAAGATTCTCTCTGCGTTGGACTCGTCTTACCAAATCAATATTCCGGAATCGTAAGGTCAGATTAATCTGATCGCCAGGCGCAACAAACAAATATGACTGTTGCAACCAGGCAACATCCACGGTTGAGCGATCCCGGGATCCATTGGATTGGATTAAATGTTCTATGATATAAATGGAGTAGGGTACTGCTGCCTCTCTGACCCATTGGATGTCCTAGTTGTGTCCTGAGACTGCGGATGTCATTAGTTGTTTGTGGTCGCGACGCAGCGCCGATTAGGTAAAATAGCATGGCGCGAATTAGCCTGGTTGGGTGGGCCGTGCGCGCTAGAACAAAAAACAGGGGTAGGGTTCGGGAAGCCTTGCCAAAACCTTGGGTTAAGGAGACACTAATGAAATTTACAACACGCTATTCGATAATCTCGTTGTTGCTGCCAATGCTTCTCATCGCCGGGTGCGCTAAACCGGTCAAGGAACAGGCACATAGCGGATTTCTCGGGGACTATTCGAAATTGGAAAAGGTCGGTGACGCTCACTATTACTACGCAAGCCGCGATCTGGCCAATTATTCGTCGTTCATGATCGACCCTGTGGTGATTTTGTATGCGGAGGATCCAGAGAAGCCGGTTTTTACGCCGGAAGAACTGGATGATCTGAAGGCTCATTTTGTCGACAAGCTGACCAAGGCGCTCACCAAAGATGGTGCTTATCAGATCGTGGATACGCCAGGACCTGGGGTCGGCCGATTTCGAATTGGCATCACCAAACTCGATGCATCAACCGGTGCCCTCAACGTCGTCATTTGGACCAAGGTGACGGGTGCCGGGCTCGGTGGAATTGCCACGGAGTCCGAGCTGGTCGATTCGATAACCGGAAAGCAGCTCGTCGCGGGGATTCGCTGGGGTAGTGGCAGTCGGATTCTTCGAGCCGGATTCACGCGCGCAGGAGATGCGAAGATTCTGGTTAACCGCTGGATAAAAAAATTCCGTGAACGGCTAGACGAGGCGCATGGAGCAAGCAAATAAAGGGTTGCATGCATTTCTAAGGATAGAATGATGCCCGGGCCGGCCGGGACTCTACCGCATCGAAGTGCGGGCTGAACTACCGGCTGAACACTCCAGTCGTCCGGGCGGAATGACCGTCTCGTCGAAATGCAATACCGACGGCGAGCGCAGAAACGAACGCAGGAATCGTTAGGAAAAATGCCCGGAAATACGCCCCGCTTTTCTATACTTGATTTCCAATCGGTCGGTCTCTAGTACTTGACGAGATAGTCCTTGGCTTCGAGGCAAACGCTGAAAGCTTTCCTGAAATTGCCAATCTGTCCTTCAATGGCCTGCTGCGTCTGCGCACCCTGTTCCTCAGCCTGCGCCGTTGCCTGCTTCCTGGCTTGCCGTGCCTTGCGTCGGCCCCTTATTGCACCTGCGGCAGCACCGATGCCAGCGCCTTTTTTGGCATCGTCATTGACTATCTCGCCGACGACTGCGCCGGCTACTGCGCCACCTACCGCGCCCTTTAACCCGGCGCCTCGCCCAATTTGCTGCGCTTCTGCTTTTGCCTGCTCTGTCTGTTGCGCCTCCGCGACGCTTTGTCGTTGCAATTCGAACGGGTCCGCGCCGGTACTACTCGCCGCCCACTGGTAACAGTTCGCTTCATCCTTGGACTGTTGATCAGCTTGTTGGCCTTCCTTTGGGAAAACGTAAACCTCCATTGATGCAGCAAGCGTCTTGCCGGATGGCCCACCCTGCGCATAAGCGGTCGACATCGCAGCGAGACCCAGAATCAGTAGCATTGAGTAATTTTTCATTATTTGTCCCCTCAGCAATTCCATTTAGCCCTAAGACACATAGGAATCCCTGATAGTCAGGGGTTGTGTGGTTAGGAAAGTTTATTTTGAACGACACTTTTGAGTATACTACCGGAAGATGCCGCCGGGCGGCAAAAAAATGTATCCTCCAACCGCATAACAAGGCGCATAACAAGGCGCATAACAAGGCGCATAACAAGGCGCATAACAAGGCGCATAACAAGGCGCATAACAAGGCGCATAACAAGG
>Ga0209980_10001007_pt1 | contig 15473 bp, 13 predicted proteins | sample CR02metaG_FD_183611 | JGI IMG/M metagenome (GOLD analysis project Ga0209980, IMG submission 183611) | Deep subsurface microbial communities from Mariana Trench to uncover new lineages of life (NeLLi) - CR02 metaG (SPAdes) (version 2) | ecosystem: Environmental > Aquatic > Marine > Ocean trench...
CGCTGGGATTAGGGCTACGACCATGAGGGTCACCACCATGGGATTGGACCACAGATAACCAACCCCTTCCTTAAAATGCGCTAATACGGACGATTTGTGAGATGAGGCTTTTACAGGCGCAAGGCGCAAAGAATAAGTCATAAATGCAGCAATCGCGGTAACAACGCTTTCAACGAACAAATTGCCAGCGGCACCAAACAGGGGAATCAAAAACCCACCCAAGACCGGTGCAATAACTCTGGTGGTGTTAAACGCACCGAAATCTAAAGCCACCGCGTTCATGAGTTCTTCTCTAGGCACTGTGTTGGGGATCAGGGACTGTTCTGCCGTAATGAGAAACGAGGCCATAACTCCTGTGATCAAAACGAAGGCAAACAGGTGCCATACTTGCACAATCCCTAATGCCACCACGCCCCCCATGGCAAAGCTAACAATCGAGAACAGGCAGTAGAGACTTGTCATTAGTTTGCGTCGGTCCACACGGTCCGCGATGACACCACCCACGGGCCCAAATATCAAGAACGGCAACATACGCATTGCGCTTAGCGCACCCAGTAAGACGGCAGAACCGGTTAGGTCATAGACTAACCAGCCCACGGTAAGTTGCTGGATCATCATTCCCGCCCCTCTAAAGACTGTGCCAGCCCACATAAAGCGGAAATTTCTGTGCCGAAGCGAGGAAAAGGTTCTCTGCCTGAACAAATTGACCACTGCTACTCCCGATTTCTTCCCTCAACGGGTAGGAATGTTGTCCGAAGTGTAGTGCCCTGTGTTAGCACAAACAAAACGGAGGGGTAAACCACGTACCACGGACTTAGCTCCTTATCAAAGGCGAACTCCCCTCGGCCTGAGCTCGGGACGAAGGCTCAACAGGTGGTACGGGGTAAAGAGACTGATTTTAACCGGCATGAATCTGCGAACGCAGCAAATCTTATCTTTTCAGAACGACAGGAAAGTGTGAATGGGCAGGCAATGGCAAATACAGTGATGTGATCTGTTTCTGCTTTGTTTCGTTCCTTATTTTCCGTTGTCCATGGGCGCAGCCCGGAGCGGGAGCAATGCAAACTCAACACGCCGGTTTTCTCGCTGTCCCTCAGGGGTATCATTGCTAGTCAGAGGTTGGTGGAAGGCATAACCTGCGGCTGATAGCCGAGCGGGATCAATCCCGACCTCATCGATCAAATAACGAACGATGGTCGCAGCCCGCGCGGCGGATAGTTCCCAGTTGGTGGGATATAATTCTTGGAGTTCCCATCTGATAGAACGAGAATCGGTATGGCCCTGTACCTGGATATGCTTGTCTTTGATCTGTTGCAGGGCTTCGCCAACCTTTTTCAAAATGCCTAACCCGGATTCCTTTATTGAAGCCCGCGAGGAATCGAACAGGATCTTGTCTTCTAATCGTACCGTAGTTAAGCCGGCAAGCCGTGCGATCTTGACCTGACCAGTATCAATTTCCTTCTTGAGAGAATCAATCAATTTTTGTTGGTTTCGAAGGGCTTCTTCTCTATCCTTCTTCGCCTTTGCGAGTTCTTCGGCCTCAGCCGAAATAGACTCAAGCTGACCTGAAAGTTGAGCCTTAGCCTTTGCGAGGTCCTCAGCCTCGGCGGAAATAAGCTCAAGCTGGCCTGAAAGTTGAGCCTTAGCCTTTGCGAGGTCCTCAGCCTCGGCGGAAACAAGCTCCAGCTGCCCTGAAAGTTGATTGTTGCCAGTCAATAACTCCTGGGTTTGTTTCTTGGCCTCATTCATATCCAGCAAAAGAGTTTCGTTTCGCGTCCGAAGACCCTGGTGGGCCTTGCTCATTTCGGCAACGCGTTTCTGCTGCTGAGCTAGTGTCTGGTCTCGCTCTTGTTTGACCTTTTGGAGCATTCTTTTAATCTCTTCCATGCTGGCTTCCAATTCCGTGATCTTCTGCTCTTTTTCATTGTTCAGGCGCTTGTACTTTACTGCGTCACTCCTCATTCGCAGACCAAAAGCCGGTCCAAACACCAACGCGATCCCAATGACGATCAAGGCAATGTACAGGTGTTTCCTATCAATATTCATATAAGCCCCCTACTAAATCTCGGCAGGTATTGCGGGCTTAAAAGTAAGCGAGAAGTATGCCAACCATTACGGGGCACGACTTCCTTGTCTAAGTCCCTAATTTTACAAGATTCGTAAAAGTGAAAGATCAGCCCTGCGGATCATTTTGGCAGACTAGGTTGACAAAAAACGTATAATTCAAATTGTGAAATTTAAGAGCGGGTCTCCATTTAGGCAAATAGGAATCCTATAGTGACAAGAACAGCTCCTCCAGGGGGACCCTATGTCTCATAAGCCCCTGTTCCACGAGGTGGTCCATCAACGTCTCCAAGGTGGGCAGGTTTGGCTCAAGCCCATAGGGCCACCCGTCACCCCCAAAAAACTGATCCAGCTGTTCCAAATCATCCCATAACCAGGGCAGCATAAACCGTAAAGTTCCGCCTTCCCGAATTCGGTCCAACACCCAACCTTTCGCCGCGACCATCGCGTTGTAGATACTCTTTGCCACCCAAGGCTGCTGCCGGTAGAGGCTCTCCTTCAGCACCATGGTATGCATGATCGGAAAAATACCCGTCCTTCGGTAGTACTCCTGCTCCACTTCCCGAAAGTTAGGAAACAGCCTCTTCACATAGGGGCTAGAGCCGAAGGAGGTCGGTTTTCTGGCACCAAGAAGGGCGTCCAGCTCGCCATTCTCCAGCATATCGTCCAAACTCTCACCCTCGGGAGCGAATCCAAGAGAGAAGGGCCCCTCGGGTTTGAGGTCCAGCTCATCGGGGGACCGTGCAGCATTGATACCCCCCTCCACCCATCGAATGGTGGTCAGGTCAACGCCGTAATCATGTTGTAGGGCACCCTTGGCCCACACGGCCGCTGTCTGCCGAAACTCAGGTACACCCACACACTTTCCTTCCAGGTCCTTCGGTTTCTTTATACCCGATCGAGTGTTCACGAAGATAAACCCGTGTCGAAAAACCCTGGAGGGAAAAACCGGAATTGCAACGAACGGGAACTTTCCCTGAGAACGAAGGGACATGTACAGCGCGAGGAACATTTCAGCTATGTCAAATTCGTTGTCCTTCACCGCACGGTCCACCAGCAACGGAGGGGGTTCAATGGCCAGGTAGGTGAGATCGATGCCCTCTGGCTGGATCATGCCGTTGCGAATAGCCTCCGTCCTGTCGTAGGGAACACAGGCCATGGTGAGGGGTAGCCTATCCGTTTTCGCATGTGGAGATCTGCTCATGTAGGATTTTCGATAGCTGAATTTGCCTAACATCGCAAGCAACCTTTGCATCTATGTATAGTGCAATCCGTCATAATCCTGGTTATTGCAACAGGCCCGTCGTCAGTTGACAGGTTAGTAAGTTACCAATACTATTTTCCAGGATAGTTGCCGCCCAGTCCAATGGATAAGAAGACAAACAAAGTGCCAACCAACTTGGAGGTAAGTTTACATGCGAATCGACGTGCATACTCATTTTATCAGCCTCGACTTCATCAAGCACCTCGAAGGTCGTAGCGCGCTTCCCAGTAGTGCCCTGGAGGGCGGCACTTACTTCACCACTTGTGCTCAAGGGTTCCGCTTGCCCATCCTCCCCAGAATCACGGACGTGGAAGTGAAGTTGAAGGACATCGACGATATGGGCGTGGATTTATCTGTCCTCAGCCACGGGGTTCCTGGCCCAGAGGTTCTCGGGGGCAAGGAGGCGGATGACTGGGCCGCTCGCATCAATGACCAACTGGCAGGTATTATTCAGAAGTATCCTGGCAAGTTTTTAGGTTGGGCCAGTCTAGGTTTCGGGAGCGCTGAGCGCACCATCGCCGAAGTGGACCGCTGCATTAATCAGTTGGGGTTTAAAGGGGTCCAACTGTTCTCCAACATCAATCAAAAGGTGCTAGACACCCCTGAGCTCAGGCCCATCTACAAGCACATCGCCAGATTGGGAGTGCCCATGAACATGCATCCGGCGATACCTCTAAACCTTGTGGGGATGGATAATGGGTCCTTGGTCACGGGGCTCGCATTCATGTATGACACCACCCTAAATACCGTTCGCCTCATTCAGAGCGGTTTGTTCGACGAGGAACCTGACCTCAAACTGATCGTTCCCCATATTGGTGGTGTCATCCCTTACCTCAAGGGAAGGTTGGAGCGTTCCTCCGACGCCGCGATGCGTTCAGTGGTTGACCAGCCCACCTTGCAGCACCCCTTTGGCTACTATCTGGAGAGGCTTTACTACGATACCGTTACCTATCACATAGAGGCCCTCGACTACTTCTACCGCCTCATGGGAGCCGACCACCTCCTCTACGGCACAGACCATCCCTACGGCCAGCCTTATAAGTTGATCGCGGGAATGGTGGAGCAACTCAAGTGTACCGAGGCTGAACGTGAGTTGATTTATCACGGCAACGCTGAAAAGCTTCTTCGGTGCGGCTAAAGTTAATTACGACACTATCGATCATCAACCTCGTCGCAAAAAGTTTTTCGCCCCCAAGACACTAAGAGTTTTAACCGCAGATTTTCGCCGACCAGGGAACAGCAAAGCGCAGAGCGCATAGAGCAAAGCGTTAAGAGTTACCGGCTGCGGATGGACGCCGATGGACACAGAAAAAAACGCTTCTCAGATTAGAGCTGTGAGGTTTTGCCCAATCGTCGTCTCCCGATTGGGCAAAAGGGATTTCCTCAGCGTACTCTGCTTCTCTGCGGTGAAATGTCCGAATCCTTATCTGCGTTAATCTGCGTGAATCTGCGGTTAATAGCTTTTGACGCCGTGCGCTCTGCGCTCTCCGCTTTGCTGCCAGATGATTGGCTAGCTTTTCGGCAGCCCGTACTTCTTTCGGAGTTTGCGGAGGTAGTCTTTTACCTCTTTAGAGACATTAGTAACTTCCTTGACCAAAGCCTCCGTCTCCTTCGCTCCAGTGGCAACCCATGAGGGACCATAGAATCGAGTGGTCACAGCCATAGCCTCCGGGTCCTTGACCATCTTTTCAAAGGCCTCACGAAGGATCTTAACGATCTTTGCGGGAGTCCCTGGAGACACCACCAGAAACTTGTCAAGATGGGATGGCCCAGCCCAAACGTTGTAGGCCTGCCATGGAATACCCGACGGGCGCTTATCCCCCAGTACCTCCAAAAAGGTAGGCACATTGGGATAGTCAATGCGGCGCTCACTGCTCTGTTGAGTAACCAGTTCTACCACGTTTTCCTCGACCAGGTCATTGATCAGGGTAGCGTTTGCAGTTGCTATCATATGGAGCTCACCCTGCCTCAGCGCTAGTATCATGTCTGCGCTCCCCGAGTAGCCAACGATAAACCTGACATTCCACCCCAGGTACTCTGCCCCAAACAGAGGCATTGGCAACCAGCCGCGGCTGCCGTCAGGGTCTCCCACCACAACCGCGTCGGCCTTGGGATCCTTGAGGTGTTTGCGGGCCTCCTTGCTGATCATCAGAACGCTTCCGCCCCGCCTGATCGACCCTATGTAAATGTACTTCCGCGGATCGTAGTTAATGCGTTTGCCACCACGATTATACTGGGTCAGCGAAGAAGACGCGGCCTGAAAAATAATCAATCCGTCTGGCTTGGCCTTACGGGAAAAGTAGTTATTGGCAGGGATCCCGCCTGCCCCCGGTATGTTTTGTACGTAGGTTGAGGGATTACCGGGTAGGTATCGGGGTAGGAAGCGGGCCACAATCCGTGCTGCTGAATCAGTGCCGCCACCGGCACCGCCTTGAGTCAAAACCTTTATCGTTTTTCCTTTATAGTAGCCTTCCTCTGCAATGGTCTGAGACAAAACGCCAAAAATCCCAAGCGCGAAAACCGCTAAGGAAGAAGCGCCTAGAGCCCAAACACGCGTTCTTTTCATTACACGACCCTCCCTAATCATTAGTCTTGACCTTTAGTAATGATGCCTCATTCAGGTCCCGCCAGAAAGAACAAAGCCAGCACATCCTGGCATTGAAAAATGACATAGCCGCTGGCCCTAGACTCTCGTATTCATTTCCCCATCCGAGGAACCTTTAGTCTCTCTGCCCGGCCTCACATCGCATCGGACGCATTTACAATGATAGGGGAGGCACTTCCTTAATGAACTTAGGCTACCCCCCTCTATTAGAAAGGAGAACCCCTGTCAAGGGACCAGCCGTTCCACACCATTTTCCCGCACGACTACAATTTCACCCCAACGACCGTAGTCCGGCTTCCCATCAACAAAGACGTTAGGCTTCACGATCATCACGCATCCTTCTTTCATCTCCACCGCTTTCAGTTCAGGGGTAAAGCGGGTTGTAACCAGGAGAAAACAGCATTACTCCAATCTTGGCTCCATTGTTCAGGCATCATATCCGTCCCAAAAACATTGTGTCGACGGTTGCGACATTGCTAAGCACATCCCTTGTGGCACAGCCTGGGAACGGATTGCAAGAAAAAGTGATCTTTATCGGTACACTTCGGTGCATAAAAGTAAGTCGTGGATCAACCAGACGCGAGAGCGGTGTGTCCCCTTGAAGAGAGGTTCTTCCGTTACTATAGTGACGCGGTCGACTTGGGGGGAATCTTATGAAAAACGTGATTTTGGTATTCGCCTTCTCTTTTTTAATGCTAGCCATACCTCTGCAAATGAGTGCCGCCAGCCAATGGTATGAAGGTGGAGGTCTACAGGGAGCCTTTGTGGGTCAATGGAACATGGCGACCTATACTAACAAATTGGCTACGGCCGCAGCTTGGATTACAATTCAACCCAAGATTAAGGATAAGGCTTTCTACACTCGTATGATTCAAAATCTCAGGCCCCAAGCATTTGAATTGGTCCAATGTGTGGATCGATCAGCGGCTGCTGAAGGTTATTATAGTCGTACAATTGTGGATGAATTAGCAGAAAGTTGCCTGCTTCTGCTGCGGTGGTAAGAATAAATAGGCATTGATGGGGCCGCTGGACCGCAGGGCAAATTTGTCACAAAATTGGCTCAGACAGTTTCTTCCAGGACCCCGAGAAATTAAAGAACCCTTGAATATCAGTTAGTTATAGTCTGGCACCCCTTTTGCAGCCATTTCTTTCTAAACGATTCCCCCATGAGAAATCGAATCCTCATAACTGAAGATATTGCGGACCTGCGCACCGTTCTAAAGACGGTTGTGGAGAGTCTGGGCTATGAATGCCTTATGGCAAGCAATGGCAAGGAGGCCGTGCATATGGCTGCCTCCGAATTACCGGATATCATCATGATGGACGTGATGATGCCTCAGATGGACGGCTTTACGGCCGCCAGCCTCATCCGTCGGAATCCAAAGACTCAATCCATACCGATCCTGGCTGTGACCGTTTTGAATTCCCATAAAAAGAAGCAACAGTGCCTAGAAAGTGGCTACAACGATGTCATCAATAAGCCATTCACACCGTCACAATTGGCTGCCCACCTGGAAAAGCTTTTGAAGGAATCCAGTACTGAATCCTAACCAAATATGTTTGAGATTTTCCTCCTGAATTTGCGTTTAGGGAATCGGATAAAAGACGACTCGAGCTAAGGCGCAAAGGACACCAAGTTCGGAGAAATAGGAAAATATTTTTCTTTGCGGGCTTGGCGTCTTGGCGCAAAAGACTTTGTTGAAGTCGTTCTGTTGAACATTCTATCGGTAAGGGGCTAGCCGTTCTATTCCAAGGGCCTACCCTATTCCTCCCCGCACACGCGTAATGCTTGGCAGGACTGCTTAGGAGCGCACGATTTCTTCGTACAAAGGCTCGGGCATTCCCTGCTTCCATGTCGGATCGCGCAGCTCAAGCCTGTTTCCGCTCGGATCGTGGAAATAAAGCTCTCTTCCCGTGAAAAAACCCTTTGCCCGGTAGATCAGCTCGATGATGGGGATTTTCTTTTCGTGAAAAACCTTACACGCCTGCACGAAGGTCTCCGGGCTCACGGTGAAGGAATGGTGAACTCGGTCCTCCCCTTTGGGCTCTTTATCCACGGGGTGCTCGCGTTCGCACAGCAGGATGTTGTGGTCTCCAACGTTGAAGCAGGACATGCCTGAATTGCCGAGCCGCCCGAGATGTTTAAGACCCAACAGATCGCCGTAAAATTGCTCTGACTCTGGAATGTTATTCACTGGAATGGACCAGTGCGTCACGCCCTCAATTTTCAGTAATCCCATTCTAGCCTCCTTTAAGGTATTCGTATTCTGTGACTCTTTTAAACCTTTCAATGATCCTATGCAATTAAACCCAAGCCTCGTTTGTTGGAAAAAAGTGCCATGGCCCACCGAAGATTATGCCACATAATGACCTCCTATCTGCGAACCCTGACAACTTGTTGTAGTCTCCGGCATCTATATCACCGTACGCGATGGAGTCAAGGTTGGGTAAAGAGCCGGGGTTAGGCCTGAGAGTTCCCGGACAGCAGCCGGACGACGGAAATTTCGTCGAGAGGTATGACTGACGGCCTCACTCCTCAGAGTTGGTAGAGTCTGGCAGCGTTTTTCCACAGCACCTTCTCCCGTGTCTCCGCCGAGACGCCCCGGAAGCACTGATGGATTGTCTCCTGCGTGCGAGGCCAGGTGGAAGTCGTCAGGGGGAAATTAGTGGACCAGAGAATGTGTTCTGCGCCCACATGCTGCACGAAGGGTGCGACCTCGTCGAACCAGGAGGTGAAGCAGCACTGGCGGTGGAACATCTCAGAAGGCTTCAACTCGTAGCCCTCGGAGGCAAGGCCGTCATGTTCGAATTGATGGTCGGCCCATTCCATGTAGAGCATGCCCCAGCTCAGCGCGCTCTCCGCAAGTATAACTCGCAGACGCGGGTGCCGTAACAACACTCGTGAGAAGGTAAAGAGGGAGATGACGAATACAGTAGAGACGGGCTTCGTCACTGCGTCAAGGGCTTCGGTTAGCGCGGGCGCCAACCCCGAGTACGGAGTGTATTGCAACTCGGGCGAGGCCCCTGCGTGGAGGCAGACCGGTACGTTAAGCTCCTCACAGATCGCCCAGACAGGATCGTACTCGGGTCCGCTTACGTGGGGAACCGCACGCAGATTCATGGGCAGTGAAGGAAAGACAACCCCCCGGTGACCCTTGGCGACGGCCCGCTGGATCTCGGCGACGGTCGCCTCGGCCGGCCAGATGGGCACGATGCACTGCGGAATGAAGCGTTCGCTGGCGCTGGACCACTCCTCGATCAGCCAGTCGTTGTAGGCCTGCACACAGGCAAGCTCCAGCTCTGGGTCTTCGAGGCGGCCGAAGGCCTCTCCCGCCAAACCCGCCACCGTCGGGTAGAGCACCGAGTAGTCCATGCCTGCCGCGTCCATGGTCTTGAGCCGTTCGGACGGCAAATAGGCCGGCGGCGGGACCTCGTCCCAACGGTTTGGCTCACGGTTGCGGTCGGCCATCAAGGCACCCGTCCTCCCGGAATGTCCGTCGACTAGTACCTGCCCATCGACAACCCACCGCTCGCACCCCTCGGCTGTTCGTTCGAGATGCGGGATGCGGTCACCCCACCGGCTCTTAGAGAGTCGATCGGTCCACAGGGAAGGCGGCTCTTGCACGTGGTCGTCAACGCTGATCAGGCCGTAATTAATCTGCATGGAAGCTTGCCCCTCAATTATTTTTGGCCGGTACCGTGGCCTCGATCTGGTAGACGCGCAGCGCGTTCTCGTAGAGCACCTTGCGACGATCATCCGACGGTACCCCTTCGAGCACACGCTCTACCGAATCCCACGAACGCGGGTAGAAAGAGGCCACGTGCGGGAAATCCGACTCCCACATGATGTTGTCGATGCCGATGAGGTGTCTGAGCTTAATGCCTTCCACTTCGAACCAGAAGTTCACGTACATCTGACGGCGTACGGTCTCGCTCGGGCGTGTGGTAATTCCCTCCGTCCATAGATGGCGACACTCCCACTCGTGGTCGCAGGCGGCCAGTGCGTAGTTAACACCCCCAATCCCAGCCTCGGCAAACACGCACTTGAGACGTGGGAAGCGCTCCGTAACGCCGGAAAAGATCAGTTGAGGGATGATCTGTGCCGGGGTTACCGCAGATGTGGCAGTCATCGCCGAGTGGGCCTGCCGCGGCGAGTAACCACTCCACTTTCGCACAGACGCCCCCGCGCGGAGATTTGCCGAACCGTGGAAGTGGATGGGAAGACCCAGCTCTTGGCAGGCTCCCCAGATCGGATCCCAGTATGGGTCGGTAAGGTGAGGGAGTGCCTTGGGCATCTGCCCGAGGACATTGACCCCGCGATGGCCGGCCACCTTAGCCCGTTCGATCTCGCGCTTGATGATCTGCGGGTCACTGAGGTAAGGGAGGATGGCGAGTGGTAGATAGCGGTCGCTGGTCTGCGCCCAATCGGCGAGCGAGTCGTTGTATGCCTTCACCACGTCCTGCTCGAATTCTTTATCCCCGAACTCGAAGTAGGCGCCGCCCGGGGGATTAGGAAAGAGCACCTCCGCATCGACCCCGTCGGTGTCCAAGGCCTTCAGGCGCTCCCGGGGCACGTACGCAGTCCTTGGAATTTCCTCCCAGCGCTGAGGATAGGTGGGGAAAGGATCCCCCATCAGAGCCGGGCAATTGCCAACATTATCGCCGCGGGGCTTGCCATAGACGGCCCAACGGTTAACCCGGCGTCCGTCCTTCTCCACTTCGACCACCTGGGGGATCCGGTCCCCCCACTTTTGCACTGGCATCCGGGAGGTGAAAGAGTCGCGGTCAAACGCCGCATGGGAGTCCACGCTTATCAGGCCATACTTGATTTCCATCTCTCCTCCAAAATGCAGCAAACTCCGTCCCGTTTCCGTATCTGTGACGGTCAAATCATAAACATCATGTACCCAGCTTGGATCCACCGAGAGCTAGTCCCCGTCTAGGCCCGGTGGACCGGTTAGTGAGCAACAAATTAAAGGGTAGGAGGGCTCTGCAAACTGCTCACACAACATACCAAACTTGTGCGCATTCGCAACCGTGAGCGCTTCGCTTTCAATTCCATTGGTGCCTCGTTAGTTAACGGGCAAGTGTAACAGACGCTCCACGGTCGTACAAAATGCGCTGTTTCGGCTAAAAGTCATGCTGAAACCTTAAAATTAGGAGGCGTCATGATTCACACGCGTATTTGCGATCTTCTCAATATTCCCCATCCGATCGTGCTGGGCGGCATGGGCACCGCGACCACAGCACCACTGGTCGCTGCCGTATCCAACGCGGGCGGTCTCGGGACCCTCGGTACATCGGCATTTGACGCTACGACGTTGGACCCCGAGATCGCTGCCATCCGCGAGCGAACCGACAAGCCCTTCGGCGTTAATCATCTGTTGTTTCAAATAAAGGAAGAAATGTTCGAAGTAACCTTGCGCGATAAACCGGCAGTCATCGCCTTCGCGTGGGCACGAAAGGATCAGGCCCTACGCGATTATTTTCAGCGTGCTCACGATACCGGTTCTAAGGTCATGTACATGGCCGGGGAAGTTCCCGAGGCGGTCCGAGCCGCTGAGGCTGGAGCCGACATCATCGTGGCGCAGGGCACGGAGGCAGGTGGCCATGTGGGTTGGATGGCATCGTTACCGCTGGTACCGATGTTGGTCAAAGCGGTAGTGCCGTTACCCGTTCTCTCCGCGGGCGGTATCGCGGATGGCCATGGGCTGGTAGCAGCACTGGCCCTTGGGGCCGAAGGTGTCCTGCTCGGTACCCGCTTCATGGCCACGCCGGAGGCGCCGATTCATCCGAACTTCAAACAAGCCATCGTTAAAAGCAACGGTCACGATACTGTGCTGACGGAGATCCCCGATCTCGCGAACCAACGCGTCTGGCCGGGGGCCATGTCACGCGCTCAGCGCAACCAATTTATCGAACGCTGGGCGGGCAGGGAATGGGCCGTGCGCCAAAACGCCCGCGAGATCGGTAAGCAAGCGGCAGCTGCGCGCGCCGCAGGTGACGTCGACAATGCCTCGATTTCGTTCGGTCAAGATGCCGGGTTAATCGATTCCATCAAAAGCGTCAGTCAAGTGGTAGGAAACATGGTGATGGAGGCGGAAGGGATCATTCATGGCCGCCTGCCGGGTCTACTGCGGCAAGCTCAATAATTCCCAGGATCGCCCTGCAAGTGGAGGTTATCCAAAAAGCGCCCGTCAGCTATCGACCGCTTCTTCGTAGGATACCCCGGCTTCCGTTTTGGCGTCGAAAAGATTGCGTGCGTGCATCCAGGCCTGCGTCTTGTCAAAAATTTCCTTAGTGTACGGCTGCCGCACAACACGTTCGCCGATCCCGAAACGCCGAACGTCCACTTTATCGTGAAAGCGCTCGGGAATCTCATTGAGAAAGTAGTGTTTGTATCGCTCCGGTTCCACATCAATGTCGGATTGTGCCCGGACCAGGGAACGCATATAGCGCTCGACGTTTCTTGCATCTGCATCATGGGGAAACATAAAGGCCATCATGAACGTCGTGGAGAGGATCCTCCGAAATCCATGTTGCTCCAGCAGGTACAATTCTGGTCCCCAGACATTCGCGGCAGTTATCTTTCGCTCCAGTGCAGCATCGACGCGAACCCAAGAGGTGCCAACAAATTTGAGGGCAATGTCTTCGGGGGATAGAAAGACCTCTAGGGCCTGCAGAGCGGAATAATGGCTTCCCGAATGGTACCCAACCGCAATTTCGATTCCCGCCAGATCGCGAGGCTCGGAAATGTTCGAATCACGAGGGACAACAATGGCCGCTTCGCAAACACTGTAAGCCTTTCCCCACATGATGCCTTCTTTAACCTTCGCAGCCTGGTTTACCGTCCAATGGCAGGCACAACTGACATCACCTGCCCTTTCACCCTTGCGGCCATGTCCTTCGGCATAGCGTTCAAAGGCACCAAACAGGTTATCCTTGAGCGAAGCGGGTGAATCGACGGCGGCGAGCCGGGGCGTGTTTTTACGGCTGCCTTCTACATTGAACGTGTAGTCTAGACCTTCCTCGCGGAAATAGCCCTTTTCGTTGGCGACCCAATCGTTGAGCCTGCCATGGGGCTGAATAATGAATTTAGCCATTGGATTTCTCCCCTTTAAATGTTCTTAGAGAATTGTACCCCTTCATTCCAAACGTTTCCAAGCAGCCCCCAATACTGCGCAAGTTAGCACATGGAGAAGAGAATTCAATCATACCAGCATGTAACAAGGTGCTAACTGAAGGGAACAAATTTCTAGTCACCCAGCCCTTGCCACCAAAATATGACGCTAATCACAACAATAAGCGCGCCAACAACGGCACGACTAATTAAGACAGGACGTGAACCTCCAGCTAGATAGACATGAATCCTCCTGTTGGCCTTGCGGAGCTCTATTTGCTGTCTCGTCGGTCGGTCCACACTTGCTTCCTACGAGTCTTGCCTTGCTAAGTCTATTTTCACCGCTCATGAATGATTGGAAATTCTTTGGGTGATGCTGCCGCGGGTCTATTCCGCCCAGGCGACGATGGGGGTGAACATGTCTTCCAGCCTGGGACGGGGTTCCGTGACAAAGTGCTGTTCCACCAGGTACTGCATGAGTGTTTCCAGTGTCTTTCGATTCGCCTCCAGCCCGTAGGGATAAGGGTCGCCGCCAAAGGTCTCGTCGATTTCTTCGACTTCGTCATTGAGCCACGGCAACATATAAACCATCGTGCCACTGAACCGCATATGTTTCAGCCCCCATGCCTTGGATGCCTCGAACGCCTTGTACATGCTCTCCGCAATCCACGGCATCTTTCGATACAGCTCCTCACGGATCACCAGCGTATGCATGATTGGGAAGATGCCGGTCTTTTGGAAATAGTCGAGCTCCACCTCACGGTAATTCGGGAATAGCCGTTGGATATTGGTATGCGTATCCAGGGCGTTGGGCCGCCGCGCTCCCAAATAGCCATCGACCTCGCCCGCGATCAGAAGGTCATTGATGGATTTCCCTGGCGGGGCGGGGCGGAGGTCGATCTTGCGGTCGGGCAAAATATCCATGTCCTTATCGGGAGGTCGCGGCGTGTTAACCCCTCCTTCAATCCAGGAAATGGTCGAAAGATCCACCTGATACTCGTGTTGCAAAATGCCGCGTATCCACGTTGCAGCGGACTGCCGATACTGCTGGACGCCAATCCGCTTGCCTGCAAGGTCCTTCGGTTGGGAAATCCCGGCATCCCGGTTCACGAAGATATAGGCGTGGCGAAAGACGCGGGCGGGAAACACCGGTAAGGCAATGAACGGAAACTTGCCTTTAGACCTGCGGTTGAGATACATCGTCAATGACATCTCACAGATATCGAAGGCGTTGGTCTTGATCATGCGAGAGAAAATTTCCGGTGGCGACAGGATGCCAAGGTAGGTAACGTCTATACCCTCCGGCTGCACGATACCCTTGGCCAGCGCCTCCATGCGGTCGTAGGGCCCGCAGGCCACTGTGAGCGAAATGTTACTCACTTTATCTTCCCCCCTTTTTGTTTGGCAGGGCCGATCCTAGATCCACTCCGACAAGACCGGACTTTTACGCCGTTCTGGCTTGAAAAATAAAAAGCCAGCGCGCCCTAGCGACAAATCGTATAGAGCGACTGGTTTTCAACTCGTTTCTTCATTGCCCCTTACGAGGAACGATTACTGTCCCTGATTAGGCCTCACGTTGCAAGAAGCCTTGCCACTCCTTGGGGAAGCTTTTCTAAAATCACCAATATCATAGGAAAAGGGGTTGTCAAGGAAACCCTAACTCATTAAAAAACTGGAGCCGCCCACCGGACTCGAACCGGCGACCTGCTGATTACGAATTGTCCCGTGGCGCGTACCGAGAAGGAAGCAAAAGGAAAAGATAGCTGAAAATCATAGAATTGCTAGGAACGTATTCTAGCTCAGTACGGCCTGTTTTGGCTCACCGCTCTCGGATCGCCCCATCGACATTGACTATTGCTCGCTGGGGAATATTCTCAATCTCTTGTCCCGCCTTGCTGCAAATTGAGACAACTCTGCGCACCGGTGCTAAAATACTCGTTAAGCCGTAAGGCCCTTCCCGGTGTAGGGAGTAGATTTTCCGCTCCGCTACTCAATGGCACAGGGTGTCGGGATTTTGAAGAGCACCTCGGTCAGTCAGAGGTTCGAGGAGTTTCTGAAGATCACGAAGCAGCTGTGATTGCGGGAGTTGTGGGAAAAGGCTACTATACCCAGACAGTGAGGGACAAGGTGACCCCAGCAGTAACTCGCCCCTTCCTTCGGTATCATAGCGCAGATTGGACGGCTCGATGAAATTCACACATAAGTCAGCCAAGAAGATTTTTCACTTCATTGTGATCAAGCCGTCTCATTATGACGATGATGGTTATGTTATTCAGTGGGTCCGTTCCTCAATTCCATCGAATACTCTTGCCGTCCTGTACAGTCTGGCTCAGGACTGCGCCAAACGACATATCCTCGGTGAGGATGTTCAGATTCATTTGAGCGCTTACGATGAAACCAATACTCGCATCAAAATTAAG
>Ga0209980_10001008_pt1 | contig 15468 bp, 13 predicted proteins | sample CR02metaG_FD_183611 | JGI IMG/M metagenome (GOLD analysis project Ga0209980, IMG submission 183611) | Deep subsurface microbial communities from Mariana Trench to uncover new lineages of life (NeLLi) - CR02 metaG (SPAdes) (version 2) | ecosystem: Environmental > Aquatic > Marine > Ocean trench...
TTCCCTGCCTCGTGTCGAAGGCAATGCCTCCCGCCAGGCCCATGCCGACCTGCCCGCGGGTACCTATGAACGCGAACTCGGCAAGGAAGGCTTCTTCGGTCCGGCCACCCACATGTACCACCAGCGCCCGCCGACCTCCTGGTCGGACTTTGAAGGGCCGCTGCGCCCGCGGGCGTTCGACACGAACAAGCTGGAAAAGAGCGGCCCGTCGCCGTGGGACGCCACGCCTTTGTTGCACAATGCCGCGGTCAAGTTCCGTTACTGGTCGCTCGACGCCGATATGGATCATCTCGCCAGGAACAGCGATGGCGATGAACTGATATTCGTACACGCGGGCAGTGGCGATCTTTTTTGCGACTATGGCCACCTGAAATTTCGCGATGGCGATTACATCGTGCTCCCGCGTGGAACCATGTGGCGAATGGATGTCGAAAAGCCGGTGCGCGCCTTGTTGATCGAAGCGACAAACGACAGTTACCGCCTGCCTGACAAGGGGCTGCTGGGGGCCCATGCGATCTTCGATCAGGCGATGCTGGATGTGCCGGAGATTAACGACTCGTTCAAGGCGCAGCAGACCGACGAGGAGTGGACCATCCGGGTCAAGCGCGGTGGCGAGATCAGCAAGATTACCTACCCGTACAATCCGCTGGATGCCGTGGGCTGGCATGGCGACCTCGCCGTGGTCCGGATCAACTGGCGTGATATCCGTCCGCTGCTCAGCCACCGCTACCACCTGCCGCCATCGGCGCATACGACTTTCATGGCGAGCCGCTTTGTTATTTGTACTTTCGTGCCCAGGCCGTTCGAAACGGATGCGGGTGCGCTGAAAATACCCTTCTTCCATGCCAACGACGATTTCGACGAAGTCCTTTTCTATCATGCGGGAGAATTCTTCTCGCGCGACAACATCCACCCGGGGATGATTACCCTGCATCCGTGCGGTTTCACCCATGGACCCCATCCCAAGGCGCTCGAGAGAGCGTTCGAGCAACCGCAAGAGGGGACCAACGAGGTCGCGGTCATGCTCGATACGCGGGATGAGCTGTTTGTTTCGGAACAAGCGCACGGCATCGAATGGTCCGGCTATGTCGATTCCTGGAAAAGCGGCGGTTAGCCGTGAATTCTGTGAAAGTTGTACACACGGACTGAATCCGGGAAGCTGCACTGACCGCAAGGAGACAATGACATGAAACTGGCGTCACTGAAGAAGGGCGGCCGGGACGGCAGTTTGATTGTCGTCGATCGGGACCTGGGCAGCTATGCCGAAGTCGGCGACATCGCCGCGACCTTGCAGGCCGCGCTCGACGACTGGCAGGCAATGTCGCCGTTACTCGCCGAGGTATACGAGGGGCTTTGCGCCGGCGATCTGGCCGCGAGCCGGCCGCTGGATATCGATGAGCTGGCATCGCCGCTGCCGCGCGCCTACCAGTTTCTCGATGGCAGCGCCTATCTCGCCCATGTCGAACGCGTCAGGCGCGCGCGCGGCGCCGAAATGCCGCCCAGTTTTCTCGATGACCCCTTGATGTACCAGGCCGTCTCCGACGTGTTCCTGGCGCCACGCGAGGATGTGGGGGTCGCCAGCGAAGAATCCGGCATCGATTTCGAGTCGGAAGTAGTCGTGGTGACCGACGACGTGCCCATGGGCGTGTCCGAGCAGGATGCGCTCGGTCATATCCAGCTGATTGGCCTGATCAACGACGTCTCCCTGCGCAACCTGATCCCCAATGAGCTGGGCAAGGGTTTCGGCTTCGTCGTCAGCAAGCCGCGCTCGGCCTTGTCACCGGTCCTGGTGACGCCCGATGAACTCGGTCAGTCCTGGGCGGGCGGCAAAGTCATGTTGCCGCTGCTGACGCATTACAACGGCGAGTTGTTCGGCCGGCCCGAATGCGGCGTCGACATGCAGTTCAGCTTCGCGCGCCTGGTCGCCCATGCGGCGACGACCCGTCCGCTGGCAGCGGGTTGCATCGTCGGTTCGGGCACCATTGCCAACCAGGATGAATCGGTTGGCGCTTCCTGCCTGGCGGAGAAACGCGTGCTCGAGATCATCGCGGACGGCAAGGCGTCGACCCCGTTCATGAGCTTTGGCGACAAAGTGCGAATTGAAATGCTGGATGCTGAGGGACGGAGTATTTTCGGCAGCATCGAACAGACTGTCGTTGGCTACGACGGCCCGGGGAAATGAAGCTATACACATACTGGCGCAGCAGTTCCGCCTATCGGGTCCGTATAGCGCTGAACCTGAAAGACGTGGAGTACGAGAGTGTGCCGGTGCACCTGGTCAAAGACGGCGGCCGGCAGAAAAGCGCGGAATACCTGAAGCTCAATCCGCAGGGATTGGTGCCGGTGCTGGTGGACGGCGATATCGTACTTCGCCAGTCGCTGGCGATCATCGAATACCTGGACGAAAAATATCCCCAGCCACCATTATTGCCTGAGTCCGCCAAAGGGCGGGCCCGGGTTCGCGGCCTGGCCTACCTGATCGCGGACGAGATACAACCGATGAACAACCTCGGTGTCCAGAAATACCTGAAACACCAGGCCGGTCTTGACCAGCAGCAACTTGACGACTGGTACCGGCACTGGATAACGCAGGGATTCACGGCGCTTGAGCAACTCCTTGCGAACGGCGGGCAGAGCGGGCAGTTTTGTCATGGCGACACGCCGGGGCTCGCCGATTGCTGCCTGGTTCCGCAGTTATACAATGCGCGGCGTTACCGGTGCGATCTGAAGGCATTTCCAACGCTCACCCGTATCGAAAAAAATTGCAGCCAGGTCCTGGCATTCCAGCAGGCCGAACCGGAAAACCAGCCGGACGCGGAATAAAAAACCGCCAAGCAATACCGTTTTGCACTGAGAGGGATGCCCAGTGTTTGCTAGAATGAACCCTCTGCCTTGATCCGGGGAAGGACGGCCCGGGGGTTGACTGGAGATCCGGATGGAATACCTGCTAAGCGGTTGGCTGTGGTGGCCACTGCTTCTAGTGTTTTTTCTCACGCTGATTTATCTGGCTGCGCCGCTGATAGCATGGATGCTCGGTGGTATCGCCCTGCTCGGGCTGTTTGCGCAATTTGCCGATGTTTCCTGGCTGGCCAAGCTGGTGGTCTGGGTGCTTTACCTGGCGCCGATGATCGTGCTCGGGATTCCGCTCCTGCGCTGCCGCGTACTGGGCGAGCCGGTATTCCGTCTGTATCGCAGTTCCATGCCTGCGATTTCCGCGACCGAGCAAGCGGCCCTGGACGCCGGCACAACCTGGTGGGACGCCGAATTGTTCAGCGGGAGACCGCACTGGCGGCGCCTGTTGAAAGCCAAACCGGCGAGTCTCGATGATGAAGAAATCGATTTTCTGAATGGGCCGGTCGAGGAACTGTGCGCCCTGATCAACGATTACGATGTCAATATCGGCAGCCGTGATTTGCCCGCGGCAGCGTGGGATTTACTCAGGAAGGCTGGCTTTTTCGGCATGGTGATCCCCCACCAATATGGCGGCAAGGGGTTCTCCCAATACGGTCACGCGGCCGTCGTGATGAAGGTCGCCAGCCGCAGCATTGCCGGCGCGCTGACGATCATGATTCCCAATTCCGTTGGCCCGGGCAAGTTGTTGCTCAAATACGGAACCGAGGAGCAGAAGAATTATTATTTGCCGCGGCTGGCCAGCGGCCAGGAGATTCCCTGTTTTGCGCTGACTTCGCCGGAAGCCGGCAGCGATGCCGGCAGCATCCCGGACAGCGGCATCGTCTGCAAACAGGATTACCAGGGCAAAAAAGACGTCCTGGGCATACGCCTGAATTTCGATAAGCGGTATATCTCGTTGGCGCCGGTAGCGACGCTGATCGGCGTCGCGTTCAAACTTTACGACCCGGACCAGCTGCTCGGCGACCGGGAAAACCTGGGCATCACGGTAGCGCTGGTCCCGGCCGATACGCCGGGCATCGAAATCGGCAGCCGTCATGACCCTTTGCACATGGGTTTTCATAACGGGCCGGTCCGCGGCGTCGATCTGTTCGTACCGATTGACGCGATCATCGGCGGCGCCGCACAGGCGGGCAACGGCTGGCGCATGCTGATGGAAAGCCTGTCCGATGGCCGATCCATATCGCTGCCGGCGCTGACCACGGGGTCGGCCAAGCTGGCCACGCGGGCGACCGGCGCTTATGCGAGGCTGCGTTACCAGTTCAAGACCTATATCGGGACGTTCGAAGGGGTGCAGGCGGCGCTGGCGCGGATTGCCGGCAATACCTACGCCATGGATGCGGCGCGAACGGTGACCCTGGGCGCGCTGGACGAAGGCCACAAGCCGGCGGTCATTGCGGCCATCGTCAAGTACAACCTGACCGAGCGTAACCGCCAGGTCATGAACGACGCGATGGATGTGCACGGTGGCGCCGGCGTTTGTCTTGGGCCGCGCAATATTATCGGCGAGTACGCCAAGTTCCCATCGCTGGGAATTACGGTTGAAGGACATAACATTTTGACCCGCAGCATGATGACCTTCGGGCAAGGTGTCGTGCGTTGCCACCCGTACTTTCGTTCGGAGATCGAGGCGGCGAGCAACGCCGACGAACACGCCGGCCTGATGAGTTTCGACAAGGTGCTGGTAAAGCACTTGGGGTTTGCAGCCAGCAATGCGGTGCGCAGCCTCTTGCACGCCTGGACCGGCAGCTTGCTGGTGCCGGCGGCGAGAAAACTGGGGCCGCTGCGGCGTTATTACCGCCAGTTGAGCAGGATGAGCGCCGCGTTCGCGTTTACCACCGATATTTTGCTGATGTTTTTGCGTGGCGAGCTCAAGCGACGGGAAATGCTGTCGGGGCGAATGGCGGATATTATCAGCCAGTTGTATATCGCTTCGACGGTACTCAAGCATTTTGACAATCACGAACATGACGAGACAGAGCTGCAGGTGGCGCAATGGGCGGTTCAGGACTGCCTGCATCGGATCGAACGGGCGTTTGGCGAAGTGTTCGATAATTTTCCCAGCCGCTGGGTTGGCCGCTTGCTAAAACGCTGGATTTTTCCTTTTGGCAGGACCTATAAAAAACCCTCCGATGAACTCGAGAGATGCATCGCGGAGAGCATCGTCATTCCATCGGTGATTCGCGAGCGTCTGACGCAAGGCATGTATGTCACTGACGATATCGACACCCAGCTGGGCCGGCTCGAACACGCGCTGCAGCGGGTGATCGCCATCCAGCCCCTGGAGGCGAAACTAAAAGAGGGACAGCGTATCGACCTGGTAAGCGGGCACTCGCTGGCCGAGCGCATCGACAACGCGGTCGCCGCGCGATTGTTCACCGAAGAAGAAGCCGAGCAGTTGCGCAAGGCCGAAGCGGCGCGCCTCGATGCGCTGAAAGTCGACGACTGGGAATTCTAGACGGCAGGGCTAGCCACTTTCCTTGCGATCGAGATGGTCGTCCACGCTGACCCAGTCCACGTGGGATTCCCAGTACGCATGACACTGCGGTTGCCGGTCGATGTCGCCGGGGATCGCGGCACGGGCGATATGGATTTCACCGGGCCAGCGGGCGGAGGCGAAGAACACGGTGCTGCCGCAGCGTGAGCAAAAACCTCGCTTGGCGTCCGTGCTCGACGCGAACCAGCGCAGCGTCGAATCGTCGTTCAGCCTGAATTTTTGCTCATCGACGCCAACCCAGGTCACCAACGGTGCGCCATGAGATCGCCGGCACATCGTGCAATGGCAATGCGCGCACCATAAGCTGGGGCCATCGAATTCGAATTTCAGTTGGCCGCAAAAACAGGCGCCCTGGTAGGTCTTATGCAATAACTTTTTCCTGCTCATTCGATTCCGGTTGCTTCCTGTCTTCATCGTTACCCTAATTTCTCAGATACGATGCCCCATTGATGTCGATGATCGTGCCGGTCAGGTAATCGGTGTCCGGCCCGGCCAAAAAGGCGATCGTGTTCGCGATTTCTGCCGGTTTTGCCGCGCGGCCCAGCGGGCTTTGCGCGCGAATGGCGTCGCCATCCGGGCCATCGAGCAACGCGAACGCCATCTCGGTTTCCACGAACCCGGGGGCGATCGCGTAAACCATGATGTCGCTGGCAGCCAGCGCCTGGGCCAGCGACTGGCTCATCGAGTTCAGGCCGGCCTTGCTGGCCCCGTATGCCGGTGCGTTCGGTTCGCCGCGAAAGGCGCCGCGCGAGGAGATGTTGATGATCTTGCCGCCGCCGTTCTTCGCCATGATCGCCGCTGCTGCGTGACACAGGATCGCCGGCGCCAGCAGGTTGACCGCCAGGGTCTGCTGCCAGCTTTGCTGCCAGTCCGCACTGTCCGTCGTCGATGGCGCGTGATCGAAAAATACGCCGGCGTTATTGACCAGCAGATCGATGCCGCCGATCCCGGCCACCGTCTCGCTGATCAGCCGTCGGCATTCATCGGGCTCGGCCAGGTCCGCGGTCAGCGCGATATGCTGGCCACCTGGCAGTTCGGCAAGCAGGCTGTCCAGTTTCTTACTGTTGCTGTTGCCGTGCAGCGCAAGGCGAGCGCCTTTTTTTGCCAGCGCAGCGGCTGTCGCGCGGCCAATGCCGCCGCTGGCGCCGGTGATCAACGCGCGACAGTTTGCGAGGGTTTTATCGGTCTGCATGACGATGCTTTATTCCTGGTGATTCGTTGACTCGTCCAGCCAGTGACCGGTCAGCCAGTCGGCTGCCGCATCGAGTTCCGTGACCATATCTTCGCGACCGATTTCGACGAGGCGGTCGCGTTTCTTCCACTCACCGAGGCCGATGCCTTTGCCATCGGCAAAAGTGTAATTCAGCCGGTGATAGTTCGCACCCAGCATTTGCCGGCACTGGAAATCCGGAACGCCGGAAACTGCATCCAGCATCAGGTCGAGTAAGGGCTTGGCCCATTGCACGAGCCCCCAATTGTGGGTCGGCCCCTTGATATACGAAAGTACCCGGCCGGCGCCTATCGACAACAGCCTGATCTCGGCGACCCGGGGCCGATCCGGAATTTCGCTGCGCTCGTCTTGCGTTTGCGACAAGGCCACCATGCCCGGGTGGTTGGCGACTACGCCGCCATCGATATAACCATCCACCGATGGGAAGTAGGTCGGCGCCGCGGTGGTATAAAGCGCCACATCGGCCAAACGCTGTTCGCCATCGCTGTCGGCACCGGGAAAGTTGTGAAAAAACTTGGGTTTCCAGGATCTCTCTGCGGGCGACGCGGCTTCGTTATCGAGATCGAAAGCGGTGATGAGCACGCGCTTGCCCAGGTCTTGCAGACGCGTGTCCGCAAAAATTTTCCCCAGTTCGCCACGCAAATGTTTGGTCGAGTAATCGGCGCCGATCATTCGTCCGAGGTCGCGCACGTCGTCAAACAGGTTGTCCTTGAAAATGATCGGACCCAGCGCGTAATACAGCTCGACGAGTTGCGCCGGTTGCATGCCGTTCGCCAGCGCCAGCGCCAGGATGCCACCAGTCGATGTGCCGGCGATCATGTCCACATGGCCTAGCCAACCCGGGCGCCGGCGGTCGAGTTCATCCATCAGCACGGCGCTGAGCAGGCCGCGAATGCCGCCGCCATCGAGGGCGAGTATCCGGTATACCGCCACAGGTCCCTCCACGTTGATTACGGGCACGGCGGACTATACCGCAAGCATCGGGCCCGCTGGCGAAGCCGGTCTTGCTCGTTCATACTCAGTCTAAATTGCAGCGACAGGAGATACCGGAATGAGCCAGGGAATGTTTTCGCGGCGCGATTTTCTGACCCGCTCCGGTGGCGTATTCGGGGCGGCGTGGCTGGCCGCGAATTTTCCGGCGATCGCCGCGGCGGCAAATGCAGCACACCGTGTCGCCAGCGGTGAAGTGGACGAAAGCTTCGAGTTTTTCCCGGCCGCGGATGGCGCACTGATCGACGCAATCTGTTCCCACATTATCCCGAGCGAGGGCGCAGGGCCGGGCGCTCGAGAGGCGAAGGTGGTCGTGTTTATCGACCGGGCGATGACCGGTTTTGCGAAAACCGGCGCCGATGACTTTGTCGCCGGCCTGAAGGGGTTCGCCCAGGCCTTTAGCGATGCCTGGCCGCAGGAAGCGTCATTTGCCAGCGCCGAAAAGGCCGTGCAGCAGGAATTTTTTGCCACCCAGGTCGATAGCGGGTTTTTTGGCTTCGTGCGGTTCCTGACCCACGTCGGCATGTTTGCTTTGCCGTCTTACGGCGGCAATTTTCAGAAACAAGGTTGGGAGCTGATGGGCTTCGAAGACCGTCACGTCTTTCACCCGCCTTTCGGTTATTACGACCGTGACTATCCAGGCTTTGAGGCCATCGCCGCCGGATATCGCAAGGAGAGCTGACCGTGCCGGCGAAATCATACAAGACCAGCGAGGAAGTGGATTTCGTTATCGTCGGTTCCGGCGCCGCCGGCGGGGTCCTGGCGCGCGAGTTATCCCAGGCCGTGCACAGCGTCGTCGTTATGGAACGAGGCCCATACCTGAAGCAGGGCGATTTTCACCATGACGAACTGGCCTACTGGTTCGCCAATGAGCTGATGCAGGCCAATGGGGTCCCGCCACAATCCTTCCGCCACAGCGCCGATGAGGAGACGGACTTCCATCCCGACTATCCGAACATGCTCTACGCCCAGTGCGTCGGCGGCAGCACCGTGCATTTCACCGCCAATTACTGGCGTTTCCACCCGGTGGATTTTCAAGAGCACACTGTGCACGGCGACATTCCCGGCGCGGCGCTGGCCGACTGGCCGATCTCCTATGAGGAGCTGGAACCGTATTACACCCAGGTGGAATGGGAGATCGGAGTTTCCGGGCTGGCCGGCGCGCATCCGAACGAGCCGCATCGTTCGAAGCCTTATCCGATGCCCCCGTTGCCGGTCAAATCCTCCGGCGTGTTGTTCGAAAAAGGCGCGTTCGAACTCGGCCTTAATCCTTTTCCCGCGCCGATGGCGATCAACTCGGTGCCCTACGACGGCCGGGCCGCTTGCGTGCATTGCGGATTCTGCATGGGTTTCGGTTGCGAGATGGGCGCCAAGTCATCGACCTTGTCCAATATGATCCCGCAGGCGGAGGCGACCGGTGTCTGTGAAATCCGCACCGGCGCCAACGTCGTGCGCGTCGATACCAATAAACAAGGGCGGGCGACCGGCGTGGTCTATTACGACCTGCAAGGCCGCCAACACCTGCAGAAGGCGAAGGCGGTCGTGCTCAGCGCCAATGGCGCCGAGACCGCACGGCTGCTGTTCCTGTCGGAAAACAGCCGCTTTGCCGATGGCCTCGCCAACAGCAGCGGGATCGTCGGCAGGCACATGATGTTCAATGGCGGCGGTACGGCCGGCGCTTTTTTCGAACACCCGCTGAACGAATACAAAAGCGTGCAAGTGACCCGAATCAGTCACGATTTTTATGACACCGACCCGGAGCGCGGTTTTTACGGCGGCGGCGGGATCGATGGGCGGGTCATGTGGTCGCCGATCGCTTATGCCGTGATCGGCGGCATGCCCGGCGATCCGGGCTGGGGGCCAAAGCACAAGGACTATCTCCGGCAGTATTCGCATTTCATGTATTCGTCGACTCACAGCACCTCGCTGCCCGTTGCGAGCAACCGCGTCGAACTGGACCCGGAGCACATGGACAGCTATGGCCTGCCCGGTATCCGGCTGACTTATACCGATCACGCGGACGATCTCGCGACCACCAGTTTCCTGGTGGACCGGGCCGCCGAAATTCTCGAGGCCGCGGGTGCGCAAACGGTCTGGAAGGACCCGGTGCGGCCGCAATCCTTCACCGCGCACCTGCTGGGAACCTGTCGCATGGGCAACGACCCGGCGACCTCGGTCGTGGACAAATATCACCGCACCCACGATGTGCCGAACCTGTTTATCTGCGATGGCAGCAGCCTCGTGACATCCGGGCGGGGCCAGCCGACGCAAACCATACAGGCGCTGGCTTTCAGGGCGGCCGAGCATATCAGCCGTTTTGCAAAGAACGGCGAAATATAGAACCCGCATAGCGGGTAGCTCTCAGGCCAGGTGTGCCTGCCCCAAGTAGGCGTGCGTCTGCATCTCGGCGAGGCGGCTGACCGTTCTCTTGAACTCGAAGGCCAGCCGCTCACTTTGATAAAGTTTTTCGGCCGGTACCGCGGCCGACAGGATCAGTTTGACCTTGTGGTCATAGAACTCATCGACCAGCGCGATAAATCGTCGCGCCTGGTCGTTATCCGCCGAACCCATCGCCGGCACGCCAGAGACCAGGATCGTGTGGAAACCACGCGCCAGTTCTATGTAGTCGTTCTGGCTCCGCGGGCCGTCGCACAACTCGGCGAAAGCAAACCAGGCGATGCCGTTTGCCAGGCGCAGGGTGGGGATCGGGCGGCCACAGACCATGAGCTTCTGATTCGCCTTGCCGCCATTGCAGGAGATTTTCTCGAAATAGCTCGCCAGGTTGGCTTCCGCCTGGCGGTCGAGCGGCGCGTGATAGATTTCAGCCTCATCGAGGATACGCAGGCGAAAATCCTCTGCTCCTTCGAGTTCCATGACCTGGCAGTGGGTTTCGATCGCCGTTATTGCCGGCAGAAAACGCTCTCTTTGCAAACCGCCTTCATACAACAGCGATGGCGGTACGTTCGATGTCGCAACCAGCGTGACGCCACGCCGGAACAATTCCCTGAACAGCGTGCCCAGCAACATCGCATCGGCGATATCGGAGACGAAAAACTCATCGAAACAAATTACCCGCGTACGCCTCGCCAGGTGTTTTGCGATCTCTTTGACGGGGTCTTGTTGATGTTTCCTGTTTTTTAGCTGTTCGTGCAATTCGTACATGAAGCGGTGAAAGTGGCGTCTTTGTTTTTGCCTGAAAGGCAGGGAGCGAAAGAACATGTCCATCAGGCGGGTCTTGCCGCGGCCGACTCCACCCCAAAGATACAGGCCCTGTACGGGTGCGATTTCGGTGTCGCGCAAGAAGGCGAGCCGCAACCGCCGCCAGGGCGACAGCGACCTGGCGGTCAACTGCAGATAAATTCGTTGCAGCGCCTCGATGGCCGCTTCCTGGGCGGCGTCTGCCACGAAGTCCGGGGTCCTCCAGCGCGCGTGTGTACAGCTCACTGGGCGTCAGCCTGGCGTCCATAAAGGCGAACGGGCGGCGTCAGCCGAGCCGCATCTCCGGCACTTCGCCATCGACGATCAGCTGGCCCGCGGTTTTTTCCGTGATTTCCTCGACCGATACCCCGGGGGCACGTTCCAGGAGATGGAACGCGCCGTCGTGGATTTCCAGGTAGGCAAGATCCGTAACGACCTTGCGGATACAGTTCACGCCGGTCAGCGGCAGGGTGCACGATTCCAGCAGTTTCGACTGACCCGCTTTGCTTGCATGGGTCATCGTTACGACGATGTTGTCGGTCCCGGCAACCAGGTCCATGGCGCCACCCATGCCCTTGACCAGTTTGCCCGGGATCATCCACGACGCGATGCTGCCGTTCTGATCGATTTCGAATGCACCGAGCACCGTCAGGTCCACATGGGCGCCGCGTATCATCGCGAAACTTTCCGCCGATGAAAAATAGGCCGCGCCGGTGATCGCCGTCACAGTCTGTTTGCCCGCGTTGATCAGGTCGGCATCGACTTCCTCGTCGAGCGGGAACGGGCCCATGCCCAGCAAGCCGTTTTCGGACTGCAGCATGACCTCGATGTCCGCGGGAATGCAGTTGGCGACCAGCGTCGGGATCCCGATACCCAGGTTGACGTAATAACCGTCGCGCAACTCGAACGCGACTCGCTGGGCAATCTGTACTCTGCTTAGTGCCATTGTCTGTCCTTCAACTGTAATCAGGTGCTGCGGATGGTTCGTTGTTCGATGCGCTTTTCGAAGGTACCTTTGATCAGGCGCTGGACGAATATCCCCGGCGTATGAATGTGTTCCGGGTCCAGTTCTCCCGGTTCGACGATTTCCTCGACTTCCGCCACAGTGATCTTGCCGGCGGTCGCCATCATCGGGTTGAAATTCTGCGCCGTCATTCGATAGACGAGGTTGCCCATGGTATCCGCCTTCCACGCCTTGACCAGGGAATAGTCCGCGGTCAGCGATTCCTCGAGTACGTAATTTCGCCCGTTGAATTCGCGGGTGTCTTTGCCCTTGGCGACATCCGTGCCATAACCGGTCGCGGTGTAAAAAGCGGGTATGCCGGCGCCGCCGGCGCGAATTTTTTCCGCCAGCGTGCCTTGCGGCGTCAGGATGACTTCCATTTCCCCCGAGATGAACAATTGCTCGAACAGGGCGTTTTCGCCGACATAAGAACCGATCATGGTCTTGATCTGGCGGCCTTCCAGCCACTTGCCGAGCGCGAAACCATCGACCCCGGCGTTGTTCGAAATACAGGTGAGTCCCTTGACGCCCATATTCATGACTTTCTGGATCAGGCCTTCGGGGATGCCGCACAGGCCGAAGCCGCCGACCATGACCGTCATGCCGTCGCTCAGGCCAGCCAGGGCTTCATCGTAGGAGGCGACTACCTTGTTAAATCCGGACATCAGCGGGGTCTCCCGGTGCTTGCCTGCGAATGTTCACAGGCCGTGGTAATTGGGGCCTGAGCCGCCTTCCGGCGGCACCCAGTCGATAATGCCATACGGGTCCTTGATATCGCAGGCCTTGCAATGGACGCAATTCGCCGCGTTGATCTGGAGGCGCTTGCCCGCATCGTCGCTGACGATCTCGTAGACGCCGACCGGACAGAATCGCGTGCACGGATTGCCGAATTCCTCCGCACAGCGGGTCACGCATATATCGGTGTCCGCGACGTGCAGATGCACCGGCTGGTTCTCATCGTGATCGGTCGCCGAGAAATAAACCGACGCCAGCGGGTCGCGGGGCGGCAGTTCGCGTTTGACCCAGCCGCGCTGTGGCGACCTGTACTCATCCAGTTTTCGCAATGCACTGTGGTCGGCGTGGTTTCTCAGGGTGTATGGCAGCCGCCCGGCGGTCACGGTCTCCAGCGCGGCATTGGCCAGGCCGGCCCAAAAACCGTGGCGGAAACCCGGGCGGATGTTCCTGACTTTTTTGAGTTCCATGCCGGTCGGCGAATGCCTGAAGCGGGCGTCGAAGCCCTGGCTGTCGCCGCGTTCGACGAAGTGCTGGGCCGCCAGCATGCCGCTGCGCAGCGCCATGTGGATCCCCTTGATTTTCGGCACGTTCAGCATGCCCCCGGCATCGCCGACCAGCACCGCACCCGGCGTTTCCAGGTGCGGCATGGATTGCCAGCCGCCTTCGACGATGGCGCGGGCGCCGGCCGATACCAGTTCCGCGCCCGCGAGCAGTTTCCTCAACATCGGGTGGTGCTTGAACTGCTGAAACGCCTCGAAGGGGGCGAATTCCGGGTCGCGGTAATCGAGCCCGATGACGAAGCCGACATAGACCTGGTTCCTATCGAGGTGATAGACGAAACTGCCGCCATAGATGCCGCCATCCAGAGGCCAGCCTACGCTGTGCAGGATATGGCCTGGTTTGCCGCGGCCATCGGGCAGCTGCCAGAGCTCCTTGAACCCCAATCCGTAAGTCTGTGGATCGCAGTCCCGGTCCAGCGAAAACTTTGCGATCAATCTTTTGGCCAGGCTGCCGCGGCAACCCTCGGCCAGCACGGTCAGCCGGCAATGGATATCGACGCCGGCTGTGAAGTTGGGCCCTGCCGAACCATCCGCCTGCCGGCCCATGTCGCCAACCCGTACACCGGTCACCCGGTCGTCGGGGTCATAAAGCAGCTCGTCGCCGGCGAACCCCGGGAAAACGTCGACACCCAGCGCCGCCGCCTTTTCCGCCAGCCACGCGCCGAGCTGGTTCAACGAAACGATGAAGTTGCCGCGATTGTTCATCTGCGGCGGCAGCGGCATCGGTATGCTGCGCTTTTTGGTCAGCAGCACGAACCGGTCCGTACTTGCCGCCACGCAGGTTGCGGTATATTCCCGCCGCCATTCCGGCAGCAATTCATCGAGAGCCGCGGGTTCGAGGATGGCGCCCGATAGCAGGTGCGCACCGGCTTCGGCGCCTTTTTCGAGGACGCAGACATCGAGTTCCGGTTTTAGCTGTTTCAGGCGTATCGCACAGGCGAGCCCGGCCGGGCCGGCCCCGACAATCGCTACGTCGTATTCCATGATGTCGCGTGCGCTTTCCATATTTCTTGTTTTATTTCGCCTGCATCCGGATCGCCCCATCCAGCCGGATGGTTTCGCCGTTCAGCATCGTGTTGCCGAATATATAAACAACCAGGTCGGCAAATTCATCGGGTCTGCCCAGGCGTGGCGGAAACGGCACTTGCGCGGCCAGCGACTGCTGGACCTTTTCCGGCATTCCCTCCATCATCGGGGTCATGAATATCCCCGGCGCGATGGTCATCACGCGCACGCCGATTCGCGAAAACTCCCGGGCAATGGGCAGGGCCATGCCGGCGACGCCGGCTTTCGAGGCCGCGTAAGCCGCCTGTCCGATCTGTCCTTCGAAGGCGGCGACCGAGGCCGTGCTGATAATCACGCCACGTTCGCCTTCCTCGTCCGGCTCATTGTGCTGCATGGCATCCGCGGCCGCCTTGGCCATCAGGAATGAGCCGATCAGGTTGACCTGGATGACCTTACTGAAAAGGTCGCCCGCCATCGGGCCATCGCGACCCAATACCCGGCCGGCGCCGAGTATGCCCGCGCAGTTGACCAGCATATTGACGCCACCCATTTCCTTGGCCGCCTGCGCCACGGCTGTGTTGACCGCTGCCTCCGAACTGACATCGGTCGCGATGAATGTGCACGCCGCACCCAGGTCGCCGGCGGCCGCGACGCCTTGTTCGGAATCGATATCGAGCAAGGTGACCTGGCCTCCCGCGGCAATTATTTTCCTGGCGGTGGCCAGCCCCAGGCCCGAGGCGCCACCGGTGACGATTGCTTTCGCTTTACTGATTTGCATGGTTGTTCCTGTAGCAGGGGTTGATGATCAGTGTTGTTGCCGCCAGGCAATCTGACCCAGGCGGCTGCCGGGGATCCTGTCCAGGTGCCGGCAGATAAAAAGCCCGGCATCGGTGAGTGCGTCGAGATCGATGCCGGTTCGAATCGCCATGCCATGCAACAGGTAAACCAGGTCCTCGCTGGCGACGTTGCCGCTCGCGCCTTTGGCGTACGGGCAGCCGCCGAGGCCGGCGACGGAAGCATCGATTACCGATACCCCCAATTCGAGGCACGCAAAAATGCCGGCCAGCGCCTGGCCGCGGGTATCGTGGAAATGGATCGCCAGCTTGTCCATGGCCACCTTTTCGGCCACGGCCGCGAGCATCTCCCGGGCCGCCAGCGGGGTGCCCGCGCCGATCGTGTCGCCGAGCGAAATTTCGTAACAACCCATGCCGGCCAGGCGTTCTGCGAGCCCGGCCACCACGGACGCGCTGATATCGCCTTCGTAGGGGCAACCGAGTACACAGGACAGGTAGCCACGCACCGGCATCCCGTTTTCCTTTGCCAGTTGCATCACCGCTTC
>Ga0209980_10001009_pt1 | contig 15460 bp, 11 predicted proteins | sample CR02metaG_FD_183611 | JGI IMG/M metagenome (GOLD analysis project Ga0209980, IMG submission 183611) | Deep subsurface microbial communities from Mariana Trench to uncover new lineages of life (NeLLi) - CR02 metaG (SPAdes) (version 2) | ecosystem: Environmental > Aquatic > Marine > Ocean trench...
CGAGCGCGAAATCGGTGGTCGGCCTGGACGCGGACCACGGTGCCCTGGAGCAGGCCTTCGATCGCGCAACCGCCCAAGGACTCGATTTCCTGCCGCTCTATCAGGATTCGGCCAATCCAAGCCCCGGGCAGGGGTGGAACGCGAAAGAGCGCAAAAGCTTATCCCAGCGGTGTGAGGGCGTTGATGCCGTTATCGCCCTGGCCTTGGAACACCATCTCGCCATCGGCCGCAACATTCCGTTGCCGGAAGTGGTGGGCTGGATCGTCGGGCTGGCGCCCCAGGGGCTTATCGAATTCGTCCACAAGGACGACCCCACCATAAGGAAGATGCTGGCGCTGCGCGACGATGTCTTCAGCGATTACAATCTGGAGAACTTCGTCGCCGCCCTTGAACGACACGCCCGGATCATCCGCCGCCAACAGGTTTCAAAATCCGGCCGGGAAATTTTCTGGTTCCAGGGGACGGCCCGGCGGTGAGGATAAACATCAGGGAAGCCCTCTATTGGGCGGGGGCATCGCTGTTGGTGGTGCTCGGCGCGGTTGCCGGCCTCATGCATGGAAACCTGGATTCTGTCGCCTTGGGGGACGTGACACGGAGTTTGGCGGTGCTGCTGCCCTCGTCCGTCGTCGTGACATTATTGCTGTTGGCCATTCATCGCCCATTGGGGCGCGTTTTTCCGGCGGCAATTTTCTTGTACTTTTCTTATTTCGACATCAATGAATTCATCCAGAAATTCGGCTTCGAAAACGTCCTGTCATTCACCTTCATCATCCTTTGCCTTTTGGCCCTATATGTTGTGCTGCGTTATGTCGACGGGCTGAAGGCGTCTCGCTATACATTGGTTGCCGCGGCGGCGATGGCATCGATCACCTTGGTGGTGATCGCGCCATCGGTATTCTACGACCCGCCTCCCAAGATCGACGCCTATTTCGAAAAAGAAACACTGGCCGCCGTCAAGGCCCACCAAGGCGGGGCGTCGGCGCTGCCGGATATCATCTACGTTGTTCCCGACCGATACCCGAGCCGGGCGACGCTTCTGGACGAGTTCGGTTTCGATAACACGGCCTTCTATGGGGAACTCCGGAAACGGGGATTTTTCGTCTTCGAAGATTCCTGGGCCAACTATCCCAAGACCTTCCAGTCCATGGCCTCGACCCTCAATAGCGGCTACCTGGGAGATTTCACAAAAACCTACGGCGCCAATAGCTCCGATAAACGGCCGATTTATCAGAAGATGGAAACCAATGTCGTCCAGGATCGCCTGCGCAAGCTCGGCTACCGGTTCCACAATTACGGAAATTGGTGGGAGCCCACGCGAATCAACAGATGGGCGGCGGTGAATTATCAAGGTTATGCGCCGGATTCGTTGTGGAATTTCTCGGAATTCGAGCGCGCTTTGTTGCGAAGAACCCCGACCATGAAAATTGTCCGGTTGTTTACCGATGCCGAAGACAAAAGGGAATGCAGGCGGATCAAGCGCAAGCTCCGCCGCATAGGCGGGCTCGGCAATCAGGCCCACCCGGTCTTCGTTCTGGCCCATTTCATGGTTCCCCATGCGCCCTTCGTCACCAATGCGGCGGGTCGATGTCTCCATACGCCGTTGCTCTACGGAGGCAAGAAAGGCCTGACCTGGAGCGCGTTCAAGGCGGCGTTTGTCGAATACCTGAAGTACTTCAATTCCGCCATTCTTGAGACCATCGACCAACAGCTGAGGCGCCGGGGAGCGACCGGGCGGAAGCTGTTGTTCGTCATTCAGGCCGATGAAGGCCCGTATCCCAAATCCATGCGGGACGCACCCAAAGTGGTTGATTTTTCTCTCATGTCACGGCGCGAGCTGAAAATGAAGACCGGGATCATCAACGCCCTCCTGCTGCCCGAGGAGCTAAGGCGGAACGTCCCGAAATTGCGGACGCCGGTCAACAATTGGCGGGTCATCTTCGATGCGTTGACAGGCAGCAAAATGAATCTGCTGCCCGACAAGGTTTTTATCTATCCGACAGACAAGAAGATCTTCGATTTCTGCGAAATCACGGACATTGTGACCCAACCCGAGGCCGCCCCAACCTGCAAGAATTGATGCCGAGGCCCCTCCGGGGCCGCGATCACGAACGCCCCACGAATTCGCCCACCGCCGCCGCCGCGTCGGCCAGGCCGATCCGCGCAATGCTCACGCCTTCGGGGAAGGCGGCATGGAAGCGCGACGGCAGGGAGCGGTCGAGCATCACGAAGCAGCCCTTATCGGTATCCCGCCGGATCAGGCGGCCGAAGGCCTGCTTTAGCCGCGCCCGGGTCAGCATCTCGTCGTAGGCCCGGCCGCCGAAGGCCGCCCGCCGTGCCTTGTGCAGGATATCGGGGCGCGGCCAGGGGACCCGGTCGAAGACGATGAGGCGCAGGCTCGGCCCCGGCACGTCGATGCCGTCGCGCACGGCGTCGGTGCCCAGCAAGCAGCTTATCTCCTCTTCGCGGAAGATGTCGATCAGGGTCGGCGTGTCGATGGCGTCCACGTGCTGGGCATAAAGCGGGATGCCGGCGGCGTCCAAGGGGGCGGCGATGCGTTCTTGGACGCCACGCAGCCGGGCGATGGAGGTGAACAGGCCGAGCCCGCCGCCGCCCGCGGCGAGGAATAGGATGCGCAAGGCCGCCGCCACCGCGTCGGGGTCGTCCCTGTTCACGTCGGTGACCACCAATACCCGGGCCTGGGCCGCGAAATCGAAGGGGGAGGGATAGCGTGCGCGCTGCACCGTGGGTGCCGTGGCCTTGCCGCCATCCCCGAGCGCTTTGATATGCTCCGCCCCGGTGCGGCTCTCCGCCACCCGCCAGTCGGCCTCGATGTCGCCCGTCGAGTCGGTCAGGGTCGCCGAGGTCACCACCACCCCATGGGCCTGGCCGAGCACCGCGGCGGCCAGCGGGAGGGTGGGGTCGACCCAATGGCGGTGCAGCCCGGTATCGACCTCTGCGCCCTGGGCGCGGTCGATGGCGAACCAGTCGACGAAATCGGCGGGCGTTTCCTTAGGCAAATCGGCCAGCATCGCCCGCCAGGCGGCGATGGGCTGGGCGGCACGGCGTTCGATGGCGCGCAAGGTCCCTTCGATGCGGGCCCGGGTCGCGGCATCGAGCCGCTCGGCCTCGGAATCCAGCATGCGGGCGAGGCGCGCCGTCAGCCGCGCCAGGGGCTCCATGATCTCGCCCAGCGCCGCCTCCAGCCGGGAGGCGGCGTCGAGCACGCCGGCGGCCAGTGGCCGGGTCTCGGTCTCGAGCCCGTATCCCTGATCGCCCGGGGCGCCCTCGGCGCGGGCCAGGACCTGGGCCCGGGCGGCGCCTAAGAAGGCCTCGGCCGGGCCCTTGGGGGCGCCGTCGATCAACCGCTGCATCCAGCCGGCGCCGGGCAGGCGCTGGGCCGCGCGCAAGACGTCGTCGAGCGCGGCCCTAGCCGCGGCGTCCATCGCCGCGACATCGCCGATGCGGCGGTCGAGGCCGCGCGCGCGGGACCGGCGGCGATCCTCGGCGCCGGCCAGCCAGCGGCGCAGCTCGGCGGCCTCGACCCCGGTGAGCGCGGCGGCGAAGGCGGAATCGGCGGCGGCGAACAGGTGATGGCCTTCGTCGAAGACGTAGCGTTGCGGGACGAAGCCATCGTCGAGCCCCGACAGCGCCGCCTGGGCCAGCACCAGGGCGTGGTTGGCGACCACCAGATCGGCCCGGCGCGCGCGCCTCACGGTGCGCTCGATGAAGCATTTGTGATAATGGGCGCAGGCGGCATAGATGCATTCCCCGCGCCGGTCGGCGAGGCCGAGGGTTCGCGAATGGCCCAGAATCTCGGTCAGCCAGGCCGGGAAATCGCCGCCCACCATATCACCGTCGCGGGTCGCCTTGACCCAGCGCGCCATCAGGCCAAGGGCGGCGGCCTCGCGCGGGTTGAGGCCGGCCGCACCGACCGCGTCCTCGAAGTTCAGCAGGCAAAGGTAGTTTTCCCGCCCCTTGCGCACCACCGCCTTGGCCGCCTTGACCAAGGGGTCGGGATAGAGCCGGTCGAGCTCCTGGTCGATCTGGCGCTGCAGGTTGCGGGTGAAGGTCGAAATCCAGACGGTGCCGCCATTGGCCTCGGCCCAGAGGCTGGCCGGCGCGATGTAGCCGAGCGTCTTGCCGGTGCCGGTCTCGGCCTCGGCCAGGATCATGTTGGGCCGCCCGGGTTCGGTGCGGGGTTGGAAGGCGTGGGTCAGCGCGCCCGCGTAGTTGGCCTGCTCGGGCCGCGCTTCGCTGGTGCCGCCGACCAATTCGGCCAGGCGCGCACGCGCCGCCTCGGGCGCGACGCCGTGATGGCCCGGGGCGGGCTCGGGCGCCTCCTCGGCCCATTCCGGCAGCTCCCGCCAAGCCCCGAGCGCCTGCGCGCCCCCCGCGGCCGGCTCGGCTTTGATCCCGAGCGCCGCCAACACCATTGGCCCCCAGGGCCAGCCGCCCGCCGCCATCAACTGCGCCAATTCGCCCATGTCGGGCTCTGCGGCCTGGGGATCGTCGGGGTCTCCCTCCGCCAATTCCGCCAGCAGCATCGAGGCGGCCCGGGCGAGCGCCTCGGCCTCGCCCTGGTGCCCCGGCCCGGCATCGATGCCCAGCACCCGGGCGACGCCGCGCGGCGTCGGCAGGCAGAAGCGCGCCGGGCGGACAAAGGCGAACAGCTCCAGGATATCCAGCGCCTCGAATCTGGCGATGGAGAGCCGCCGCGCCGCCGCCGGCATGTGGCAGACGATCATCGCCTCGCTTTTCGCCCGGGCGCCGGCTTCGCCCAGGGTGAGGTTCAGAATCACGCCGTCGATCTCGCGCACCAATGCCCCTCCCGGGCCGGCGACCATAACCGGGGCAGGGGGGGCACCCGCGCGGGGCGGGGGGGGGACGTCGGACATGGGCCAAGTATAGCGACCCGCCGCCGTCCTGGGGCCACGGTTTGCAAGCCCCCGGCCATTGACGAACGCGCCCGCGTTACTTACGGTCCGGCCACGGGGCTTGGACGCGGACATTCTAGGAACAAATGCGGGATCGCAAAGGTGAGCGAGATGCGTAGCGTCGCCATGGAGTCCAACGCCTGGCCCTTCGCCGAGGCGCGCAAGATCCTGAAACGGCTGGGCGGCCAAGCGCCGGCCCAGGGATACGTGCTGTTGGAAACCGGCTACGGGCCATCGGGGCTGCCCCATATCGGCACCTTCGGCGAGGTGGCGCGGACCACCATGGTGCGCAAGGCCTTCGAGGTGCTTTCCGATATTCCCACCAAGCTGATCGCGTTTTCCGACGACATGGACGGGCTCAGGCGCGTGCCCGACAACATCCCCAACCGGGACATGGTGGCGAAGTACCTGGAGATGCCGCTGACCGCCATCCCCGACCCGTTCGGGGAACATGACAGCTTCGGGGCGCAAAACAACGCGCGCCTCAGGGCCTTCCTGGACACCTTCGGCTTCGACTACGAGTTCGTTTCGTCCACCGAATGCTACTCCTCGGGCCGTTTCGATGACGTCAAGATGAAGGTTTTAGAGCACTACGACGCGGTCATGGCGGTGATCCTGCCGACCCTGGGCGAAGAGCGGCGGGCGACCTATTCGCCGTTCCTGCCGATCTGCCCTTCGACCGGGCGGGTGCTCCAGGTGCCGGTGATCGAGCGTGACCTGGACAACGGAACCTTGGTCTATCGCGACGCCGACAACCAAACCCACCAGGTCAAGGTGCGGGGTGCGGATTGCAAGCTGCAATGGAAGGTCGACTGGGCCATGCGCTGGGTGGCGCTCGGCGTCGATTATGAGATGTCGGGCAAGGACCTGATCGATTCGGTGACCCTGTCCTCGAAGATCTGCCGCATCCTCGGCGGACGCCCGCCCGAGGGCATGACCTACGAACTGTTCTTGGATGAGAACGGCGAGAAGATCTCGAAATCCCGCGGCAATGGCCTGGCGGTGGAGGAATGGCTGGCCTACGCGCCGCCCGAAAGCCTCACGCTTTTCATGTACAATTCCCCGCGCAAGGCGAAAAGGCTTCATTTCGACGTGATCCCGCGCTGCGTCGACGACTACCTCGGCCATCTCGAGAAGTTCGCCGCCGAGGGCGCGCCCGCCAAGCGCCTTCAGAACCCGGCCTTCCACGTCCACGGCGGCACGCCGCCCCGGCCCGAAACGCACCTCACCTATGCCGTCCTTTTGAACCTGGCGAGCGTCTGCAACACCGAGGACAAGGACGTGCTGTGGGGGTTCATCACCCGCTACGACGCGCAAGCCACGCCTGAGAGCGCGCCCATCCTCGATGGGCTGATCGGCACCGCCATTGCGTACTACCGGGACTTCGTGAAGCCGGGCAAGACCTACCGGACGCCCAATGAGATGGAAAAGGCGGCGTTGGAAGACTTGGCCCGGACGCTCGCGGCGCTGCCCGCCGGCGCCGATGCCGAGGCCATCCAGACCCAAGTCTACGAGGTCGGCAAGCGCCACCAATTCGAGGATCTCCGCGCCTGGTTCAAGGCGCTCTATGAGATCCTGCTGGGCCAGAGCCAGGGCCCGCGCATGGGCTCGTTCATGGCCCTTTACGGCCTGCCCGAGACCCTTGCGCTGATCGAGCGGGCGCTCAATGGGGAAAACCTCGCCGAGCCCGCCGACACCGCCGCTTGAAAACCCGGCCTCTCGTGCCCTCAAGCCCGCGTCTGGGTCTTGGCCCAGTCGAAATAGAGCGCGCGTGCCTTCTCATAGAGCGGCCCGGGCTGGAATTTCCGGTCCTCGAGGCCGATCAACGGCGTGACCTTGGCGTAATTGCCGGTGGAGAACACCTCGTCGGCCGCCATCACATCGGCGAAACTAAGCGTTGTCTCGGCGGTTTCGATGCCGGCGCCAGTGAGCAGGCCGATCACCCTTTGGCGGGTGATGCCGTCGAGGAAGGTGCCGTTGGGCACCGGCGTCGCCACCGTGCCGTCCCGGGCGATGAAGATGTTGGCGGTGGCGAATTCCGCCACGTTGCCGTTGGCGTCGAGCACCACGGCGTTGTCGAAGCCTTTGGACCGCGCCTCGCGAAGCGCCCGGGCCGATTGCGGGTAGAGGCATGACGCCTTGGCTGCGGTGGGCGCGCTTTCAGGCGTCGGGCGGCGGATCGCCGAGAGGTGCGCGGTAAAGCCCAAGGGTGCGGGCATGGGGGATTCGAACAGGGTGAGGACGAAGCGGGTCGATTCCCCCTCAGGCGTGACGAACCCGTCCTCGGCATAGAACATGGGCCGGATGTAAAGCTCCGCGCCATCCGCGAACCGGGCGATGCCGTCCCAGGCGAGGGCCACGATGTCCCGCGCCCCCACCGGCGGTTCCAACCCCATGACCCGGGCCGAGGCGATGCAGCGCGCCGCGTGGCGCTCGAGATCGGGCGCCAGGCCGGCAAACGCCCGGGCGCCGTCGAACACCACCGAGGACATCCAAACGGCGTTGGTCAAGGGCCCCATGATGGGCGGGTTGCCCTCGACCCAGTCGCCTTCGATGTAATGAAGGGCTTTGCGCTCCCGGCCGGTTTCGCCTGAGGTGATCGCCATGGCCGGATTGTCCCCGATCACGGGGCCAGACCCAAGGGGGAATTTTAGGGCAGGTTCCGCCCGCTCGGCGCGCGGTGGGCGTCCGAGACCTTATTCGGCGGCGCCGAGGATGGCGTGCCAGGCCTTGTACAGGATCGGCGTGGAGATGCCGGCGGCCTGGGCGCCGGCGGTCAGCATTTCGGCGGTCGGTTCCCGGGGCACCACCGCCAGTCCCGCCATGGAAATGACCGAGAGCACGTGAAGCGCGTCGGTCATGGTCTGGCCGGTGCCCTGGCGGGTGGCGAGATCGTCGGCGATGGTGTGCGCAAGATTGAATTTCGGGGGGGTTGTCCGCATGGCTATATCCTCATGGCGAATTGATCGTCGATGGTTCCTGCGCAATGGCCGTGCCAGAATCCTCTTATTCAACCATCCGGTTGAATACCAATTCCCAAACGGTTGAATTATAACAATGTTTTGGGATGAGGCCGGGGCCGGACAGGGCTCCCCCGGGGGCCCCAGCGCATTGCCCGTTGCATTTTGCACGGGCGGGGATGGCAAATTTCAAATGGCGCGACGGCGGCGCTTGGGGGCGGAATCATCCCGCTCGGATGGTTCAATTCAGCCCGATAATGCTCTAGGTTCGCGCCCATGAACCTTTACCGCCTGGTCCGCCCTCTCCTCTACCTGGTACCGCCCGAGACCGCCCACCAACTGTCCCTGGCGGCCCTGGCCTGGGGGCTCGGCCCGCGCTTCCGTAACCCCGCGGATCCCGCCTTGGCGGTGACCCTTTGGGGCAGGCGCTTCGCCAATCCCCTCGGCCTTGCCGCCGGCTTCGACAAGTTTGCCAGGGTCATCGGTCCGATGATGGACCTCGGTTTCGGCTTCGTCGAGGTCGGCACCATCACGCCCAGCCCCCAACCCGGCAATCCGAAGCCGCGCCTGTTTCGCCTGGGCCAGGACCAGGCCATCATCAACCGGCTGGGCTTCAACAGCGAAGGCGCCGTGGCTTGCGCCCAGCGCCTCGAGATTTGGCGCCGGGGCGGACGTCCGGGCGTTCTCGGCGTCAATATCGGCAAGAATAAGGAAAGCCGGGACGCCGCCGCCGATTACCGGGAAGGCGCCCGGCGGCTCGGCGCCTATGCGGATTATCTGGTGATCAACGTGTCCTCGCCCAATACGCCGGGGCTGCGCGACCTGCAGGCGGTGGCGGAGCTCGAGGAATTGCTCGGTGCCGTAGGCCAAGGGCTGTCGGCGCTCGACCGGCCGCCGCCGGTGCTGGTCAAGATCGCACCGGACCTGTCCGACGAGGCGCTCGCCGACATTGCTACCCTTGCCACGGCCGGGCGCATGGACGGCCTGATGATCGCCAACACCACCACCGACCGTCCCAAGGGCCTCGGGAGCCGCCACCGCATTGAGTCCGGGGGATTGAGCGGCCGGCCCCTGTTCGCGCCCTCGACCCGGGTGCTCGCCGCCTGCTGGCAGGCGACGGTTGGCAAGGTGCCGTTGATCGGGATCGGCGGCATCGGCTCCGCCGAGGACGCCTACGCCAAAATCCGCGCCGGCGCCTCCCTGGTGGCGCTCTACTCTTCCCTGGTCTTCGAGGGCCCCGCCCTGGTCCCCCGCATCGTCGCCGGCCTCGGCCCTTTGATGCGCGGCGACGGATTCACGACGATTTCCGAGGCCGTGGGCGCCGATCACCGCTGAACCGCGGCGGCCCCGCCCGGCATTGGCGAAAATTACCGGGGTCATCAATCGTTAACCATATTTCAAGACCTTGGCCGCACTCTCACCGCGTTCGGCGCCATCCAAGGGAAAGGCAGGGATGCCCGCGTGTTGAAACATATCTTTATCGTCGTCTCCTACGGAATGCTGGCCGTCGCCGTCGGCCTGGTCAGCCCCGAATTGGTGCCCGCGGTCGTGCCGCCGGTCAATTGGTTCGCCGCCGGCATGGTTTTCCTGGGCGGCGCACTGGCCCATGAGTCCCATGTCCGCGCCACCATGGCCGGTCAAATCGACGCGCTGGGGTCCGAGAACTTTGCCCTGCGCCAGCGGGTGGACAACCTGGGCAAGGCCCTGGAGCATCTGGGCGAGAACATCGGCGACCTGAACGCCGATGGCGCCAACAAGGCCAAGCAAGAGCTCGACCGGGTGGTCGCCGAGGTTCGCGTGCTGCAGAACCTTATCGAGCAGCTCTCGGCCGCGCGATCCATGCCGGGGAAAACCCCCGCGCCCGAGCCGCCCAAACCCGCGGGGCCCAAACCCGCGGCGCCCAAGGCCGCGGGGCCCAAGGCCGCGGGGAAGGACAATTGGCCGGCGCCGGAGCCGGGTCAGGCCCCCGCCGGGGAGAACGGGACCGTTTACGGCCTCGATGAAAAGGAGGTGCTCGACATCGTGCGCGAGGGACTGCGCAAGGATCGGGTCGACCTCTACTTGCAGCCCATCGTCAGCCTGCCCCAGCGCAAGACCCGCTTTTACGAGTGCTTCTCGCGCATTCGGGCCGAGAACGGCACCGTCATCAGGCCCGACCAATACATCGACCTGGCCAAGCGCGAAGGGTTGATGGGGGCCATCGACAACATGCTGTTATTCCGTTGCGTGCAATTGGTCCGCGACGCCCAGACCCACAGCAAGAACGTCGGTTTTTTCTGCAACATCTCCGCCAACACCTTGAAGGACCGCAAATTCTTTTCCGATTTCGTCGGTTTCATGGCCGCCAATGAAGGGCTTGCGCGCAACCTCATTTTCGAGTTTTCCCAGACCGACCTTGACACCCACCGTCAGGAAATTGGCGAATATGCCGCCCGCCTGGGGCAATTCGGCTTCAATTTCTCCCTCGACCGGGTGGAGGACTTGACCAAACTCAACTTTGAGATTCTCTCTGCGCTTGGCTTCCGGTATATCAAAATCGATGCCCGGAAATTTCTCGAAATGCCGCGCGAGAAAGATCAGCCGGCCATGGCCGAAGGCGCCGGCGAAGGGGAGTTGGAAACGGTGCTCGAGGCCGACACCGTGGTCGGGATCGACGTCGCCCTGCTCAAGCGGACCATGGATCTCCACGGCATCGACCTGATCGTCGAAAAACTCGAAAAAGAGCAGAATCTGGTCGAATTGCTGGAATACCGGATCGATTTCGGCCAGGGTTACCTGTTCGGCGAACCGCGCCTGTCCGATTAGATCCCGCGCCGCCCTGGGCGGAGAACGCGTCCCGCCCTTCACATTCGCCGCCGCCCGTGGCACAAGACCCTCGCACCACAACCAAAGCCGCGAGCACCCACCATGCCCCCTGCAACCGATTCCCGCCCCGAGATCAGGATTCTGCCGGGCATCGGTCCCCTGGTCGGGGCCTACGACGGATTGATTCTCGATCTTTGGGGCGTGATCCACGATGGCCGCGACCCTTATCCCGGGGTCGGCGATACCCTGGCGCGGCTCAGGGATGCCGGCAAGAAGGTGGTGATGCTGTCCAACGCGCCGAGGCGTTCGGCCGCGGTGATCGAGGGGATGATGGCCATGGGGTTCGACCGCGGGCTTTGCGACCAGGTGCTGTCGTCGGGCGAACTCGCCTGGCGGGCGCTGCGCCACCGCGCGGCCCCCTGGGCCAAGGCTCTCGGCCGGCGTTGCCTCCATGTCGGGCCGGACAGGGATAAGGGGCTGCTCGACGGGCTCGACCTGGAACTCATTGAAGGTGCCGAGAGGGGCGGCTTCATCCTCAACACCGGGCCCTGGCGGGATGGCGCGCGGGTCGCCGACTACCAAGCCCTGCTGGGCGAGGCGTACAGATGCGCCATGCCCATGGTCTGCGCCAATCCCGACATCGAGGTGATCCGCGCCGGCACCCGCATCATCTGCGCCGGCGCCCTTGCCGCCCACTATGCCGAGATGGGGGGCACGGTCCACTATTTCGGCAAACCCCACGCCGAGGCCTATACCGCTTGCTTAGAGATGATGGAGGTTGCGGATCTTTCCCGCCTCCTGGCGGTGGGGGATTCGCTCACCACCGATATCCGGGGCGCCGCCGCCGCCGGGGTCGATTCGGTGTTGGTGACATCGGGTATCCACGCCACCGAATGGGGGCTCGGTTACGGTGAAGCCCCGTCCCAGGAGCAGCTTCAAAAAGCCTGTGCCGCGGCCGGCGCCTTTCCCATCGCCGCCATCACCGCCTTTAGGTGGTAGCTGTCGTGCCAGCGCACATCCCGGTCGAATGGGTTAATTAGGTCGGATAATGCTCTAGACTGCCGCGGCGCCACCCGATAGGCTTTTGCGCAAGCCACACCACCAGCGAGAGTGGCGAAGAAAACCAGGGAGACACCGGACCCCTATGAGGGTGAGATCGACCCGTTTTTGGATTTGGCTGGCCGTCGGCACGGGCCTGAGCGGGGCCTGGCTCACGGCAATCGCGATCTATGTCTCGCGCATGATCGGTTGGGAAAATATCCTCTTCCTCCTGCCCCATGAGATCGGCGCGTTTTTGCTTGGCGTGTTCGCGCCGCCCGCGTTCCTGTGGCTGGCCCTGGTCTATATCGCGTCCCGTGCCCGGGTGATCGATGTGGCGGTGGCATTGGAAGCGCGGCTGGATAAATTGATCTACCCGCCGTCGGGCACGGATGCCGAGGTGAATTCGGTGGTCCAGGCGCTGGAACGCCATGCCGAAGCCTTATCCGATGCCAACGAAGCGGCCGCCAATCTGGCCGAAAGCAGGATCCGCAAAGCGGTCGGGGATCTGGAACAGCGCATCAATGAGGCCGGGCTGGCGCTCGAAGGCGCAGCGGAGACGGCGTGCCGAAGGGTCGAAGACATGGCGTCGGTGCTGGACAAGCGCCGCACCGATCTCGACCAGGCGGCCCAACGGGTGGGGGAGGATGCCGAGCGTTTCACGGAACTCCTGGGCGTGCGCTGCAAGGGACTGGACGACTCCGCGGCAGCGCTGGCGGAACGGGGGGCGGCGATCAACCAGCTGATCGTCGACCAGCAGAAAAGCGTCGAGGGCGCCACCGATCGCCTGGAAGCACGGGTCAAGTCGATGGGCGACCAGTTGGCCGTAGAGACCAACCGGCTGGTCACCGAATCCGATCATGCGGCGGCGGGCGTGGCGGAACTGGCCGAGAATTGCCGTGCCGGCATGGTGGCCATGCGGGCCGAATACGCCAATCTTGCAGCCGAGGCCGAGCAGGCGGCCAAGGCGATGACCGGAGAGAGCCGCGAGCTCAGCCAGGAAGCGAAGCGGATGACCGCCGTGTTGAGCGGCGCCACCGGGGAATTTCGCTCCCACGCGCGGGACATCATCGATTCGGGTGACCGGTCCGGGGCGAAGATCGCCACCTTGGTGGACCGCGTCAGCGAAGCCGCCGCCGCCCTCGATCAAAGCGCCGGCGGGGCCGTCGAAAATCTGAAGATCGCGGGGGTTGCCCTAGCGGCGCGCGCCGGGGAGGTGGAACAGGTGGGAGGAGAGGTGCGCGAACATTTGGAGCGCATCGGCGATTCATTCGACCGCCGCATCGAAGACATGGAAGCCGCCGGCGGAAGCACCACCGAGCAGGTCCGCGTGGTCGGCGAATCCCTTGCCGCCCAATCCTCAGCGCTCGACCGTGCCACCGAACGGGCGCGGGACCGCGTCGCCGAGGTGGTCGACCAATTCCAGGGTCACGTCCGGGCATTGGATGAGGTGGCCGATGAAGTGACGGCCAAGGCCGCCCGCGCGGGCGATATCTTCCAGCGGCAGGCCGAACTCTTGGCTGGGTCTGCCGCCACCGCCGAGCAGAGCGCCGGCACCATCCGCGAGGCGCTGGAACGCCAGCAACAGGAATTGGCGCGCGTGGCCGACGAAATGGCGGCGCGGGCGGAAGCCATCTCCGCCGCCGTGGCCCGTGAGGTCGAGGCCTTGGGGCAAGCTTCCAAGGCGGCTGCCGAGGAGGCCGACGACATCGGCCGGTCCCTGCGTCGGGAACGCGGCGATATGGACATCGCGGTCGGCCAGATCGAGGCGCGCATCGCCCAGGCCGGCGAAGCGCTGGCCAAGGAATCCAGGGCGCTGTCCGATGCCGCGGCCGCCGCCGCCGCCGAAATCGGCCGGGTCGGCGAAGATCTCCACCGCGAGACCGAAACCATGAGGAGCACAACCGAGGCCGTGGCCGGCCAGATGCACGGCGTCGGGGCGCTGTTCCGCCAGCGCTCCCAGGATATCGAGCGCGCCGCCGAGGACGCCACCCAGCGGGTGGAGGACATCAGGACCCAATTCGACCAACAGGGCCGCGACTTCACCGATGTCATGGCGGCGGCGTCGGACCGTGCCGAGAGGATCGTCGAGACCATGGGCAACCAGGCCCGCGACCTCACCGATGCGTCCAGCTACGCCAGCGCCGAGGCGGAAAAGGTGCGCATCAACACCCTGGAAGCGGCACGGGATGAATTCCTCCGCGATTCGCGCCTGGTGGTGGACGAACTGGGCTCGCTGGGCGTCGATGTCATGCGGCTCATGGACAGGCCCCTTTCGGACAAGCTGTGGCGTCAGTTTTCGCGCGGCGACAAGAGCGTGTTCCTGCGATCCATGCTCGGCAATGGGCGAGCCAAACGCGTTCAGCAAAAAATCAAGTCCCATTACGAGGCCGACGCGGAATTCCGTAAATACGCCGACCGCTACCTGGAAAAGTTCGAGGGGCTTCTGACCCAGGCGTCCCGCTCGGACCCCGCCAATCTGCTGAGTTCCGCCTTCGTGACGTCCGATGTGGGCAAGGTCTACGTCCTGCTGTCACGGGCCGTCGGGCGGATGAATTGACCCCGCCCCTCGCCGGCGCAGGATGCCATGGCGGCGGCGGCGGCGGCCCTTGACGCCCCCGGGTAAACCCGGTAGTAAGCCCCATCCCGGGCCGGACGCGGTGAGCCGCGCGGGGCCGGGGCGAGGCAGGATTTTCAACGGCTTTAGGTGGATACGTCATGTCGCGGCGGTGCCAGATCACGGGTAAAGGGGTGATGGCCGGGAACAATGTGAGCCACGCTCACAACAAGACCCGGCGCCGCTTCCTGCCCAATGTTCAGAAAACCTCGGTGATGAGCGAAACCCTCGGCCGCATGGTTCGCCTCAAAGTGTCGGCGGCGGGGATCCGGACCTTAGAGAAGGTCGGCGGATTGGATGCCTTCCTGCTGGCGACCCCGGCGGCGCGGCTCGATCCCCAGGTGCGCAAGCTCAAGCGCCAGATCCAGAAAAAGGTGGCGGCGGCCGGCTGAGCCTGGACATTGCCGACGCGTGGATCATCGGGCCCGCCATGAGGCGGGTCTTTTCGTATGCGGCCGATCAATCGGCTGAAATTCCCAATGCCTCCTCGGGGTTAGATCAGGCCGTTAACCTGATGTCCGCTTATGACCCAAATCGGCCATAGCGCTGAACCTGGAGCGAGGCCCTAAAATCGGATCCAGGCTTTGCGATTGAACCACTCCAGCCGCATCGGGCCCTCATTCAGAACCGTTTTCGAGTAGTATAAAAAACGGGCGCACTTAATGGGAGCAGGCCAACGAAACAAGATGATCGAAGCAATGAAACACAAGTCCTGGAGACCGTTGATCATGGTGCTGTTTTCAGCCGTGCTCTTGACGGCTTGTGGAACCACCTACATCGAAATTCAACGGCCGGAAATTATTCGCGAGTTTGGATCGCCGAAGTTCTCTGTGACCCCCGGTGACGTCTTGAAAGTGACAAGGACCAAGACCTGTAGAACCGGGGAAGGGGTGTGCTGGGAGGTGCTCAACGTTAAGACCGGTGAAATTGGCTATGTTTTTGCCGAAGAGATGAAGAAATGGCACCGCGTATATAGTGAACGGCAGTAGGTGAAAAGCCACTAGCGCCCTTCAATGCGTCGTTGTACTTCTTGAGCCGTCGGGTGCGGCCACGGTCATTGGACGCGTAATGCAGCAGCATGGCGGCGTTGATCTTCTCGACCCCCT